>Ga0209154_1001338_pt1 | contig 14557 bp, 15 predicted proteins | sample GraSoiAngelo_121_FD_185878 | JGI IMG/M metagenome (GOLD analysis project Ga0209154, IMG submission 185878) | Grasslands soil microbial communities from the Angelo Coastal Reserve, California, USA - 14_0919_12_20cm (SPAdes) (version 2) | ecosystem: Environmental > Terrestrial > Soil > Grasslands ... | reverse complement strand
TTAGATGCCCGACTGCCAGGTGCTGGGCATGCCGGCCTTCCCGATCGCATCCTCGATGGCGAGGCAGGCGTCGCGGGCTTCAGGCTGCGCCCGCAGGCTCCTCGCTATGGAGTTGAGGAAGCGGCACATGAGAGCCACGTTCGGGTGGTTCGTGTGCAGCTGTGCCTCGACGCTATCGATGGCTTCGATCAGATCTTCCTGATCGCAGACGGGGAAGGTCATGCTCGTGACGGCATGTTGAACGGCAACCAGCGCTTGATGTATTGCGGCGGTTTGACTCCCATCCATGGAAGAGAATTTGAACCGGTTTGCGGAAAGCCGCAAGCCCCGGAGCGACCCGGTGTCATCGGCGCGCGCGGGCGGCGCGTCGATGGGCTCAGAAAACTGATCGACTGGCTCCGAAAACAAAGGAGCCCCGCCTTGTGGGCGGGGCTCCGCAACCAGTCAACTCGAGCTGACGGTTTACTTGGCGGGCTCCTTCGCCTTCTCAGAGCCTTCAGCCGCCTTGGTGGACTTCTTGTTGTGATGCTTCTTGTGCGAGGCCTTGGCCGGGGCCGCAGGCTGCTCGGCGGCCGGCGCGGTGGCCGGCGCATCAGCGGCAATAACCGGACCCGCGAGCAGGGCCAGGGCAACGACTGGGACGAGCTTCTTGAACATTGATTTGGTCTCCAAAGAAAAAGGTAGGGAGCTAAGGCGCGGGTATTATCACCCGACTCCAGTCCCACAAGCGCCGTATGACCGGAACGTAATGTTGGGGACCCGCAATCCCTAGCCTATTGAAAAGAATACGGATTATTCAGCTCACGTTCAGGGTTCGGTCTGCCGCCGCCTTCAGTGTCAGCGAAAGGCAACAAGTGTCCGCACCGGTACCTTGAGGGCCTCGAGGCGAGCCGAGCCGCCAAGCTCGGGCAGGTCGACGATGAAGCAGGCGGCGAGGATCTCGGCCCCGAGCGTGCGCAGGAGCTTCACGGCGGCTTCCGCCGTGCCTCCGGTCGCGATCAGATCGTCGACGAGGATGATCCTCTCGCCGCTCACCACGGCGTCGCGGTGCATCTCCATCTCATCGAGCCCGTACTCGAGGGAGTAAGCCACGCGCACGGTGGTGTGCGGGAGCTTGCCCTTCTTGCGGATCGGCACGAAGCCCGCCGACAACTGGTGCGCGATCGCGCCGCCGAGAATGAATCCGCGGGCCTCGATCCCGGCGACGCGATCGATGCGCGCACCGAGCCAGGGCTCGACCAGCAGATCGACCACCGAGCGAAACACGCGCGCATTTCCGAGCAGCGTCGTGATGTCGCGGAACATCACGCCCGGCTTCGGATAGTCCGGGATGGTGCGGATCGCGTCCCGGATCTCGCGCAACGCGTCGGATTCCATGCCCGTACACTCTACGCCAAGCGCCGCCCGGAGGGCCGTTGCCACACCAGCGTGCGGTTGTTGGCGGGCATCGCGTGATCGGCGGCGAGCGAGAGGCCGGCGGCGCGCGCGAGCTCATCGAGCGCCTCGAAGTCGCGAACGCCGCTCGCCGGATCGCGCGCCTTGAGCCAGCGGTCGAAGTCCACGTTGCTCTCGCTCGTGTGCTCGCCGTGATAGCGAAAGGGTCCGTACACGCACAGCACGCCCGGCCGGCCGAGCGCCGCGCCGACGCCGCGAAAGAAATCGCGCACCGCGCTCCACCCCATGATGTGCAGCGTGTTGGCGCTGAACACCGCGTCCACCGGCGCCACCGGCCAGGGATGCTCGTGCACGTCGAGGGCGATGGGGGCGCGGAGATTGGGTGTGCCTTCGAGGCGGATCCGCTCGGCGAGCGGGGCGAGCTGACAGCTAAGCTCCGTCGGCTGCCAGCTGAGGTGCGGCAGGGCGGCGGCGAAGTGCACCGCGTGCTGCCCCGTCCCGCTGCCGATCTCGAGGACGCTGCGGCTCGAGGCGAGGGCGCGCGTCAGGACCTCGAGAATCGGACCCCTGTTGCGCTCGCAGGCTTCGGAGAAGGCCGGCACGGCTCGAGTCTGCGACAATGCGTGCATGCAGGCCATAGATGTTCTCCTCACCCGGCGCTCCGCCCGGACGCTCGCCGAGCCGGGTCCGGACGAGGGCGCGCTCGGGCTCATTTTCGCGAGCGCGGCGCACGCTCCCGATCACGGGCGATTGCGCCCGTGGCGCTTCGTGCTCGTGCGCGGCGCGGCGCGCGAGCGGCTCGGGAAGCTATTCGCCGAGCACGCGCGGCGCGTGCGCCCGGAGCTCTCCGCCGAGGCGCTCGAGCGCGAGCGCGTGAAGGCGCTGCGCGCGCCGCTGATCGTCGTGGTCGGCGCCGAGTGCAACCCGGCGCTGAAGATTCCCGTGATCGAGCAGACGATCGCGGCGGGCGCGGCCGCGCACGCCATGATGCTCGCGGCCGTCGCGCTCGGCTTCAACGCGATGTGGCGAACCGGGGGCCTGGCGTACGACGAGCTCGTGAAGCGGGCGCTGGGCTTCGGGCCCACGGATGCCATCGTCGGCTTCCTGTACCTCGGCACCGAGACCGGGCCGCCCGCGCCGGTCGAGAGCCGCGAATGGCGCGACCGGGTACGCGACTGGGGAACGGCGGGCTGAAGCGCGTGGCCGGCGGCGAAGCGTTCGCCTGCGCCGACGAAGCGAGTCGGCGCGGAACGCGCGCAGCTCCCCGGGCGCGGCGGCCGCACCGATCGCGCGTGCGCTGCCTTATGATGCGCGCCTTGCTCAACTAATCCTAAGGTCCCGGAGCTCCATGAGATTACCCTCGAGATTAGCCTCGCGGCTCGCGAGGTCATTCATTCCACTGGCAGCGCTGGCGCTCGCGGCTGCCTGTGCTTCGAAGCCCGTCGAGGAGAAAGCGGTGTCCCCAAAAGCCACTTCGGCCGCCCCAAGCGCCGCGGCGAAAGCCGCCACCGACCCCCCGCCCGCCGGCGGGTCCGGTGCGGCCGCGCCCGCGCTGCGCAAGGCGGTGATCGGGGACTTCGGCCTCGACCTGTCCGCGGGCAATCGCAACGTGAAACCCGGAGACGACTTCTACGCCTGCGCGAACGGCGCCTGGTACGACTCCTTCGCCATTCCGCCCGATCACTCGAGCTACGGGGCGTTCGACCAGCTCGATGAGCTCTCGAAGAAGCGGGTGCGCGAGATCATCGAGCAGGCCGCCGCGGCGCGCACTGCGGCCGGCACTCCCGAGCAGCAGATCGGCGACTACTATGCGGCCTTCATGGACGAGGCGGCCATCGAGGCGAACGGGCTCACCGCCGCGGAGCCCGACCTCAAGCGCATCGCCGCCGCGGGCACGCGAGAAGCCATTGCGCGGCTCTTCGGCGAGCCGGGCTTCGCCTCGCTCTTCGACGTGGATCTGCCGGCCGACTTCAAGAACCCCGACCGTTACGCGGTGGTCATAACCGAGTCGACGCTCGGGCTCCCCGATCGCGACTACTACCTCAAGGACGATCCGCAGCTGAAGGAGCTGCGCGCGAAGTACGTGGCCTACATCGAGCAGATGCTGACCCTCGGCGGGGTGAGCGACGCGAAGGCCCTGGCGCACGAGATCATGACGTTCGAGACCGCAGCATCGAAGGTGCAGTGGCCGATCGAGAAGCGCCGCGACGTCGATGCGACCTACAACCCTCGCAGCAAGGAGCAGCTGCTGGCCTTTGCGCCGGGCTTCCCCTGGCAGCCGTTCTTCGAGGCCATGCAACTCGGCGCGCGACAGGACCTGGTGCTCGGAGAGCTGTCCGCGATCCGCGATATGGCCGAGCTCTTCGGCCGCACCTCCGTACCGACGCTCAGGGGCTTCCTGACGTTCCACTATCTCAGCAGCCACGCCCCGTACCTGCCGAAGCGCTTCGACGAGGCGCGTTTCGCCTTCTACGGTCAGGCCATGCATGGGCAACCGCAGCAGCGCGAGCGCTGGAAGCGCGCCGTGGACGCCGTCGACGGGGCGCTCGGCGAATCGATCGGGCGGCTGTACGTGGCGCAGTATTTCCCGCCGGAATCGAAGGCCAAGATGCAGCAGCTGGTGGCGGACCTGCGCACCGCGCTCGGCGAGCGCATCGACGCCCTCGACTGGATGACGCCACAGACCAAATCGCGCGCTCACGAGAAGCTCGCGATGTTCATGCCCAAGATCGGCTACCCGGACAAGTGGAAGGACTACGCCACACTCGTGATTCGCCGCGACGATCTCATCGGCAACGTGCGCCGCGCAGTCGAGTGGGACTGGAACTACCAGGTGGCGCGCCTCGACAAGCCGGTCGACCGCGCCGAATGGCACATGACGCCCCAGACCGTCAACGCCTACTACAACCCCTCGAACAACGAGATCGTGTTCCCCGCGGCCATCCTGCAGCCGCCGTTCTTCGACCCCAACGCCGACGCTGCGGTGAACTACGGCGCCATCGGGGCGGTGATCGGGCATGAGATGGGTCACGGCTTCGACGACCAGGGCCGCAAGTTCGGCCCCGACGGCGCCCTGCAGGACTGGTGGACGCCGCAGGACGAGAAGGAGTTCAAGGCGCGCACCGCGCGCCTCATCGAGGAGTTCTCAGCCTTCGAGGCGCTGCCGGGCCTGAAGGTGAACGGCGCCAACACCATCGGCGAGAACATCGGCGACCTGGGCGGCCTCAACATGGCCCACGAGGCGTATCGGATCTCGCTCCAGGGGCAGCCGGCGCCGCTGCTGGCGGGCTTGAGCGGGGATCAGCGGTTTTTCCTCGCCTACGCGCAGGTGTGGCGCAGCAAGTACCGCGACGGCGCGCTGCGCGAGCTGGTGCTGTCCGACGTGCACAGCCCGGCGGAGTTCCGCGTCAACGGACCGCTGCCCAACATCGACGACTGGTACGCGGCGTTCAACGTGCAGCCGGGCGACAAGCTCTACATCAAGCCGGACAAGCGGGTGCGGATCTGGTAGTGCCCGCCCTCAGGGCTTCACCACCGCCAGTATCACGATCGCGATGAGCAGCGCCGAGGGGATCTCGTTGAAGAGGCGATACCAGCGCTGCGAGTGCCGCGCACGGTCCGCGCGCAGCGCGAGCATCAACCGGTAGCACCCCGCGTGGTAGCCGACGAGGGCCGCGACGAGGATCAGCTTGGCGCGCATCCACCCGAGCGCCAGGTAGCCGGGTGCGGCGGCAATCATGGCCATGCCGAACAACACGGCGAGCAGCGCCCCGAGCGACATGATGAAGAACAGCCGCCGCTCCATGACCGCGAAGCGCGCCAGTCCCTCCCGGTCGGCGGTCGCCACGTGGTAGACAAACAGGCGCGGGAGGTAGAACAGCCCCGCGAACCAGGTGACCACGAACACCACGTGGAAAGCCTTCAGCCACAACATCGGGTCGGATTGTAACCAAGGCCCGACAGACCCGCGGTGTACGGCTCTGGTAGCATGGCCGCCCCCGTCCACGACTCGCCACAGCCCAAGCCATGCCCGAAGCATCCTCGGCCCCCTCCGCGCCCTTTCCGGGCAACATCGAGATCGCGCAGCGCGCCTCGATGCGCCCCATCGTCCAGCTTGCGGGCGAGCGGCTCGGCATACCGGAGGAGCGGCTCGAGCCCTACGGCCACTACAAGGCGAAGGTGGCGCTCGATTACGTGGCGCAGCTCGATTCCCGCCCCGACGGCAAGCTGGTGCTCGTGACCGCGATCTCGCCGACGCCGGCCGGGGAGGGCAAGACCACCACGACGGTGGGTCTCGGGGACGCGCTCAATCTCCTCGGCAAGCGGGCCATCGTCTGCCTGCGGGAGCCGGCGCTCGGCCCGGTGTTCGGCATGAAGGGCGGCGCGGCCGGCGGCGGCTACTCGCAGGTGGTGCCGATGGAGGACATCAACCTGCATTTCACCGGCGACTTTGCCGCCATTGCGCTCGCCAACAACCTGCTGGCCGCCCTCATCGACAACCACATCTACCAGGGCAACCAGCTCGGCTTCGACGTGCGCCGCATCACCTGGCGGCGCGTGGTGGACGTCAACGACCGGGCGCTGCGCCGCATCGTCATCGGGCTCGGCGGCACGGCCGACGGCGTGCCGCGCGAAGACGGCTTCGATATCGTGGTGGCCTCCGAGGTGATGGCGATCGTGTGTCTCGCCAACAGCATCGCCGATCTCAGGGAGCGGCTCGGCCGGATCGTAGTCGGCTACCGCGCCGACAACGCTCCGATCCTGGCGCGCGAGCTCCAGGCGCACGGGGCGATGGCGGCGCTGCTGAAGACGGCGCTCGCGCCGAATCTGGTGCAGACGCTCGAGAACAATCCGGCCTTCATCCATGGCGGCCCGTTCGCCAACATCGCGCACGGCTGCAACTCGGTGATCGCGACGCGCACGGCGCTCAAGCTCGCCGACTACGTCGTGACCGAGGCGGGCTTCGGCGCCGACCTGGGAGCGGAGAAATTCGTCGACATCATGTGCCGCAAGGCGGGCCTCAAGCCGAGCGCGGCGGTAATCGTGGCCACCGTGCGGGCGCTCAAGTACCACGGTGGCGTCGAGCTCGCGGATCTCAAGCACGAGAATCTCGCCGCGCTCGACAAGGGCGTGGTCAACCTCGAGCGGCACATCGACAACGTCCACAACCGCTACGGGCTCCCCTGCACGGTGGCGATCAATCGCCGCGCCGAGGACACCGAGCGCGAGATCCAGCTGCTGATCGATCGCATCGCCCCGCACAGCGTGCGGGTGATCCCCGCGACCCACTTCGCGCAGGGCGGACGCGGGGCGGTCGAGCTGGCCCGCGAGGTGGTGCGGCTGTGCGGCGAGCCCAATGGCTTTCGGTTCGTGTACGAGGACAGCGCGACTCTCTGGGACAAGATGAAGGCGATCGCCACCAAGGTCTATCACGCCACCGACATCACCGCCGATACCAAGGTGCGGGCCCAGATCCGCCACCTGCAGGAGAGCGGCTACGGGCACTATCCGGTGTGCGTCGCCAAGACCCAGTACTCCTTCTCGACCGATCCGAAGCTGCGCGGCGCCCCGGTGCACCACGTCGTCAACATCCGCGAGGTGCGGCTCGCCGCGGGCGCGGAGTTCGTGATCATGATCTGCGGCGAGATCATGACCATGCCGGGGCTCCCGAAGGTGCCGGCCGCGAACAACATCGACGTGAGCGCGGACGGCCGGATTACCGGTCTGTTCTAGGAACCGCGGCAACCCCGCACCACCGCTTGAGTCCGCCATGCCGTTCTGCGAAGCCGACCCGTGGCGCCTGCAGTACTTCGAGGGTGTCGACTGTCCGCGCGACGTGCGCATTCCGACCGAGGACCCGGACGGCTACCAGTGGCATCCCGGAGAGCGGCGCATCTACGACAAGCTGTTCGTCGCCGAGTCCCAGGGACTCGCCTGCGCTCCGCACGGGGTCACCCCGCCGGAGTTTCCGGTGTTCAGCAAGCCGATCATCAATCTGCGCGGCATGGGTGTCGGCAGCCGCGTGCTTCGCGACCTGTCGGACTATGAGCGCCACCTGACGGCCGGACACTTCTGGATGACACTGCTCGAAGGCGAGCACATGAGCACCGACGTGGCGGTGCTCGAGGGCCGGACGATGTGGTGGCGTCACTGCCGGGGCACTCCCGCAACCGAGGGCACCTTCGATCGCTGGCTGATCGAGGACGGCCGGCGGCCGCAGCTCGAGGCCTACGTCGGCGCCTGGGTGGCGCGACACCTCGCCGACTACACCGGTATGCTGAACGTCGAGACCATCGGCGGGCGCATCATCGAAGCCCACCTGCGCGTCGCTGACCAGTGGCCGGACCTCTACGAGGCCGGGTGGCTCGAGGCCGTGGTCGGGCTGTACGCGCGCGGCGAGTGGCGGCTCGCGCCGGGCGAGCGCCGCGCGGGCTACAGCATCGCGCTCTTCGGCCCGCACGGCCGCGAGTACCGGCATCCGCCCGCGGAGCTCGTGGCGCAGGTGCGGCGCATGCCGCACGTGAGCAGCGTGCAGATCACCTTCCACGACGATCGTCCGTCCGCCTCGCACGCCATGCCTCCGGGGGGCTTTCGCCTGGCCGTCGTCAATTGCTTCGATCTCGAGGCCGGCCGCGCGGCGCGCGCGCGCCTCGCGGCGTTCTTCGGCGTGTGAGCGGAATTACCGGCCTGAGGCCCGCAGGCTGCGCCGCGCCAGTTTGCAGTTACCAGAATGGGTGTCGCCGACGCTGATCTGTGATGAGCGTCTCAATCTGCGTGCCAGGGGCAATTACTCTGAGCTGGTACGCTGAAAACAAAAGGGGAGACGCTATGAAGAAGTATAAGAACGTCGTTGCAGCGTCGTTTTTCAGCTCGCTACCTGCGTTTATTGTGGTCGCGCCTTTGTTGGCATCCTGTGCCAGTTCAGGCCTGTATAACATGTCCGACGAATGGTGCGCGAGGCACCTCGATGCGACCGCCGCGCGGTGTCCTGAGAATCAAGAGCTCGCGCGTCGGACCGCCGAGACTGATATTCACGTCAAACGGTCTCACCTCGCGAGCCAGTAAGGGCGAAGCCAGACAGCTCAGTGGGGAGCGCGCCGTGGAAGCACGTAGCACATTGCAGTCGACGGTCGCCAGCAACTCTGTCCTGCGCTCCAGCGAGCGCCATTTCTATTTGTGGATGGCCGGCGTCTTCGTGCTGATGGCATTCGGCGGCTTCACGCCTACCTATTGGGCTCCCGTCGCCAGCGGTACTTTCCATGGGCCGCCGGTCCTTCACATTCATGGTGCGCTGCTCTTCAGCTGGACACTGTTCTATTTCATGCAAACCGCATGGATCGCATCGGGGCACACGCCCACCCACCGCGCGTGGGGCCTGGCGGGAATAGCCCTGTTCAGCGTCATGATGTGTTCGATCGTCGTTGCGCAGATAACCGTCGTGCGCCTGGCCGACGCGCACGGGTATGGGGACGCGGGACGCCGATTCGCTGCCGTGGCGCTTTGCGCCTTGCCGGTGTTGATAGGATTCTTTTCCCTGGCGATCGCCAACGTGCGACGACCGGAAACGCACAAGCGGCTGATGTACCTCATCATGGTGGGGCTCATGCATCCAGCCATCGCGCGCGTAGTGCTGACCCTCTTCGCCCCGCCGGGGGCGCAAGGACCGCCGCCGGTGTTCGTTGCGGTGCCACCGGGCTTGATCGCCGATCTGCTGATCGTCGTGGCCATGACCTACGACTGGCGAACACGGGGACGGCCGCATCGGGTATACGTCTATGGCGGTCTCACTCTCCTGGCCGACCAGTTGCTGACCGTACCCGTTTCAGCGACTCAAACCTGGATGAGCATCGCCAGATTCCTCGAGGGACTCGCGGGCTGAGGCTCAGCGCTCCCAGCCGTGCGCGCGCGCCGCCGCTTCGGCGCTCGCATCGAGCGCCTCCCCGGCACGAAGCTCATCGAGCGTGCGCGCGACGCTCGGCGGCAGCGCCGTCGCTGCCGGCCGGTAGCCGCCGGCGGCGGGCGGCTGCGCCGGACTCGGCGCGAGCACCTCGAGCCGCCAGGCATCGTGCTCGCGGCAGGCAACGCCGGCGAGCGCCTGCTCTTCGCGCAGCTGGAAGCTGCGGCAGTAGCCGCCGTCGCGGGCGCGAAAGCTGACGCCGATCTCGACCGGCGAACCGGGCGTCCGGTTGCTCGCGAGCTCTGCCGTGAGGGCGCGCGCGAGCGCGCCGCCGGCGAGCATCTCGCCGTCGCGGGTGATGAGCACGCCGCCGCCGGCGGGCGGGTGCAGTACCAGGGGTCCGAGCAGCGCTCCGAGGACGAGGCTTGCGGCGAGCGCGCCGAGCTGCGGCCACGACCAGCGCGGCGCGGCGGGGCGCTTGAGCGGAATCACCTGGGCGGCCGGCCTTGGCGCGGCAGCGCCGCGCACGCTCTCGAGGAGGCGCTGCGGCAGCGGCTCATCGAGCACCGGGTCGAGCGCGGCGCGGAGCCGCGCGCGCAGCGCCTGGTGGCGCGCGACCCGCTGCGCCAGGCCCGGGTCGGCCGCCATCGCCGCCTCGAGCGCGGCGCGTGCCGCGGGATCCAGCTCACCGTCCGCGTACGCCATCAGAGTCTCCTCGCTGTAACTCATCGCCGCGTTCTCCCGCTCTCGTCCAACATCTCCTGCAACGCCTCGCGGCCGCGCGCCAGGCGGCTGGTCAGCGTCCCGATCGGCACCTCCATGATGTGCGCCGCCTCCTTGTAGGAAAACCCTTCGATCAACACCAGCGCCACCGCCTCGCACTGCTCCTCGGGCAGGCGCGCCAGCGCATCCTGCACCGCGAGCGCCTCCGCGTGCCCGCCCTGGGACGCATCGCCGACCCGCTCGGCGCTCTCCTCGGGTGCGAACACCCGCGCCCGCCGGCCGCGCGCACGCAACTCATCCAGCCAGGCGTTGCGCACGATGCCGAACATCCAGCTCGACAGCGGCGCGCCCGGCCGCAGCTGCCCGGAGCGCGTCAACGCCCGCTCGACGGCGATCTGCACCAGATCGTCGGCGTCGTGCACGTCCCGGGCCAGCGCGCGCGCGAAGCGCCGCAGCCGTGGCAGCAGTGCCACGAGCGCCTCGCGCAGCGCCTGGGGCGAGGCGCTCATGCCGGTGCTACGTTCATGGATGCCATTTTCTTCCATTTCTTCCCTGCGGGGCCACGTTCAACTATGGTGCTTCCATGCGCAGGCTTCTTCTGACAGCGCTGCTCCTGATCGCCTCGTCGGCCGCCGCGCAGGTGACGCTGCCGACGGTGCGGCTGCCGCAGCTGCCTGCCGTCACGCTGCCGGCTCTTCCGGCGAGCGTGCCGCTCGACATCGAGAAGTCGGCCGCGGCGCTCGCGGGCGAGACGGATCCGCGCCGCCTGCGCGAGCTGCGCGCGCTCAGGATCCGGGAGCTCCTGCGCCGGCACCGTGACGTGCTCGAAGCCGACCCGCACGGCGCTCCGGTGGTGCGCGGCGAGGTGCTGGCGCTCTCCCCGAGCGCCACCACGCTCGAGGCCGCCGCCGCCGCGGGGTTCACCGTGCTGCGCGAGCAGTCGCTCGGCGATCTCGGCGCGCGGCTCGTCGTGCTGCGCGTGCCGGGAAAGACCGCGCGCGCCCTGGCGCGCCTCAAGGCGCTCGATCCCGCCGGCATCTATGACTTCAATCACGTCTATACCGACAGCGGGGCGGCGTTGGCCGCCGGCACAGGCGCGGTGCCGCCCGCCACACCCGGCGGCGCGCCGCACGCGGATGGCGGGGAGCGCAGCGCGACCCGCATCGGCCTCATCGACAGCGGCGTCGACGTGACGCACGAGGTGTTCAACGGCATCACGATCCAGCAGCACGGCTGCGGCATCGCGGTGCCGGCGGAGCACGGCACCGCGGTGGCCTCGCTCATGGTCGGTCGCGCCAGCGCCTTCCACGGCGCGGCGCCGGGCTCGGCTCTGTACGCGGCGGACGTGTTCTGCGGACGGCCCACGGGCGGCGCGGTGGATGCGGTGGCCGAGGCCTTCGGGTGGCTGGCCAGGGAGCACGTCCCGGTCATCAACGTGAGCCTCGTGGGCCCGCCGAACACCATGCTCGCCGCCATCGTTCAGGACGTGCTGTCGCGCGGCTACCTGATCGTGGCCGCAGTCGGCAACGACGGTCCGGCGGCGCCGCCGCTGTATCCGGCGGCGTGGCCGGGCGTGATCGGCGTGACCGCGGTGGATGCGCGGCAGCGGGTGTTGGTGGAGGCCGGACGCGGACCGCAGGTGAAGTTCGCGGCCCCCGGAGCGGACATGGCCGCCGCAAGGCCGCAACAGGCCTATGTCCTGGTGAGAGGAACCTCGTTCGCTTCTCCCATCGTCGCCGGGCTCCTCGCGCTCGAGCTCGAAGCGCCCGACGGCGCCGCGGCGCAGCGTGCGGTGGCGGCGCTCGCCGCGCGCGCCCTCCATCCGGGTGCCCCGGGCCTCGATCCCGTTTACGGCTACGGCCTGGTGGGAGCGGAGCTGCGCCAGCAGCCGGCGCTCGCGCGCGTCAGGCCCGACTGATCAGCGGCTGCGGCCGAACGGCGGCCGGTGAGATTAAGTCAACAATCCCAGCCGGGAAGAATTCACGCCGGCCGGTCGTAGTACTCCCTGGAAGGTCGCGGACAGGCCGCGGCCTCGAGAGGAGACGACCATGAAGATCACTCATCTTTTCACGAGCGCCGCGCTCGCAGTCGTGTTGGCTGCGGCGGCTCCCGCGCACGCGCAGGTTCTGGGCGGCGTGCACGGCGGGATGGGCGGGGCCCTCGGGGGCACGCTCGGCGGCGGCGTGGGTGGCATGGGCGGCACGCTGAGCGGCGGTGCCACTGGGGCCCTCCACGGCGGAGTCGGCGGAGACTTGAGCGGGATGGACCGGGTTGGTCAGACCGCGAAGGACACCGCGAAGGACAGAGCGAAGGACGCCGCGCGTGCGGGCAAACGCACCGCGGGCAAGGCGGAGACTGCCGCGCACAACGGTGTCGAGAAGGCCGAGGCGGGCGTGAGTCAGGGCGCGCAGGTTGGCGCGAGCGCTGCGGGCGCAACCACCGCGTCCTCACCCGATGTCACGGCCAACGGTGCGGCGGGCGCCGCCGCTCAGGCGAGCGGTCAGCTCGGGTCCGGCGGCCAGATCGCCAACACGAGCGACCGGTCGCCCCGCAACGCACCGGCTGGCGGCACCGCCAAACCCGCGCGTGACGGCGGCAAGCCGGCGGCGAACGACTCCGGCAAGCCGGCGGCGAACGACAACAGCCGCCCGCGCAGCAGCCACCAGTCGCTCGGCGACTTCGGCACGAGCGGCAACGCTGATGCGCGCGGCAACGCCAATGCGTGGGGCAACGTCGACTCACGTCACGTGCAGGCCGGCGGCGACGCCTCCGCGTCGACCTCGGCCGATGCCTCGATGAATGCCTCGACTCCCCGCTGATCCCCCCCGGCAAGCGGCCTGAGGCCAGAGCGGCAGACGCAACAGTCTGCCGCTCTTTTTTTTCGCGCGGTGCGCTCGATGGTCAAGGGTGTCGAATCAGGTGAGAATCGGTGGCGCATGATGGCGCGCGGCAGGACCCTTAAGCATATTCTGGTGATCGACATCGGTCTCACGCTCCGGCGACGGGGCGGCTGCGCGGTGCATCTGCCCGGCGAGCGCCCGGCGGCGCGCAAGTGAGCACGGCGCCGGGAGCTCCGGGACTGCCTCCCACCTGGTGCAGCAGCGCCAAGGAGATGGTCGGCTGCTCGCTCGGGTCCTCGCGCCTGTGGTTCACCATCGGCGGCGGCATCGTCAACGAGGTCTACTACCCGCGCGTCGACCTGCCGCAGATCCGCGACCTCGGGTTCATCGTTGGCGACGGCTCGGGGTTCTGGGTCGAGGTGAAAAGGCTGTGGCAGCACGAGCTCGAGCTCGCCGCGCCCGGCGCACCGGCGGTGCGCATCGTGCACCACCACCCGCGCTTCGATCTCACGCTGCGCGTCACGCCCTGCGAGCACCGCGATGTGCTCCTCATCGAGGTGGGGCTCAGCGGCGATTCCACATTGCGCCCCTACGCTCTGCTCGCGCCGCACCTGGGCGGCACCGGAGCCAACAACCGCGCGGCCGTCGTGCAGCATCGTGGTCGGAAGCTCCTGTGGGCGGAGCAGGGTCCCTACGCCCTCGCGCTCGCGGCGGTCGAGCCCCGGCAGCGCGACGCATGGGGCCGGGCGAGCGCGGGCTTCGTCGGCGAGAGCGACGGCTGGCAGGACTTTCACCGTAACGGCGCGCTCACCTGGGAATACGAGGGCGCCGGACCGGGCAATGTCGCGCTCCTCGGCGAGTTGCCGCGAGAGGCGGTGCTCGCGCTCGGCTTCGGCTCGAGCCCCGAGGCCGCGGCGACCCTGGCGCTGACGGCGCTGTCGGAGCCGTTTGAGACGTCGTGGGAGCGGCAGCGCAAGAGCTGGACGCTCTGGCACACGAGCTGTACTCCGGAAGCCTCACTCACCGCGGGGCTCCCCGAGGCGTGCACAACGCAGGTGAGCATCTCCACCATGGTGCTGCGCACCCACCAGGACAAGACTTTTCCCGGCGCCATGGTGGCTTCCTTGAGCGTGCCCTGGGGCAACACGTGCGAGGAACGCCCGGGCTATCACCTGGTGTGGCCGCGCGATCTGGTCGAGAGCGCCGGCGCACTGCTCGCGGTCGGGGCCACGCGCGAAGCGCGCAACGCGCTGCGCTACCTCATCGCCACGCAGAACGAGGACGGACACTGGCATCAGAACCAGTGGCTCGACGGCAAGGGCTACTGGCTCGGCGTGCAGCTCGATGAGACCGCCTTCCCGGTGCTGCTGGCGGCGGCGCTCGATGAGCGCGGCGCGCTGGACGGCACCGAGGTCGCGGACATGATTCGGCGCGCGCTCTCCTTCCTCGTGCGCCACGGCCCCTCGAGCGACCAGGACCGCTGGGAGGAGGATTCGGGTCTCAACCCCTTCACACTCGCGGTGTGCATCTCGGCGCTCGTGGCCGGCGCCCGCCACCTGCCCGCCGACGCCTCCTCGCTCGCGCTCGCGTTCGCCGACTACTGGAATGCGCGCCTCGAGGACTGGACCGCGGTCGGCGAGCGGCCGCTCGCACGGCTCTACGGCGTGCCGGGATACTACGTGCGCATCGCCCCGGCGCAGGC
>Ga0209154_1001333_pt1 | contig 14586 bp, 13 predicted proteins | sample GraSoiAngelo_121_FD_185878 | JGI IMG/M metagenome (GOLD analysis project Ga0209154, IMG submission 185878) | Grasslands soil microbial communities from the Angelo Coastal Reserve, California, USA - 14_0919_12_20cm (SPAdes) (version 2) | ecosystem: Environmental > Terrestrial > Soil > Grasslands ... | reverse complement strand
ACGCGAGGAGAACATCACCTCGTTTCCAGCCTTGGCCCAAACGCCCCCGAGCGCGCTTCCGACATGACCGGAGCCGATGATGCCGATCTTCATCTTCTGGTTGTCGGCAGCCAGGGCAACACGTGCGATGAGCGGGACGACGCCGAGGGCGGCTGCCACGCCGCCCACTTTGAGCAGATCGCGACGACAAAGATCCGGCTTGCCGCGTACTCTCATCTCGGTCTCCAGAATCGGGAACGATCGTTATCCTGAAGCTGAAGATATCCTCTTCCTTCGGCCTGTCCATCCCCTGCCCGAAGTACTTCTCCTGGAGCGGCGCCCAGGGGCCGTCAGCAGGACTCCGGGCGTGCCCCATCGATCGCAGGTCCAACGGGTCATATTGACCCGAAGCCGCTTGTGGCGAATGGCGGCTTACCGGCGACAAGAATAGAATGCCTTTCAGCTGCGAGCAGGCTCAATAACTGTCCAGCACATCAGTCGTAATCCGGCCAATTTCGTTCATCGAGCTGGCGCGATATTCAGGAATGAAAACCCAATACTCCTGAGGATTCGAAGAATCTCTCCGCAGATTGAAGCTCATTGCACGACCGTTGCCTTCCACCGTGATGTGGATCGTACTTGTAGGATGAGAGTGGTGTGCCATCACCCAGTGTGTGCTCTCCAACGCCGCGAGCAGGCTACGGTCATTTCGCACTGTCCTTCCGTTGACGGTGATCGTATATGCACTGGGCAACGACATCAGAAAGCGGTGCGCCTCGTTCCGGGCGTAGATACAGATTACCTGCGTGAGCGACATGCCAATAACGATCGAACCTCCGAAAAGCAACATGCTCTTCTTGGGCATGTGTAGCCATTGTGTCGCCGGGTTCCGAATGGCAGGGGCTCGCTTCACGGCGCGCAATACGCCGAATACCATAAAAGGCAGTGCGATGATCGATAGTGCAAAGCTCAGATACACGGCGCTGTCTAAGTAGGCCATCTCAAGTCTCACGAGTAGTTCGGCATCGAGCTACGGGTCGAGCTTCGAGGGTGGGGCGGCGGCCGTTGACACTACACCGTGCCCATGACAGTCGGCTATTCGGCGGCGAATTTAAAGCGACGAGGGTCTCGATCTGGCCGATCGCGCTCAGGCCCGGCACCTTGGAAGCTCGGACACGAGTGGTAATTCCGAGCCGGCGGGATAGACGCATGTGATCGAAAAGCTGTAGGCTCGGAATTAGAAGAACAAACCTGAGGGGGTTGCCATGCAACTGATTCGTAGTACGGCCGGGGCCGTCGCGGTACTGCTGCTGTGCGGCTGCGCCGCATCGATGGCTTACAGGGCCGACTATGTGCCGGACAAGCCAGTTGCCGATACCGATCGAATCATGGGCAGGGTCTTGGTGTACACGACCCAGAGCGATGACGATCGACTAGTCACTGCCGGTGCGACAAGCTTCACAGGCAGCGGCATGAAGCTCACAACGCCGATTGGCATGATGTCCAGAGAGATAGCCCTGAAGGTGTTCTCCAAGGCTGCGTCGGATGGCGCCGATGCGAGCCACGACCTGAGCAACGCCCGACGCTACACGATCATTCTTCGGCCCCAGGCCCAAGATTTCACGCACGGTTTCCCGCAACTGAAGAACCTCGGTTTTGCGATAACGCCCGAGGTACGGGTCACGATGCGCATGACTCTGCTCGATTCGACGGGGAAAGACCTCCTCGAGAAGGATTACGATTCCGGCGTCGTTTCGGGTTCTAGCTACATGATCAGCGGAAAGCCTGTGGAACGAGTTAATAAGCTCGCTCATGAGGTCATGTACGACTTGATTCGCCGTGCGGCCTCCGACGTCCACGTGTATCAGCAGTCACACCCGATGGTGAACGAAGCGCATTGAGCGACGACCGCCGGGGGTGTTGCGCCGCCTTGTGACCTTAGGCCGTTTTTGTCACGACGCGTCGGAGTGTCAGCTTCGGAGCAATCTGGATCCACGCCGTGGATTGCTGGAGTTGGCCGGTCAGAGACTACCCGACCGACCAGCGCATCCGTTCATAGCTTGTCCGAGGCCAATCAGTCGGGTCGCGAAATGAGTCGCCGCTCCAGCGTCTCCGTAACGGTCCGCGTCTCTGACCGGCCATCTGGTCCTTTGATATCCAGCTTTGTCACCTTCGTTCGGCGGCGCACGTTTCCAGCGGGATCCGTTTCGAACGTGACCGAGATCGTGCCGGAGACGATCTCCCTCGCCCGCTCAAGAAGTGCCGCGTCTAGCGACACCGGCTTCTTCATAATCTCCCCGACAACGACGTCGGATTCGGCGCGAGCGCGACGAACCGCGTCGGGGTCGACCGGCATCTCGACAGAGAAAACCGCACCATCTGGTCCGGCTGGTTTCCTTGCCAATTTTCCGGAACCGAGTGCTTCGGTTTCCTGGTAAGGGGCTCCCTCGCGAAGATCAGCTGACCTCAGGTCAAACGATTCGACCGTCTTGATCACCGATTGCGGATCGCATTCGATGCGACATGCATTCCACGTGAAGATCCAGTGCCCGCAGACGGTGCGGGGCCATCCGGCAGCCTTGAGCCACCCGTCGACCCGGGCCTCGAGTTCGGGGGCGTTGAGCAGCTGCGCTGGTCCGTCAAACGGCTTGAAAACCTGCGCAGGAAATTGCCAATTTCCGGCCCTCTCTTCTGCCGTAGCGCCTTTCGGCAGGTCATACTCCAACTGCACGCCGTCCGCGCGCAGGCCGACCACCCGTTCGATGATCGTGTCTTTATCGTGCGAGCTTCCTGAGGATCTATCGCTGCCCAGCTGCGCAGAGTCCCTGGTCAAGGCGATTTCGTAGGTGTCCCCGACTTGCTGCGCGAGAGGTAATGCTCCGGCGCGAGCAACGATGGCCGGCAAGAGTAGCGCCGCGGCTATCCCCATGAACCCAATCAATTTCATGCGCATAGACTGCGCACTCGTGGTCGCGCTGACAAGGTCCACAACGGGGCTAGACCAGCGTCCTGCTCTCAGGACGCGAATGACCGCTGTACGGAAGTCTGAGCGGCCGCCCACAACGGCCGGTTATGGCCGGACACGGCCTGTCGGAGTGAAGTGCCGGTGTTTGACCCTTCTAAGACATTGGGGGACCAACCGCTTCTCGGATGCCTGGCTTGCTTCGGCCAAGGCATAATCGGCAAGCCCACGGCGGGTGTTCAGCCGCCATTTTCCTTGACTGTAGATACTCGAGGCTGTGAAGGTAGCTGTACTATTCGGCGGGACGAGTGAAGAACGCGATGTCTCCATCGCGAGCGCTGCGCAGATCATTCCGGCCTTGCGTGACCTTGGCCATGAGGTGTTCGCCGTTGATACGGCGACTGGACGCTTAACGGCAGCGGATGAGCGCAGATTGCTCTCGGCTGGCGTGGCTCCAGACCCTCCTTCGGACAGCGAGATTTCCGCTGTGCGAGGACGAGCCATCACGCTGTCACCTGCTGCATTTGATATCCGCGACGTGGACGTCGTGTTTCTGGCATTGCACGGTGGCGCAGGCGAGGATGGCCGGATTCAGGCCCTCCTTGACCTGGCCGGTATGGCATATACCGGAAGCAATCACATCGCCAGCGCCGCCGCGATGGATAAGGATCTGAGCAAACGGCTGTTTCGCACCGTAGACGTTCCAACCCCCGATTGGCTGATGGCTCCGGCGACGAGCGAGGCGGTGGCGATGGCGCTGGGTTGGCCGATGGTCGTAAAGCCCAATAAGCAGGGTTCAACCGTCGGGTTGAGCGTGGTTCGCGAGGCGGCACAGTTGCAGGGCGCTATTCAAATGGCGCGCCGGTATGACGCCGAGGTCATGCTGGAGCGGTTCATCCCGGGGCGCGAATTCACGGTCGGCATACTCGAGGGCGTGGCCTTGCCGGTTGGAGAGATCATCACCCCGGGCGAAGTGTTCGACTATCAGTCCAAGTATCAGGTTGGCGGTGCGCGGGAAGTGTTCCCGGCTGACATCGGCACAACGGAATCCGCTCTCTTACAGGTATATGCGCTGCGCGCCCATTCAGTGTTGAAACTCGGCGCCTACAGCCGTATCGACTTCAGGCGAGACGGTCAGGGGTATTTCTGGTGTCTGGAGGCCAACTCGCTGCCAGGCATGACGGCGACCAGTCTCCTGCCACAAGCTGCGAAAGCTGCTGGGATTGAGTTCCCCGAGCTCCTCGATCGCATATGCCGAGGAGCTTTGAAGGCTCGGTAGGTGTGCGGCCCCGAGGACCTCTGCGGTGCTGCATAAAGTGCTCGTCCTAGCCAGTGGGTTTGCGACCGATCAACGCAAAGACGCGATGCGGAACATGGAGCGGTTCTGCTGGAAAACGCTCCGAGAGCAGGGCTGCATGTTCACCGTCGAACCGTTCCACTGCTTCCGGCGCGAGGACAGCTGCGACGCCGGCACTTGCGCGGATGCGACCTCGCCACGATTCGTGGGTGTAAAGCTGATCAACATCGAACGAGAACGACTCCAGCGCGATGAAACCGGCGGTAGATAGGTCTGCAAACCAACGCCAATGGATGCCACTACCGCCAGCGAGTGACCATTGGGGATTGTGCGCAAGAATGAGCGCTTCTGTTGCCTCAACAACCGACCCAGGCAGCGGCAGCCAATCGAAATGTGCGATCAGCACCGCGCCACCGTCGCGCAGCAATCTGAATGTCTCAGCAGCGGCTCGCTGCCGGTCAAACCAATGCCAGCATTGGCCTGCAGTGACTACATCGAAACTGGCGGCAGGTAGTCCGCTATTCTCCGCGTGTCCTCGAACATAATTCACCTCTACACCCGCCTGACGATCCAGTTCTCGGGCTTTCTCGAGCATGCTGGCGGCTGGATCCAGGCCCGTTACACGGCAACCCCTCAGGGCAAAGCCACGCGCGAGAGTACCCGTGCCAGTGCCAAGATCGAGCAACCTCTGGCCTCGTATACCGAGACCGTGTGGGGCGATGCGTGCAAAGAAGTCCGATGGAAATCCCGCGCGATGGGCGCTGTAATCGGATGCCGTACGGCCAAAGTCTACTTTGTTCACCGCTCCCTCCCGGAGGGGGTCCACCGGTACAAAGTTCCGTTGCTTCGACAGGAGGTCATGTGGCTTTCCGACACGAGCTGAGAATTTTCTGGGCGATTCTCACCACGAGCGTTTCCATCGGACTGGCGCAGAGCGCACCGTCCAGGGACCAGCACGAGATTCCTCCCTGGACGCTTGAACTCGAGCAGCGATTGCAGCCATGGTGCCCGGCGGATTGCGTAACCATCATACCGTTCACAGCAACCTATAGGAAAAGCGGACATGTGCTTGTCTTCGTGGGTGCGCATCACCTCTTTACCCCACAGAACAGTACTCTTCGTGCAGTCGACTCAGGTTTTGCGGCGGCTGCCCCGGCGATCGTGATCCTTGAGGGCTTCCCAACGGCGATGGGCGAAAACCCTCCGCCACTCGTCGAAGAGGCGCGGCGGCGCGGAACACCGGAAACAGACGACTATGCCAAGGGAGAGGCCATGTATGCGGCATCGCTGGCGCTGGCTCGTGGCATACCTTTCATCGGAGGCGAGCCCACTCGCGAGGAACAGACCCAAACCCTAATGCACGAAAGCTTCTCACCAGGCGATCTTTTCTTCGTACAGCTTCTCGGCGACCTGAGCCAAGCCTTTCGCGCTGGTGATTTCGCAAGTGGCAGCGACCCGAAGCTGCGCAAGGTGTACAAGTTCTGGTCGGAGGCAACCGCTCGGGACTTCAAGCTCGCGCCGATGTCATTTGAGGATTTCTCCGCCCGCTATCGTGTGGTGTATGGCGTTGATATAACGCGCGATACGAATCTCGTTCAACATGCTGAGGCTAGTACGTCCAATCCAACCGCCCCGCTCATGCGGGCTACTGGGGTCATTCGTGATGAACACCTGTTGGCCACGATCGAGAATGAGCTCGCATTGAAGAAGCGGGTGCTGGTGGTTTATGGTGGAAGCCACTGGACAACGCTCTCTCGAGCACTACAGAAGAGGCTCGGTAAGCCAACGATCGCGCCATTCCCCGAGTAGCTGAACCTGGATCTAGCACCGTCGAGCGGTGAGCGTTTGGGACTGTCCCGCAATATCGTCAGCGCCCCGGAGATCGCGAACGTCAGCTTTATGGGAACCAATTTAGCGCGCTGGACGGCTGCTTGTGGCCGCCTGCTGACTGATTGGCCTGTACTTCCCGTCTTGACCCCGAGGAGACGTTGGCCCTTCCGGATAGCGGTCGCTCAGAATCGCCGGAGCGGCCTTTCCGAATTCCGAGATCGACCGGTGGTGTGGCAGAGTGTTACCGGCATCAGCGCCTAAAAGCCGATACGGGTACCTATGTTACGCAGAGTCGCGGTCGCTGGATTGCTTGCATGCGCTATCGGCGGTGTGGTCAGCGCTCAGGAATCGGCCGATGCGTTGCGCGACGAAATTCAGAGGCGAAATAGTACCCTTGTTCAACAGGGCTTCAACCTGACGAACAGCGTCGTGCTCGGTGGTGGCAGCAGCAAGGTAGCGCATCTCGAATTGCTTGTTCCGCCATCTGGCGGCACGCATGAGTTGAGTTTCTGGGCTCATGCTCTAAGTGGCGAAGTGGAATTTCGGGTGACCACTGCCGATGAGCGTCTTCTTGCCTCGTGGGCGGGTCAATCGGGAGAAACGGATTTGACGCTGGTCCTCCCGGTTGGCCGGAATCGCGTGGAGATCGATGGATCACACGCGGGGCCTGTCTTCGGACTCCTCGGTGTCAAGGGACCTGTTCTGCGCACATGTCACCTCGACCCGGCACGTATGTCAATGCATTCCGCAAGGGAATCTGCTGGATTCTATTGGCCCTACATTCTGTACATGCCGCAGAAGGTCCGCGCGTCATTTTTGCTTGTGGCTCCAAATAACACCGGCTTCGTAACGAGCGACCCGGAATTGTTGGCGGCCGATGGCGCGTGCACTGCGGAGCGAACTGCACCGCTCGCAGATCACCTGGGGATACCGATGCTCGTGCCGCTGTTCCCGCGCCCATCCGTGCCTGGCGACGAGGTGAGTCTGTATCTGCATGCGCTCACACGAGCAAGTCTCTTGACGCAAATTCCGGAGTACTCCCGTGTGGACCTGCAATTCATAGCGATGCTGGAGGACGCGGCGAGCGCGCTGGCGGGTCAAGGCACGAACGTATCGCGGCGCATCCTGATAACTGGATTCTCGGCTTCCGGTTCCTTTGCGAGTCGCTTTGCAATGCTACATCCCGACCGTGTCCTAGCTGTGGCCGCCGGCTCTCCGGGCGGATGGCCCATTGTTCCAGTCGCGAAGGATGGTGGGTCAGCGCTGCCCTATCCCGTCGGCATCGACGACTTAAAGTCTCTGGCGGGCACAACGCCTGCCTTGTCTTCCCTCAGGCGGGTCGCGTGGTTTTTCTTCCTGGGCGACCGTGATACCAACGACTCGGTTCCCTATCGCGACAGCTTTTCAAAAGCCGACGAGAGTCTAATTTCTCAGCGGTTCGGGTCATCGCCTGTGACACGCTGGAAGGAAGCGGAACGACTCTATCGGGGCAAAGGTTTGGACGCGCGATTTAAGCTCTATCCCGGCGTTGGCCATGAGATTAGCCGAGAGATGCAGGACGATATCAACGCCTTTTTTGTCGGCGCCACGCGTACAGGCAAGCAACCATAGGCTGCTCGAACGACCGCTTCCCGGGAACCTAAGACTGGGCGGTCACAGGCTGCTAGTAGGGGCCGCTTGCTGACGCAGTAGGCTGTTCAGCTCGTCGGCAGCGGCGCATTGCGTGGCCACAGGAGCCACATGCTGCCGTTCTGGCGCATTTTACCCGCCTTCTCTGCTGCGTCTGATCCCGTGCCCCAGAAAAAATCCGCACGGGGTGCACCATTGATCGCGCCGCCGGTGTCCTGCGCAATGACGAGTCGCTGCAGGGGCGCATCCGACGCGGGCAGTGTGGTCGCGAGGAAAACGGGGGAGCCGAGTGGAACGATGGCAGGGTCCACCGCAATAGACCTACCGGGCGTCAAAGGTATGCCCTGAGCGCCCTTGGGGCCGACATTCGGATCGCCCAGAGGTGTTTCGTTGAAGAACACCACACTCGGATTTGCATCGAGGACTTCTTGAGTCCGCTGCGGATTGGCTGCAAGCCATGCGCGAATCCCCGGCATCGTCGCTTGGTCCACCGCCAGCTCGCCGTTCTCGACCAGGTAGCGGCCGATGGACCGATATGGCTGCCCATTCTGATCCGCGTACTGCAAGCGAATGACTTCACCGCTGGGGAGCTGCACGCGGCCGGAGCCTTGTATCTCGAGCAAAAAGGCATCCAGAGCACTGGTGATCCACGCGATCTCCTTGCCCTGAACGGCAGGGTCGGTGGGTAACTCAGCTCGCGTGTAGTAGGGCACCACGTGGTTGCCGTCGAGCCTGCCGCGAACCCGCTTGCCCTTCAGCTCGGGATAAACGGAGGCCAAGTCCACGATGAGAAGATCAGGCGGGGGAGCGTACACCGGTGCACTGAACTCGGCGGACGGCGTGCGTGCGCCTATAACCAACGGCTCGTAGTAGCCCGTGATGAGTCCCGTGTCCTGCCGGACCGAGCTCGGGACCTTCAAGATCTTGTAAGGTTCGAAGTACTGCTCGAAGTAGGTCCGCAGGGCTGCGGGCGATTGGTCTGTGACGGCGAGTGCCGCATCGCACGGCGCCGCCCATTCTGCGCGAAATCGCAAAGCGCGGCAGCTGCTGAGAAATGCATTCCAGACCTCCTGCAAGTTGTCGGCGTCCCAGCCGGGAAGTTGCAGCCATTCTGCGCGTTCGTAGCGCAGAGTGTGGACGGCGCGCTTAGGCTGCGTCACGCAGCCGAGGAGTAACGCGCTGGAGACGAGCGCAAGAAGAATCGTACCGACGCGTCGGCTCCGGGATCCGTTGGTGGGCATGCCCGCCCGGGAAGGCTGCAGGAACGAAGTTAAGCGGCCTTCGAAGGACGCTACGACGGGGAATGACAGGCCACACATATCTTGTTTCCCTCAGTGTCCCTAAAGTACGCACCGTAGTAGGTTGGAGTGAACGTTGCTGCTGTCGGATTGGCCTCCCGATTGGGGACATTCAGCACGAAAACCCCAGAGGCGTCGGTAAAGGTCCTTGTTGACCCACTCTCGCCAGTCATGTCACCGGGGAGCTGCCGTTTCAAATATGGTGAAGCGGTCATTAAGATCGCGTAAGACAGGATCGGGTAGCGTGTCAAGTAAGGAGAAGCAGTGCACAGGATTTCCATGCTCTTGTCGCTACTGGGGCTAGCTTGGTCGAGTCTCCTCCTCGCGAATCCGCCGATTGCATTTATTGATGTAAACATCGTCCCCATGGATGAGCCGCGGATCCTTCACCACCAATCCGTGATTGTTCGAGACGATCTCTTTGAACGCATAGGCCCCATCGCTGATGTCCAGATCCCCGCTGATGCACAGCGCATCGAGGGCCGCGGGTCTGCCTATCTCTTGCATGGGCTCGCCGACATGCACGTGCATGTATCGGCGCGAGACGATTTTGGTTTGTACGTCGTAAACGGAGTCACAACTGTTCTGCACATGGGAGGCGAGTTGGTTGGAAATGTCGGCGACATAAAGAAAATTCTCGACAGCGGCGTCATCACCGCACCTCATGTCTATTTCGCGCTCATGGTCGATGGCGACGAGGGGTTGACTAAGTTGCTCGTAGACACGCCCGCACGAGCTCACAGCGTCATTGGCCTTGCGAAGGCCAATGGCTACGACTTTATCAAAGTCTACAACGCGGTCTCAGAGCCTGTCTTCAACGCCCTTGTGGCCGAAGGGCGCAACAGCGGGAAGGCGATTATCGGGCACGGCGTCCGCGCCGTCGGGCTCCCGAAGGCGCTCTTCGAAGGTCAGGTCATGGTCGCGCACGCCGAAGAGTTTTACTACACGGCGTTTTCGAATCATACCGATCGGACGCTCATCCCTGGTGTTGTCGCGGAAACTCACCGCTCTGGTGCCTATGTGACGCCGAATCTATCGGCGTTTGAGGCCATTACCAAACAATGGGGGAGACCTCCACAGCTTACCGCATACCTGCAAGATCCACGAACAGCGTTCATGAGCGGGGCGGTGCGAACAACCTGGATTAATTCAGACTACGTCAAGCGATCGGGGGATCTCACTGCTGTGTTGGCGTTTCTACGCGAATTCACCATGGCCCTGCAAACAGCAGGCGTGCCATTACTGGCAGGAACAGACAGTCCCGGAATTCCGGGGATGTTTCCAGGTTTTTCTATTCACGATGACCTGCGCACCCTGGTTGAGTCGGGCTTGAGCACATTTCAGGCACTTTCCGCTGCTACGCGGACTCCTGGCGAATTCATCATGAAGACCGTGCCAAAGGCCCAGAGATTCGGGGTCGTAACCGAGAACTACCGCGCGGACCTAATATTGGTGTCTCGTAATCCTCTTGAAGATCTGCAAGTTCTCAAAAGTCCGCTCGGCGTTTTGTGTCGAGGACGCTGGTACGAGTCAGCACAATTGTCTGAGTTGCTCGAAGAACGCAAAGCGAAGTACGCCGTTTCAAGATAGGCGAGCAGGTGACTGCGGCGAGTCTACGCCCAACGTCCGCTTTCGCGAAACTTAAGATTCAGATTAGACCGTCGGCTTCTGGCCGGATGCGGCCGCCACTGCGGCAATTCACTTTGCACGGCCACAGGCAACAGGGTACAACAACCTCACCGCATCACCCGCTCCAGAAAGGCCAATATCTCCTTCCATGAGCGCTGGTCGGCATCGGCGTTGTACTCATCTCCTTGCATGTCGAACTGCTTGCCGCCGTACTCCTTCGCTGCCGGATTTGTGAAGGAGTGCTTCACGCCAGGGTAAATGATGATTTTATAGCGCGCCCCGGCGGATTTGAGTTCACGATCAAGAGCATCGACCTGCTCTTTTCGCTCGTAAGGGTCGGCGGCGCCCTGCAGCACGAGCACCTCCGCTTTGACAGCAGTAGGCTTAGCAGGCGGCGCGGTGGTGTCGAGCACCCCGTGGACGCTCACCACGCCGCGCAGATCCTCGCCGGCGCGCGCCATCTGCAGCACCACCGCTCCGCCGAAGCAGTAGCCGATCGCGGCGATGCGCGTTGGATCGACGTTCGGCTGCGAGCGGAGAAGCTCGCGTGCGGCATCAAAGCGCGCCTCCATGAGGGGTAGGTTGGTCCGTATCTCCGTCGAGAGCATGAGGGCCTCTTTTGGATGGTGCGCCTGCTTGGCCTCGCCATACATGTCGAGGGCGAGCGCAACGTAACCCGCTTCCGCGAGCCGACGCGCTTGGTGACGCGCATGCTCATTGAGGCCCGACCACTCGTGCACCACTAGAACCGCTGGCCGCTTCCCGGTTCGCGTATCGTCGTAGTCGAGCGAGCCCTTGAGCACCGCGTCGCCGGACTTATAGTCGATCTCGCGCTCTACTACCGCGGCTTGAGCCGCCGCTGTGAACAGCAAACAAATTGCAATTCCTGCGGACCGCGATCGCGTGAATGTTGCGATTCTGAGAGTGTTCCGCACAGTGGTGGCTCCTTCGGTGCCTGGTCCTGTGACCGGCCGAGCGGCCGCTTTCGGGAAGTGTACGCGCTAACTAACCGGGGTGACTGGTTTTGGCCGGAGCGAGACATTCCCGGCGCGTGACGGTTAACATCCTCGGAATCAAGCCCGCGTTGCTGGTCCGGGGCCGGAATGTCACTGCGCGCTCCAGAGGAGGCAGTAGTAGATGAATAGGAGACAACCTCACCTCTCGTTCGCCGCGTGGGTTGCACTGGTCGCACCACAGTGGGGCGTCGGCTGTCTCGCCACGCCGGCTCTTGCGGACTCTGATGCCGAGAGTCGGATAGAGCGGATCCAGCAACTCATCCCGCCGGTTCTCGTGCAAGGCGAAGCACCGGTCAGGACTAAGTTGTCCGAGCGGATGGCGGAGCTGCACGTACCCGGTGTCAGCATAGCGGTGATTCATGATGGAGCGATCCAATGGGCCCGCGGATTCGGAGTCGCACGGGTCGGCGGGCCGCGCGTGACCGCGAGAACGCTCTTCCAGGCAGCCTCGATCAGCAAGCCGGTCACCGCGCTTGCGGTGCTGCGCCTGGTTCAGGCGGGCAAGCTCGATCTCGATACCGATGTAAATCGTTACCTCAAGAGCTGGAAGATTCCGGCCAACACTTTCACCGAGGAGCACGCGGTCACTCTGCGCGAGCTGCTGACGCACACCGCGGGAATGACGGTGCATGGATTCCCAGGTTACGCGAGTGATGCGCCAGCTCCGACACTCACCCAGATCCTGGACGGCACGCCTCCGGCGAACTCCCCTCCGATCCGCGTGGACACGACACCGGGAACAACATGGGCATACTCAGGCGGTGGCTATGTGATCGTTCAGCAGCTTTTGGAAGACCTGACCGGAGCATCCTTTGCCAAACTGATGCGCGACACGGTGCTCGACCCGATCGGGATGACTGAGAGCACCTTCGACCAACCACTCCCCCCATCTCGCATGGTCAATGTCGCCGTCCCGTATCGGTCCTCGGGCCGGCCCGTCCGGGGCGGCCCTCACGTCTACCCGGAGCGCGCACCCGCGGGGCTGTGGACCACACCCTCGGACCTCGCACGCTACGCGCTCGAGGTGCAGCGCGCACTCGCGGGGTCCGGGCGCATCCTCTCGACGTCTATGGCCAGTCAAATGCTTACTCCCGAGATGAATCATTGGGGACTGGGGCCAATGATCGGTGGCAGCGCAGCTCGACCCTATTTCGAGCACGCCGGCGGCAATGAGGGATACCGCTGCCTTCTAAGGGTTTACGAAACCGGGGACGGCGCAGTAGTCATGACCAACGGGGACAACGGCGGCGAACTAATGGGCGAGTTGATGCGGACAGTTGCCGAGGAGTACGCCTGGCCCGATCGGCCGCCGGTTAGGCACATTGCCAAACTCGATCCACGCAGCTTCGATGCGTTCGCGGGAACCTATCAAATGCCACACGGGACGTTCACCTTCACACGTGCAGGCGAGCGGTTGCTCTCGCAAGCGACCGGGCAAGGTCAGGTCGAGATCTTTCCTGAGAGCGAGCGCGTGTACTTTGCCAAGAGACTGGACACCGTGATTACGTTCCAAGTGGACGAGCAGGGCCGCGCTTCCGCAGTAGTGCTCCGCCTAGGCGAGCAGGACTTCGCGGGCAAGCGTCTGGAAGATGCAGCTGCTAAGCCGATCGCCGATGCCCTCGCAATCGTCAACAAGAGCTACCGCGAGCAGAGACCGGTTCCCGGTAGCGAAACAGCGTTGCGCAGGCTGATAGAGGATCTGACGGCGGGCGCGCCAGACTACACCCGGATGAGCCCCGAGTTCGCAACGTTGGTCCGTGGAAATCTCGCGTCGTTTCAAAAGCAACTGAGCAGTTTCGGACCCATCTCAGCACTCGTCTTTCAGCGGGTGAACGACGACGGCGCCGCTTTCTACCACGTGACCTGGAAGCAAGCGGCGGGCGACGCCGGAATCCTCTTGGGGCCGAACGGAACGATCGACGGCGCATTCTTCCAAACGGACGACGATTAACCCACGCCAGCGAGTTCACACAGTCACGTGTGAGTGGCCGCTACCCGGGAAGTCGACGTGCCATGCCGGGTGACCGCTTCTGGTCCGACACCGGGCGCTCACACGCAAATCACACGCGTGAGCCCCGAAGTGAGCGCGAAGGGACTCGATACCACCATCGGAGTCTGCGCCTGAGCAATGCGACCGATGGGAGAGATCGATGAAGGTGCCGTACGCGAAGAAGTGGCAGAACGAAACCGACGCGTTGAGGAAGACTGCAGTCGGATGCGGGCTCGTCGAGGCGGTGAAATGGGGCAAGCCCTGCTTCACCTACCAGAAGAAGAACGTGGCGATCGTGATCCCGCTGAAGGAGACCTGCGCGCTCGCCTTCTTCAAGGGCGCCTTGCTCAAGGACCCGAAACGCATCTTGAAAAAGATCGGACAGCAGCAGGCGGGCCGCTGGATCAAATTCACCGCTCTCAAAGATATCGCGGCACTGCGGCCCACCCTCAAGCGTTACCTCCGCGAGGCCATCCGGGTCGAGGCGTCGGGAAGGAAGGTTCCGGTCAAGAGAGCCTCGGAGTATGTAATGCCTGAGGAGCTGCAAGTCCGGCTGAATGCGGCGCCAAGGCTCAAGGCGGCGTTCGAGGCGCTGACGCCGGGACGGCGGAAGTCGTACCTCTTTCACATCTCGACCGCAAAGCGGGCGGAAACGCGGGCCACGCGGGCGGAGAAGTGTGTGCCTATGATTCTGAGCGGCCGCGGATTCAACGAATTTCGACGCGCTCCCCGCCGCAGCTGACGGATCCTAGCGCGCGCCTGCCGAGGAATTCTTCCGTGCGGCCGCGACGACCTGCGACCGCCCGAATCACAGCCTCCGGTTTGCTGGTCTGGATATTGTGGCGTGCCCCCTCCACCGCTTTCTCGGAATCTGCCGTTCTTGGAGTTGCGCTTATAAGCGCAGTCGAAAATCCCTGGATTTCTAGGTCAAAAACGAAAAAGGGGCGATTCCTACG
>Ga0209154_1001326_pt1 | contig 14623 bp, 14 predicted proteins | sample GraSoiAngelo_121_FD_185878 | JGI IMG/M metagenome (GOLD analysis project Ga0209154, IMG submission 185878) | Grasslands soil microbial communities from the Angelo Coastal Reserve, California, USA - 14_0919_12_20cm (SPAdes) (version 2) | ecosystem: Environmental > Terrestrial > Soil > Grasslands ... | reverse complement strand
AGCTGTTGCGCAGGGCAGCGGTGAGCGGGTGCGGCTGTCCAAGTGGCTGCCTGTAAGTTATTGCAAAATAAGGTAAACGGTCCGGCATCGGCAGGTTCGCTCTAAGCCCCATCAGGTGCAAGAACCAGGGTGAAAACGAGGGGGACATGATGCTGACGTATCGACTCGTTCGGCTGATCGAGACCCACTCCGACACGCCAGCTGCAGGACTTTTGGCCAAGGTCCGCAACTCGGCCCCTCCCCGGATACTGCCCGGTGCCGCCCGAGGATTTACAGCAGCCAGTCTTGTCAGATCTATCACCCGACTGGGGAATGGCTGGTGGGCGAGAAAGAGACTGCTCTCGAACTCCGCCACGAGGAGATTGGCGAGCGCCGGCGTCGCAAGGTGTGCCCCGAACTCATGTGGGCCATCATCCTGACCAAGGAGAACCTATGGAAGTTCATCAACAGGGGGTCGGAAATGGACCCCCCGCCCGAGGTCTTCAGCCACCTTGAGTTGCTGGAACTGCCGGAGGAGTTCCTTGATCGCACTAGACTAGGTTTTAGTCACCATGCGGCGGCGGGATACCAGGAGCGGCAGCACATCGAGCCTATGGCTGAAATGAGTTTAACGAGACAATGCGCTGTCAAAGACGGGTAAGCAGCCGCGTCGCTTACGCTGCAGCTTTACGCGTACCGGTTCTCCGCTCCTGCTCGACACGCTTGGCGAGCAGGGACTTCGCTTTTTCCAGCTCAGCACGGCGCGCGGCAGTCAGACCACGTCCTCCGCGATTGATGAAATAGGTGAGCATCCGCATACCAGAACCAGGACCCTTGGGTGAGACCCTTTTCGAAGCCAACGTGCGGGCAATCGTCGCCGCATTCTTGGTGAACAATCCTATCGGGGGATGTGTGGAATCTGTCTTTACCCGGGCAACCCATCTCTTCTTTCGCTCGGCCATAAAATCTCCTACCCGTCGATTTTTTGATGCAGGTCAGCGGGTTGGGTAAGTATCGGCAATCGGCAGTATCGGCAGTCGGTGGTATTGACATGAGCCCACTTCCAGCGCTATACAAAGACGCGAGTGGGGAACTTGGCAAAAACCGCTGTCGCTCTGCTGGTCATTGTGTCGGTGGCGACCATCCTTATCAGTCCTCAGACCACCGATGACGTTGACGGAGTGTTGCAGCACCATTTTTTCGTAATCCATCCCGTGTTCCACACTCTTCTCGACAGTAATACTCGCCTGAACCTGCACCTTTTCTCCAGCGATCTGGCCATCCACAGGCTGGAGTGCTTGAACCTGCTCGACCTGGTCTGCGCTCGACTCTGCTAGAGCCCATATCCGCATAGTGATTCTGGCTTTCGGAGCCGGAGTTTGCTCCGCGGTGTGCTTGGGATTGCGGAGCACGTCCTGGGCAGTTGGAACGTATGTAGCAGGCCCCAATTCAGGGGCGGATTGGGATAAATCCCTGCTCTCACCAGCTGCCCAGGATGCCCATGGTAAAGAGCGTCGCGAGAGTTTTTCCAAAATCGATTGCGCCGAACGTTTCGGCCGAGTTAGGGGTTTCTGTTCTTATGGCAAGAACCCATGGCAACGAGATCGTACAACTGGTGCTGGGGAGTAAAGGTTTCGAGCAACTCGGGAATGCGGCTCGGGAGCCCAAACTCGATGCTGAACTTGCCGTGCGGCTGGCGCACTTCATGTTGTTTCTCGCGGAAGTCGAGGATTGCACGGGTGTTCTGCGTGATGACGAAATAGAGAAAGTGATTGAAGCTGCGGTGGCGGCCTCTGGGTTTCGCGACGCCAAGCAGGCGCGGCAGGCGCTGGAATGGGTGTTCCGGAGGCCAAAGGAGCTCTCCTGAGCGCAATTCCAGACAGCCACCCTGTGTGATTAGGTGGGGCGGCCTTCCTTTCTTGTATTTGCTGCTCTTGCGCCTTCATTCCGATGCCCTCGTGCTTGATGTCAAGACGGAGCCGGGCGTAGATGCTCATGTACTGATTGGCCATCCAGACCGGGGCAAAAGAGTGCGAGCAGGTACCCGCGGCAGTCCTAGTACAGTAGTTTGTAGCGAGTAATGGCGAGAAAAATTAATGATGATACCGTGGTGACTCCGGCAGTACTGGCAGGTAAAGGCGCAGAGGAATTGGCGCCCGGAGAGACGAGGGGCTCGCTGGCTTTGCGCTCTCGAGTACTCGCGCGGCTCGTGGAAGAGCTCTTTCGTGGGCGAGGGTCCAAGCCCCGCAGGCAATGGGAGTAGCCAGGACGAACAGCCGGCTGATTTGCTCAGCCGGGACATCAGGGGTTCGATGCGGGGGGGTGGTAGCAGAGGTTGTCAGAGATTGCTGCGGGGACGGGTCAAAGACCCGTCCCCGCATACCTAATCAGCGATGGGCCATCGCTGGCTCGTTGGCAGACTTGAAGGCTTCGTAACGCTTGTTGATCTCGCTCCAGTTGACCACGTTCCACCACGCAGCCAAATATTCGGGGCGGCGGTTGTTGTACTTCAGATAGTAGGCGTGCTCCCACACGTCGTTGCCGAAGATCGGATAGAGCCCCTGCGAAAGCGGGTTGTCCTGGTTGGGCGTGGTGATGATCTGCACATCGCCGTTAGGCTTGCCGGCCAGCCATACCCAGCCACTGCCGAATTGCTTGGCACCGGCATCGTTGAACTTGCCCTGGAAGTCTTTGAACGTACCGAAAGTCTTCTTGATCACGTCGGCAATGGGACCGCTGGGGTCACCACCACCTTTGGGCTTCATGATCTTCCAGAACATGGTGTGATTCACGTGACCGCCGCCATTGTTGCGCACGGTGGTGCGGATGTCTTCCGGAATTGCGTTGAGATCACGCAGCAACTCTTCCGCATTCTTTGACTGCAGGTTGGAATATTTTTCCAGTGCGGCGTTCAGGTTTTTGACGTACGCCCCATGGTGCATGTCGTGATGCAGGTGCATGGTCTTTTCGTCAATATGGGGTTCCAGAGCGGAGTAGTCATACGGCAAAGGGGGTAGTTCGTGTGCCATTCGTTCCTCCAGAGGGTTTAAGTGATGACCGGAATTGGTTGAAGGATTCAGGAGAACAGCAGCTAGCCATCCTCGATTTGTGTCTTACCTATTGTGAACCCAGTTGCCGGAGATTGTCACGTTGCCGGGCAGAACTGACGGCGCCCGGGTCGGGTAAATGCTGTAGAGACTCCCGAGTACGGCAACGGCAGTGGTTGAGGGATCATCTCAGAATCAAAGCTGCCAGTCAGGCAGACTAGGTCTCTCGATTCCGGTGCGAGGCAGCCGCGACGAAGGACAATTCGATATGGCGGTGCGGGCAAACCTTGTACCTGGGGAGAGATGATTCTTGGGGACCACCCTGCCCGCACCTGCCGCCAGAACCGTCGCCGGCGGTAGCTTCGCGGCCCCACCTATTTGCGCTCCAGCAAGCGAATGCGCGCGGTGAAGGCGCGGCGAGTAAAACCGCCGAAGGTTGGGAAGGGAGATGAGTCTTTGTCGTTGTTGACGGCGACCGGGTTAGCCCGGCCGGTAATGTTGGTGTAGCCTCCACGAACCGCCCAATAGCGCCCTCGAAATTTGAATCTTTTTTCCAAGAAAAGGTTGAGCGAAAAGTAGCGCGGAAAGCGCAGAAAGTAGCGCGATCCGGGAAGCGCGGCCAGCTTCTGTTGGTTGTCTATGATGTAAAAGGGAAAGCCGGTGTGGGCTTCGCCGGAATATTCGATATCGATCTGATGCAGAAGGGGGACCTTGCCAGGCACCATTCCGGTGGTCAGAAAACGGTTAGGTGCATCCCATTGATAAGGGCCGGGAAGCTGTGGGCCGTAAAGCGGATTATCCACGTTAAAGTCGAGCACCTGGTTGGTGCGGCTCCTGGAATACATATAGGAGCCAGCCAGCAGGTATGTTTTGCGGAATGCCTTGCGTGCGCCGAGCTGGAAAGAATCGTAGTGATCTCGGCGCGTATTTTGGAGAACGTAGCCGCTAAAGCCAGGCAGGTTGTCGAAGGCGAAACCTTGGGTCCCGCGTCGTTGAATATATTCCGCCTTCAAGTAAACCTCGGCGGGCAGCTTTTGTTCGAGGGCCAGACTCCAGTTCAGAAAACGGGGTTCGTGCAATGCGTGCTGGTTCACCGTGAAGGCCACGGGAATAGGGCACGGGTTAGACGAGGAACGACAGTCGTCGCCAATGGGTTTGCCATTGTTGTCGAAAAAGTAGTCGATGCGCTGACCAGCGAAAGGACGGGAAACGAGCACCATGTTGGTCGCGTCATAGAAGGTGCCAATCCCCGCGGACAGTTTTGTGTTGCCCTGATCGTCCAGAACATATGTTCCCGCCAGTCGCGGCGACAGCACCGGATGACGAACAACTTCGTCCCAGTCGAAGCGTAGCCCGGCCTCCAGCAGCAGACGTTTGCTCAAGGACCAGCGATCCTGGGCGTAACTGCCGGCTTCAACGTTGTGCAGTTCGCGCTGGGGGCCGATGGAGAAAGTCGAATAGCGCGAACAGGGAGACGGAACAGAGAGACAGTTTGGCGCGGGACTTGGCGGTATCTTAGCGGGCAAGAAGGAAATTGGGCTTCTCTGAATTCGCGGATTATAGGCAAGGCGATCGAGGTCGATGCCGACCTTGAATTCGTGGCGCCCGCGCCATTGATGGGGTGCCAGCGACAGGTTGGCCAACCCCTGCCATCGGCGCGCGGTTGTGTCCAGCGTGAGATAGTAGCTGCCTTGTACGCCGTGATCCGTGGCCACATACGGCTGAGACCCTCGGGGCAGCAGTTCCGACACATACTGGTCGAAGTTGAACCCGAGCTCCAACAGTTGGCCCCCAGAAAAATAGATTTGGTCTTTGCCCATCGCGAAGTGGCCTGACTCGGTGTCTCTGGGCGTAGCGGAAGGAGGAGTAAAGATCGAGATACCCGGATACTGGTCACGGCGGTAATTCAGCAGGTAGCTGGCGGTCAAGATGTTCCCGGCGGCGAGGTTGACCTGAAGTTTGGCAATGTTGCCGATGCGCCAGAAATGATCGTTATCAGCCCCGTTCGGCAGTTCGGGAATGATGATGTTCTGGTACTCACCGTCGACACCCTCAAAAAACCAGATTCTTCCCTTGCGGATAGGGCCGGAAAATGTGACCCGCGGGATAACATTGTCAAAGTGCAGTCCCTTTTTGAATTGAGCCGAGGGGAGAAAATTGGTTGCCGTGAAACGGAAGTGATCGTCGCCAATGCCGGTGTTGATGCTCAGTACACCGCCGGAGCCCTTGCCTTTCTCCGCCGAGATGCGACTGTCCTCCGTATTGATGGAGCGAATGGCATCGGTGCTGACGCGCAGGAGCAACAGGCCGTTGGCCGGTTGGGTGAGATTGAAGCCATCGAACAAAGTCAGAGTCTGGTAAGTTTGGGCGCCCGCGATATGGGGCTGACCTGCGTTATCTCGCACCACACCTGGTATGAAGTTAAGGATGTTGCGGTAATCATGCGTCGCTGGGTAAGGAATGTTGAGGACATCCAGATTCGTCAGCTGCTCGGTTGATGCGGTCTGCGCGGGGTCGATACCGGGAGGCGATTCGACCACGTTCACGACCTCATGAATTTCCTGAACGTGAAACAGCTTTACATCCAGGGTTGGGACCTCGCCTACTTCCACACTCTGGCCCGTCACAGCATAGAAACCCTGCTTTTCGACACGCAGTTGATAGGTGCCTGCGGCAAGCCCGCGGAACGAGCACCGGCCTGCGAAATCAGTCACACACCAGGCCGCCGCGGCAGCAGGAGAAGGTTGCAGGGAAACACGCGCCGAAGGAACCGCGACACCGTTCTCATCAGCGACCGTGACAGCAAGGGTTGGCGCAGGGGGAGAAATTGCGGTAGGCGCCGAATTCGTGGTCTGCGCCAAAGCCAGGTTAATTCTAGCGCACACACAAAGAAGTAAGACCGCATAGCTGGGCAGGAGAGTGGGGAAAGATTTCATCTTTCGGCTTCTTTGGATATTGTCTCACTGTCGCGGGGTTGCTATGGAATGCCGGATATACGCAAGCCGAGAACTGGAGGACCAAGGTTAGCTTCGGCCAAGATAGTTGGTTTCGTTCCCACCAAGAACGCTAAACAAGCCAGAGCTTTCTACGAGGGCAAACTGGGTTTCCATTTTGTCAGCGACGGCCAGTTTGCCCTGGTGATGAGGGCTGGGTAGAACACAATTCGCATTGCGTAAAGCACGAGCTTCCTTACCGCCCAGCACACGGCTCTCGGTTGGGAAGTGGACGATGTCGAAGCGATGGTCCGGTGGCCTGGCGGACGGGGTGTTGTTGTTGAGAGTATGCCTTCGTTCAGGTCAGGGAGGGGGGATCTGGACAGCACCCGCTGGCGACAAGGTCGCATGGTTCAAACCTGGATAGGAATGTGCTGTCGGTGGCCAGCATAAGTAGTGGTCAGTGGCTGGAAGTAAAAGTCAGTCCTGGCAGTTCAGGGCTGGGCGGCCATATTGGCGTACTCTCGTTGAGATGACTCCGGCAGCAGAACCCAGAGGGTGTAGATGCCAAGGGCGGTCGCGAATGGTGGATGGAAGAGCGCTAGGAATCCCAAAACCAGGGTCACGGTGCGGGCCCAGGGAGTCCGCTGGAAAAGGCCCCAGCCAACACAGAAGGCGCCTGCGGCTACCAGCAAGAATATACCTCCGAATACGTGTAAGAGGAAGGGGCCGAGCATGCGCGCCATCGTTTCTCCCATGGGAATGAAGCTATGAGCTACGCTGCCCAGCACCAGCATCCCCGCGGCAGGTATCAGCCAGAAACAGCCCACAATGATCCACAGAATCGCCAGGATCTGGATGTGGCGCGCGACTCGTCCCGGTGGAATGGTCACCGATCCCTGCACTGGATTTCCGCACTTCGGACAGACACGATAATCCGGCTGCAGGGGTGCGCCGCATTTGTTGCAGAACATGAGGCCCTCCCGGGGCGAATGGGTATTTTAACTAGAGAGGCGCGGATTTTCAGTGTTGGTTGTTGATTTTTGATCGGCGGTTTAAGAAGAAGCGCGATGATCGGTGGAAACTCGGTTCTGCGCGCCAGATCCCTTCGATTCACCTCGCTGCGCTCGGTGTCACTCAGGGCAGGCTCGCGGCCACGAGGCCGCTTGGATGACGACATTCGGTTGTGTTCCGCGCTTCCGCTTCGGTAAATATAGCGCCGGTGAGGATTGGCACTGGTGGTACATGGCCTTCCTTGCCGTTGAGGCAGCACGGGGGGGTACGAGACAATCGGTAGCGCCAGATCTTAGCTGGCCGGAGAGTCGTGTGTTCGGTTGTCGCCTTTTCCTGATTTGCGCGTTGTTGTCGGTCGGCGGAAGTCGGTTTGCGACAGCCAAAGATGTGGCCCTGGTTTCGAACAAGGGCAACGTTCTGCAATCGATCACGATGACGGAATTGGCGAAGGTCTGCAAGGGGCAGATGAGCCGCTGGTCAGACGGCAAGCCGGTCACCCTCGTTATCCTCGACCCGGACGCCGGCGAGATGAAAATCGTCTTGCAGAAGGTCTATGAACAGAAACCGGACGAGGTTAAAGCGACTATCGCCTCGGCGAACCATGGTAGGGCGAATCATCCGGCAATTGTGGTCGCCGCGTCAGAACAGGATCTAGTTCGAAAGGTGGAGTCGATCCCCGGGGCTGTCGGTCTGGTGGACATATATTCCATTACTAGTGGCGTGACCGTAGTTAAGATTGGCGGGAAAAACCCGTTCGAACCTGGATACCCCCTGCACGGTAACTGAGCGTGCCCCTGCTAAGCAGACAAAGCGAGAGAGACGAAAGATGACCGCCCCGGCGCCAAAACGATCTTCGCGTTCAAGGCGACGGTTCCCGCGGTACCAGCTGGACATTCGTATCGTGGTGCACGTGTTCCGCGCCGGCGTGAACAGCACGGTCTGGGGACGCTCGACCGTGATAGGTCAGGAAGGCATCGGGGGAACGCTCACGGGCGACCTGGAAGTTGGAGAAGTGGTGGGCCTGGAATTCACCTTGCCGCTCAGCCGCCAGCCGACTAAGCTGCGGGCCATCGTGCGGTATAAGAACGGGTTTCAATACGGACTTGAATTCCTGGCCATGGATGCGATGCAGCGGGAAGCCATCCGGCGCGCCTGCGGCATCCTGCCACTCAGCAGCTAGTCTGCTCTCGACCACCTCGCAATAGCTCACGTCTCACCGCCCCGATCGCTCAGAGCAGTCTCTTGCTTGCGTGGGACGATCAAATTTCCAATCAGGGGAAGCGATTACCTCGGTAACCTTTCGACTGTGGAAAACGGCAGCTAACATCGCGTAGACAGCCGATTCCGGAGGACTCCCTGATGGGTGACAAGATCACCCAGACCGCTCAGCATGCCGCCGTTTTGCGCGCCAAGTTCCTCAAGGCGGCATTGGAAAGCGGTGCGCCTCCGTCGTTATCCCACGCCGACGCGGAACCAAACACAACGCGCGAACGGTTCGAGCTGAGTTGCGGGGGGCATAGCCCTGAGATCCAGCGCGCGCATCTGGAACAGCTGGTCGAGGGCGCACCCGAGGCTATCACGCTCCTGGACGCGAATTATCGCGTGGTGCATATCAACAGCGAATTTACGCGGATGTTCGGTTATACGGCAGCGGAGTCTTTGGGCCAAACAATCGAAGCGCTGATCGTTCCGCCGGATCGGCGCGCCGAGTCGGACGCCATGGAGCAAACCTTGGCCACGGGACAGAAAGTGAACCTGGAAACCAAGAGAAAGCGGAAAGATGGATCGCTGGTAGACGTATCGATTCAAGGGACTCTGGTGGGCGTGGGCGGCGGGCAAGCAGCGCTGTACGCGATCTATCGTGATATCTCCGAGCGGAAGCGCGCCGAGGCGCTGAGTTCGGCGCTGTACCGCATTGCGGAGAAGACCAGTTCGGCCGAAGATCTGAGCGGGTTCTATGCGGCCATTCACAGCATTGTTGGCGAACTGATGCATGCGCGGAACTTCTATATCGCTCTTTATGATCCCGCCACGCAATACCTGAGTTTCCCCTACTTCGTGGATGAAGAAGACACGCCGCCTGCGCCTCGCAAGTTGGCCCGAGGGTTGACGGAATACGTGTTGCACACCGCCGAGCCGCAGCTGGTTACGCCGGAGATTTTCGATGAACTGGCGCGCAAGGGACAAGTGAATCCGATTGGCGCCCTTTCCGTGGGTTGGCTGGGCGCGCCCCTCAAGGGAAGCAACTGCACCTTGGGCGTGGTCGCAGTCCAGAGCTACAGCGAGAATGTCCGCTATGGTGAAAAGGACAAGGAAATCCTTACGTTGGTTTCACAACAACTGGCGAGCACAATCGAGCACAAGCGCAGTGAAGAAGCCTTGCGGCGCTCCGAGGCGCGTTACCGGTCGCTGGTGCAGAGCGCGGTGTACGGCATCTATCGGTCAAATCTCGAGGGCAAATTTCTAGATGTGAACCCCGCGCTGGTGAGCATGCTGGGCTACCAGTCGGCAGAGCAGGTGCTCGCCCTGGATCCGCGAAGCGACGTGTTCCTCAACCCTGAGGAGCAGGCCCGCGTGATGAGCGAGTGCAAGCGTGCGGGCCGGCTCGACAACTTTGAAATCAAATGGAAACGGAAGGACTTAACCTTCATCACGGTCCGGCTCAGCGGGCGCGCCGTTACAAGTGGAGATGAGCCGGGAGGGTTCCTGGAAGTTATCGCCGAGGATGTCACCGAGAAGCGCGTGCTCGAAGACCAGTTCCGGCAGGCACAAAAGATGGAAGCGGTGGGACGGCTGGCGGGCGGCGTCGCGCATGATTTCAACAACCTGCTTCTGGTAATCAGCGGTTACACGGAGGTTCTGCTGGAGCAACTGGACCCGAATAGCCCGCTCCATCAAAAGGCCGAGGCCATTCAACAGGCCGCCGACCGGGCGACTACCTTGACCCGGCAACTGCTCGCCTTTAGCCGCAAACAGCTATTGGAATTGAAGGTGGTCGATTTGAACACGATTGTGTCGGATATGGATCGCCTGCTGAGTCCACTGATTGGCGAGAACATTGAGCTGATGACAAGACTAGCCGCCGGCGTGGGCCGTACGCGCGCTGATGCCGGACAGATCGAACAGGTGCTCATGAACCTGGTGGTGAACGCCAAAGATGCCATATCCAATGGCGGCAAGATCATCATTCAGACGGCGAACGTTCACTTGGATGACTCTTACCGCCGCGAGCACACGTACATCAATCCCGGTCCTTATGTGATGCTCTCGGTCAGCGACACCGGTTGCGGCATGGATAAGGAAACCTTGTCACGAGTCTTTGAACCCTTCTTCACCACCAAGGAAAAAGGCAAAGGCACGGGCCTCGGGCTGTCGACGGTGTACGGGATCGTCAAGCAGAGCGGCGGATACGTTTTCGCCCAGAGCGAAGTGGGACACGGCACCACCTTTCGAATCTACCTGCCGCGAGTGGAAGAGGGTGCCCAGCCAACCGATACAGTTAAGCCGTGCAGCAGCGTTATGCACGGCAACGAAACCGTGTTGCTGGTGGAAGATGAAGAGTCGGTCAGGCAGTTGGTGCGAGAGACGCTTGAGTCTCGCGGGTACAAGGTCATTGAAGCGGAGAATGGGGAAGAGGCGCTGAAGATTTCGACGACCTACACCGAGCCCATCCACCTGCTGATCACAGACGTGGTCATGCCTGGGATCAGCGGGCGAGAACTCGCCAAGCAACTTTCTGAGACACACCCCCAGACTAGAGTGTTGTTCCTTTCGGGATATACCGAGGACGCAATCGTCCATCAGGGTGGGTTCGAGCCTGGAACCGCATTCCTGCAAAAACCCTTCACCCTCCAGAACTTGTCACGCAAGGTGCGCGAAGTATTGCGCTCGGAGATGACCTAAACCTGCTATTTTGCCGGGCTCTTCAGAATGCGACTTACAGCCGTATGCTGCCCAAAATCCCAAGATCTGTGATCTAGGCACAGCCAAGAGTCACAAAAGGGTGCAACTTTTCCTGTCTACTTGCGTCCTATCTGTAAGAAGATAGTTGCAGCTCAATCTGGGGAATCCCTCCATGTTGATTAAAAAGCCGGCTGACATAGCTTCGTCTGAAATCACGCCGAGAGGACTTTACTTAAGCCGGAGAGCCTTTCTCCGCGGTGCGGCGATTGCCGGCGCGACAACGCTTGGCGGCGGATTGCTCGGAAAACTGGCTTCCCCGTGGGAACAGGCATCGGCAGGCACGAAGATTGATGGCATCCAAAAGAGCAACTTCAGCACGAATGAAAAGATCACGCCTTACAAGGACGTCACTCATTACAACAACTATTACGAGTTCTCCACCGATAAGGAGGGCCCGGCCGGACTGGCCAAGAACTTCCGTACGCGGCCATGGACCGTCAAGATCGAGGGCCTGGTAAGCAAGAAGAAGACGCTCGATGTAGATTCGATCATGAAGCTGGCCTCGCCGGAAGAGCGTGTTTACCGGCACCGCTGCGTGGAAGGCTGGTCGATCGTCGTACCCTGGGTAGGATTTTCCTTGAGCACTCTGTTGAAGCAAGTTGAGCCGCTGGGAAAGGCGAAATTCGTGGAGTTCACCACCGTGTACGACCCGAGCCAGATGCCTGGACAGCGGGAGCGAGTGTTGGAGTGGCCGTACGTGGAAGGCTTGCGGCTGGACGAAGCCATGCATCCTCTGACGTTTCTTTGCTTCGGGATGTATGGGGAGGTCTTACCTAATCAGGACGGGGCGCCTCTGCGCCTGGTCGTGCCATGGAAGTACGGGTTCAAGAGTGCGAAGGCAATCGTGAAGATCGCGTTTACCGAAAAACAGCCCATCAATACCTGGAACAAAGCGACTCCCAACGAGTATGGCTTTTATTCGAACGTGAACCCCAATGTGGATCATCCGCGCTGGAGCCAGGCGCGAGAGCGGCGGCTGGGAGAATTCTCTAAACGTCCCACGCTGATGTTCAACGGTTATGGAGATCAGGTGGCCAGCCTGTACTCCGGAATGGATCTGAAACGGTATTTCTGAGTAATGATGCGCTGGCTCAAAATCGTCATTTTCCTGGCCTGCCTGGGGCCGCTAATCCGGCTCGCCTGGAAAGCATACTCCGGCGGATTGGGCGCCAATCCGATTGAGTTCATCACCCATTCCACGGGTGATTGGACTCTGATCTTTCTGTGTGTGACCCTCGGTGTCACGCCTTTGCGAAGGCTCACAAAACAATACTGGCTGATCCGGTTGCGGCGGATGTTCGGACTATTTGCCTTTTTCTACGCTGCGCTCCATTTCACGACTTACATCTGGCTCGACAAATTCTTCGACCTGCACGAAATGATCAAAGATGTATCCAAGCGTCCCTTTATCACTGCGGGATTTACTGCTTTCTTGCTGCTCGTTCCTCTGGCGGTTACTTCCTCCAGCGGCTGGATTCGGCGCCTGGGCGGTAAGCGATGGAACCTGCTACACCGGCTGATTTATGTCAGTGCCATTGCCGCCGTGATTCACTACCTCTGGCTGGTCAAGGCCGACCTGACGAAACCGTTGCGCTATGCGGCGGTGGTGGGTGTGCTGCTGGGATATCGGATCCTGGCCTGGTCTGTTCCTCTGATTAGATCTAAGAAACCGGCTCTCTTTCCTGGCAAGCGGGCCGAAGTGCCCGAAGGCTAGCGCGCCAACGCGGTCTCAAACGCTGGGTGAGAAATGACCCGTAGAAAACTAGAGCGAAGCCGCAGCCGCCCGGACCTTCGGCCGCTGTCTGTTGCTTTCCTCTTCCTGCTCAGCGAGTTTTCGCAGGATGTACTGGAGGACGGAGCGGTCCCCTTTGCGAATTTCGTGGAACTGGATGCCAAGGCCTATATCCTGAGCGGCATGGCGCACTTCGCCTCGAAGCATGAGGTCGCAGTTGGCGACATTCAGCACGACCTTTAGATTGGTGCCCGGATCCAACCTGAGCCGGGTGGTCACCAGGCAACCCAGCTCGCCAAGATCTCTAATCGGGGCTTCCAGGCTGTTTCCATCGCCCCGCAGCAGTTCCGCAAAGCCGTCGATCGGAAAACGGGGAGTGCGCCGGCGGCCGGCACCGCCTCCTGGGCCGACGAGCACCGGCCGAAAAGGCAGATTTTCAAGCAGGATTGGCTCGTAGGCTTCCACCATCTCCTGCAGCTCGGATTCCCACATGGACTTGTCGGTTTCCACGCACTCGAGCCCGATCTGGCCGCGCAGTTCCGAATTGCTTTCCCCGACCCAGACTATGCGGCAGAAGGCTTTGCTGCGGCCACGCTCGACCGCGACAATCTCGCCCGGCTCTTGGGCCGAGCGGAGTCCCACGATGCGGGCGCCGTGTTGGGAGATGTCGTAGGTGCAGGCCATTTCCAGGTGAGCTTGATGCTGGTTGTCCCAGCAAGTGACACGAATTGGCAACGCTACGTGGATGCGTTTAGTCAGTCGGTCGGGGACAACGAATTTGCCGGCGCTGTCACTCACAATTTTTGCCGAGCCTTGTGCGCACAGTAGCAGCTAGATAGAAGACGTTCAATGTACCAGCAGTACCCTTCGCGGAGGTTACTTCCCGGCCAGGAAGGTTACTTCCGTTTCAAGACCGCTCTGGCGAGCGGATGCGCGGATTTTCGCACTTGCCTTCGGGCGTGGGCTCGGCGAAGATGAAAAATGAGGCTTCTCCTTTGCCGTCGAAATCAAAACCCGCTGCTGAGAAAGCTCTTTCTGCGTCCGCGGCCAAGCTGCGGCTTTTGAAGCGACTCCGTTGCACCCTGCGCTACGAAAAAAAGGCCTGGAGCTCGGGAGCACGTCTGGTGGCGGGCGTGGATGAAGTCGGGCGCGGCTCGCTTTTTGGAGCCGTGGTGGCGGCAGCTGTCATCCTCGACCCTGCGTACAGGATTCGCGGCCTGCGCGATTCGAAACTCCTGTTGCCGGAACGGCGGCAGGAGCTGGCAGAACGCATCCGGGAACACGCGATTGCCTTCTCGGTGTCGGCTGTTGACGCGGCCCGCATCGATCAGATCAATATCTATCATGCTTCCCGATTAGCGATGCGCGAGGCTGTTCTCGCCTTACAGCCCTCGCCCGATTACCTGCTGATCGATGCCTTGAAGCTCGAGTGCGAACTGCCGCAGCGCGCCATCATTCACGGTGATGCTCTTTCCGCCTCTATCGCAGCGGCCTCCATCCTGGCGAAAGTTGAACGAGACCGCATGGTTTCAGAGTGGGATCCGGTCTTTCCTGCCTATGGGCTCGCTTCGAATAAGGGTTACAGCACTCCTCGTCATATCGCCGCGCTGCGGGAGTTTGGGCCTTCGCCTTTGCACCGGCAGTCGTTTGCTCCGGTGTGGAATGCTCCTGTGCCGCAGCAGGTCCTCAGCTTCATGCTGCAGGAGTCGGAGACGGAGCAGGGGGAAGAAACGGTCCTCGCCGACCCTCCCGAATAAACTCTCAACCGCAAGGCTGGCAAAGAATTCACCAGGATCGCAAAGCCAAACCGGCCAAACGCCTTGCCAGCGACAGATCTCCAGCTTTCCGTTAGACTGGGGGTTCTGCCTGCCTTGCTTGAGGTGACCTGTGCGGGACGTCTTTATTCTCTCCGCGGTTCGGACACCGATCGGCAAATTTGGAGGGTCGCTCGCGTC
>Ga0209154_1001325_pt1 | contig 14623 bp, 17 predicted proteins | sample GraSoiAngelo_121_FD_185878 | JGI IMG/M metagenome (GOLD analysis project Ga0209154, IMG submission 185878) | Grasslands soil microbial communities from the Angelo Coastal Reserve, California, USA - 14_0919_12_20cm (SPAdes) (version 2) | ecosystem: Environmental > Terrestrial > Soil > Grasslands ... | reverse complement strand
TCTGGACCGACGGCGCCGGTCGGCGGGCGATTCACCGCGCGTTGCTCGACGAGGCGGGCACGGCGGGGCCGATCGAGGGTTACCGGTTCGACGGCAAGACCGATCCACAGATCGTGCGTGAGCTGCTGTCGCTGGCCGGTCACCCGGCCGCCGAGGACGTGGGTCGCATCGACGCCGTGTGCCGCCGCTACGTGGAACACCTGCGCCGCGAGCTCGCCAGCCCCGCCCAGACCACGAAGCTCCTGCCGGGGACGCGGGAGCTGCTCGCCGCCCTCGAGCCGCACGAGGTCGGGCAACGGGCGCTGGTGGGCCTGTTGACGGGCAACGTGGCGCCCGGTGCGGCGCTGAAGCTGCGCTCCGCGGGACTCGACCCGGCGCGCTTCCGGGTCGGAGCTTACGGCTCGGATTCCGCCCGGCGGGCGGATCTGCCGGCGGTCGCCGCACAGCGCGCGGCAGCGCTCACCAGCCGCCGCTTCGCGGGCGCCGACGTAGTCGTGATCGGCGACACGCCGGACGACGTCGCGTGCGGCCGGCCGATCGGCGCGCGCAGCGTGGCCGTCGCCACCGGCTCCTACGACGTAGCGGCCCTGCGCGCGGCCGGGGCCACGCATGTGTTCGCGACACTCACCGACACGGCCGCGGTGCTGGACGCCATCTTCGCGTGAGCCGGTCCTCCGCCCCCGCCCCCGCCCCCGCTCCCCCGGCCGTGGACGAGCTCGAGGTCAAGGCGCGGCTCGAAGATCCCGCCGCGGTGCGCAGCGCGCTGGTGCGCGCCGGCGCGGTGCTCGAGTTCCAGGGCGACATGCTCGACCGGCGCCTCGACCGCGGTGGCCGGCTGGCGGACCGCGACGAGGTCCTGCGGCTGCGGGTGTTCCGGCCGGCCGACGGCGCGCCCGCCTACGGCGTGCTCGCGTGGAAGGGCCCGCACTCGAAACAGGGCCGATACCGTCACCGCGCCGAAGCCGAGGCGCGCGTGGCGGATCCGGAAAGCGTGCTGGCCATCCTCGAGCGGCTCGGCTTCGCCGTGTCGCTGTGCGTCGATCGGCGGGTCGAGGTCTACCGGCTGGGGCAGGCGGTGCTGCGGCTCGAGTGGTATCCCGACATGGACGTGCTCATCGAGGTGGAGGGTGAGCCTGCCGGTATCGAGCTGGCGATCGCGGCGACCGGCCTCGCGCGCGAGGGCTTCGTGGCGGAGTCGCTGCCGTACTTCGTCGCCGCCTTCGAGCGCCGCACCGGCCGGGCGGCCCTGCTGGCGCGATGAGCCCGGGAGTGAAGATCCCGATGCCGCTGCGGGTGCCGGAGCTCGCGTCGTCGCTCGGGCGCCTGCTGGTGCCGCGTCGCCTCGAGGAGCCATGGGTGCCGCTCGACGACGTGCGCGAGGACCTGGCGACGCGCGTGATGGAGCTGGGCGGTCGCGCCCGAGCCGCCGCGGCGCGCGACAAGCGTGAGGAAGTGATCGAGGTTGCTGGCCGCAGCGCGTGGCTGGCGGCGTGGGAAGCAGCGGTGAAGCGGGCGGCCGAGCGCGTGACGGCGGCGCTGGACGGCGAAATCGACCGCGCCGCGCGGCGCGTCCGTATGCCGGCACGGCAGGGGCGCCGCCGGCTCCTCACGGGGTCGGAAAAGCGCGCCATTGCCGCCCGCCTGGCCGCCGGCGGTGAGGCGTTGGTCGCCGCGCTCGACGTGCTCGACGCCGCGGGGCTCCGGGCCCGCGACGCGGGCGTCCTCGACAAGACGATCCACGCCGAGTGGCAGGACGCGCTTCGGGCGGCAGCCCGGCGACTCGAGGCGGCGTGGCTCGCGCTCGAGGCGGCCGTGGCCGAAGAGCGGCGACGCTGGGCGCTCGAGACCGAGGCCATCGCACGCTGGCGACCACCCCTCTGGCCCGTGATCGTGCTGTGGACGCCGCTCGCGGTCGGGCTCATCTGGCTGGGCCTCGTGCTCGGCGGCTACGCTCCCGCCCCCGCATGGCTCGCCACGCGGCTCGGCTTCTGAGCCGCGCCGGGCGCCCCTAGTCCGTGAGCGCGATCGGCGTGGGCGTCGACCTGGTGGAGGTGTCCCGCGTCGCGGCGATCATCGCCGATAAGGGCGCCCGGGTGTTCGAGCGCCTGCTCACACCGGATGAGCGCGCGTACTGCGAGAGCCGGCCCGACCCCGCGACCCATGTCGCCGTACGCCTCGCCGCCAAGGAGGCCGTCTACAAGGCGCTCCAGGGCACGGCCCTCGCACGCGGCATCGGGTGGCGTGAGATCGAGATCACGCGCGCCCCCGACGGGCGGCCGGACGTGCGGCTCAGCGGCACGGCGGCAGGACGGGCACGTGAGCTGGGCGTCGACCGCGTGCTCCTGTCGCTCTCACACACGCATCACGCGGCCATAGCCGTGGTGGTGCTGGAGCGCGTGTGATGGATTGCCTTGCATTCCCGACAGAATTACTCTAGTATTGAAAATCCTCCTCGAGAACCGTTCCCATCTACCGTAAGTCCATGGTCGGCTTGTTGTTGGGCACCTGCATCGCGGCGTCGGCCGGGGCGCAGGCGATGGACTCGCTCGCCGTGGCCCGACGCATCGTGGCCGCCGCTTCGCTCGCCGCCAAAGAGTACGCCGTTGGCGTTGCGCCCGGCGGCGGCCGGGTGACGAACCCGGAGGAGGTTTCCGAGGCCAAGCAGTTTCTCGACCAGGCCCGGCTCGACGTCGGCTCGCTTCCACGGGCGGTGCGCGCGACTGCCGACTCCGACTTCGTGGCACTGCGGGCGATGCTCGACCGCGCCGCGCCACCCGCCGCGGTCGCGGCGCGCGCCGCGCTGCTGGTGCAGCACATCGCGACCGTCGTGGGAGGTGCGCTCGAAACGTTCCCGTCGCGCCCGCCGTCGCTGGTGCGCGGCGCGGCCGTCTACCAGGAGCAGTGCGCGCAGTGTCACGGCCCGACCGGGCGCGGGGACGGGCCGAAAGCGAAGCAGCTGCAGGGTCCCCCGCCCGCAAGCCTCGCGGACCGGGATGCGATGAGCACGGTTTCGCCGCTGGATGTGTATCGCAAGATCACGCTCGGAGTGGCGGGCACGGCCATGCCGCAGTTCGAGGAGACGCTCTCCCCGGAGGACCGCTGGGCCGTGGCCACGTACGTGGCGACGCTGCGCGCCGACGAGGGCCTGGTCCGCGAGGGCGAGGGGCGCTATGCGACCACGTGCGCGTCGTGTCACGGCGCCACGGGTGGCGGGGACGGTCTGCTCGCCGCCACGCTCTCCGTGCGGCCGCCCGCGCTGCGGGACCTGGCCGTCCAGGGCCGATTCACCGACCGTGAGATCGAGGAGCTGATTCTGCAGGGTCGGCCGGGAACCGCGATGCCCGGCTTCGCGCGCACGCTCGATCCCGGGGACGCGGCCAGGATCGTGGCGTTTCTGCGCGTGCTGCCCACGGCCGAGCGCCAGAAGTATCAGGCGTCCCCGGCGGCGGCGACGTTCTCCGTGGTGCGGCGCCAACTCGACTCGGGCGTCGCGCTCAGGTCAGACAAGATCGCGTTCGACGCCTACCTGACCTTCGAGCAGGTGGAGACGGACGTGCGGGTGAAGAACCCGGCCCTCGCGAGCGACCTCGAGCAGGCGTTCACGCTGTTGCGCGCCCGGGCGGCCGCGGGCGCCGGCCCGGACGAGCTCGCGCCGATCCACGCCCGGCTGCTCGCCGACCTGGAGCGCGCCGAGCGGCTGGTGGCCGACCGGAGCTCGAGCGCCGGCCTGTTCGTGCAGTCGTTCGTGCTGCTGCTCAGGGAGGGCTTCGAGGCGATCCTGATCGTGGCCGCGCTGATGGCGTTTCTCTCGAAGGCCGGCGCGCTCGAGCGCCGGCGGCACGTGGCGCGGGGCGCTTGGGCGGCGGTCGCCGCCAGCGCCGCCACCGCCGTGGTGATCGAGCTGCTGTTCGAGATCACGCCGGGCCAGCGGGAAGCCCTCGAGGGCGGGACGATGCTCCTCGCCACGGCCGTGCTCTTCTACGTCAGCTATTGGCTGCTCTCCAAGATCGAGGTCGCCAAGTGGAACGCCTTCGTGAAGGGCCGGATGGAGGACGCGCTGTCGACCGGGTCGGGGTTCGCGCTCTCGTCGGTGGCCTTCCTCGCCGTCTATCGGGAGGGGTTCGAGACCATCCTCTTTTACAAGGCCTTGCTCTCCTCGGCGGGATCGGGCAGCGCCGCCGGAGTCGTGGGAGTGATCGCGGGCATCGCGACCGGCGCATTGGCGCTGGTGATCGTCTACGTGGCGGTCGACCGCTTCGGAATGAAAGTGCCGCTCAAGCCGTTTTTCGCCGTGACGAGCGCGATGCTCTACTACATGGCGTTCGTGTTCGCGGGAAAGGGCATCGCGGACCTGCAGGAGTCGGGACTGGTGCGGGTGAGCGTGGTCCCGTGGGCGCCCCGCATCCCCGTGCTCGGCATCTATCCCACGGTGCAATCGCTGGCGCTCCAGCTGCTGCTCATCGTCCTGCTGCTGGTGGCCGTGGTGTGGTTACAACGTGACCGCTCCGCTGGGGCGGGCGCGGACCGCCGGCGACCGTCGTTCCCGTAACCCCCCGCTACGGCGTGGCTTGAGCTTGGGGCTGCGGCTTGAGGGCGGGAGGCACCGCCACCGTCGCCGGCTCCGGCGCGCGCAGCTGCTGCATCAGCCACACCCCCGCCAGGACGAGCAGCACGCTCGTGACCTGGGCCAGCGTGAACGGACCGAGGAGGCGATCGTCCTTGGCGCGTACCGTCTCGACCAGGAAGCGCTCCACCCCTGCCAGGACGAGATAGACCCCGAACCGCCAGCCCGTGCCGTGCCGGTGGTCCCGTAACCGCCACAACCAGGCGAACGCGAGCAGCATCAGGGCCGTCTCGTAGATCTGCGTGGGGTGCACCGCGACCACCTGCATGGGGTCGGCACCGGGCGGGAAGTGGACGTGCATGTTGCTCAGCTCGGCCACCGTGGTGGGCGGAAGGCCGCGCGGGAACTTCATCGCCCAGGGCAGGGTGGACGGGATCCCGTAGTCGTCGTTGACGAGGAAGCACCCGACCCGCCCCAGCGCGTACCCGAGGGCGAGGGGAGCGGCGGTGAGCTCCATCGTCCAGCGGGCGGGCACGCGCTTCCACCACCCGGTCGCCAGCACGGCTGCCACGCCCCCGAGAAAGCCCCCGTACCAGACGAACCCGCCCCGCCGCAGCAGGGCTTCCCATTCACCCGTCAGCAGCACGTACCAGATCTTCGCTCCCACGATGCCGCCGACCACGGCGGCGAACACGATGTCGGCCGCGTACTCCTCCGCCATGCCGCGGCGCCGCAGGTCGACCTGGATGGCCCACCCCGCCATGAGAAACGCGACCATCATCATCAGCCCGTAGCCGGTGACCTGGAGTGGGCCCAGATGAATGAACAGGATGTCGATCCGGGGCAGCGGGATCGTGAAGCCAAAGGGATAGATCGTCATGAGCGGGCTGCGCCGAGGGTGGTGGGTGCCGGCTCCAGGCCGGGCAGTGGTAGGTCCGCCCGGGCGTCCAGGGTCCAGTCGCTGCGCTCGCCCAGGCCGAGGCGGTACCAGCCGGCGCGGGCGATCATGGCGGCGTTGTCGGCGTTCAAGCGCGGGCTCGCGACCGCCACGCGGGCGAGCCCGCCGTCGGAGAGGCGCCGGGCGGCGAGACCGGCGAGCGCCCGGCTGCACGCCACGCCGCCGCCCAGCACGGCGGTCCGATGGCCCGTGTGGCGGACCGCCCGCTCGAGCTTGGTGACCAGCACGTCGAGCACCGCGTCCTGGAACGCGCGGGCGAGATGCGGACGATCGCGTTCCAGATCGTCGCTCGAGCGCACGGCCCGCAGCACGGCGGTCTTGAGACCGGAGAAGGAGAACTCGAATCCCTCGTCTCGCATCGGACGCGGAAACGAGAAGCGCGTGGGATCACCCTGGGCCGCGAGCCGCTCGATCGCCGGGCCGCCCGGATACCCTAGGCCCAGCAGCGTCGCGACCTTGTCGAACGCCTCGCCGGCCGCATCGTCGCGGGTGGCGCCCAGCAGGCGGTAGCGCCCCCAGGCGGGCACGTCGAGCAGCAGCGTGTGCCCTCCCGACACGAGCAGCGCGACGAACGGCGGTGCCAAGTCCGGGTCCTCCACGAGCGGGGCGAACAGGTGTCCTTCCATGTGATGCACGCCGATCAGCTCGCGGTCGCCGGCGTAGGCCAGCCCTTTGGCGAATACCACGCCGACCAGGAGCGCGCCCACGAGCCCCGGTCCCTGAGTCACGGCGACCGCGTCCACGGCGCTCCAGCCGATTCCGGCCTCGGCGAGGGCGCGGTCCACCACGGCCGGCAGCGCCGACAGATGGGCGCGGCTCGCCAGCTCCGGAACGACGCCGCCGAACACCCGGTGCACGTCCTGCGAGAGGATCACGAGCCCGGCGAGTTCGGGACGGCGGTGCTCGCCCACCAGCACCGCGGCCGAGGTCTCGTCGCAGGACGTCTCGATCCCGAGGACGACCTCAGCCACGGCCGGTCTTGCGTCGCAGGGAGACGGAATCGGGCACGGCACGTGCCACGATGCCGGGGGGCGCGCTCACCGTGAGGCGGGCGTAGCCGCCCGGGCCCGCCTTGCCCACGAGGTGCGCCACGACCCGCACGCTGTCGCGGGTGAGGGTGTTCACCCGCGATTCGGGGCCCCGCACCGTGACGCCCACCCGCTCGACCGAGAGCAGGAACCCCGCGAAGCCCGAGGCCGCGGTCGTGATCGGGACGGCGGAGAGCGAGCGCTCGATGATGGCCGCGACCTCGCCGGCCATGCGCACCTCCTTCGGGGCGATGCGCACGATGCCGAGCGGGGCGGTATCGAGGGGGACGGTGCGGAAGAAGGGGCCATTCACACTGGAGATGACCGTCGGCAGCGTGGTCACCGAGTCGATCGGGGCGACGCTCTTCGCCGGGCCGATGATGCGGGCCATGCTCGGCGTGATGGATAGCCCGCGCATGACGTACCCCGATTCGGCCTCGACGCGTACGCGCGGCACGATGCGGACGTCCTTGTGCACGACCGAATCCAGCAAGACCTCGATATCGCGCGGTCGGATGTCGACGACCTGCACGTCGCTGCCCTTGGGCAGCTCGATGTCCGTCGGCTGCAGCTGCACGTGCCAGGCCGAGGCCGAGAAGGTGTCGGGAATGACCTTCCGGATCACGCGTGGGAAGGAGCGGAGCTTGAGAATCTCGCTTCCTTTGCCCGTGATGACGACCGCCACGCCGGCGGGTTGCTGGCGCACGCTGCGCCCGGGTGGGATCACGATGGCGAGCCGCATGGCGAAGCTCTGCGCCAGCGGCTGCTGGGCCGCCACCGCGACGTACAGCATGACGGCGAAGAACCCGGCCGCCAGCTTGATCGGCCAGTTGCGCACGAGCAGCTGCGCGAGGCTAGCGCGGACGCTCATGTCTCATCTCTCATCTCTCAGCCAGGAGCCGCCGGACCAGCGTTTCGTTGACCGGGCCGTCCCATTCGGAGGCCCCGATCACTTTCTTGATGATCACGCCGTCGGGGCTGATCAGCCAGCTCTCGGGCACGCCCGTGGCCTGGTACGTCTGCTTCATCGCCCCGGACTGGTCGTGCAGGATGTCGAAGGTGAGTCCCAGGTCGCGGGCGAACGCGGCGACCACCGAGTCGCCGTCCTCATCGATGCTCACCGCTACCACGGTGAAACCGCTGCCCCCGAGCTTGCGGGACAGCCGCTCCAGCGACGGCATCTCGACACGGCACGGCTCGCACCACGTCGCCCAGAGATTGAGGAGCACCACCCGGCCGCGATAGTCCGCGAGCGTCGTGGCGCGTCCGGTGGCCAGGTTCTTGGCGTGAAAGTCCGGCGCGCGCGATCCCACGCCCAGCAGGTCGATCTGGGGACGGATCTTCACCGCCAGGGCGGTCCCGAACACCACGGCCATGGCGACGCCAACCACGAACGACCAGCGTCGGGCGTCGCTCATACCGTCACCAGGCAGCGGCGCTTCAGCTCCCGCACCTCGCGCGCCGGGTCCGGGCTCGCGAAGATCGCGTGCCCCACGACGAACGTGTCGGCGCCCGCCGCGTGCGCGCCCGCGATGGTCTGCGCGGTGATGCCGCCGTCCACTTCGAGGAACGCCCGCGAGCCGCGCGCCGTGAGCAGCTCGCGCGCGCGGCGGATCTTGTCGTCCGAGGAGGCGAGGTACGACTGGCCCCCGAACCCCGGGTTCACGGTCATCACGAGCAGCAGATCCACATCGGCGATGACCTCTTCGGCGAGCGAGAGCGGCGAGCCGGGGTTGAGCGCCAGCCCGGCGAGCATGCCGCGGCTGCGCGCCGCCGCCAGCTGCCGCTGCACATGCAGCGTGGCCTCGGGGTGGAAGGTGAACACGGACGCACCCGCCGCCGCAAAGGCCTCGAGGTAGCGCTCCGGCTCGAGCACCATGAGATGCACATCGATGGGCTTGTCGGTGAGCCGCCGCAGCGCTTCGATCATGTTGGCACCGAACGTCAGATTCGGCACGAACCGTCCGTCCATCACGTCGACGTGCAGCCAATCGGCGCCCGCCGCGAGCACCTGGCCCACCTGCTCGGCGAGGCGCGCGAGGTCGACCGACAGGAGGCTGGGCGCGATACGGATGCCGTTCATCCTGTTGATCACCATCAGGGGCTCCGGGCCACGACCACGTCCACGACCGTACCGGGGGCCGCCAACGTCCCCGCCGCCGGTCGCTGCGCGATCACCGTGCCCGGCGTGCCTTCGCTCGAGCGACGCCGCGTCACCGTGCCCAGCGCGAGGCCCTCCTGCTCCAGACGGGTGCGCGCATCCGCCTGCGACAGGCCGAGCAACCCCGGCACCGCGATCGTCGGGGCGCCCCGGCTCACGACCACCGTCACGGGCGCCCCCGGAGCGAGCAGCGTCGTGGCGGCGGGCCGGGTGAGCATCGTCACGCCGGGAGCGGCCGCCGCTTGCACCGACTCCACCTGCGCCACGGTGAGCCCGGCCGCGACGATCAGCTGTTGCGCCAGCGGTCCATCCAGGCCAGTCACGTGGGGTACCGGAATCTTGGGCGGCCCATCGCTCGACACCAGGGTCACCCGCAACCCCGCGGGCGCGCTCACGCCGGGGGGCGGGTCCTGCCAGATGATGGTGCCCTGGGGGGCGGTGGGGTGCGACTCCGAGCCGCCGTCCTGCACCTGCAGGCCCCCCTTGCGGAGCGCGGCCGACGCCTCTTGCAACGACAGCCCCAACACCCGGGGAACCACTTCGTGGCCGTGCAGAATCGCGGCGGGGAAGAGAACGAGGTACGCCGTGAGATACCCAGCCACGATCGCTCCGGCGAGGGCGAGCCCCCAGCGCCGCGCCCCGGACAGCTCGACGAGCGCGGGTAGTTTCCACTGCTGCAGCGGCGGGACATGGCGGCGGAGCTGCATCAGCGCGTCCGCGTGAGGCGCGCCGCGTACGCACCGTCCATTCCGTCGCGCTGTGGCAGGGACTGGAGGTCGCCGTCCGGAGTGAGCAGGGAAGCCGGCACGGCCGCCGGGACGGGCGCGCGCGCGAAGTCGCTGTGGGTCGCCAGGAACTGGGTCACGATGTCACGGTTCTCCTCCGGCTCGAGCGAGCAGGTACTGTAGACGAGCAACCCCCCAGGACTGACCAGCGTGGCGGCCGCCTCGAGCAGCGCCCGCTGCAGCCCGGCGCTGCGTACGATCGTGCGCGGCGTGACCCGCCAGCGCGCGTCCGGATGCCGCGCCATGGTGCCGGTAGCGGAGCAGGGGGCGTCCACCAGCACGGCCGGCACCGTTCCCGGCGCGAACGGCGCCGACAGAAGATCGGCGACCGTCACGCGAATCGCCACTCCCGCACGCCGCGTCGTCTCGAGCAGGCGGCGGATGCGCTCGGGCCGGGCGTCCCCCGCCACGACGCGCGCGCCGGCCCGCTCGAGCATCACGGCTTTCCCGCCGGGCGCGGCACAGGCGTCGTACACGAGCATCCCGGGGGGGATGCTGGCATAGCGGCACACGAGGGCGTGGGCGGGGTCCTGGACGATAAAGCTGCCTTCCGCGTAGCCCGGCAATCGCGCGGGAAACGGGAAACGGGAAACGTGGTCGGGGCGCGAGACGCGGAGGCCGGCTGCATGGGGCGATTCTTCTACACCGAAACCGCCGTCTCGGAGCGCCCGGGCGAGTGCCTCGGCCGTCCACCGCGCGGGCTGAAGCGTGAGCATCGGCCTCGAGTCGTTCCAGGCTACCAGCCGGGCCGCGCCGGCGGGTCCGAAGTGCCGTCGCCAGCGGGCGACGAGCCACGACGGGTGGGTTCGCTCACCCGTTTCCCGTTTCCCGTTTCCCGTTTCCCGAGTGAGTTTCCGCAGCGCCTGGTTCACGTAGCGCGCCGCCTTCTCGCCGACGAGTCCGCGCGCCAGCTCTACGCTGGTGGCGACCGCCGCATACGATGGCACACGGGCCAATGCGGCCAGCTGGTAGGCACCGAGACGCAACACATCGTGCAGCCGGGGGTCGGCGCCGCGCAGGCCGAGCCGGCGGTCGAGGTCCGCCTGGCGTCGCAGCACGCCGGCCGCGAGCTCGTAGGCGAGCCGGCGGTCGCGCGGGGCGAGCGTGGGGAGCACCCGGTCACGCGCCGCCTGGAAGGTGCCGCCGGAGCGCACCGTCTGGAGGATATGCAGCGCCGCGCGCCGGGCGGCGGTGGCGTCGCTAATCCAGCATCCCTTCGAGCGGGGACGACGGCACGGCGACTTCACGCTTCGGCATGCGCCCCGCGAGGTAGGCGGTCCGCCCGGCCTCGACCGCCAGCCGCATCGCGTGCGCCATGCTCACGGGGTCTCGCGCCGCCGCCAGCGCGGTGTTCATCAGGATTCCATCGACGCCCTGCTCCATCGTCACGCACGCATCCGAGGCCGTCCCGACGCCGGCGTCCACCACGACGGGCACGCTGAGCCGCCGCTTGATGGTGCGGATGCCGTACGGGTTCAGGAGCCCGAGGCCGCTGCCGATCGGCGACGCCAGCGGCATCACGGCGGCGCAGCCCGCGTCCTCGAGGCGCAGCGCGGTCACGAGATCCTCGTTCGTATAGGCCAGCACCTTGAAGCCGTCCTTCACGAGGGTCCGTGCCGCGTCCAGCAGGCCCTGGACGTCGGGGAGCAGGGTCTCCTGGTCGCCGATCACCTCGAGCTTGACGAACTCGTTGAACCCGGCTTCGCGCGCCAGCCGGGCGTAACGGACGGCGTCGTCGGCCGTGAAGCAGCCGGCGGTGTTGGCGAGCAGGAAGAGCCGGCTCGGATCGAGGTGATGCAGGATCCCCGTCTCCTTCGAGCGATCGAGGTCCACGCGGCGCACCGCCACGGTCACGACTTCCGCGCCCGAGGCCTCGATGGCGCTCGCCATCGTTTCATTGTCGCGATACTTACCCGTGCCCACCATGAGGCGCGAGTGAAACGTACGGCCGCCCACAACGAACGGTGTGTCCCGGATGGTATCAACGGCTGTAGTCATGCGTGTCAGCCCCCTCCCACGAAATGCACCAGCTCGATCGCGTCGCCCGGGGCCACCATGACGTCGCCCAGTCTGGGGCGGCGCACGATCGCGCGGTTGTGCTCGACCACCACGGCGCGGGGGTCGAGCTCGAGCGAGCGGAGCAGCTCGAGCAGTGTGGCGCCGCGCGCCACCCTGCGCTGCTCCCCGTTCACCATGACGTCGATCGAGTCGTTCACGACTGCCACTCCTCGAGCATCTGCCGCGCCGCGCCAGCGGGGTCGGCCGCATCCCACAGCGCTCGGATCGCGGCGACTCCATAGGCGCCGGCCCGACGCACTTCGCCCACCCGTTCGGGTGTCACACCACCGATCGCGATCACCGGGAGGCCCAGGCTGACAATCGGCCCGAGCCGCGCCAATCCCAGGGGCTCGCGGTCGGGATGGGTGGCGGTGCGGTATACCGGCCCTACCAAAAGATAGTCGGCTCCGCCGGCGCGCGCGGCTGCCGCCTCGCCCAAGTCGTGCACCGACTTGCCGATCAACCACCGAGGTTCGAGCCGGCGGGCGTCTTGCGGGTCGAGACTCGCCGTCCCGAGCTGAACCCCCGCCGCGGCGACGGCGAGCGCCACGTCGAGGCGGTCGTTAACAAATAGACGGGCAGACGGATAGACGGCGAGACGGGTAGCAAGCTCGTAATGCGCCAATCCCGACAGCGTGCGTCCGCGCGCGTGGAACGCGAGCCGGTCACCGCCCCCCGCTGCCAGCGCGCGGGCGACCTCGTCCAGGTCGGCCCTGCGGGCGATCCGCTCGTCGGTGATGGCGTGCAGCCGCGGGAGCACCCCCCTCCCGGCCCGCGTCACGTGAACCGCTGGCCTCCCCCCCCCCGCGGCCGCACCCCGCGCCCGCGCACCCAGTCGGGAGCGGTCATGCGCTGCTTTCCAGCGGGTTGGACTTCTTCCACGAGCACCGCCCCCCCTCCCGTCGTAATCAGTAATCCGTCATCCGTCGTCCGTATAGTCCCTGGCTCGCCCGCTCCCTCCCCCTGGGCTGCGCGAGCGCCGAACAGCTTGACCTCCCGACCCTCGAGCTCGGTCCACGCACCGGGTTTGGGGTCGAGGGCGCGGATCAGCCGGGTCACCCGCTCGGCGGACTCGGCCCAGGCAATCCGCGCGGTGTCGCGGGTGAGCTTGGGCGCGTAGGTCGCGCGGGCGTGATCCTGCGGCCGCGGCTTGAGGCCGTCGTTCTCGAGCAAGGCCAGGGCCTCGATCAGCGCCTGCGCGCCCATCTCCGACAGATGCTCGGACAACTCGCCGCCCCTGACCTCAGGGTCGATGTGGTGGGGGATCTGATGGAGGATGGGGCCCGAGTCGAGCCCCGCGTCCATCAGCATGATGGTGACGCCGGTCGTTTCGAAGCCGTTCAGGATGGCCCACTCGACGGGAGCCGCACCGCGCAGCTCGGGAAGGAGCGAGGGATGCACGTTGACCATGCCGCGGCGCGGCACTGCGAGCAGGTCGGGCTTGAGGATGTGCCCGTAGGCGACCACGACACCCACGTCGGGGGCCAGCGCGCGGACCCGCGCGACGAAATCGGGGTCGGAGGGCCGCGCCGGCTGGAGCACCGGCACACCCTCGGCCTCGGCCGCCAGTTTCACGGGCGGCGGTACGGCCGTCGAGCGCGAGCGCCCCTGTGGCTTGTCGGGCCGCGTGATCGCCGCGACGACGTCGAAGCCCTCGCCCAGTAGCGCCTCGAGTGGCGGGACCGCGAACTCGGGCGTTCCGAAAAAGACGACGCGCACTACAGCTCGCCCGCCGGCTCCGGTGTGACCTCCTTCAGGTACCCCGACTGTCCCTTGCGGGCTTTCTTCCATTTGGCCAACAGCAGGCCGCGCTTCACCGCGCTGAGATGGTCGAGGAACAGCACGCCATCGAGGTGATCGATCTCGTGCTGCACGGCCCGCGCCTTGAACCCCGACAGCTCGGTGCGGTAGGGCCGGCCGTCCTTGTCCAGGGCTTCGAGGGTCACGTGGAGGGCGCGCTCCACCTCGCCGTAGATGTCGGGGATGGAGAGGCAGCCTTCCTCGGCCGTCTCGCGCTGGTCCGATGCCGTGACGATCCGCGGATTGACGAGCACCAGGGGCGGGGGATCGTCCTCGCCGACGTCCACCACCGCGACGCGGCGCGCGATCCCGACCTGATTGGCGGCGAGGCCGACTCCCTTGGCCGCCCGCATGGTCTCGAACAGATCGTCCACCAGCTCGCGTACCGCGGCGTCCACAGCGGCGACGGGCGCCGCGCGCTGCCGCAGCACCGGCGAGCCGAGCAGGTGGAGCTTGCGGACCGTCACGGGGTCTTGGCTTCGATCGACCGGTTGAGGATGTTCGCGATGTTGCTGCGCATCACCACGACACGCGCTTCGCCGCTCTTCACAGTCACCTCGTCGTCCTTCAAGTGCACGACCTCGCCGATGATGCCGCCCGAGGTCACGATCTTGTCGCCGCGCTGCAGCGAGCCGAGCAGCTGGCGGTGGCGCTCCTGCTGCTTGCGCTGGGGGCGGATGAGCATGACGTAGAAGATCGCGATGAGCGCAGCGATCTGGACCAGGAAGATGGTGAGCCCACCCGACGCGTTCTGGCCGGACGGGGCGAAGAGCAGCGCGAGCATTGGGAGCACGGTCATGCGGATCCCGATCGCAGGTAGCGGCGGCGCCAGGCGTCGGCCCACGGGCCGAAGGCGTTCCGCCGGATCGCGGCCCGCATGTCCTCCGCGAGCCGGATCAAGTAGCGGACGTTGTGCAGCGACAAGAGTCTCAGGCCCAGTAGCTCCTCCGCTACGAACAGATGGCGCAGATACCCCCGCGAGAACGTAGTGCACGTCTCGCAGTCGCACGAATCGTCGAGCGGGCGCGAGTCCTCACGGTGCTCGGCATTGCGAATGTTGACCGGGCCGTCGGGCGTGAAGGCCGAGCCGTTCCGCCCATTGCGCGTCGGCGCCACGCAGTCGAACAGGTCCACACCGCGCTCCACCGCCGCCACCAGGTCCTCCGGAAACCCCACGCCCATAAGATAACGCGGCAGGGAGGGGAGCTTCGGCTCGAGCCGCTCCAGCATCTCGTACATGAGCGCCTTGGGCTCCCCGACGGAGAGGCC
>Ga0209154_1001324_pt1 | contig 14627 bp, 10 predicted proteins | sample GraSoiAngelo_121_FD_185878 | JGI IMG/M metagenome (GOLD analysis project Ga0209154, IMG submission 185878) | Grasslands soil microbial communities from the Angelo Coastal Reserve, California, USA - 14_0919_12_20cm (SPAdes) (version 2) | ecosystem: Environmental > Terrestrial > Soil > Grasslands ... | reverse complement strand
GGGAAGAGGAAGGCGCGCGCCCGCGAGTAGAACACCCGAAGGACGGGATGGGGCACAAAGCCCAGAAAGCGGACATCCTCGCGCAGGCGCGTGCGCACTACTGCGCGGCGCAAGTCCGGATGCTTGGTGAGCGCGTCGCCGATCACCAACAGCTTCAGGCGGGAGAACTCCGGATGATCGCGCAACTCGGCCTTGACCACGGCAAAGGCTTCGATCAGCCGCGTGAGGTTTTTCTGCGGCTTGATGTTGCCGGCGTAGAGCACAAACGGATCGTTTACCGCGTGGCGTTCCAGGATGCGGTCGGCATCGGCGAGGAGCGGCTCGCGCACGAAGCGCTCGTCGAGTGCGTTGTAGATCACCTGGATCTTAGTGTCGGGGATGCCGAAGACGCGCGCCAGCTCGCGCTTGGAAAAATGGGAAACGGCCAGGATACGGGACGCCCGCACCAATGCCCGCCGCGCAAAGTACATCCGCCCAGCCTGGACCAACGGGGTGGCCCCCACAGGCGGAGAGATCACGTCGGTCAAATCATGAACTGTAATCACCAGGCGGCACGGGACCACCGCTGGGGCATAGAACCACGGCATATGCAGGAGATCAACGCGGCGCTGACGCAGAATCATCGGCAGGTGAAGATGCGTCCGGAACGTGCCGGGTTCAGCAGGGTAGTCGAGCAGGTCGAAATTCTCCGGCAGGGGGTCGAACTCCTCCACGTGCTGGCGCTGGCCGATCAGCAAGTAGCGCGTCGCGGAGTCCTGGCGGGCCAGTTGGTTGACTATGTTACGTACGTAGGTGCCGATGCCGAAATCGCCGGCGCGGCGGATGTCAATCGCAACGCGCATCGGCCTCCGGGCGTCAGGAACTGGCGTGATGTGTCTCGACGCGATAGGGCGTGCCGTCCGGCCCCTGGCAACGCTTCTGGTAGAGCGGGAATCGCGCGGCCAGTTCAGCCACCTCGGCGCGGATGCGCTGCCCGAGGGCCGCATCTTCGATATGCGTGAGCACCTCGGCGATCCATTCGGCGATGCGTTCCATCTCCGGCTCCCGCATGCCGCGCGTGGTCACCGCCGGACTGCCGAGACGAATGCCGCCGCCTTTCAGCGGCGGCAGCGGGTCGAACGGGATTGCGTTCTTGTTTACCGTGATCCCGGCGCGATCGAGCGCCGTCTGCGCGACGCTGCCCGTCAGCCCGCGCGAGTGCATGTCCACCAGGCACAGGTGCGTATCCGTGCCGCCCGAGACGATGCGGAATCCCTGCGTGGCCAGGCCCCCCGCGAGCACCCGCGCATTGCCCACCACCTGCTTCTGGTACTCGCGGAACTCCGGCTGCGTCGCTTCCTTCAAACAAACGGCTTTGGCTGCGATGGTGTGCACCAGCGGCCCACCCTGCGTGCCGGGAAAGGTGATGCGGTCGAGTTCCTTGGCGTATTTCTCGCGGCAAAGCACCAGGCCGCCGCGCGGCCCACGCAGCGTTTTGTGCGTAGTAGTGGAAACGAAGTCGGCGTGCGGCACCGGGCTGGGGTGGACGCCGGTGGCCACCATGCCGGCAATGTGCGCCATGTCCACAAAAAACAGGGCTCCGACCGACTGCGCGATTTTCGCCATCCGCGGGAAATCGATGATGCGCGGGTAAGCGCTCGCGCCGACCACCAGCATCTTGGGTTTGTGCTCATGCGCGAGGCGTTCCACGTCGTCATAGTCGATGGTTTCGGTGTCCTTGGTCACTCCATAGGCCACGAATTTATACATCTTCCCCGAAAAGTTCAGGGGGTGGCCGTGGGTCAGGTGGCCGCCATGCGCCAGGTTCATTCCCATCACCGTGTCGCCGGGCTGCAGCGCGCTCATGTAGACGGCGATGTTGGCCTGCGTGCCGGAATGCGCCTGAACGTTGGCGTGCTCGGCGCCGAAAAGCGCCTTGGCGCGATCGATGGCCATTTGCTCGGCACGGTCGGCATTCTCGCAGCCGCCGTAGTAGCGCCTCCCGGGATAGCCTTCGGCATACTTGTTGGTGAAAACCGAACCCATGGCCTCGAGCACGGCCTCGGAGACAAAGTTTTCCGAGGGAATCAGCTCGAGGCCGGTGGCTTGGCGCCGCGCTTCATCCCGGAGGATCTCCGCGATTTCCGGGTCGACTTCCTGCAGCGGCAGGTTCATGCGTCGCACGGCCTGCGTTTCTGTTGTCATGGCTCACCTTCGCTCATGCAGTCAGCCTGCGTGCTTGCGCCGCGCCCGCTCCCGGTCGAGTTCTGCAATCTCGTCGATGCGCCACTGGTGGCGCCCGCCGGCGAACTGTGCGTTCAAAAAGTCGCGAACGATCTCGATAGCCTTCGCGTCGTCCAGGACGCGCCCGCCGATCGCCAGCACGTTGGCGTTGTTGTGCTCGCGAGCGAGGCGCGCGGTCATCGCATCATGCGCCAGCGCTGCGCGGATGCCGGGGACTTTGTTCGCAGCGATGGACATTCCGATCCCGGTCGCGCAAGCGAGAATGCCGAGTTGATCTTGGCCGGAGATGACTCTTTCGCTCACTGCGCGGGCGAAGTCGGGATAATCCACCGACTCCTCCGACCACGTGCCGACGTCGTCTACCGCGTAACCGGCCTGCTCGAGATATTTCTTGATGTTTTCCTTGGCGTGGTAGCCGGCGTGGTCTGCGCCAATCACTATGCGCGGCTTGGTGGGGTCCGGCACTCTGCACCCAGGAAGGGATTCTAGCGGTTCGCTGGATGCAATTCAATGTTCGTCGTTTGTTGACAAGGGATAGCGCGTCCATTACGCTTTTGACGTTTTGGTATTCGCACCCAAAGATGCAAAAGTACTTGCCGCGGGCCGTGGTATGTCCGAACTGAAACTTCCGGCGCGTTCTGAAGATTTTTCCGAATGGTACAACCAATTGGTGCTTCGCGCCGAGCTGGCGGATTACGCCCCAGTGCGCGGCTGCATGATCGTGCGCCCCTACGGCTGGGCGCTGTGGGAAAACATCCAGCAAGCGCTCGACCGGCGCTTCAAAGCCACGGGGCACCAGAACGTAGCTTTTCCGTTGCTCATTCCCCGGAGCTTTATCGACAAGGAGAAGCACCACGTCGAAGGATTTTCTCCGGAACTGGCAGTTGTCACCATCGGCGGGGGCGAAGAGCTGGCGGAGCCTCTGGTGATTCGTCCGACATCGGAAACGATCATCGGACACATGTGGTCTAAGTGGATTCAGTCCTATCGCGATTTGCCGGTGTTGATGAACCAGTGGAACAGCGTGGTGAGATGGGAGCTGCGCACCAGGCTTTTCTTGCGAACACTGGAGTTCTACTGGCAGGAAGGGCATACCGCGCATGCCACGCGCGAAGAGGCCGAGGCCGAAACGCGCCAGATGCTGGACATCTACACCGATTTTGCGGTGAATGACGCGGCGATTCCGGTGATCCCTGGAAAGAAATCCGATTCGGAAAAGTTCGCCGGCGCAGATACGACCTTTTCCCTCGAAGCTATGATGGGGGACTGCAAGGCTTTGCAATTCTGCACGTCACATTTCCTCGGTCAGAACTTCTCGAAAGCATTCGAGGTTCGTTATCTCGATAAGGAAGGGCAGCTCCAGCATTGCTGGACAACATCCTGGGGTCTCTCCACGCGTGTCATTGGAGCGATCATCATGGTTCATGGGGACGACCAGGGCCTGGTGCTGCCGCCGAAACTCGCGCCCTATCAGGCTGTCATCGTCCCCATCTTCAAGACGGATGAAGAGAAGACAATCGTTTTCGAGACGGCGCGCAAACTGAAAGCTGATCTGGTGAAAGCCAATATTCGCGTGACGCTGGACGAACGCGAAGGCAGCAGCCCCGGCTGGAAATTCAACGATTGGGAGATGCGCGGCGTGCCAGTGCGCGTGGAGCTGGGCCCGAAGGACGTCGCCAAGCAGTCCGCGGTGCTCGCGCGGCGCGACCGTCCCGGCAAGGAAGGGAAGATCAGCGCTTCGCTCGCCGATTTGCCTGCGACCATCGAGCGCCTACTTGTGGAAATTCAGCAATCGCTGCATCACAAGGCGCTGGCGTTCCGGGAAGCCAACACGCGCGACCCCAAGGACTACGCCGAATTCAAGGCAGCAGTGGAAACTGGCTTCGCTTTTTCATTTTGGTGCGGCAGAGCCAAGTGCGAAGAACAAATCAAGGAAGAGACTAAGGCCACCATGCGCTGCATCCCGCTCGACCAGCCTGGCGGAGAAGGCCGATGCATTTGCTGCGGGCAGCCCGCCAAAGAGAAGGCTATATTCGGAAGGGCTTATTAATGCGCCGGCCCGGCCGGAGCGCTTCACCCACCGCGCGGTGTGCCAGAAAGTAACTGCTGCGAACCTCAGAGCGCTCACCTGCTCGACGCGTCCTGCCCGCGATGCTAGCATGAGCAATACACTGGCCGCAGGGGTCAGCCACGCCTGTGGGGGGCGGCGTCGAGCCATCCCAGACTGAGGCCTCGGAGGAGTACTCATGAGCCGCCACCGGGAACGCGGAGGCGCCAAGCTGAAAGCGATCTTATGGACCGCGGCCCTTCTTGCCGGCTTCTACGTTGCCTTTAAGGTTGTTCCGATTTACTTCGCAAACTATCAACTCCAGGACAAGATGCAAACCGAAGCTCGGTACGCTACGGTGAACCATCGGAGTGACGACGATCTTCGCAATATCATCTACAAGGAGGTTCAGGATCAAGACATCCCCGCCCGGCGCGAAGACATCAAAATCTTGGAGAACTCCCAGCGCGGTGTGCGCATCAGCGTGGACTACACGGCGACAGTGGACCTCGCGGTTTACCAGCTCGAGCTACACTTCGCCCCCACCGCCGATAACCGTGCGCTATACTAGGGATGCGGCGAGACGGGAGGCTCGTGCCGGACCCAGTCCATCCGGACGTTTCCGTTCCTAACCAGCCCACGCCCGGTAGAATCGCAGGACAGGCAGTTCTTCCGCAGGAAATAGGAACACTGCCTGTGCGCCCGGTTCGCGCCTCTCAGCGCGCGCTCCGGAAACATTGATGGAGGGTTGGATTGCGGATTCGCATCGGCCGCGGCTTCTGGTCATCCCGCCTGGGCCTCACGCTCCTCGCGTTCGCCTGCTTCCTGCTGCTCGCCGGCGTAAGCCTCTTCACCTACTACCACCTCACCTTCGGGCGCATGATCGACCGGCGCCTCTCGGGTCGGGCGTTCCAGGCCACGGCGCGGATTTACACCGCCCCAGTGCGCATTTTCGTTGGCCAGACCCTGACCGCGAGCGAGTTCGCGAATTACCTGCAACGCACCGGCTACAATGAGATCGAGACCGAAGGCGCCGCGGGCCGCTTCACCGTGAATGGGAGAGCGGTCGAGCTTCGGCCTGGGCACGATTCGTATTTCCCCGACGGCAATGCGCTGCGCATCGAGTTCGGGAGCCGCGAGGTGCGCGGCATCCGTTCGCTCACGAACGGCGCGTCGCTTTCCAGCGCCGAAGTCGAACCCGAGTTACTCACCAATCTCTTTGACAGCTCGCGCGAGAAGCGCCGGCCGGTCCGCTTCGATGATTTGCCCAAAGTGCTGGTGGACGCGGTGCTCTCGGCGGAGGACAAACGCTTCTTCGAACATTCCGGCGTTGATTTCGTGCGCATCGTTGGCGCTGCCTTGGCCGACCTCCGCCACGAACGGATCGCGCAGGGCGCCAGTACCATTTCCATGCAGGTGGCGCGCAGCTTTTTCTTCTCGCGAGAGCAAACCTTGCGGCGCAAGCTCGCCGAGACGTTTGTGGCGCTGCAACTCGAGCGACGCTTCACCAAGCAGCAGATCTTCGAGCTTTATGCCAACGAAATCTACCTTGGCAACCGCACCAGTTTCTCCATTCATGGCTTCGGCGAGGCCGCGCAGGCCTACTTCGGCAAAGACGTGCGCGAGCTGACCCTGGGAGAGGCGGCCTTCCTTGCAGGCATCATCCGTTCGCCCAACCGCTACTCCTCGGCCGACCGCAAACCCGAACGCGCCGCGGAGGCGCGCGACCGCGTCCTGCACCACATGGTGGAAAACCACGTCATCCCCCTGGAAGCCGCACAGGCCGCAAAGAAGGCGCCGCTGCGGCTGGTGAGCAGCGGGCTCAACACCGGGGCCGCGCCCTACTTTGTGGACATGGTGAAGGACCACCTGCTCGACCGGTTCCCCGAGCCGGAGCTGGTCTCGCAGAGCTTTCGCATCTACACTACGCTCGATCCGGCGCTGCAGCGCGCTGCTACGGCGGCCGTCGAAATCGGCATGAAAAACGTGGACGCGCTACTTGCCCGCCGGTATGCGCGCCAGCGCAAGAAACAGCCGAATGAGCCGGTGCCCGAGCCGCAGGTGGCGATGGTGGTCCTCGACCCCCGTACAGGCGAAATCAAGGCCCTGGTCGGCGGCCGCGACTACGGGCAGAGCCAGCTCAATCGCGCGCTGGCTCGCCGACAGCCCGGGTCAGTGTTCAAGCCGTTCGTGTACGCCGCCGCCTTTAGCACGGTTCTCGACGGCGTCGGCCCAGTCGTGACCCCGGCAACAACGGTGGTGGACGAGCCCACTACGTTTCAGTTCGACGGCAAGGAATACACTCCGAATAACTACGGCGAGCAGTTTCACGGCACCGTCACGCTGCGCGAGGCGCTGACGCGCTCGCTCAATGTCGCCACGGTCAAGGTGGCCGAGCAGGTGGGCTACGGTCGCGTGGTTGAAGTCGCGCGGCAGATCGGCCTCGACCCGCGGATCCAGGCGACACCCGCGGTAGCCCTGGGCGCCTACGAGATGACGCCGGTGGAAGTGGCAGCCGGGTACACCGTCTTTGCCAATGGCGGCATGCGCGCCGAGCCGGTGTTCATCCACAGCGTGGTCAGTGCCGACGGCAGCACAGTTGAGCGCGTGGAGCCGCGGACACGGCCGGCACTCGACCCGCGCATCGCCTATCTGGTGAACAATGTGCTGCAGGACGTCGTCAACCGCGGCACCGGTGCCGTCGTCCGCACTCGCGGCTTCACCGCGCCCGCGGCGGGAAAAACCGGCACGTCGCATGACGGCTGGTTCGCCGGGTTCACCTCTAACCTGCTATGCGTTGTATGGATCGGCTTCGACGACAATCGCGATCTGGGACTCTCGGGGACGGCTGCGGCGGCGCCCGTCTGGGCCGAGTTCATGAAACGCGCCGTAGCATTACCAGCCTATAAGGACACCAAGGCATTTGCGTTGCCCGCCGGAGTCACCTCGGTAGTAATCGACCCCGACACCCTGCAATTAGCCACCCCGTCCTGCCCGGTCACTCGGGAAGAGGTCTTTGTTCTCGGCACGGAGCCCACCGAGTTCTGTTTCCGCCACGGCGGCCGGATGGTGACGCAGACTCCGACGGAGGGCTGGCTCTCACGGATATTCGGCGGTGACAGGTCGAAGGGGCAGGAAGCGTCTGGTGACGCAAACGCCCCGACCCAAGTCGGAGCAGCCGTCCAGCCTGGCGATGCGCCAGCAGCCGAGGGCCAGGGGCCCAACGCGGCAGCCGGCGACGCGCGGGCGGAGGCCGACAAAAACGAAAAGAAAAAAGGTCTGCTTAACCGTATTTTTGGTATCTTTGGAGGCAGCAAAAAGGATAAGGACAAAGACACTAGCAAACGTCCCTGAATCGCCCCCGCGGCGCTGGACCTCAGCGGCCGGCTGGGAGGAATGGCCATGAGAGTGGCACGACGAGCGGCGGTTGCCTTCATCTTCTTGATTGCACCGCAAGTGTTTCCGGGGCAGGTGCCGAGTCCTTCGAAAAGCGCACTGCCAACCGGCCCCCAACAACAGGTTCCTCCCGAGCAAGCCGATGCCTCCCAGACATCCGCTGCGCAGCCCCCCCGAACACCTCGCGAAGGCGCACAGTTGCACGCGGATATCCTGATGGCACGCAAGGAGTATGCGGAAGCCGCCGCCGCCTATCAGAGACTTCTTCAGCAGGAGCCGCGCAATGCTCTCCTGCTCAATAAAATCGGCATCGCTTATCACCAGCAGTCCATGCTGGACCAGGCCAAGCGTTATTACGAACGCGCGACCAAGGCCGACCGCACCTACGCAAGCGCTTACAACAATATCGGGACCATTCACTACCAGCGCAAGAACTTCAGCAAAGCGATTCGGGCGTACAAGAAAGCGCTCGGAATCCACCCCGACATGGCCGCGGTGCAGAGCAATCTCGGATACGCCTACTTCGGGCGGCGACAATACGACGAAGCGATGGCGGCTTTCCGCCGGGCGCTGGAGCTCGATCCGGCTGCTTTTGACCATGGCCGGGCCTCCGCCGGGGTGCTTTTGCAGGATCGCTCGGTGGAGGACAAGGGAATGTTTTACTTCTTTCTGGCCAAATCATTTGCCTCCTTGGGCAACGGCGAGCGCTGCGCCCACTACCTGAGGAAGGCTCGCGACGAGGGCTATAAGAACCTGGCCTCCGTTCATACCGATCCTGCCTTCGCGGGTGTCCTCCGCGACCCCAACGTCCAGGAAATCCTGCAACCTGCCTCGACGCCGGACGATTAGCCGCACCCAGTTGTCACCGCTCCGCCGGCTCCTGTAGCCGGTTTCTTGCGAGAGCCCATAAAGCAGGCGGGCCGATCTGTAAAATCCACGCAACCTGAGGCGAAAACGCCATAAAAGCGTAGAAATGTTTTCTCCTACTTCTGCCCCGTTGAATGCGCTGGCAGGTAGCAGGCGCGTTTGGGCCGGCGGCGCCAGGATGCAGATGGCGCCGAGTCTCTGTTACAATACGCAACAGGATGGCCACCCGAAACGTCCTCATCGGGGTGCTTTCGACCCTTGCAGCCTCGCCAACCTGCGTGGCGCAGTCTTTCCACAGTGCGGCACGGGCTGCGAGGCCTACAGGTAGCGAAACCCTTCTTGTGTTTCCACTTGAAAACTCCAGCCGGCTGGCCAAGCTCGAATGGCTAGGCGAAGGTCTGGCCGAGTTGACCATCGAGCGGCTTTCTCACGCCGGACAGTTTGCCTTTCCCCGCGAAGAGCGCTTGGCGGCGATCGAGAAATTGGGCCTGCCCGCATCCACTCGCTATAGCCGCGCAACCATGCTCAAGATTGCAGAAGAAGTTGACGCTGACTACGTCCTGTTTGGTCACTATTCTTCTGATGGGAAGAACTTTACGGTGACCGCGCAGGTGCTGCATGTGGACCCGCCCCGCCTGATGCCGCCGCTGGAAGAGTCCGGAGCACTGGAAGAACTTATGGAGATGCACGCGCGGCTGGCCTGGCGCGTGTTTTGCGGTGTTGCGACCGCGTCAGCTGGGGTCGCTCCTTGCGGCCGGGTGGCACTCAGCCAGGCTGATTTCCTGAGCAAGTTTCCCCCGCTGCGCCTGGATGCTTTCGAGTATTACATTCGGGGCTTGCTCAGCCCGGAATCCGAGAAAGACCAGCAGCGGCTGCGCGACCTTCGGGAGGCAGCCCGGCTGGAACCCGGCTGGGATGATCCCGCCTTCACGCTCGGCCAAGCATATTTTGCCCGGCGCGACTGTGCGTCTGCCTTGCCCTGGCTCTCGCGAGTGCCTCTGGCACACGAGCGTGGCCCGGAAGCAGGTTTCACCGCGGGAGTGTGCCACCTTTTGCGCAATGACGCTGCTCGCGCTGAAGCCGCGTTCGCGAGCTTGCTCGTGCGCGGTGCAATCAACGGCAGGGGTACTGCTGGTGTCGCGGCCTCGGGCGAAGGGCCGGCTCGGAGCGGTGGCGAAGGGTGCTGCGGCTTGGCCGAAGCGTTTAATAACCTGGGTGTCGCACGCGCCCGATTGGGGAAGCTGCGGGAGGCTGTCGCAGCATTTGAGCGCGCGGCCCAGCTCGACCCGGATGAAGTGGATTATTGGTGGAATCTCGGGGTCATTCGCATGCAGGCGAATGAGCCGGCTCCGGCGGTCGAGGCCTTCCGCGAAGTCCTGCGCCGCCAGACCGGGGACGCCGAGGCGCGTGCTCTGCTAATTGAGGCGCTGGAGCGTGGTGGCCAGGCCGCTCAAGCCGCCGGCGAACGCGAGGCATTTACGCGCCTGGGTGAGCCGCCCGCCTCCTTGCCCTCCCTGAAGCCGGAAGGGCTGGCTCGCCTCGAACGGGTCAAAATGCGCCTGGACTTGGCTTCTCTGCACCCGTTTCCGGAAACTTCCGCGCCGATTGCGACGCAGGCCGTCAGCCCGAGTGGACCAGGACAATCTCCTCTGCCGCAGGCCCTTTCTCGCCGCGCGCAGCATAGCCAGCTTCACCTGACCCGCGGCCGAGGATTCCTGGCTGCTGGCAAGCTGGATGACGCGAAGCGCGAATTCACCGAGGCGGTGCACTTGGCTCCGCTCACGAGCGCGGCGGGGCACCAGGGCTTGGCCGAGATCTATGGGCGGCAGGGCCGCACCGACGACGCGGTTCGGGAGTTGCGTGCCGCTCTCGCCAGCCGCGACGATGCCGATCTGCGGATCCAATTGGCTCGTCTTTATATGTCTCAGAGGCGCCCAGGGGAAGCGCGTGCAGAGCTGCAAGCGGCACTCAAGCTCGACCCGACCCCAAAGCTTCAGGAGGAAGCGCGCCAGTTGCTTCAGCAGCTCGAGGCCACCAACGGACCGGGAGAACCTCGATGATATTTCCCCTGCGGTCGGGATCGGGGCGCCTCCTGGCGCATGTAGCGGCCTTGCGGCCTCTAGCGCGCATCCGGGCTGCCGTGGTTCTCGGCCTTAGCGCAGGTGAAGGGTGCCGCCGCCTTGCGGCTGGGCGTCATGAACGTGGGGGCAGGCTCCCACACTCCGAAGGTGTGGGGGCCATAAAGGTCAGCGCGGCTGTATCACTATTCGCGGCGGGAGTGTTTGCCGCGTCGCTGCTGGCATTTCTTCCGCGCCCCACGATGGGGAAAGGAGCCCCACCCGCGGGGCGCGAGGATGAGGCAGGTCGGGTGGCACGCGTGGTCGAGCTGCGCATCGACGACGTGGTCGAGCCGGTACTGGCTGAGTACATCAGCAACGGAATCGAGGAAGCGGCGAAGTCCGAGGCCAGTCTGGTTCTGATCACAATGAATACGCCCGGGGGCCTGGACAGCGCGATGCGGGAGATCATCCAGCACATTATTCGCTCGCCGATTCCCGTGGCGGTTTATGTGGCGCCGTCGGGATCGCGCGCCGCTTCCGCTGGTTTCTTTATCTTGCTTTCCTCCGACATCGCCGTGATGGCTCCGGGCACCGATACGGGAGCGGCCTCGCCACTGCTGATTTCCATCCTCAGCGGAGCGCCGGCGCAGATCGACGAGACGCTCAAACGAAAAATCCTCAACGAAGCTACGGCGTATCTGCGTAGTTTGACCAGCAAGCGCGGACGAAACGTCGAATTGGCGGAAAAAGCCGTAACGGAGGCCAAGGCATTCAGCGAGAAGGAAGCGTTGGAGGGCCGGCTTATCGACATGATCGCCCGGTCGCCGGAGGAATTGCTGGCGCAGCTCAACGGCCGCAAGATCACCCGGTTCGACGGCAGCACGGTGACGCTGGACCTGCGCAATCCCTCGCGCACGGCGATCGAGATGACTTCGAGGCAGCGTTTGCTCTCCTATTTCGTGCGCCCGGATGTGCTGTTCATCTTGTTAATCCTCGGCATCCTGGGCTTATATGCGGAGTTCACGCATCCCGGGATGGTCTTTCCGGGGGTGATTGGCGGGATTGCGCTCCTGCTGGCTCTTTATGGCATGCGTGTGTTGCCGGTGAACGCGACAGGCGTCCTGCTGATCGCGCTGGCGGTGTTGCTGTTCATTCTGGAAGCGAAGTACACCAGCCACGGCGTCCTGGGGATTGGCGGAGTTGTGGCAATGTTGTTGGGCGCGCTGATGCTCGTGCGCTCGCCGCTGACCGGCGGGGGCGTCAGCCTGGGCGTGGCGCTGGGAGTGACGCTGCCGTTTGCGGGGCTCACCATCTTCCTGATGCGGCTGGTGCTGCGCTCGCGAGGCTGGAAGCAAGCAGCCGGCGCTGAGCAATTGATCGGAGCGGAAGGCGAAGTCACCCAGGCGATCGAGCCACCCGGCCGCGGCCTGGTGTTCGTGAGCGGGGAGCTGTGGCGCGCAACCGCGCGGGAACCGGTCCGCAAGGGCGCGCGCGTGCGTGTGGTCAAGGTGGACGGTCTGACTCTGCTCGTGGAACCAACGGAACCGGCTTCGCGCCCCCCCGGCTAGGGGGCCGGAATCGAACTTCAGGCGGGAGAGAACCACGCAACTCAATCCTTTCTTATCTTATTTCTCATCGTCTTCCCCGTCTGGCTAGGGAATTCGGTTTCTAGAGGAAGGAAGACGAGAGCATTGCGCCCCGGCTGGGGCGATGCTGCAGGAGGTTAAGTCCCCTAGGCTAAAACTTGTCTTTTGGCAGAAAGAAGCGTTATACCGTATCTCGTCCAGAAAGTGTTGCGGCCCCGGCGTAGTATTTATGAGATAGCTCGAGGTTTCATGAAGCGCAAGCAGCCGCGGTGAATCTCGTCTCAGGAGGCAGCGATGGAATTTGCGCAGCTTGTTTTTCCCGGCCTGGGCATGTTGGTGGCGATATTCTTGATCCTGATCTGGTTTTGGAATTCACTGTACGTGATCAAAGAGTGGGAGCGGGGCGTGGTGCTGCGGCTGGGCCGGATGCTGCCCGAGGCGAAGCCTGCGGGGTTGCGGCTGGTCTTCTGGCCCATCGAGACGCTTTATCGTATCCCCCTGCGGATAGAGACGCTCGACGTGCCGCCACAGGACATCATCACCCGCGACAACGTTTCGGCAAAGGTGAATGCAGTCTGTTACTTCAAAGTTGTGAATGCCAATCTTGCGCTAGCCCGAGTGCAAAACTATCTTTACGCTACCTCGCAGCTCGCCCAGACCACCCTGCGTAGCGTGGTGGGCCAATTTGAGCTGGACGACATCCTCGCGGAGCGCGAAAAGGTAAACGCAAAGCTGCAAGTAATCCTTGACCAGGATACTGAGCCCTGGGGTATTAAAGTCACTAAAGTGGAAGTCAAACAAGTCGATATTCCGGAGACGATGCAGCGAGCCATCGCCCGGCAGGCCGAGGCCGAACGTGAACGTCGCGCCAAGATCATCCACGCGGAGGGAGAAGCCCAGGCCGCTGCCAAGCTGGCAGAAGCCGCCGCGGTCCTGGAAAAGGAGCCGGCAGCCATTCAGCTTCGTTACTTGCAGACCCTGACGGAGATCGGCGTAGAGAAGAACACGACGGTTGTCTTTCCTCTGCCTATCGATATCATCAACGCTTGGGTCACATCGTTGCGGACGGCGAAGTAGCCCATGGCAATGGGTTTCAAAAGGAGCGGCGACCTGGCTTTGGAGAGTCGCCACTTGGTGGGTCTGTTTCTGCTTATGGTGGTGATCTTCGGCGTGGTGTTCTCCCTCGGCTACCTTCTAGGGCGCAACCAGGGCGAGACGAAGCTCTACTCGACGGCAAACCGGGATACGCTCCGGACCGCGACGGCGGGAGGTGCGCCAGGGCCCGCTGGCAAGGCCCACCCGACAAGCTCGCCCCCCGTCCCAGCGCCATCGGAATGGGATCTCTATCGCTCCGGTGACTCGAAGAAGACCGAGGCGCTGCAAAAAACAGCCAAGGCTCCAGCGGTAGGCAGCAAGCTCTCAGAGCCGACGCCGGCTTCCGGCAAGGTCTCCTCTGCTGAGTCCAAGGCTTTGACGTCTCCGCCGACGATACCGCGCGGCGGGATTGTCCTCCAAGTGGCGGCGCTCACCAAAGAGACTGATGCGCTGGCGCTCGCCGAAGCTCTGCAAAAGAAAAAGTTTCCCGCTTTCGTGCTACCCCCCGCCGCCGACCACTACTACCGGGTTCAGGTCGGCCCGTACGCCGACGAGCAGTCGGCCGACTTGGCCCGCCACAAGCTGGAAAAAGAGGGATTCAAGGCCATCCTCAAGCGCTGATGGCTGCACTGACTCGACTGCGTTCAGGGCAAGTCCCTCGCCCATCTAGAGTGACCATCTTGCGGCCGGAGCCTTTTGTTGTCTCTGAGGCGAAGCTCCACCCTGCAGGTCGCCTCCTAATTGGCTTGAGTTCTGGGGTCGGGCTCGCCCTTGCCTTTCCCTCGCACCGCGTGCCGCTGTTGGCGTGGATTTCCGTGACCGGTCTGATGTGGGCGTCACTCGGTGTACGCCTGCAGCTGGCAGCGCTCGCCGGTTTCCTGCACGGCGCGGCCTTCTACACCATCACGCTGCCGTGGGTCTATACCGTCATGCGCGCACACGGCGGCTTGAAGCCGGCGGCGGCGGCTGGCGTTATGGCGCTGCTGGTCGCGGTGGCCTCAATGTTTCCCGCAGCCTTCGCGCTAGCCGTGGCCACAGTGGGCCGGGGTAGCGTCACGCGCGCGTGTCTCGCGGCTCCCTTTCTGTGGGTGGCGCTTGAGTACGCCCGCGCGCACATGCCCGCCATTGGCTTTCCGTGGAATCTACTGGGCTATGCTGTTGGGGGGAATCTGCCGCTCTTACAACTCGCTGCAGTGACGGGGATTTATGGGCTATCTTTCTTGATCGCTGCTTTCAATGCGTTGCTCGCTTGGGGCGTGACCCAGCGGGAACCCGGGTGGCGCCGTGCCGTGCTGGGCATCCTGTTGTTCGTGGCCGCGGCGCTGGTGATGGCGGCGCACTATGGCGAAGCGT
>Ga0209154_1001323_pt1 | contig 14628 bp, 14 predicted proteins | sample GraSoiAngelo_121_FD_185878 | JGI IMG/M metagenome (GOLD analysis project Ga0209154, IMG submission 185878) | Grasslands soil microbial communities from the Angelo Coastal Reserve, California, USA - 14_0919_12_20cm (SPAdes) (version 2) | ecosystem: Environmental > Terrestrial > Soil > Grasslands ... | reverse complement strand
TCGGCCATCAGCGCCACCCGGTAGCCCATGTCGCGGAAGTACTCCGCCATCGTCACGCCGGTGTAGATGCTGGCCTCGCGCGCCGCGACCGGCATGTTGGAGGTGTTGGCGACGAGGATCGTCCGCTCCATCAGCGGCCGGCCGTTGCGGGGGTCCTCCAGCTCGGGGAACTCGGTGAGCACGTCCGTCATCTCGTTCCCCCGCTCCCCGCAGCCGACGTACACGATGATGTCGGCGTTCGACCACTTGGAGAGGGTCTGCTGCACGACGGTCTTCCCGCTGCCGAACGGCCCGGGCACCGCCGCGGTCCCCCCCATCGCCACCGGGAAGAGGACGTCCAGGATCCGCTGGCCGGTCACGAACAGTTCGGTCGGCTCCAGCTTGCGCTTCGCCGGCCGGGGGATGCGCACCGGCCAGGTCTGCATCATCCGCAGTTCCCGGCCGCCGCGCAGCCGGGCCACGACATCGGTGACGGTCACGTCCCCGCCCCGGATCTCGGCCACCTCGTCCTCGGAGGCATCCGGCGGCACCATCACGCGGTGCGCGTACGAGTACTCCTGCACCTCGCCGAGGATGTCTCCCGGGCCGACGCGGTCCCCCTGCTTGACCTTGGGGACAAACGTCCACTTCCGCGCCCGGTCGAGCGAGGTGACGACGACGCCGCGCGAGATGAAGTCCCCCTGCGCGTCCCGGATCTTGTCCAGCGGGCGCTGGATGCCGTCGTAGATGCTGCTGAGCATGCCGGGGCCGAGTTCCAGCGCGAGGGGCGCGCCGGTGGACTCGATCGGCTCGCCGAGGTACAGCCCGGAGGTGTCCTCGTACACCTGGACAAACGCCGTCTCGCCGTCGAGCCGGATGATCTCGCCGATCAGCTTCTCCTTGCCGACGCGGACGATATCGTACATCCGCGCGCCGGCCAGGCCCCGCGCGATGACCGCCGGGCCGGAGATGCGGGTGATTTCCCCAGTCGCTCCTGCCATGTGTCCGTCCTCTCTAGAGCCTTCGGCTCCACGCAGTCTCTTACTTCAGCTTCACGGCAAACCCAATGTGCTCCTTTACCAGCCGCGCGATGTAGGCCTCGCCGGACTCCAATTTCGCGCGGGCCGGGGGCAGCGGCACGACCACCGGCAGGTCGCGGTCGCGCAGGATCCGCGCGCGGGCGTCGTCGGTGCCCCGGAGCAGATCCTCGTTGACGATGAGCAGCCCGTACCCGGCGGCGGCGTACTCGCGGATCAGCCCGAGCGCGTCCTCGGGCGCGGCCGCCTCGCGCACTTCCACCCCGGCCAGGCGAAACCCGGTCGCGGTTTCGCTGTCCGTGATGACGGCGACCTTATACACTCACGAGCTCCTCGCGGGCGAGGTCGGCGGGCAGCCCCAGCAGCTTCGCATGGGCGATCACGCGCAGGTTGCTGACCTCGGCGGCCTTGCGGGTGAGGTACCCGATGACGACGTCGATGGCCAGCGGGTCGCCGAGGTAGAGTTGGGCGGCCCACCGCAGCGCCGCCCGGTCGATCGCCCGCTCCATCTCCGAGAGCTGCTCCGTTCCCTTGAGCTCGGCGCCAAACAGCCGCAGCGCGCCGGCCTCGGCCAGGCTCGACTGTGGATCGGCCAGCGTCAGGAACCGCTCGAGCGAGACCGCCCCACCGGGGATGAAGAACCGCTGCCGCTCCTCCCGCGACAGCTCCCGGATCCGCCGGAGCTTCAGCGCCGTCTTCACGTTCGTCGCGGTGATGTCGGAGCTGAGGAACCGGCGGAACGTCGCGTCGCCGTCCCCCTCCCCGTCGGACACCCGGAGCCCGAACCGGGCGTAGGCCCCGTCCAGCGCAAGCTCGATGTCGAGCAGGCTGCCGCTCCGCTGGGCCGCATCCACCCCCTCGCGCAGGGCGCGGCCGAGGGGGTGCATCCACGTCACCAGCGTGTCGGCGATCGCCCGGAGGTCCGGCTGCTGCAGCAGCTCGCGCAGCCTGACCTCGCTCAGCACCCCGCCCGGATAGACCGTGGTCAGGATCTCGTCTTCGGTCCTGCCGGTGTGCCGGCCCCGGACGATGGCGCGGATGTTCTGCAGATCGTAGCGCAGCAGCACCACTTCGATCTGCCGGCGGGACGGCCCGTCGGCGAAGCTCAGGATCCGGCGCGTGATGTGGTAGAAGTTCTGGGACAGAGCCTCGTCCACGGCCCGCGCGCCGCTGAAGCGGCTGAGGGCTTCCGCGAGCTCCAAATTATACGGCGTATCCGTCAACGCCTGGATGAGCGCATCGAGGTCCGCGGCCTGCAGGAGCTCCTCCACGCGGCTCTGGGCGAGGAGGCGCGCCTTCATCACCTTCACGCGGGCGTTGATGTACGAAAAATCCCCCATGGCACCGCGACCCGGCTACAGCGATACCCGCCCTACTTGCCCCACAGCGTCTCCGCCACGCGGGAGATCAGGGCGGCGCGGGCCCGGCTGAGCCGGCTGGCCAGCGTATTCTCCACCATGATCCGCCGGTCGCGGGTCGTCAACCGCACGCCCCCGATCACCTCGGGGGTTTCCCGAATCTCGACAGACAGGCCCATCGCCTTGGCGGTCTCTTGAGCAATCCCGGCATCGCCCGGGGGCACGTCCAGCGTCCCTCCCTGGGTCTCGAGTCCTTGGGCGGCCTCCGCGAGGAGAGTGCGCAGCAGGGCGCGCCGGCGGGCCGGGTCCTCGCTCATCCGTGTGAGCTCCGCGGCCGCCCGGTCGAACACTGCCTGGATCGCTTTGTCCTTCGCTTCCAGCAGCATCGCAGCGGCCTTGAGGCTGGCCGCGCTGGCGGCCCGAGTCTTGGCCTGCGCGCGCTCGTTCTCCAGCCGCCGGCGGGCCGCGGCTGCGAGCTCCTCGGCGTCCTTGCGGGCGGCGGCGAGGATGTCCTCGACCCGCGCCCGCGCCTCGGCGAGAACCTTGTCCTTCTCGACCCGGGCTTCGCCCTCCAGCAGTCGGGTCAGTTCGGAGCCCATCGCGCTCCTCTCGGCGGCCGGCGGGTCAGATCTTCCCGTACAGGAAGAAGGCGATCACGAACCCGAAAATCACGAGCGTTTCCGGAATCACGAGCAGCACCAGCATGGTGCCGAACATCTCCGGGCGCTCGGCGATCACCCCGGCCGCCGCGCCGCCGATCCTCGACTGCGCGATGCCCGTGCCGACGGCCCCGAACCCGATCGCGATGCCCGCCCCCACGCCCAGCAGCCCCGCGCCGATGCCGGCCCCGCCCGGCCTGCCCGCCTCCTGCGCGGCCGCCACCGCCGCGAACGACACAATCGACAACCCGATCAACACCAGAATCAAGATCGCCCCCCGCCTTCTCACGCTATCCACCTCCGGTGCGCTGAAATGGCCGGTATTGATGCCCGGTATCCTGGTAGTACTTGAACTTGGAGAAGAACTCGACCCAGTGCAGTCGGGCGGGCTGCAGGATGTGGCTGAGGATCGACAGCCCGAAGAACAGGATGTGCGCCACCGCGCCTACGAAGATCCCCAGGACGACCTGGGAAAACGCCCCGGAGTATCCCCCGCCGAGGGTATTGGCGACGATCGCCAGAGCCAGGGAGGCCATGCCGACGGCAAAGATCCGGGCGTACGAGATGATGGCGCCGAAGGTCGAGATGGATTCCATCACCCACATCAGGCTCCCCAGGGTAGCCGACGCGAGCAGCGCGAGCAAAAAGACGAGCGCGCCGCCCAGCATGACCGGCTTAAAGAACGCGGGGGACAGCACGTGCACCTGGGTGGCGAGCCAGAGGAAGATCGAGGTCCCGCCGCTCAGGAGGGCCACGGCCTCGAGCAGTTCCCTCCGCTCCTGGTGCCGCACCGCTTTCACCATCTCCAAGATCAGGCCCAGGTACACCTGGGCCAGGCCGAACCCGATCGAGATGTACAGGTAGATGGTGACCAGGGCCAGGCGATCAAACCACGGGTGGAACCCGGGGAAGAACCGCTCCGGGAGGTTGCCGAAGAACTCCCCAAAGACGATCCCGAAGAGAAACGTCCAGACCGTCATCCACGTGAGGAGCGCGACCACGGACCACAGCACCGCGGGGCGCATGGTGAATCCGAAATCGATCCCGCCGATCACGGCCCGCCAGGGACGTCCGGCCGCGGCTTTGGCGCGCAGCCACAGGGTGATCCCCAGGAGAAACAGCCCGTACCCCACGTCCCCGATGATGATGCCGACCCACAGCGGCATCCCGATCGCAAAGAAGATCGTCGGGTCGAACGTCCCGTACTTCGGCGGATCGAAGATGCCGAGAAAGAGCTCGAACGGCTTGAGCCACCCGGGGTTGTCGAGGAGCACCGGCACGTGCTCGGCATGGTGCACCGGCGCCGGCTCGTCGAAGACCATGACCTCCCGCCCGAACCGCCTGAAGAGGCCGTCGCGCACCGCGAAGACCCGCCGTGTCGGCGCCCAGCCGTAGACGAGAAAGGCGTAGCGGGACTGGGGGAGCTGCGCCATCAATTCGTAGCGGTGCGCCGCATCCCGCGCGACCGTCGCGATGGCCCCGATCTCGGCCCGATGGCGCCGGCTGAGCTCCATCAACTGCCGGCGGAGGCTCTCGATCTCGCCCGGGAGAGCCCGGGCGCGCGCCTGGAGTTGGGGGACGGCCTGCCCGAGGGGCTGTCCGCGGACGCTCGCGGGGAGCCGGAGCTCGGTCACGCCGGCGCGGGTGAGGATGCCGCGGACCGCCTCGGCGTCCTGCCGGGCAAAGGCCACGACGGCGCCGATCCGGCTGTCGTCCACGGGGCGGCTCACCAGCTCCAACCGGCCGCCGATCGCCTTCTCCAACTCCGCGCGCAGCGTGTCAACGGCATCGGGCGGCTTGGCGTCCATGACGAACCCGACGGCCTCCACGCGCCGGCTCGTTTCCAGCAGCGCGAGCAGCGGCGCCAGCACCTCGATCGCCCGGCCGTAGGCCCGCAGCAGCTCCTGCTCCTCTTCCGCCTCGAGCAGGCGGCGGGTCAGGCTCTGCGTCTCGGCCTCCACCGGCGCGAGGCGGGCGCGGAGGGCCTCGGGGGGCTGCGTCGAGAAGGGCTCGGTCGACGGCGGAGGGGTCTCGATGACGGGCAGGAGGGCCAGGATTCCCTCGGCCTGCGTCCGCACGCCGTCGAGCGCCGCGCGGGCGGCCTGGTCTTCCGGGGACAGCTCCCGGGGGCCGATCGCCTCATCGGCCGGCCGGACGTGATCGATGTGGAGCACGCCCAGCCGCTGGACGGCGTCCACGACCCCGCGCTGCAGCCGCCGCGGGCCGAGCACGGTGATCCGGCTCATCGGGACGATCACGTGAGCCCCCCGAGCACCTCACGCACCACCAGATCGACGGCCGCGTTCATCCGTCCTTCGGCCTGCTTCCGGATCGCCTCGGCGTCCGTCCGGGCCCGGGCGAGGACCTGCTCTGTAATGGCCTGACCATCGGCCGCCGCGGCCGCCGCCGCAGCGGCGGCCTCCTGCTGAGCCTGCTCCCGCGCCCGAGCCCTCAGGGCCTCGGCCTGGCGCTGGGCCTCTTCCAGCAGCCGCGCGGCCTCCCGTTGCGCCCCGGCCAGTTCCTCCTGAAGTTCCCGTTCTTTTTGAGCGATCTTTCGCAGAATTTCGTCGCCGGATGGAGCCTTCGAGGGTTCGGGGTGAGCCATGAACGCTCCCGTGGGCAAAAAAATATCGCCCGCGATCCCGATCTGTTCAGTCTGCCGCCGCCCGCGGACGATCGGGCCGCAAACTCGCCTCATGGTAGCAAAGGACGAAAATGACTGTCAAGGGCTCGCTCCGGCGGGAGCGCTCTCGTTCGCAGTCGCCCCTGGGCGCCGGATCGAACGCTTTCCAGGCCGCGGCGCGCTCCGGCCGGTCAGTATCTGCCGAGGGTCGCCGCGCCGGTCACCACGCTGATCACGCGCTCGAGGAAGAACACGATGAACACCGTGACGGCCACGGTGACCGTGAGCAGCGTGCGGACCAGGGAGGTCTCCGGAAGCGCCGGCGCGCCGTCGGGCGCCGGCATCTGGTACATCGCCCGGATCACGCCGGCGTAGTAGAACAGGGAGACCACGCTGTTAAGGATCCCCACGACGGCGAGCCAGAGGAATCCGGTGTTGATCGCCGCGGCGAACAGGAAAAACTTGCCGAAGAACAATGCGGTGGGAGGAATGCCGGTCAGCGACAGCATGAACACCGCCATCGCGAACGCCGAGAACGGGGCGCGGCTGGACAGTCCCGCGTAGTCGGGGATCGCATCCGAGCCCAGCGCCCGCTCAACGCCGATCGCCACGGCAAAGGCCCCCATGTTGGTGAAGGTGTACGCGAACAGGTAGAAGAGCACGGCGCCCTGTCCCGACCAGGGACCCGCCGGGTTGGACCCCTGCGCCACGACGCCGATGAGCATGTAGCCGGCGTGGGCGATGGAACTGTACGCCAGCATCCGCTTGATGTTCTGCTGGGAGAGCGCCACGAGGTTCCCCAGGGTCATCGTCACCGCCGCCAGCCCCGCCAGGATCGTCACCCACCCATAGGTGGGCAGGGCCACGGAAAACACGCGAAGGAGGGCCGCGAACGCCGCCGCCTTGCTGCCGACCGAGAGGAACGCGGTGATCGGCGTCGGCGCCCCCTCGTAGACGTCCGGCGTCCACTGGTGGAACGGGACGATGGAGATCTTGAACCCGAGTCCGGCGAGGACGAGCATCACCGCGAGCCCCAGGAACCCGGAGTTGAGGAAGGCCGTGTGCTGCATCAGGCGGTAGATGTTCGTGGTGCCCGCGGCGCCGTACAGGAACGAAAACCCGTACAGCATCGCCGCGGATGCCGCCGCCCCGAAGAAGAAGTACTTGATGCCGGCCTCGTTGCTCTTCGGGTCGCCCTTCAGCGCTCCGGCCAGCACGTAGGAGATGAGGGAGACGAACTCGATCGCCAGGAAGAGCAGGATGAGGTCCGCGGCGGCCGCCATCATCGCCAGCCCGAGGACCATGAAGACGATCAGGCTGTAGATCTCCCCCTCGTAGCGCGTCTTCCGGCCCTGGAAAAACTCCATGGCCGCGAGCAGCACGAGCACGCCGCTCAGAATCGCGATCCCCTTGAAGAACGCGGCGAACGCGTCGATCGCGTAGGTCTCGGCGAACGCAAAGTGCGGCGGCCCCCCCAGCAGCTCGGCGGTGGGCACGAGCGCGACCAGCAGGCCCCCCACCCCGATCCAGCCGGCGAGGCGCTTCTGGCTGGGCGCGGTCACGAGGTCGACGACCAGGAGCACGACGCCGAGCGCGGCGATGAGCAGCTCCGGCGTGATCGCGCCGAGGTTGGCCGTCATCGCACCATTCCCAGGATGGCGACCATCGCCTTGTTGATCGTATCGACGAGCGGCCGCGGATAGACGCCGACGAGCACCATCAGCGCCGCCAGAGGGACGAGCGCCCACTCCTCGCGGAGGTCGAGATCCGGCAGGGCGGCCCAGCGCGCGTTGAGCGGCCCGAAGAAGATCCGCTGGATCGCCCACAGGAAGTAGGCGACGGTGATCACCACGCCGACCAGGGCCACGACGGTCAGCGTCGGGTAGATCTGGAAGGATCCCAGGAAGATCAGAAACTCGGCCACGAACCCCATCAGGCCCGGCAGACCCAGGGAGCCGAGCATCGCCAGCATCGTCAGGCCCGTGTAGACCGGCAGCCGGAGCCCGAGCCCGCCGAAGTCATCGACCCCCCGCGTGTGCGCCCGGTAATCGTAGATCACGCCGACCAGGAAGAACAGGGCGCCGGTGATGACCCCGTGGGCGAGCATCTGCAGCGTCGCCCCGTTGAGCGCGGTCGTGGCCGCCGCCGCCAGGTCCCTGCGCCCGGCCGCCGCCGCCGCCGCGGCGATCCCCAGCATGACGTAGCCCATGTGGTTGACGCTCGAGTAGGCGACGAGCTTCTTGAGATCGGTCTGGGCCATCGCGACGAGCGCGCCGTAGACCGCCGCGATCACCGCGAGGACGGCGACGAAGGTGGCGAGATGGGCGAAGGCCTGCGGGAGCAGCGGCAGGGCGATGCGGACGAACCCGTAGGTGCCCAGCTTCAGGAGCACCGCCGCCAGCAGAACGCTCCCGGCCGTCGGCGCCTCGACGTGCGCGTCCGGCAGCCAGGTGTGGAACGGGAACATCGGCACCTTGATCGCAAAGCCGAGGAAGAATCCCCAGAACGCCAGGATCGCCAGCGGCAGGTCGCGGCCCAGCGGCTGCTGCCGGATCAGCGCGAGGATGTCGAAGGTCGGGGGCGACGAGTGGAAGTACACGATCAGGATCGCCAGCAGCATCGCGAGCGACCCCACGAGCGTGTACAGGAAGAACTTGATCGCGGCGTAGGCCCGGCGCGGCCCCCCCCAGATGGCGATGATGAAGTACATCGGGATCAGGCTGATCTCCCAGAACACGTAGAAAAGGAAGAAGTCGAGCGCCAGGAAGACCCCGACCATGCCGGTCTCGAGGAGGAGGAAGAGCATCATGTAGTCCCTGGGACGCACGTCCACACGCCAGGAGTAAATGACGCACAGGACCGTCAGCAGCGTCGTCAGGATGACCAGCGGCAGGCTCAACCCGTCCGCGCCGAGATGGTAGGTGACGCCGATCGAGGGGATCCAGGGCCGCACCTCCACGAACTGCATCACCCCGGCGTGGGCGCGGTCGAACGCCAGCCCGGCGGCCAGGGAGGCCGCGAACGCCAGCAGCGAGGCGGCCAGCGCCACGCGCCGGATCATCCCCACCCGGTCCGGGCTCACAAACAAGAGCGCCGCGGCGCCGGCCACCGGCACCCAGAGGATCAGGCTGAGCACCACGCTCACCGCACCAGCCTCACCACCACGATGACCACCAGGCCGAGGAAGATGAGCAGGAGATAATTTTCCTCGCGGCCGGTCTGCAGGAACCGGAGGGCCCACCCCAGCCGGCCGGTCAGCCACCCGACGGCGTTGACGATGCCGTCCACGACGTACCGGTCGAAGGCGCCGGCAAGCAGGACCACCAGCCCGCCGGCCCTGAGGAACACCCAACCGTAGAGATCGTCGACGTAGTACTTGTGAACGAGCAGGGTGTAAGGCGCGCGGAGGTACCGGCGGAGGACAGCGGACGGGAGTATCCGCCAGTAGTAGATCGCGCCCGCGGCCGCCCAGCCCGCCAGCGCGACGAGGACCGACACGACAAGCAGCGGCGCGCTGGACGCGGGGGCCTCCACCCCGGGGAAGCGGACGTAGCGATCGAACGGAGACTCCAAAAAGCCCAGGCCGGCCGCGCCGGCGGCGAGGATCACGAGCGGAACGGTCATCACCCGCGGGCTCTCGTGCGGATGCCCGCCGCCGTGGGCCCCGCCGTGCGCGCCCTGCGACGCCGCAGGCGACCCGCCCCGGTAGGACCCGGCAAACGTGTACCAGGTGAGCCGCCCCATGTAGAACGCCGTGACGAACGCGCCGGCGGCGCCGAGCAGCCACAGGGTTTTGTCATGAGCGTAGGCCGCCAGCAGGATCGCGTCCTTGCTGAAGAAGCCCGAGAACGGCGGGATCCCGGTGAGGGCCAGCGTGGCCACCAGGAAGGTCCAGAACGTCACCGGCATCGCCCGGGCCAGCCCGCCCATCTCCTTCATGTTGTTGGTGGCGACGGCGTGGATCACGCTGCCGGCCCCGAGAAAGAGGAGCGCTTTGAAGAACGCGTGCGTGATCAGGTGGAACATGCCGGCGGAGTAGCTGAGCACGCCCAGTCCCAAGAACATGTAGCCCAGCTGGCTGACCGTCGAGTAGGCCAGCACCCGCTTGATGTCGTTCTCCACCACCCCCATCGTCGCCGCGAAGAGGGCTGTGATCCCGCCGATGTACGCGACGACCGTCAGCGCCTGGTGTCCGGGAGACTGGAGGAACAGCGGGTAGGTCCGCGCGACGAGGTACACGCCGGCGGCCACCATCGTGGCCGCGTGGATCAGGGCGCTCACCGGGGTCGGGCCCTCCATCGCGTCGGGCAGCCAGACGTGGAGGGGAATCTGGGCCGACTTGCCCACCGCCCCGCCGAAGACGAGAACGGCGGCCAGGGTCAGCAGCGGGCCGCCGATGCGGCCGGCGGCGATCCCGTGGAAGACCCCGGTGAAACTCAGCGTCCCGGTGTGCAGGAACAGGATCAGGATGCCGATCATCATCGAGAAGTCGCCCACCCGCGTCGTCACGAACGCCTTGAGCGCCGCGCGCGCCGCCGCCGGGCGCTCGAACCAGAACCCGATCAGCAGGTAGGAGCACAGGCCCACCAGCTCCCATCCCGCGTAGATGAAGAGGAAGTTATCGGCCAGGACCAGGAAGAGCATCGAGAACTGGAACAGGGACAGGTAGGCGAAGAAGCGCGAGAAGCGGGGATCCCCCTCCATGTACCCGACGGAGTAGATGGTGATCAGCGAGGCGACGACGCCCACCATCGCCGTCATCACGGCGCTGAGGGGATCGACGACGAAGCCGACGGTGAGGGGCCGGCCGCCGAGCACGACCCACTGATAGGTCAGGTCGGCGCGCCGCCCGGCCGCCGTCTCCCCGAGCAGCGCCAGCCCGCAGAGCCCGGCCAGGGCGATGCCCGCGATGCTGATGGTGGCCCCGCGCCCGGGCAGCCGGTCGCCCCGCCAGATCACCAGGACAAAGGCGAGCAGCGGCAGCAGGGGGATGAGCCAGGCGTATGGGGTCACGGGGAGAGGGCTACCATCTCATCACATTGATCTCGTCCACGTGGATCGTCTCCAGGCTCCGGTAGGCGGCCAGGACCAGGGCCAGGCCCACCGCCGCCTCGCAGGCGGCGAGCGTGATGACGATCAGGGCGAAGATCTGACCCTGCACCGCCCCCGGGGCCGCGTATTTATTGAAGGCGACCAGGTTGATGTTGGCGGCGTTCAGCATCAGTTCGATCCCCATGAGGATCGCCACGCCGTTGCGGCGGGTGAGGACGGCGTACAGGCCCAGCGCAAACACGACGGCGCTCAGCACGAGGTAGTCGGCCAGGGGGACCATCCCTACTCCTCTTTCCGGGCGATGATGACCGCGCCGATCAGGGACACCAGGAGGACGATCGAGGTTCCCTCGAATGCCAGGAGGTTCGTGCCGAGAAAGCTCTGGCCGATGGCGCCGGGCGTGTAGGCCGGCAGCGTCCCCGCCCCCCGGCCCCAGGTGGTGTGCGTGACCCCGGCGATCAGCAGCACGGCGATGGCGACCGCCACGGACGCGCCGACCGGCCCCTGCTCGTTCCGCTGCTGCAGCCTGAGCCCGGTGCCGCCCTCGGTGAGCATGATCACGAACAGGAGGAGGACGGTGATCGCGCCGGCGTAGATCAGCACCTGGATCCCGGCCACGAACTCCGCGCCGAGGAGGATGTAGATCCCGGTGATCCCGAGGAACGCCGGGACCAGCGCCACCGCGCTGTGGACGATGTTGGGGCTGCTGACCACGACGAGACCGGAGACCAGGATGACCGCGGCCAGGGCGTAAAAGGCGATGGCCTCCCCGGTCATCGCCGGACCACCATGACGAAGAACGCCGTCGCCACGAGGTTCGCGAGTCCCACCGGGATCAGCACCTTCCACGCGAAGTTGAGCAGCTGATCGATGCGGAACCGGGGATAGGTCCAGCGGACCCAGATGAAGACGAAGATCAGCGCGTAGAGCTTGATGACGAACCAGAGCACCGGCGGCAGCACCGGTCCCCGCCACCCCCCGAGGAACAGGGTGACCGCCATCGCCGCCATCGCGAACATCTCGCCGTACTCCCCGAGCTGAAAGAGGGCGAACCGCATCCCGGTGTACTCCGAGAAGTAGCCGGCCACCAGCTCGCTTTCGGCCTCGACGAGGTCGAACGGCACCCGGTTCACTTCGGCCACGGCGGCGGTGAGGAAGATCAGGAAGGCCAGCGGCTGCTCCACCGCGTACCACCAGCGCGCCTGGGCGGCGACGATCTTGACCGTCGACAGCGAGCCGGCCAGCAGGGCGACCGTGATCAGGGCCAGCCCCATCGGGATCTCGTAACTGACCATCTGCGAGGCGGAGCGCAGCCCGCCGACCAGGGCGTACTTGTTGTTCGACCCCCATCCGGCCATCAGGATCCCGACGACGACGAGGGACGAGGTCGCGGCAAAGTAGAGCACGCCGATGTTGAGATCGCGGAAGATCAGCGGCCCAAAGCGGGTCGTCCCGAAGGGGATCACGACGTAATCGAGCAGCGCGGCCAGCGGCACGACGAGCACCGCCGAGGCGAAGATCGTGGCGTCGGCGTTTCGCGGGACGATGTTCTCCTTCTGGAGGAGCTTGATCGTGTCGGCGATGGTCTGGAGCAGCCCCTGGGGACCGACGTGCTTGGGGCCGAGCCGGCTCTGCATCCAGCCGCTGATCTTGCGCTCCAGGAGGACGCCGAACATCGCCGCGAGGACGGCGACTCCGGAGAAGATCAGGACCGTCCCCTCGATCGCCCGCCACAGTTCGTGAGACCAGGACACCGCCGCCGCCTCCGCTAGACCCACTCGAGCGCGCCCTTGCGCCAGGCGTAGACGAGGCCGAGGGTCAGGATCGCGAGGAAGACCAGCATATCGTAGAACGCGACGGCTCCCGCCTTGCGGTAGACGACCGCCCACGGGTAGAGGTAGATGATCTCGACGTCGAAGACCACGAAGACCAGCGAGAAGAGGTAATACCGGACGTTGAACTGCGCCCAGGCCTGCCCGATGGCAGGGACCCCGGATTCGTACGTCTCAAATTTCTGCGGGTAGTCGCTGCGGGGGCTGATCAGCCAGATCACGAAGAGCGGCATCGCCGCGAGCAGGGTGCCGACGATGGCGAAGATTGCGACGTAGCCCCAGTCGAGCAGCATCCCGTCCACCCCGCAGGCGTGCCGTCCCCCGCGCAGGGTAGTACTCTTTGCCGGAGCGTGTCAAGTTTCCTACAGGGGGACCCCGACCCGGCGCGCCTCGGGTGACACCGAGGCGACCAGCTGCAGCAGCGCCGCGGTGATCTTGCGCGGGTCGTGGCGGACGAGCTCCTCTTCGCTGATCAGGTCTTCGGACACCGGACGCGGGCCCAGCGCGCGGATCGCCTCGACGTCGGGCTCGACCGGCTCGGCGCCTTCCTGGCTGTACCGCGCCAGCAGGGCCTGGTTGCGGGGCCGCCGGGTATTGACCAGGACGTAGTCGAACAGCCCCTTGCCCCCCTGCTCCAGCAGCACCCGGACGTGGTCGGAGGCGCGGAACCCCCGCGTCTCTCCCTGCTGCGTCATCACGTTGCAGACGTAGACCTTGAGCGCCGGGGACCGGCGCAGGGCCTCCACGACCCCGTCGACGAGGAGGTTGGGCAGCACGCTGGTGTACAGGCTCCCAGGCCCGAGGACGATGAGATCCGCCTCGGCGATCGCTTCCAGGACGTCCTGCAGCGCCGGCACCCGGGCCGGCGTCAAGAACACCCGGCGGATCGCGCCGCCCGCTCGGGTGATCGCCGACTCCCCCTCCACGACGGCGCCGTCGGCCATCTCGGCGCAGAGGACGACGTCCCGAAGCGTCGTGGGCAGCACCCGGCCGCGGATCGCCAGCACCTTGCTGCACTCCTTGACCGCGGTCTCCAGATCCCCGGTCACCTGCGACATGCTGGCGATGAACAGGTTGCCGAAGCTGTGCCCGTCCAGATCGCCGCCCTTGAACCGGTGCGTGAACAGCTTCGTCAGGAGGGGCTCGGCTTCGGCGAGCGCGACGAGGCAGTTGCGGATATCGCCGGGCGGCAGGATCCCCTGCTCCCGCCGCAGCCGTCCGGAGGATCCGCCGTCGTCGAACACGGTCACTACGGCCGTGAGGTTCGTCGAGACTTTCTTCAGGCCGCGCAGCAGGGTGCTGAGGCCCGTGCCCCCGCCGAGGACGACAATCCGCGGCCCGCGCTGGAGCTGGCGCTGCTTGAGGATCATCTCCACCAGCCGCGGATCCCCCCGCGGGAGAAAGACGTCCACGATGGCGCCGATGGTCTCGCGCATCCCGTAGACGATGACGCCGGTGCCGAGGAGGAGCAGGACGATCCCGATGAAGATCGGCGAGATGACGTGGCCGGTGACGATATAGACCATGTCGATCGCGCGGACGACCGCGACGCCGAGGACATCGAGCAGCTTGAAGTTGACGATGAGCACGGCCCCCACGCTGACGAGGAAGATCCCGCCCCCCATCAGCGCGATCCAGCGCTTCACGCCGAGCCCGGGCTCAAGCCAGCGCAGCCACAGCCGGAACCGATCGAGCAGCTGCCCGTTGCGCCTCCCGTTCAGGCTCATTCTTTCTTCACATCCCGGTGTTTGACGCGCGCGGTGTACCCGCTCGCGCCCAGGTAGCGGGCGAGATCCTCGGCGACCACCACCGAGCGGTGCTTGCCGCCTGTGCACCCGATCGCGATCGTGAGGTGGGTCTTTCCCTCCGCCGTAAACTGGGGCAGGAGGAAGGACAGCATGTCGTGCAGCTTCCGCTGGAACTCCACGGTCTGCTCCGCGCGCAGGACGAATTCGCGAACCTGGGGGCTGCTCCCGGGCAGGGCGCGCAGCGCCTCCACGTAATAGGGGTTGGGCAGGAAGCGCACATCGAAGACCAGATCGGCGTCCAGCGGGATACCGTACTTGTAGCCGAAGGACATGACGTCGA
>Ga0209154_1001319_pt1 | contig 14659 bp, 14 predicted proteins | sample GraSoiAngelo_121_FD_185878 | JGI IMG/M metagenome (GOLD analysis project Ga0209154, IMG submission 185878) | Grasslands soil microbial communities from the Angelo Coastal Reserve, California, USA - 14_0919_12_20cm (SPAdes) (version 2) | ecosystem: Environmental > Terrestrial > Soil > Grasslands ... | reverse complement strand
GACCTGAGCGGGGACAGCACGCCGTCGTATTTGGCCAGCGGCGTGACAGAGCAGCTCATCACCGATCTCGCGCAGGGTGGGGCACTGCGGGTGATCAACCGTCGCACGATGATGGCCTACCGCGACCCGGCAAAAACGGTTCAGGATATCGCTCGTACGCTGCACGCCGACGCCATCGTCTCAGGCACAGTGCAGCGTCTCGGCGACACCGTCTACATGACGGCGCACCTCGTGCTCGCGAACCAGGACCGCACCATCTGGGCTCAAAGCTACGAAGGGACTCGTGGGGACTTGTTGCGGATGCAGCGCGAAGTGGCCCGGGCAGTGACCCGACAGCTGCGGGGCGCGCTCACGCCGACCCAGCAGGCCGGGCTGGCGAGCGCCCGGCGACTCGATCCGGAGGCGCTCGACCTCTACATCCAGGGGCGCTACTGGTGGAACAAGCGGGGACGGGGACTCCTCAAGTCGATCCAGCTGTTCACGCAGGCGCTCGATCTCGATGCGACGTTTGCCCTGGCCTATTCCGGGATGGCGGACGCCTACGTCCAGCTCGGCTACGGCAGCCTGCTTTCCCCCAACGACGCGTTCCGCAAGGCGGAGGCCGCCGCGCTCCATGCCCTGCAGCTGGACTCCACGCTCGCCGAGCCGCATGCCACCCTCGGGTTCGTCAGAATGTATTACTACTGGGACTGGGCCAGCGCGGATCGGGAATTCCAACACGCGCTTGCTTTGAACCAGAGCTACGCGACCGGTCACGAGTGGTACGGCCTGTTCCTCACGGCGATGGGCCGGTATGACGAAGCCATGGCGCACGAACGCCTCGCCCAGGACCTGGACCCGCTCTCCCCGTCGATCGACTGTACGACGGGGTGGGTACTGCATTACAGCGGTCGCCAGGACGACGCCGAGCGGGAGCTGCAGGTCGCGCTGCGGATGGACTCCACTTTCACCCTCGGGCACCTCTATCTGGGCCGCGTTTACCAGGCCAAGGGCCAGATGGACAGCGCGCTGTCGCAGTACGCGACGACCGGCCCGCTGCGGAACTGGGTGCCCACGGTGGCGGCCGAAGGGTACGTGTACGGGGTCCTCGGTCGGCGCCGGGAAGCTCAGGCGGCACTTGTGCGCATGGACTCCCTGTCGCGGCGGCAGTACGTAACCGCGTACGCCGTGGCGCTGGTGCATACGGCGCTGGGGCAGAGGGACAGCGCCTTCGCGTGGTTGGCGCGGGGCGTCCGGGAACGCACGCACTGGCTGGTGTGGCTCAACCGCGATCTCCGTTGGGCTCCGCTGCGCGCGGACCCACGGTTCCAGGCCTTGGTCCACGAAGTGGGGTTGCCGCCGTGAGGCCGCGCGGGGCGGCGTGCTGCTGGCGTGGAAGGCGTGGGTACCGCAGGTCGGCCAACCCGCGCCGGAGTTCGAGCTCAAGACCCTGGATGGGGGCCAGGCATCACTCTCGGCGCTGCGCTGGGGGAGAAAAAGCCCCGCAACGGAATCCGTTACGAGGCTTGGTCTTCGACGAGTCGGGGCGAGTGGATTTGAACCACCGACCTCCTGGTCCCGAACCAGGCGCGCTAACCGGGCTGCGCTACGCCCCGAAAGGCTAGACGCCTAGACGCGCAGACGCCCAGCCGCCTAGGACTGCATCGTGCGAACTCCTGGGCGTCTCGGCGTCTCGGCGTCCAGCCGTCATGCGCCCAGGAGGACTCGAACCCCCAGCCTCTTGGTCCGTAGCCAAGCGCTCTATCCAGTTGAGCTATGGGCGCGAGTGGGCGGTACTAGACTCGAACTAGTGACCTCCACGATGTCAACGTGGCGCTCTAACCAGCTGAGCTAACCGCCCGTTTCAAACGCGGAACGCGGAAGTGGGAACGCGGAACGGAGGAATGTGGACGCCTGTTCCGCATTCCACGTTCCACGTTCCGCGTTCCGCGTTTCAGTAGCGGGGGTGGGATTTGAACCCACGACCTCCGGGTTATGAGCCCGGCGAGCTACCAGACTGCTCCACCCCGCGTCGCTGTGTCCTCAAGCCATGGCCCCGGCCGTGAGGCCGGGTGAGAGCGGGAAACGGGACTCGAACCCGCGACCCCAACCTTGGCAAGGTTGTGCTCTACCAACTGAGCTATTCCCGCGAACTACTAGACGCCGAGACGCGCAGACGCCGAGGGTCGACTGTGACGCACTTGCCGCCCAATGTAACCGGTCCGGGCCATCTCAGACTAGGCCGCTAGGCGTCTCGCCGTGATGGAGGCGAGGGGGATCGAACCCCTGACCTCGTGAATGCCATTCACGCGCTCTCCCAACTGAGCTACGCCCCCCGTATATTGGGCCCTGGCAAAACGCGTTCCGGCGGGAACACGGCATCTTACCGGGGCGTTTAGGCGGTGTCAAGCGATGTTGCGCCCAGGCACGAACTTTTCGTCCTGTGGTCGGTATCACAGAATGATCCGGGACCCATAGCGATGCCCAAGCACATGCGACGGAAGAAGACCACCTCCCCCGCGCGGGCGAAGCCCCGAGCGGCGCCCCGCCCCACGGCGGCCGCCGCCGGGCAGCCCGAACCGAAGGCGAAGCCCGCCAAGAAGCGCGGGCGGCGCCGGGGGCTGTTGGCCGGCCTCGGCACGCATGAGCACGAGCGGGACATTCTCGATCAGTATCTCCACGAGGTGTCCAAGACGCCGCTGCTCACGCAGAAGGAGGAAATCGCGCTTGCCCGTAAGGTGCGCGCCGGGGATCAGGAGTCGATGCAGGAGCTCGTGAAGCGCAACCTGCGCTTCGTGATCTCGGTGGCCAAGAAGTATCAGAACCGCGGCCTGCCCCTCACCGACCTGATCGGCGAGGGCAACGTGGGGCTGCTCACCGCGGCCCGGAAGTTCGACCCGGACCAGGGAGTGAAGTTCATCTCCTACGCGGTGTGGTGGATTCGGCAGGCGATCCTGGCGGCGCTGGCGCGCCAGGGGCGCACCGTGCGCGTGCCGCTGAACCGCACCGCCGACCTGTCGCGCATCGTGCGCACGGCGGAGTACCTGCGGCAGACCCTGCGGCGCGAGCCCACGCCGGAGGAGATCTCCGACGCCACCAAGCTGTCGCTCGAGGTGGTGCAGTCCCTCGCGGCCCTCAACACCGGGGACGTGCGGCTCGATGCGCCGCTCGATCCCGACGGCGATCGCTCGCTGATCGAGCGCTTCATCGCGGAAGATCTTCCCGACACGGAAGACCAGGCGATGGACCGCTTCCTGTCGGACGAGATCGAGCAGGCGCTGGGCACGCTGCAGCGGCGCGACGCCAAGGTGCTGCGCCTGTATTTCGGCCTGGACGGCGGTCGCGAGCACACGCTCGAGGAGATCGGCGGCATGCTCGGCGTGACGCGCGAGCGGGTGCGGCAGCTGCGCGATCGGGCGTTGAAACGGCTGCGGGATGGCGACGTGGGCAAGGCGCTGGCGAGCTTCGCAGCCTAAGACGTTCCACGACGCCACGACGCCACGTTGCACGAGGTGGCCGGCAAGATTCAATGCCGGCCACTTTCGTTACGTGTAACGTGGCGTCGTGCAACGTGGCGTCGTAGTTTAGGGCCGTGATCGAGCGACTCGGCCGAAGGACCGTCGACGCGATCAAGGCCGTCGGCGGCTTCGGCCATTTCGTGCGGGATCTCGCGCATGCCATCCCGGACGTCGCGGTGTGGGGACCCCTGACGTTCGTGCAGATGCGGCGCGTCGGGGTCGATTCGCTTCCCGTCGCGCTGTTCATCGCCGCGTTCACCGGCGTGGTCCTGGCCCTGCAGGCCTCCTACACGTTCACCGGTACGGTCCCGCTCTACTTCGTGGGCACCCTGGTCGGCAAGACCATGATGCTCGAGCTCGGGCCCGTGCTCGCCGGGCTCGCCCTGGCGGGCCGCGTCGGCGCCAGCATGGCCGCCGAGCTCGGCACCATGAAGGTCACCGAGCAGGTGGACGCGCTCGAGACGCTCGCCTACGATCCCCAAAGCTTTCTCGTGCTGCCGCGGGTGCTGGCCGGCACCACGATGTTCCCCGTCATCGTGGCCCTGGCGATCCTCACCGGGATCGTCACCGGCTGGATCGCCAGTCTCGTGCTGCTCGATCTGTCCACCCAGGAGTTTCTCAAGGGCCTGAAGCTGTTCTATCGCTTCAAGGACACCTGGTTCGGCCTCTTCAAGAGCGCCACGTTCGGGTGCACCATCACCCTGGTGGGGTGCGTGGTGGGGCTCTCCACGCGCGGCGGAGCGGAAGGCGTGGGCCGGAGCACCACCCGCGCCGTCGTGTATTCGGCCGTGCTGCTGCTGGTGCTCGATGCCTTCTGGGCCCTGGTGCTCTTGCGGTGATCGAGTTTCAGGACCTGCGCAAGGCGTTCGACGGCCGCCCGGTGCTGGACGGGTTCACGCTGCGCGTGCCGGACGGCGAGACCACGGTCATCATCGGTTACTCCGGCACGGGGAAGAGCGTAGCCTTGAAGCATGTGGTGGGCCTGTTGCAGCCGGATGCCGGCGACGTCATCGTTGACGGTCGTGCGGTGGCCACGCTCGAACGGGCCGCACTCACCGCGCTGCGCCGCGAGATCGGGTTCGTGTTCCAGTTCGCCGCGCTGTTCGATTCGATGTCGGTGTTCGACAACGTCGCCCTCGGTCTCCGGCGCCGCGACCTGTCGGACGACGAAATCGCCGCGCGCGTGCGCGAGGCGCTGGCGCTCGTGGACCTGACCGGCGCCGAGGAGCGTTACCCGGCGGAGCTGTCGGGCGGCATGCGCAAGCGGGTGGGCATCGCGCGCGCGATCGCCCTGCGCCCGCGCTACATCCTGTACGACGAGCCGACCACCGGGCTCGACCCGGTGACATCGGCCGTGATCGATCAGTTGATGATGCGCACCCGCGAGCACTTGCGGGTGACCGGAATCGTCGTGACGCACGACATGCGCAGCGCCTACACCGTGGGGGACCGCATCGCCATGTTGTACGAGGGCAAGATCCGCCAGGTGGGGACCGTGGCCCAGATTCAGGAGACGGAGGATCCCGTGGTGCGGCAGTTCATCGAGGGACGCCCGACGTGAAGCGCGAGAACGAGTTCGCGGTCGGCGTGGTGGTGATCGCCGCGTTCGCCGTCGTGGTGACCGGCGCCCTGTGGCTCTCCGGCGCGCACCTCGGGCGCACCGAGGCGGTATACACGGCGCGGTTCCGCACGGTGGGCGGGCTGGGGGTGGGCGACCCGGTTGTGTTGCGCGGCGTGCGCGTGGGCCGGGTCGAGGCGATCCGCCTCGCCAGCGGCAACTGGGTCGAGGCGGACCTGAAGATCTACGCCGGCACCCAGCCCCCGCCCAAGCCCGCCGTGATCGCCGCCTCGGCGTCGCTGTTCGGCGAGTGGGCGGCCTCGCTAGTGCCGGTCGACCAGCTGCCCAACGATCCGAACATCCGGCAGGCGATCACGGAGGCGCAGGCCGCCGGCAGCGGCAAGTGGCCCGGGGCCACGCTCCCCGACATCGGGCAGCTCACGGCGCAGGCGAGCCGCATCGCGACCGACATCGCGACCGTCTCGAGCCGCATCCAGAGCGCCTTCGATTCCGAAGCCGTTAACGAGCTGCGACGCTCGATCAAGGACTTCGGCCAGGTGGCGGACAAGCTGGTCCGGGTCACCAACGAGCAGGCCGACGTCTTGGGCTCGGTGGGATCGAACCTGCGGCAGGGCTCCGATGTGCTCGCCAAGGCCGCGACCAACTTCCAAACCACCCTGGGCCGCGTGGATTCGGCCACGAACCAGGGCCAGCTCGCGACGATCCTCAACAACTCCGCCACGACCAGCGTGAACTTGCGCTCGGCGTCCCACGACTTCCGCGACCTGCTCGATGCCGCGCACAAGAACCAGGAGAGCCTGGTGCGGGTGCTGGTGTCGGCCGACAGCGTGATGTCGCGCATCGCCAACCGCAGCGGCACCCTCGGCCTGCTCGTGTCGGACTCGACGCTGTATCGCGAGACCACGCTCACCATGATCCAGCTGCGCCAGCTACTGTCCGACATCCAGGCAAATCCGAGAAAGTACTTCTCGTTCAGCGTCTTCTAACAGCAATGCGGATTGCGGATTGCGGATTGCGGAATGGATCGCGCCAGCGTCGCTCCGACGGCCGGCTCCTGGGATCGACCTTTCATTGCAATTCCGCAATCCGCATTCCGCGATCCGCAATCGTTTTTCTGTGACCCGCAAACAGCGCCGGGCGCAGCGGGAAACGAGCGCGGGCGGGGTCGTCTTCCGACGCGACCCCGACGGTGCCCCCCGCTTCCTGCTGATCCGCGACGCCTATCGCAACTGGGGCTTTCCCAAGGGCCACCTCGAAGTCGCGGAACCCCCGGCCGTCGCCGCGCGGCGCGAGGTGGGGGAGGAGACCGGCCTCGACGACCTGGTGCTGCACGGACCGATCCGCGTGATCGACTGGTACTTTCGGTTCCGTGGCAAGACCATCCACAAGTACTGCCACTTCTTTCTGTTCGAGTCGAAGCACGGCGACCCCGTACCCCAGACGGACGAAGGCATCAGCGATTGCGCGTGGTATCCCCCCGATGCCGCCCGCCGCACCATCTCCTACGACAATGCGCGCGCGGTGCTGGAGCAGGCCACCGCCATGGTACAGGCGCTCACCCACGGAGCCACGGGATGACCGCGGTGGTGCCGGTGTTTCACCCGCGCGCCGAGCCGCGACGCGCCGTGAAGCGGGGATACCCGCGCCAGGCCGGCAGTGTGCGGCTGTGCCGCACGCTCGGCGCCGTGGAGCGGCTGCTGTATCAACGGCTGGTGGACGCGGTGGTGCTCGACGTCAAGGCCGCGCCCGAGGCCGCGCTCGCCCTGCCCGCGCGCTTCCCGCGCATTCCCATGTTCGTCCTCTCCGCCCTGCGCCCAGACGACGGGGCGCTGCTCGCCACGTGTCACGCCTCCGGCTTCGCCGGGCTGCTCGTCGAGGGTGTGGACAACGCCGTGGCCGGGGAGTGGGTCGCGGCGCGCACGGCCCAGGTGGCACGCCGGGCGGCCCTGGCCGAGGTGCCCCGGCTGCTGCGCCTCACCGACCGCCTGCAGCTCGCGGCCTGGGAGGAGGTGCTGCGCCGCGTCGCGGTCCCCATCAAGACGGCCCAGCTGGCGGCCGCCTTGCGCGTCACGCGCGAGCACTTGTCGCGCCAGTTCGCCGCCGGCGGTGCCCCCAACTTGAAGCGTGTGATCGACCTCGCCCGCGCCGCGTGCGCCGCCGACCTGCTCGGCAACCCCGGGTACACGGTGCTGGCCGTGGTGAGGATCCTCGGCTACGCCTCGCCCAGCCATCTGGCCGGAGTGGCACGGCGCGTGGCGGGCGCGACGCCTCAGGAATTGCGCACCGTGGGGCCGGCGGGCGTGCTGGCGCGCTTCATTAGAGGAAGGACGCGGTCCCGCGTGTGACATTGCGGATTTGCGATTGCGGATTGCGGATTCGCTGTGCCAGCTTCGAGGGGCCTGCCGCCGCCAATCCGCAATCCGAAGTCCGCAATCCGCAATTGGGTGAGGGGTGGCGGCGGGGCGGCTATGTGATATTTTTCACAATCTTCCACCGGTACTCCCATGGCCACCGATTCCATTCTTAGACCCGGCGAGCTGAAAGAGGTCCTCCTCAAGGAAATCCAGGCGGCCGACCTGGCCGAGCTCGACGTGCGGGAGGTCGGCACGGTGCTCGAGGTGAAGGACGGCATCGCGCGCATCTACGGGCTCACCTCGGCCATGGCGGGCGAGATGCTCGAGTTCACGTCGTCCGAGTCGGGCGATAAGGTGGTCGGCCAGGCGCTGAACCTCGAAGAGGACAACATCGGCGCCGTGATCTTCGGCAACTACCTGGAGCTGCGCGAGGGGGACGAGGTGCGTCGCACCGGCCGAGTGTTGGAGGTCCCGGTCGGGCCCGCGATGGTCGGACGGGTGGTGGATGCCTTGGGAGGTCCGGTGGACGGGCGCGGGCCCATTCACACCACCAAGACCCGCAAGGTGGACATCGTCGCGCCCGGCATCATCAAGCGGCAGCCGGTAAAGGAGCCGCTCCAGACGGGCGTCAAGGCGATCGATTCGATGATCCCGATCGGTCGGGGCCAGCGCGAGCTGATCATCGGCGACCGCGCCATCGGCAAGACCGCCATCGCGATCGACACGATCATCAACCAGAAGGGCGAAGGGGTGATCTGCGTCTACGTGGCGATCGGCCAGAAGAACTCCACCGTCGCCGCGGTGGTCGAGCGGCTCAAGGAGCACGGCGCGATGGAGTACACGATCGTGGTCGTGGCCTCGGCCTCCGAGCCCGCGCCGCTGCAGTACGTCGCGCCGTTCTCAGGCTGCGCCATGGCCGAGTATTTCATGTACGACGAGAAGAAAGCCACGCTGTGCATCTACGATGACCTCTCGAAGCAGGCCGCGGCCTACCGCCAGCTGTCCCTGGTGCTGCGGCGCCCGCCGGGTCGCGAGGCGTACCCGGGCGACGTGTTCTACCTGCACAGCCGCCTGCTCGAGCGGGCGGCGAAGCTCTCCAACGACATGGGGGGCGGTTCCCTCACCGCGCTCCCCATCATCGAGACGCAGGCGGGGGATATCTCGGCCTACATTCCCACCAACGTCATCTCCATCACGGACGGCCAGATCTTCCTCGAGACCGACATGTTCTACTCGAACGTGCGGCCGGCCATCAATCCTGGAATTTCGGTGTCGCGCGTGGGCGGGAACGCCCAGATCAAGGCGATGAAACAAGTTGCGGGCCGGCTGCGGCTCGATCTGGCGCAGTATCGCGAGCTCGAAGCGTTCGCTCAGTTCGGCTCGGAGCTCGATCAGGCCACGCAGAAACAGCTGGCCCGCGGGGCCCGGGTCGTGGAGGTGCTGAAGCAGCCGCAGTACGCGCCCATGCCGGTCGAGCAGCAGATCATGATCATCTTCGCCGTTACCAACGGCTTCCTCGACGACGTCGCGGTGGAGCATATCAAAGCCTGGGAGCAGGGCTTCCGGGACTTCATGGCCGCGCAGCACCGCGACGTGGGTGAGGAGATCCGCGCGCGCAAGGTGCTGGGCGACGAGCTCGCCGCCCGGCTGCGCGCCGCCATCGCCGAGTACAAGCAGATCGCGGCTGGCTGATGGCGAAACCCCGCGAGCTGCGCCGGCGGATCAAGTCCGTCCAGAGCACCCGCAAGATCACCAAGACGATGGAGCTGGTGGCCACGTCCAAGCTCAAACGCGCCCAGGACCGGGTGATCGCGGCGCGGCCCTACGCCGCCGCCCTCGCGGAGGTGATCGCCGACCTGTACGCCCCGGAGCTGGCGGAACGGTTCCCATTGCTGCGCCAACCCGGGGTAACTAACCCCGGGCGCAAGCCCGGGGGGCGGACGGCACTTATTCTGATCACCGCCAACCGCGGACTGTGCGGGGCGTTCAACGCCAACCTGATTCGCGAGGCGCGCCGGCGCATCGAGCAGCTCGAGGGTGCAGGGGCGACGGTCGACCTGCACCTGATCGGGAAAAAAGGGATCACCTACTTCAAGTTCGCGAAGCGACCCGTGGCGTCGCAGCGGATCGACGTGGGCGACAAGCCGACGGCGGCCCAGGCCGCGCAGGTCGTCACGCCGCTCATGGCGCAGTTCGAATCGGGCGCCCTGGACGCCGTGGACGTGGTATTCTCCCAATTCAAGAGCGCGGTGTCGACGCCCCCCACCGTTCTTCGAATTCTGCCGATAACCCCTCCCCGGGCGGATGGGCGGACGGGCGGACGGACGGGCGCGGTGCAGTCACAGACCGCCGCTCCGCCTCACCGCCCGTCCGCCAATTACATCCTGAAGCCCTCGGCCGAGGCCATTCTCGAGCAGCTGCTGCCGCTGTACGTGCGGAATCAGGTGTATCGCGCGCTGGTCGAGACGGCGGCGGCGTTCCTGGGCGCGCAGCGCACCGCGATGAAGAACGCCACCGACAACGCCGGGGAGATGCTCGACCTGCTGCAACGCACCTACAACCGGGCGCGTCAAGCGCAAATCACGCAGGAGCTGGCGGAGATCGTGGGTGGAGCGGAAGCGTTGAAAGGCTAGGTGCCGGGTGCCAGGTGTCGGGTCTCAGGTTTGACACCCCGGCACCCGACACCTGACACCCGACACCCGAGGAATTCACATGGCGACGCGAACCAAGGAAGCTCCCAAGAAGTCGGCCGGCGAGCCCAAGCCGAATGTCGGAAAGGTCGTCCAGGTGATCGGGCCCGTGCTCGACGTGGAGTTCGAGCCGGAGCACCTCCCCGAGCTCTACAACGCGGTGGTGATCGATCATGCCGGCAACGGCGCGCCCGCGATCCGGCTGACCGCGGAGGTGCAGCAGCACATCGGGCGCAACCAGGTGCGCGCCGTCGCGATGAGCTCGACCGACGGCGTGGTGCGCGGCATGGACGTCGTCGACACCGGCCAGCCGATCACCGTGCCCGTCGGCGAAGCGGCGCTGGGGCGGATCCTGAACGTGCTGGGCGAGCCGGTCGACGAAGGCGAGCCGATTCCGCCCACGGCGGAGCGGTGGCCCATCCATCGGGAGACCCCGAAGTTCGTCGACCTGGAGCCCAAGACCGAGGTGTTCGAGACGGGGATCAAGGTGATCGACCTGATCGCCCCGTTCGTGAAGGGCGGCAAGATCGGCCTGTTCGGCGGCGCGGGCGTGGGCAAGACCGTCATCATCCAGGAGCTGATCCACAACGTGGCCATGGGCCACGGGGGGCGGTCGGTGTTCTGCGGCGTGGGCGAGCGCACCCGCGAGGGGAACGACCTCTACCTGGAGATGAAAGAGAGCGGCGTGCTCAAGTCCTGCGCCCTGATCTACGGCCAGATGAACGAGCCGCCGGGCGCACGCCTGCGGGTCGGCCTCACCGGCCTGACCGTGGCCGAGTACTTCCGCGACGTCGAGGGCCAGGACGTGCTCGTCTTCATCGACAACATCTTCCGGTTCACCCAGGCGGGGTCCGAGGTGTCGGCGCTGCTCGGCCGCATGCCGTCGGCGGTCGGCTACCAGCCGACGCTCGCCACCGAGATGGGCGAGCTGCAGGAGCGGATCACGTCGACCAAGAAGGGCTCGGTCACGTCGGTGCAGGCGATCTACGTGCCCGCCGACGATCTCACCGACCCGGCGCCGGCGACGGCGTTCTCGCATCTCGATGCGACGGTCGTCTTGTCGCGCCAGATCTTCGAGCTCGGCATCTACCCCGCCGTGGACCCGCTGGCGTCGTCCTCGCGCATTCTCGATGCGCAGTATCTGGGCGAGCGCCATTACAAGGTGGCCATCGAGGTGCAACGCATCCTGCAGCGCTACAAGGATCTCCAGGACATCATCGCGATCCTCGGCATGGACGAGCTGTCGGAAGAAGACAAGCAGCTCGTGGCGCGCGCGCGGCGCGTGCAGCGCTTCCTGTCGCAGCCGTTCTTCGTGGCGACCCAGTTCACCGGGCTCGAGGGCAAGTACGTGAAGCTCGAGGACACCATCAGCTCGTTCGAGCGGGTCGTGGCGGGCGAATTCGACCATCTGCCGGAGCAGGCGTTCTACATGGTGGCCGGAATCGACGAGGCGCTCGAGCAGGCCAAACGGCTGGCCAGCGCCTGAGTGATGCACGTCACTGTGGTTTCCCCCGAGCGGGCGGTATTCGATGGTGCCGCCGACGCGGTGGTCGCGCCGGTGTTCGACGGCCAGGTCGGTATCCTGCCGCGCCATGCGGCGTTTCTGGCGTTGCTCGGGGCCGGTGTGTTGCGGGTGCAACAGGGCGTGACCTCGAGCCGGTACACGGTGGCCGGCGGTTTCCTCCAGGTGATGGGGGACGCGGTGCGCGTGGTGGCCGATCGAGTCGAGGCGGCTTGACAGATCCGCGCATCGCTCTTAGCGATGTGCCTTCATTCTTCCCTTCATCACAGGCAACGGGAGGCGTCCACATGCGGAAGTGCATCGGCAGCGCGCTGCTCCTCGTGATGCTTGCGACATACCCGGCGCTCGGCGCCGCGCAGCGGCGCGCCGCGGCCCGCCCCGCCGCCCGGTCGGCGGACCGCCCGTCGTTCGGGCTGCAACTCGATTGGGGCAACGATCCCAACTTCGGGATCGGTGGGCGAGGTGTGTTCCCGTTGGGCTCCCTGCTGCCCGGAACACCACTCGACGGCATCGTGTCGTTCGACTATTTCTTTCCCGGGAATAGCGTGAAGTACTGGGAGATCAACGGCAACGTCGCGTATCGCTTCCGCGTCCCGGCCAGGAGCTCCCTGCGGCCCTACGCGGGCGGGGGTCTGAACATCGCCCACTTTTCCGCCTCGGCCGGGACCGTGAGCGTCTCGGACACGAAGGCGGGTCTGAATCTGCTCGGCGGCACGACGTTCAAGGTGAAGGGGTCTAAACTTCTCCCGTTCGCAGAGGCTCGCGGAGAACTCGGCGGTGGGAAGACGTTCATTCTCACCGGAGGCGTTCGGTTCTAAGTCTGCGCGACGGCGTCTCACGGCTCGCCCGCCGCCCGCGGGCGGGCCGTCGCGTTTGGGGTTGCGGAACGATGGACGGCCGCCTGGGTACCCTGTCTCACGTTCTTTTCATTTGAGGCAAGGGAGCCATGGGACGTGAGGCGGCGTTGCTGGTGGTGGCGGCCGTGGCCGGAGTGGCGCCGGCCGCCCGGGCGCAGGCGACGGGGATGCCGTCGTTCAACGCGCCCTATCGGGCGTTTCAACGCTCGGAGCTCGGGGCCGTGTTCAGCTTCCCCAACGGGGGTGGCACGGGGTTCGAGGGCGCATACCGCTACGCGAGCGGCACGCTCGACGTCGGGTTACGAGGAGGCATCTTCGATCCTCCCGGCTCGGGCAAAGCGGTGTTGCTCGCCGGCGTCGAGGCGCGCGAGCGCGTGATCACCCACACGATCGACTTCCCGCTCGACGGCGCCCTCGTGTTCGGCGCGGGCGCGGGCCTCGTGAGCGGCGGCTCGACGCTGTTCGTTCCAGTGGGTCTGTCGCTCGGCCGCCGCGTCGATCCCCAGGGAGCGACGATCAGCATCGTGCCCTACGTGCAGCCCACCGTCGGGTTCGTCGCCGGCAGCGGCCGCGCATCGGCGCTGGAGTTCGGCTTCGGCGTGGGCGCCGACTTCCGGCTCTCCCGCGTGCTCGACGCGCGCGTGTCGGGCGGCCTCGGCGATCACCCGTTCACCGGTGTCTCGATCGCGGCGGTGTGGGTGCACTAAAGCAGGTTATGGAGATTGGTGGAGGTCGGGGGAGGTTGGGGAGGTGGAACTTTCGTAAAGGAGACTTATGAAGCGGACGGCGTTGATTCTGGGATTGGTGGCATTCGTGGCGACGCCCGTCGCGGCGCAGTGGCTCGGCATGCCGGCGTGGAACAGTCCCAAAGGGGGCACGGGCGTGTCGTTCTACGGCGACTACGGTGCGCCCAGCGACAGCTCGGGTGGCGGCAGCGCGTTCGGCGGTCGTGCCTCACTCGGACTTGGGACGATCACGCTGACGGCGGGCGTGGCGTCTTGGAAGCCCGCGAACCAGAACGCCCGGGCCACCTCGTACGGCGCCACCGCGGCCTTCCGGCTCATCGGCGGCAGCCTCATCCCTGTCTCGGTCAATCTTCAGCTGGGCGCGGCGCACAACGCACAGAACACGTCGGGCCTCGACACCGTGCGGGCCTCGACCACCGTGCTGGGCACCGTTGGTTTCAGCGTGCCGCTGCCGACCCCCGGGATCAGCATCGAGCCCTTCTTCTCGCCGGGCATCCGGTACCACAAGTTCTCGGACGTTCCGGTGGGCAGTAAGGACCACGAGACGAACTTCGGCTGGGTGATCGGCGGCAATTTCAGCTTCGGGCTGGTCGGGGTCCACGTGGCCTACGATTCCGAGAAGCTCGACGGCGGGACGACGCGGAAGGTGTTGGGCGTCGGCGCCAACGTCGGGCTGCGGCTGCCGATGGGCTTGTAAGCCCTGTTCACAAGAGTACTTGAAGCCGCTAGCTTTGGGGCGCGCCAACCCGGGCGCGCCCCATCTGTTTCCAGGAGCCCTGTGAATCGATTGCAGGTGACGCGAGCGTCGGTTCTCGTGCTAGCGATCGCGTTGAGCGGATGCGCGCTCACGCTCGACGCCACCCATCTCGGCGTGCCGGTCTCGCTGGCGAGCTCGGCGCAGGGGCCGGATTCGGGCACGCCCTTCAACATCACCAAGCACTCCATCTACCTGTTGGTCGGGCTCGTGCCCGTCTCGCGGCCCAACCTCGAGGACGTGCTGGCCGGTCAGGTGGGGACCGGGGCCCGCATCACGAATCTGCGCGTCAAGGTGCGGAGCCGGTGGAGCGATCTGCTCGTCACGGGGCTGACGCTCGGATTCGTGGTCCCGCGATCGGTGACGTTCGAAGGGGTAGTCGCTGGAAAGTAGGGCAGCACTCTACGCGGAAGCGGGCAGTTCCTCCGGCTCGGGACGCCGACAACCCCGCCCACCACCCCTTGCGTCTTCGCCTGCGGAGGCGCCCCGCGGCCCCCGAGGCCTTAACCCGCCACCAGCTTCTTTACCAGAGCGGTCGTTCGTTCCGCCGCGCCGCGACCCTCCCGCACCAGCCTCTTGCCGGCGTCCCCCGCCTTCTTGCGCGTCGCGGGGTCGTGATGCCACACGAGCCATTGCGAGTGCAGCGCGTGCCGTCCGTCG
>Ga0209154_1001315_pt1 | contig 14682 bp, 12 predicted proteins | sample GraSoiAngelo_121_FD_185878 | JGI IMG/M metagenome (GOLD analysis project Ga0209154, IMG submission 185878) | Grasslands soil microbial communities from the Angelo Coastal Reserve, California, USA - 14_0919_12_20cm (SPAdes) (version 2) | ecosystem: Environmental > Terrestrial > Soil > Grasslands ... | reverse complement strand
ATGAACGCGACGGCGTCGGCGGGCGCCCGCTGGATGCGCTGGATGAGCTCGTGCTCGGCGTTGCTCTGGAAGGCGAGGAGCTCGTGACCGAGCTCCCGGGCCACCTCCAGGGCGCGCTGCTCAATGGCGACGAGCGTGTCCGTGCCGTACAGGGCAGGTTCCCGGGTGCCGAGGAGGTTCAGGTTAGGGCCATTCAGCAGCAGCACTCGGGCCATGCGCGCGACTTCTTCGGGAGTCCTTCGGACCTGCGAAACTGCGCGAATGTAACCTAATTCGCCGGTATTTGGGTACTTCTTGTTGCGATTTGCGAGGATCTGGCAGGACTTGGTCTAATGCGCCCCGTCCCGGACGGAGGCCGCCCGCCGGAGGTTCAGGCGGCCGATTCCGGCTTCGATCTGCTCGCGCGCGGCCGAAAGGCTCAAGCGCCCGGCTTCGACATCCCGAACCCGATCGAGGATGAAGCCCGCCTCATCCGGGTGCAACTCGCCCACCTTCAGCGTCACGACTCTCCCGGCACGATCGGCGAAGACGCTGAAGGGCAGCACCGGCTCCATCCCGAAGGCGGCGGCCGCCTCGTAGCCTCCCTGCTCGCCGAGCAGCACCGGATAGTCGATGCGCGCCTCACGCGCGTACTTCTCGGCCGCGTCGGAATAGTCGATCGCGATGCCGATGACCTCGAGGCCCTCGGCCGAGCGCTCGCGGCGCAGGCTCCTCAGCAGCGGGATCTCCCGCCGGCAGGGCTCGCACCAGGTGGCCCAGAAATTCACGAGCAACGCGTGGCCCTTCCAGTCGGTGAGCCGGTGGGGTGTGCGGTCGAGTCCCGGCAGAGTCAGGTCCGGCAACACCTCGGGGATCTTAGCCGCCGGGGATGCGGCCGAGGCGGCAGCAGAGGGCGTCGCCTCGGCGGCGGGCGGCCCCGCAGGTGCCGCTGCCGGAGCGGTCGGCACGGGCGATGCCGCACGGAGCGCCGCGCGCGTCGGGTGCGCGAGACGATAGGCGAGGAAACCGCCGGCGGCGCTCGCGATCAACACGGCGGCAGCGAACGACGCGCCGCCCGCGCCGGCGCGGCTGTGTGGGGGTTGGCCGTCGCTCACGGCGGCGAGCCGAACGCCGCGCGGGTGCGCGAGGCGAAGGCGTCCGCCTTCATGTATCCCACGACGCGATACCCGCTGCGCTCCCGCCCGTCCGCCCCATAGAAGGCGATCGTCGGGGGTCCGAAGATCCCGAAGCGCCGGAGCAGTGCCTCATCGTCGGCGTCGTTGCGCGTGACGTCGGCGCGCAGCAGCACCGTGTTGCGGAGTGCTGCCTGCACGGCCGGGTCGGTGAAGGTGTAACGCTCCATCTCCTTGCACGAGGTGCACCAGTCCGCCGAGAAATCCACGAGCACGGTGCGGCCGCTCGCCTTCGCCTCGGCGACGCCACGGTCGAGATCGGCGACGGACTTGATGACGTGGAACGGCAGCGCGTGGGCCCTCGCGCCGAGGGCGGGAAGGGGCGCGAGCGGATCGGTTCCGCCGAGCGCGGAGGCGGCGGTCAGCGCCACACCGTAGAGGCCCGCGACGACACCCGCCACGCGCAAACCCCAGGCAGCGGCCGAGCGCGCCCGCGACTCGGCCCACAGGAGCGCCGCGAGAACGAGGGCGGGCACGGCCCACAGCAGGAGCGCCACGCGCTCCGGCACGATGCGCACGAGCATCCACGCGGCCACCGCGAGCATCATGACGCCGAAGAGCTTCTTGACGAGCTCCATCCAGGGGCCTGCCTTGGGCAACAGCCGGCCCGCCGAGGCGCCCACCACGAGAAGCGGCGTACCCATGCCGATGCTCATGGCGAAGAGCGCGGCGCCCCCGCGCGCGAGCTCACCGCTCTGGCTGATCACGAGCAGCGCTCCGACGAGCGCGGGCCCAACGCAGGTGGTGACGATGAGCGCCGACAAGGCGCCCATGACGGCGACTCCGCCGAAGGTGCCCGCGGACTGGCGATTGCTGAGGCTGGCGATGCGTGTCTGGATCGCAACCGGCATCTGCAACGTGAACAGGCCGAACATCGACATCGCGAGCGCCACGAAGACGAGTGCAAACAAGGCGAGAACCCACCACTGCTGGAAGACCGCCTGCACCTGACGGCCCGCGGCCGCGCAGGCGATGCCGGCGACCGTGTAGGTGAGCGCCATGCCGAGCACGTACGCTGCGGAGAGCGCGAAACCGCGCGCGGGGGTGATGTGCCTGCCGCCGCCCGCGATGAGTCCGGAGAGGATCGGCACCATGGGCAGCACGCAAGGCGTGAAGGCGAGCACGAGCCCGGCGAGGTAGAACCAGCCGAGCATGCTGAGGAGGCTGCCGCTGCGGATGAGCGAGGCGAACCAGTCCTGCTCGGCAGGTCCCGGTGAGCCGCCGCCGGGGCGGCCGTCCGCGGAGCTGCCGGGCGAGCCCTGGGAAGCCGTGCCGGTCGAGGCGTCGCCTGCGGGCAGCGTCACGCTCACCCGTTTGGTGATCGGCGGGTAGCACAGGCCCGCCTCCGCGCAGCCCTGGTACGTGACCTCGAGCGGCAGCTCGAACGCTCCTCCGCCCGCGCGTGCGACCGGCACCGTGGCGGCCAGCTCGTGGTGGTAGATCTCCTGCTTGCCGAAGTACTCGTCGGTCTTGAACTCGCCGCCCGGCATCTGGGGCGTGCCGAGCTGGGCCTGACGGCTCGGGGTGCTCACCTTGATTCGGGTGCGATAGAGGTAATAGCCCTCGGCGATCTCCCAGTTGAGCCGCGCGCGGTCGGCGCCATCGGCGAGCGCATCGAAGCGGAACGCCTGGTCCGGCTGCAGAAACTCGTCCCCGCTCGGCTTGAGTGAGTCCATGAGCGCCGTGAGGCCCCCCTTGCCGGCCGAAGCGGGGGCGGGGGCCGGAGTCGGATCCGGGGGCGCGGCCGGGGATCGCACGGCCAGGCTCACGCAGAGGAGGAGCAGCGCAGTCGGAATATGTCGGGTCACGGGTGGTAAGCGGGAAGTCCTACGGATTTCGGGGGCTTTTATAGCTCAGCCTTTTGACGAACGGCAGGAACTGCGGTTCATCCTCAGCGAGCGGGCACGGGTTCCCCGGAAGCCGGCCGACGTCCTCCCCGCCCCGGCCGCAGGCCCCCGTCCCGGGCCGCAGGTCCCGAAAGAGGGGCAAAGGAATCGAAAAAACCCCGGCGACGACTTGAATTTCGAATTTCCCTCCATATCATTAGCAGCCGCGACGGGGGAGTGCTAACAGCCCCGGGGCGTTAAGTTCAACCATTTTCACCGAAAGACCTTAAGGAGCGTTAACCATGAAGATTCGTCCTCTTCATGACCGCGTCATCGTAAAGCGCCTGGAAGAGGAGCGTACCTCCCCGGGCGGTATCGTGATTCCCGATACCGCGGCGGAGAAGCCCATCCAGGGAAAGATCGTCGCGGTCGGTAAAGGCAAGATTCTCGAAGACGGCAAGGTGCGGCCTCTCGACGTGAAAGTCGGCGACAAGATCCTGTTCGGCAAGTACAGCGGAACCGAGGTCAAGGTCGAGGGGGATGAGTTGGTGGTCATGCGCGAGGAAGACGTCATGGCCGTGATTGAAGGCAAGTAAGCGGAAGGATCACGACAATGGCAGCGAAAGAAGTTCGTTTCAGCGATGACGCACGCCAGCGCATGTTCCGCGGCGTGAACGTCCTCGCCAACGCCGTCAAGGCGACCCTCGGCCCCAAGGGCCGTAATGCCGTGCTCGAGAAGAGCTTCGGCGCGCCCACCGTCACCAAGGACGGGGTGTCAGTGGCGAAGGAGATCGAGCTCAAGGACAAATTCGAGAACATGGGCGCGCAGATGGTGAAGGAAGTCGCGTCCAACACCTCCGACGAGGCCGGCGACGGCACGACGACCGCCACCGTGCTCGCGCAGGCGATCATCCGCGAGGGGCTCAAGGCAGTCTCCTCGGGGCGCAACCCGATGGATATCAAGCGCGGCGTCGACAAGGGGGTCATCGCCGTCGTCGAGGAGCTCAAGAGGCTCTCCAAGCCCTGCAAGGACTCCAAGGCGATCGCGCAGGTCGGCACGATCTCGGCGAACGCCGACGAGTCGATCGGCAAGACCATCGCTGAAGCGATGGAGAAAGTCGGCAAGGAGGGCGTGATCACGGTCGAGGAAGGCTCGGGGCTCGACAACGAGCTCGAAGTGGTCGAGGGCATGCAGTTCGACCGCGGCTACCTCTCGCCGTACTTCATCAACAATCAGCAGAACCAGACCGCGGAGCTGGAAAAGCCGATGATCCTGCTGGTCGACAAGAAGATCTCCAACATCCGCGAGCTCCTGCCGCTGCTCGAGGCCGTGGCGAAATCCGGCCGGCCGCTGCTGGTGGTCGCCGAGGACGTCGAGGGTGAGGCGCTGGCGACGCTCGTCGTCAACAACATCCGCGGCATCCTCAAGGTCGCCTCCGTCAAGGCGCCCGGCTTCGGCGATCGCCGCAAGGCCATGCTGCAGGACATCGCCACCCTCACCGGCGGCACGGTGATCTCGGATGAGGTCGGACTGACGCTCGAGAAGGCGTCGGTGAACGACCTCGGCGAGGCGAAGAAGGTGGTCGTCGAGAAGGAGAACACGACCATCATCGACGGCGCCGGCAAGCCCACCGACATCAAGGCGCGCATCGAGTCGATCCGCCAGCAGGCCGAAGAGGCGACCTCCGACTACGACAAGGAGAAGCTGCAGGAGCGCGTGGCGAAGCTCTCCGGCGGTGTCGCGCTCGTCAAGGTGGGCGCGGCCACCGAGATCGAGATGAAGGAGAAGAAGGCGCGCGTCGAGGACGCGCTGCATGCGACCCGGGCCGCGGTCGAGGAAGGCGTGGTGCCGGGCGGCGGCGTGGCGCTGCTGCGGACGCAGAGGGTGCTCGAGAAGCTCGAGGCCGCCAACGAGGACCAGGCGGTCGGCATCCGCATTCTCGCCCGCGCCATCGAGGAGCCGCTGCGCCAGATCGTCGACAACGCCGGCGAGGACGCCGCGGTGGTGCTCAACCGCGTGAAGGAAGGCAAGGGCGCCTTCGGCTACAACGCCGCTACCGGCAGGTACGGGGATCTGCTCGAGGAGGGCATCCTCGATCCGACCAAGGTGGCGCGCCTGGCGCTGCAGAACGCCGCCTCGGTGGCGGGACTGCTGCTCACGACCGAGGTCATGGTTGCGGAGGCTCCGAAGGAGGAGGAGCACAGCCACGGCGGCCCGCCGGGCGGCATGGGCGGAATGGACATGTAACGCCCCCTCTAAAGAGGTATCGATTCCGCAATCAGCAGCCGATACGCTTTACATAACAGTTAAGGGTCGTGCCCGGATCTCATCCGGGCACTTCCCCGAAAGCCGCGGAACAAGACCCCCTATTCCGCGCATTCCTCGCAGGCCCCTGTACAGGGGCCTGTTTTTTTCGTCGCCATGTCGCAGTGCACCTACTTCCACGCACCCCCGCGCGGGTTTATCGTCCGGAGGCAAAGGAGGCCAAGCCATGGCTACTGTCCGGTACCGGGCCCTGCGAGCTCCGGCGTGCATTGCACTCCTGGCGCTCGCTGCGTGCGCACGTCAGGGTGAAGGCGAGATGAGCTGGGCGCGGTCGGCCCTCGAGCGGAACGCTGCGTTCGAAGTCGTAGCGGCCGACGAGCAGAGCCGCACCTTCACCGTGCGGATGAAGGACACGGGCGAGCTGCGCGTGGTGCGTGCGGACCAGCTGATCGCCGCCGTGGCGGCGCCGGCGACGGGCTCCGCGTCCGCGAAGGCGGCCCCCCAGGCGGCGCCCGCCGCCCCGGCGGGCCCGGCGGCCTCCGCAGAGCCGCTCGGCGCCGACACCGGCGCGGCCCGCGCCGACGAGGCCGCAGCCCCCGAGCCATCCAGCACCGAGCCCGCGCGGCCCGCGGAGCGCGCGCCGGCCAGGGCGAGGGTGGAGGCGCCCGGCGGACGGGTCTTGAAGTCCGGACCGGGCTACAGCATCAAGGCGTCCGCAGCCCCGGCGCCCGCCGCAGGCGGGCGGCTGCGCGATACCGCCGTCACGAGCGCCGCCATCGAGCGTCGGCATGAGCCGATCGTGTGCCAGGGCCAGCGCCTCCTGCACATCGACAATCGCAATCTCGAATTCGACGGCGACGCGGTGAGCGCCCAGGACGGCTGCGAGATTCACATCACCAACAGTCACATCAGCGCCACCGGGGTCGGGGTGTCGGCGCGCGCCGCCAACGTGCACATCGACAACAGCCTGATCGAGGGCGACGCCGCGGCCATCGATGCCTCCGAGGGCGCGCAGGTGTATGCGACGTCCACGCGCTTCCGGGGCCTCAGCCGCCGGGCCGACAGCGCCTCGTTCCACGATCTCGGGGGCAACATCTGGAATTAGCCCGCGGGGGTCGGGAGCCTCCGTTCAGCGCCGAGCTGGCCGCGGTCGTTGCAGGGTCGCTCGAAGCGCTCAACGCCAGCGACGTCGCGAGAGAGGCGCTCGCGGGGGCGCCGCTCACCGTTCGCGACTCGATTGCTGCGGTCTTCAGCGCGAGCGACTTCGTGGCGCAATCCTGCGCGCGTGACCCGCAAGTCTTTGCCGGCCTCATCGAGAGCGGCGATCTCGAGCGGCGCCTGGGGGCGGAGGACTTCGCCGCGCGCGCTCCCGCACTGCCCGCGGATCCGGCGGCGCCCGAGGCGAGCTTCCTCGCCGAGCTGCGCCGCTGGCGGCGGCGGGAGCTCGTGCGCATCGCCTGGCGTGATCTCGCCGGCTGGGCGGACCTCACCGAGACGCTCGGCGATCTCACCGCCTTCGCGGATGCCGCGATCGCCGCCGCGCTCGGCTACGCCCGTCGCGCACTCGTGACGCGCTACGGCGAGCCGCGCTCCGCGGGCGGCGAGGCTCAGCCGCTCGTCGTCATCGGCATGGGCAAGCTCGGCGGGGGCGAGCTCAATTTCTCCTCCGACGTCGATCTGGTGCTGCTGTTCCCGGAGCACGGTGAGACCGACGGCCCGCGCAGCATTGCCAACGAGGAGTTCTTCACCCGCCTCGGGCAGGCGCTGGTGCGTCTCCTCGAAACGCCGACCCCCGAGGGCTTCGTGCTGCGCGTCGATCTGCGGCTGCGCCCCTTCGGGGATTCCGGTCCGCTCGTCTCGAGCTTCGCCTCGTTCGAGGATTACCTGCCGCGCCACGGACGCGACTGGGAGCGCTATGCGTACGTCAAGGCCCGCCCGGTCACGAGCGCTGAGCGTTATGGCGAGATCGACGCGGCCGCCATCCGCCCGTTCGTCTACCGGCGCTATCTCGACTACGGGGTGTTCGAGAGCCTGCGCGACATGAAGGCGCTGATGGAGCGCGAGATGCAGCGGCGCGAGCTCGCCGACCACATCAAGCTCGGACCCGGCGGCATCCGCGAGATCGAGTTCATCGTCCAGGCGCTGCAGATCACGCGGGGCGGGCGCGACCGGCGCCTGCAGACGCCCTCGCTCCTCGCCGCTCTCGCGCGCATCGGCGAGACGCGCCTGCTTCCGCGGCAGGCCGCCGAGGAGCTCGGGGCCGCCTACACTTTCCTCCGCCGGCTCGAGAATCGCCTGCAGATGCTCGCCGACGCCCAAGTGCACCGCGTGCCCGCGGAGGCCCTCTCCCGCGAGCGCATCGCGCTCGCCATGGGCTCGCGCGACTGGCCGGCAGTCCTCGCCGAGCTCGATGAGCACCGCGGGCGGGTCACGCGGCACTTCCGCCTGGTGGTGTTCGGCGGGGCGGAGCCCGATGAGGGCGCGGTGCGCATCGATCTCGGACGGTTCTGGGACAGCCAGGCCGAGACCGCGGCGCTCGCGGAGGCGCTCGCGGGCGCCGGCTTCGAGGACAGCGCGGAGGCCGCGCGGCTGCTGCTCGAGCTGCGCTCCTCGTCGCTGGTGCGCAGGCTCGATGAGCCGGGACGCAAACGCCTCCAGGCCCTGCTGCCGGCGCTGCTCGCGGACGTCTCGCGCAGCGGCGCGCAGCTGCCGGTGCTGCGGCGCATCCTTGCGATCATCGAGGCGACCGGCAAGCGCTCGGCATACTTCGCGCTGCTGAAGGAGAACGCCGCGGCTCGGGCGCGCCTCGTGGAGCTCTGCGGTCACGGCGAGTTCCTCGCGGCGCAGATCGCCGCACACCCGCTGCTGCTCGATGAGCTGATCGACGAGCGGCTGCAGACGCCGCCGCCGGACCGCGCAGGATTCGAGCGCGAGCTCGAATCGCGCCTGGAGCAGCTGCGCGAGGAAGACCCCGAGCAGCAGGTGGAGGCGCTGCGGCAGTTCCAGCGGGCGGCGCTGTTTCGCGTCGCCGTCGCCGATCTCACCGGGGCGCTGCCTCTCATGCAGGTGTCAGACCGGCTCACCGACATCGCCGAGCTCATCGTCGAGCGCGCCCTCGATCTCGGCTGGCGGCAGATCACAGCGCAGTTCGGCCTGCCACGATGCGGCGACGCCGATAGCGCGCGCGCCGTGAACATCTGCGCCGTCGGCTACGGCAAGCTCGGCGGAATCGAGCTCGGCTACTCCTCCGACCTCGATCTGGTGTTCCTGCACGACTCGCAGGGCGAGCGGCAGGAGACCACCGGCGCGCGCCCCATCGACAACCAGCTGTTCTTCGTGCGGCTCGCGCAGCGCATCGTGCACCTCCTGACCATGCACTCCGCCGCCGGCCGGCTCTACGAGGTCGACGTGCGACTGCGGCCGAGCGGCAAGGGAGGGCTGCTGGTCACCAACATCGACGCGTTCGCCGACTACCAGCGCGAGGAGGCGTGGACCTGGGAGCACCAGGCGCTGCTGCACGCGCGCGCCGTGGCAGGCTCGCCGGAGCTGCGCGCACGCTTCGAGCGGGTGCGGCTCGAGGTGCTCTCCCGCCACGTGCGCCGCGAGCGCCTGCGCGAGCAGGTGCGCAGCATGCGCGAGCGGCAGCGCCGCGAGCTCTCCCGGGGCGATGCGCTGCGCTTCGACATCAAGCAGGATCCCGGAGGGATCGCCGACATCGAGTTTCTCGCCCAGTACTGGGCGCTCAAGTGGGCCGCCGAGTATCCGCCGGTGGCGATGTACTCCGACACCATCCGCCAGCTCGAGTCGGTGGCGTCGGCCGACCTGGTTCCGCAGGCGAGCGTGGATCTCCTCACCCGCGCGTACCGCGCCTACCGCGCCCGCACCCATCACCTGGCCCTCGACGGCGCGGCGCCGATCGTACCGGCGGCGGAGTTCCGCGAGCTGCGCGAGGAGGTGACGCGGCTGTGGAATGCCACGATGGCCGCTTGAGGCGCGCGGCGCGATGGCCGCTTTGAGACGCGCTCGCGCGGGTATAATTCCCGCCTCCCGGCCGCCGGTCGCATGCAACGCCCGTCCAACGCCCATGGTCGCGACGACCCAGCCCCTCATCGAGCCCAACGCGCAGAATCAATACGAGATCGGCCCCGAGGACCTGCCGCTCAGCTGTCCGATGCCGCAGATGTACCTCTGGAACTCGCATCCGCGCGTGTATTTAGCCGTCGAGGAGAGCGGTTGGGCGAAGTGTCCGTACTGCGGAGCCGAGTACACGCTGAAGCGCTGACGCGGGCGCACGTCCGAAGGGCGCAGCTCGCGTGATGCTTGATTTCCGGGGGGTGTCCTAGCGGTACGGCTTGTAGGACTTCTCCTCGACGAGGCGCGACCCGAGCTGCAGATTGATGCGCTTCTTGATCGCGGCGCGCTCGTCGTTGCAGACGTACACGGCGCGCGCCAGCTCGATGAAATCGCGATCGAAGCTCTGCTTCGCCTCCTTGTCGCGGATGCGGTCCTCGATATCCCACAGTCGCTCGTTGACGTCCTCGAGCGCGCGCTCATCCCGAGCGAGGTCGTGGCTCCCGCCGCCGCGGTCGCGCCAGGTCTGCTCGAGCAGCGCGAGTTCCAGCTTCACGTTGGCGAGCTTGCCGGGATCGAGGATGCGAGCCTGTTTGATCCTCAGGATGGTGATCTTGTCGAGCAGTTCTCCCGGTGAGATGGGGACCAGGATGTCCTTCATGGGCGCGATCCTAGCAACTGATCGAGCTTCGCGGCGACCTCATCGACCCCGATCAGGTCCATCACGCCCGGCTCCTCGATCTTGTGGTTCCACGGGAGCTCGGCGGGATCGCAGCCACGGAAGGCGCGCGCCGCCCGCGGATAGGCATCCACACACCAGCGGCCCGACAGGTAGGGGCCACTCCTCGCCGGGTTGGTCGCGGCGTAGAGCCCCACGACCGGCGTGCCCACCGCGGTCGCCATGTGCACCGGGCCCGAGTCCGGGCTCACGAGCACCGTCGCGCGCGAGAGCAGCGCGAGCAGCTCCGGCAGGGTGTCCTTGCCGATCTGGTTGATGAGAGACGCGGAGCAGGCGCGCTCGATCTCGGCGCCCGTGCGCCGCTCGAGCTCGCTCGGGCCGCCGGCGAGTATCACGCGCATCCGCAGGCGGCCGGCGGCGTGCTCGGCGAGCGCCGCGAAGCGCGCGGGAGGCCAGTTGCGCCGCACGTGCCGCGAGCACGGATTGATGACGAGCGTCGGACGGGTGTCGGGTATCAGCCGCTCGGCGTAGGCGCGCGCCGCGCTCGGCAGCGGCAGATCCCACCGCAGCAGCCGTTCGCCGACGCCGAGCGCGACCGCAAATCCGAACAAGCTGTCGAGCACATGCTCGCGCGCGCGCGGGGCGATGCGCGCATTGGTGAACAGCCACTGCAGCTCGCGGGCGCGCGCGCGATCGAAGCCGAGCCTTAGGGTCGCCGGCACGCACGCCGCCACGAGACTCGCGCGCAGCGCCAACTGCATGTGCAGCAGCACGTCGAAGCGCCGGCCGCGCAGCTGCCTGCGCAGCGCCGCGAGCGCGCCGAGGCCTGCGCTCTTGTCCACGGTGATAAACTCGACGCCCTCGATGAGGCTCATGAGGCGCGCTTCGGTCTTGCCGATGATCCAGGTCAACTGCGTCGCGGGCCACGCCTGCTGCAGCGTGCGCACCACCGGCACGACGTGGCAGGTATCGCCGATCGCCGAGAGCCTGAGGATGCAAAGAGTACGCGGCGGTTCGGCCCGGGACGGGATCATGGAGCAGGGTTCATGAGCGGGCGCTGGCCGCTGGGCCCCGAGGTAAAGCAACACGAGCTCGAGGGCGGCGCCATGCTATATGACGCCTCGCGCGTCGGCAATTTGAATCCGGGCTGGTTCGATCCGAAGTACTGGGAGGAGCGCGGCGAGCTCGACGGCGCCGCGCGCGGCCGGGGCACGACGCATTTCGTGAAGTCCGCGGGCAGGCATTTCGTGCTGCGCCACTACCGGCGCGGCGGGCTGATCGCGCACCTCGCGGCCGACAAGTATATCTGGCGGGGCGCAGAGAACACCCGGCCGTTCGAGGAATGGCAGCTCACGTACCGTCTGCATCGTGCGGGGCTGCCGGTGCCGGCGCCGCTCGCCGCGCGCTACCGCCATCGCGGCCTCACCTACACGGGCGACCTCCTCACCGAGCGGGTGGCCGTAGTCGGCTCGCTCGCCGAATGCCTGCGCAAGGGAGCGCTCTCGGTGCTCACCTGGATCTCCATCGGGCGCTGCGTCCGCAGATTCCACGACCTCGGCGTGTGCCACAGGGATCTCAACGCGCACAACGTGCTGCTGAGCGAAGAGGCCGTGTACCTCATCGACTTCGACCGCGGGGAGCTGCGCCGGCGGGGGCTCTGGTGCGACGCCGGCCTGGTGAGACTGCGCCGCTCGCTCGAGAAGGTCACGTGGGCGCTGCCGGCGGACCGTTTCAGCGAGGCGGACTGGCAGGGACTGCTCGACGGCTACCGCGAGGCCGCAGCGAGCGCGGCGGCGGCGCCGTCCTGAAGAGGCGCGGGAGCGGCGTGCGATTCGTCTACCTGCTCGCGGTATATCTCGCCGCTCCGCTCGTCTCCACGATGCTTCTGTGGCGCGGGCTCCGCGACCGCAGCTACTGGCACGACTTCGGCGAGCGCTTCGGCTTCGGCGCACGGCTCGCCCCGCTTGGGGTCTGGATGCACGCGGTGTCGGTCGGCGAGGTGCAGGCCTGCGCGCCGCTGGTGAGCGCCCTCGCCCGGCGCCATCCGCACCTGCCGCTCACCGTCACCACCTTCACGCCCACCGGTGCGGCGCGCGCGCGGGCGCTGTTCGGCGACAGCGCGCAGGTGCGCTACCTCCCCTATGACACCCCGGGCGCCGTGCGGCGCTTCTTCGCCCGCGTCGAGCCGCGACTCGCGGTGATCTTCGAGACCGAGCTGTGGCCGAACCTGTACCGCGAGTGCGGCCGGCGTCGCGTGCCGCTCGTGCTGGCGAGCGCACGAGTCTCGGAGCGCTCGGTCGGTCGCTATCGGCGACTCGGCGCGCTGTTCCGCGCCACGCTGTCCGAGGCTCGTGTGGTGGCGGCGCAGGGTGCGGGGGATGCGGATCGCTTTCGCGCCCTCGGCGCGGATCCGGCCAGCACCCACGTGACCGGCAACCTCAAGTTTGATTTCGATTTGCCGCCCGGCACCCTCGAGCGCGGGGCGCGGTTGCGGGAGCAGTACGCGCCGCAGCGGCCGCTGTGGGTGGCGGGCAGCACGCACGGCGGGGCCGAGGAGCAGGCCATCATCGAGGCACAGCGGCGGGTGCATGCGGCGCACCCGGGCGCGCTGCTCGTGATCGCGCCGCGCCATCCGCAGCGCTTCGCCGAGGTTGCCGGTACGCTCGCCCGCGCCGGCATGCGCTACGCGCGCCGCTCGGAGGCTCCTGCCGCCGCGCCCGATTGCGAGGTGCTGCTGCTCGACACGCTCGGCGAGCTCCTCGATTTCTACGCCGCCGCGGATCTCGCTTTCGTCGGAGGGAGCCTCGCGCCGGTCGGCGGCCACAACCTGCTCGAGCCCGCAGCTCTCGGGCTTCCGATTCTCACCGGCCCCTACAACACCAACAGCGAAGAGATCGCGCAACTCCTCATCGCGCGCGGAGCCGCCGAAGTGGTGCGGGACGCCGCCGGGCTGCGCGCTCGCGTGAGCGCGCTGCTCGCCGACCCCGCGGCCCGGGCCCGGATGGGCGCGGCCGGACGCGCTTGCGTGGACAGCAACCGCGGTGCGCTCGACAAGCTCCTCGCCCTCATCGAGCCGCTGCTCGATGAGTCGGAGGTCTAGCCTCGCGGCGGTCGTTTCGGCGGCGGCGCGGGGTTGCCGGGGGGCGCGGGCACGGTCGGTGCCAGGCTCTCGGGCGTCGGCTCCGCGGGGAAGGTCGCCACCGCCTGCGTCAGCCAGGTGTTGACCTCGTTGAGCTGCGCCCGGTCGAGATTGCCGGCGGCGAGGCGCAGCTGCAGCACGCTCACGATGTAATCGTAGCGGCTGCCGGAGTAGTCGGTCTTCGCCTGCACCAGCGTCTTGCGCGAGTTGAGGACGTCGACCGCGGTGCGCGTGCCGACCTCGTAGCCCGCCTCGGTGGCCTTCAGCGCCGTCTGGCTGGACTCGAGCGCCTGGCCCAGGGCCTGCACCCGCGCGATGCCGCTGATGACGCCCAGGTAGGCGTCGCGCGCCTGACGCTCGGTGGCGCGTGAGCTCTGCACGACCGCTTCCTTGGCGGCGATCCACAGGTACTGGGTCTGACGCACCTTCGACTGCGTGAACCCGCCGCTGAAGATCGGCACGGTGAGCTGAACGGCGATCTGTCGGTCGTTGAAGTAGGTGTCGTAACCGAAGGGCCCGCCGAAGTTCTCGTTGACACCCTGCCTCTGAAAAGAGCGACCCGCCACGAGGTCGAGGGTCGGCAGATGCCCGCCGATGGCGATGCGCGCGTTGTCACGCGCGATCTCCGCCCCAAGGCGGCTGGAGATGAGCGACAGGTTCTGCTCCAGAGAGATGTTGACCCAGCGGCTCTCATCCGCCGGGTCCGGGCTCTTAAGCGGCATGTCGGCGCCGGGCCTGGAGAGGTGGTCGTATTTCTGTGCAGTGATCTCCTGCAGCTGATCCTCGGAAGTTGCGAGCGTGCGCTTGGCGGCGATAACCGCCGCCGCGGCGGTGTCGCGCGCCGCCTTGGCTTCCTGCACGTCCGTGATGGCGATGAGGCCGACCTCGAAGCGCTTGTTGGCCTGATCGAGCTGACGGGAGATGGCTTCGAGGGACGCCTGGTTGGCTTCCAGGCCGTCGACGGCCGCGAGCACGTTGAAGTAAGCCTGCGCGACTCGCAGTATCAGCTGCTGCTCGGCCGCCTGGTAGGTGGCCTCTGCCTGTGCGACCTCCTGGCCGGCCGCCTTGAGCGCCATCCAGTTCGCCCACGAGAACAGGTTCTGCTGCAGATTCAGCCCCCACTTCCTGGTGCTCGTATCCGAAACCGCACGCACCGACGTCACCAGCGGTGCACCGTTCGGGCCCGTGCCGAAAAAGGGCTGCTCGCCGGCATTGTGGTCGCCCGCCGCGCTGGCGGTGCCGTTCAGCTGCGGCAGCAGCGCGGCCCACGCCTGCGGGCGGGCCTCGCGCGCCGCAAGGCGGTTGGCATCCGCCTGGCGGATGACCGGGTCGTTGTGCACCGCGTCCTCGAACACACCGGCCAGATCCTTCGACGCGGCGACGCCCGCGAGGGTGAGCAGCGTCAGGGCAATAATCGGGGCGCGAATCATGACACTCCCTTCTTTGAACGGTCCGCGGCGAGCGGCGGTCAGAAAGTGAACCGCGGCGGCCGGGCGGCGCTCACCAGCGGATCGATCACGGTCTCGAAT
>Ga0209154_1001314_pt1 | contig 14683 bp, 14 predicted proteins | sample GraSoiAngelo_121_FD_185878 | JGI IMG/M metagenome (GOLD analysis project Ga0209154, IMG submission 185878) | Grasslands soil microbial communities from the Angelo Coastal Reserve, California, USA - 14_0919_12_20cm (SPAdes) (version 2) | ecosystem: Environmental > Terrestrial > Soil > Grasslands ... | reverse complement strand
ATGGTCGTAGGACCCTTCGGTCTCGGCCTAATCCGAGACACAACAGCCATTGACTTCCTCAGTACCCTTGGAATAATTCTGCTGCTATTCGTAATAGGTCTCGAGCTAGATCCTCGCCATCTCAAGACCGTCGGATCAAAAGCCATAGTACTCACTACGGTAGAGTTTCTCGTCGCCTTCGCTGTCGGGGTTCTCTCCGGTTTCGTTGCAGGATGGAACCTTGGCACTTCTCTGTTCCTAGGTTCGGTCCTAGGCTTGAGCAGCACCGCAATCGTAGCCAAGATCGTCGCCGACCGGACTCATGAACACGGCGAAAGCCTCGCTGCTACAATAATGATGGTCATGGTCGTCGAGGATCTAATAGCCGTCTTTCTACTCTTCCTCACGCCAGAGCTTGCCAGCGGAAACCAAGTCCAAGCCTCAGCATTCCTGATCGTAACCGGAAAGGCAGGCTTCCTCTTCCTCGCCACCTTTGGCTTTAGCAGGTATCTCGGTCCGAGAATCATCAACCGAGTAAGCCAGTACGAGATCGAAGTTGGAGAAATCTCGTTTCTGCTAGCTCTATCATTCGGGTTCCTCTTCGGAGTTTTATCCGATTACCTTGGCTTCTCGCCAGGCATAGGCGCCCTGCTGACAGGCTTCTTTCTGCCGGTCAAGCATTCTCGTTACGTGAGGGAGAAGATTCTGCCTCTCAAAGAAGCCTTCATCGTGTTCTTCTTCCTCTCGATGGGAGCACTGATTGACGTTGGTGCCGCCATATCTGTAGAGCTTCCTCTCGCGGTCATATTAGGAGCAGCTATTTTCGGAAAGTTGGTCGGCGGCTCCTTGGGTGCGCGTCTCGCGAAGACCGGAGCCCCTTTGCTCATCGGCAGCATCCTAGTCCCTCGGGGCGAATTCTCACTAGTGTTGGCAAAGGCAGGCGTTGATTCTGGACTCGTAAGCATGCAGCTCTACCCTGTTGCGGGGCTGGCAGTCCTGGCCACGACTCTTGCATCACCATTAATCGAGAGATTGGTGCATTCTTTCTCGGGCCGAAAAATTGATCCCGATGGAATAGGCTCTAATCACCTTCTTGTCTTGAAAGTTGCAGAGTGACATTGTTTGCAATGAGAATTGGCTTAAACGTAGACACAGTTTCCAGCAATCATATGGTCAACCCGAACGCTCCCAAAGCTTACGAGAAATATGCGTGGACCCTTCTCTTCGCCTTCTGGGCACTCCACCTCGTGTTATCAGCACGGGACTTTTCCCGAGTCTGCAAGATTTCTGCATAGGCTGTTTGCCTTGTGCCCAGACGGCGATACAATCCTCTACTGGCATGAGCTGGAGCCAACTGGCCTCGGCGAACCCCGAAACCCGCCAGTTTTCTCACCTCAGTTCTCGCCGATGGCTGCATTTCAGGAGGCGGCCTAGCAATCTTCTGGATGATCGTTTCCCTAACGAGTTTCAGAAGGGGCGAAAAATGGGCCTGGTACGTATCCTGGTCGATGCCAATTGGAATTTCCGCTGCTCAGGTCAACGTGTATCTGTTGACTGGCTCCGTGATGGTGATCGTTCTAGTAGTTGTGTTTGTCCTAGTGTCTCTTCTGGCCTCCTTCCTGCGCTACAGACAGTTCTTTCCGAAGAAGATGTTGCCCGTTTCATAGAATCTTTTTGACCAAGTCCCAGAGGTCAGCCTTATCCTTTAATAAATGGAGTTTCCGGATTGCCGTTGCCGCCGGCTAGTAGCGGGCCGCCGTTCCCTTAATCAGGGGGCGCGAGCTCAGTGGTAGAGCAGCGGGCTCAGCTCAAAACTGAGGCTGAAGCTGTTAAAGAAAGCCACTGCAGCAACCCGTTGGTCAGAGAGCCCATAGGACGGGCCCGGCCAGAGGTTCGAACCCTCTCGGCGGCGCCAAAACTTCAACGAAATTGAATCTGATTTGAACAGGTCTTCCGTGGTAGTCTTCGTCTAGGGTCCGATCGTGTCCCATTCACAGAGCAAAGGCTTCTTCTGTAAGCGTCCCGATCTTCCTCGCGAACATGAGTAGCGACGGCCGCGACTCCAGCAGGTTTCCCGTGGGTGGTGGGTTTCTTAGAGGACTACCGTTCTGGCTTGGCGCTGTTATCGTTAGCTTCGTTCCGACAAAAACACTTTCGACAATAGACTTTGTGCTCGCTCCTCCGCAGGGAATTGGAAACCTAATCTTCGATGATGCTCTCTTTCTCTCCCTCATTATGCTCTACTTCCTGTACGCGATGCGATACATTACTAGAAGAATAGATCGATTAGGCGAGTACGTGAAAGATATGAGCCTTGGGAACACGACGTTACACTTGGGAACGTCCTACCGACTGTCAAGAGTTTTCCTAATTTGGATCATACTCCTCGGAATCATCACACTACTTTCCCCCATTCCCGCGACAATTGAAAACGTTGCCTTGGAACAGATTCCCGTCTTTGCATATTTCTTCCTCATCCTAGCACTCTTCCTATTTGCGTACGGCTCTTCCATGCTTGCGATATATCGAGCCGGTAGACTTCCGTTTCAGCTGAAACCCTTCACTGAAGACAGAACCCTAGGATTGAAGCCGTTCGGCACCGCCTCCATGAAGCTGGCAAGTGTCTACGCCATCTTCCCGATAATCGTAACAATCACCCAACTCTTCAAAATCAACGTGGAAGTTCCTGGTGGGGTAACAGTTGAGCCGGGACACCTCGAAGCGGGCACTGCGATTTTCCTGGGCGGACTGATACTCGTTGGAATCACCCTCTTCCTCCTTCCCTTAGTTGGCATCCACCGTCGGCTCCAAGAGGCCCAGCGTCGGGAGCTCGATTGGATAACGCCAAGTTACACTACTCTTGTCCAACGACTGAAAGATCGAATGTCGCGTTCAGACCACTTGGAGAGCGCGGACGAGAAAGACGCTTTGGCGAGTGAGCTCTCAGCTGTTCGTCAAGTCGAGAGTGACATTCACCTGATTCAGACCTGGCCCTTCGACATCGGAATCATCACCCGACTCGCAACCGTTCTGGTTCTGCCTCCAATTCTCGGTGTAATCGCGAGAATAATGATCCTCATATTCCTCCACATATAGAATGAAATCAGCGATTTCACGGTTACCGGGGACCGAGAACCATTTCAACCCAAAGCCTAGGAAATCGTAGTTCGAATAACTGATGAGCAAGAGGAAGGATGCGCCATTCGGTCGTCTCCGATATCTCTACATGGGAACCTCTAATGTCCAGAAAGACGTTGACTACTATACCAAGGTCTTGGGGGCCAGGAAGATCTGGGATATCTCGAGTTTTGGCACTAGAGTCGCTGCCCTTCGGCTCGGTGAAGGCCCTCTCTTTCTCCTCGCAGATCATCGTCCCGCGCCCAGTTGCATCCTGATCTTCCAAGTAGACGACTTGCAGGCGGTGTCAAAGGAGCTTCGACAGAAGGGCTGGAAACCTGAGGGAGAACGGTTCGAAATTCCTGAAGGACCATGTTACATGTTCAATGATCCAAGCGGCAACCCTCTCGCCCTGCTTCAAATAACGAGGCCCAACGTCCTCGGAATAACTAATGGAAAGACAGAATGAGGTTATTGGACTGTGCGAGAGATAATTTGGCTTGGTCGCTGCTAAGAAAAGATGATCGGGATCTAACTTGACGCGAAAGATCACGGTGAACATGTACATGACGCTCGACGGATACGACGAGTTTCCCAAATATCCCGGGTCCGACGTTCCCTCGAAAGAGCCCGGTGAAGGTTTCACCAATATGTGGATCAAACGATATGATTCGGTGGACACGACCTTGTACGGTCGGAAGTCCTACGAAGGTCGCGTTGCCGTCCACTCCGAATCAGCGCGGTCCGATCCGGGAAGCGACAAGACCCCGCCGAGGGGTCCGAACCCCTCGACAAGAAAACCTTCTAGGATTCTTCCCGAATGATAGGCTTTGAGATGATGGTGAGGGCTCAACTACTTTCTGGCTTTCTCCCTCTTTGCGTCTTCCAGTAGCTTCTTCTTGGCGAGTTCAGGGTCCTTAATGTACAGAATAATCGCGTTGGCGTGACCGTGTCCCAATCCACAGTCCGATTTGAGCCAAGAGAGTAGCTCAGCGTGCTTTACTAGTCCCTTCTCTTTCGCGAGTTTCTGAAAGTATCCGGGGTCCTTACCGGTCTTGGACTTGATGTTGTCTATGTACGCTTTGTAGGTCATGTTTTCACGACGGGTTAGACCATTCAAGTTCGGATTTGGCTTTTCTCTTTTCAGAAAAGAGAATAATCAAGGAGATATCGGCCAGCTAGCCAAAGGATCAGCAACGGACAACAATCATTGACGGCGGTGGAACTGTTCATTTGACGTTTTCACGGAATCGCTGAAACTCGTGGAGGTTCGATGGATGTTCCACACGCGGGGCGCGTGGGTAGCGATACGGATTATAAGCGGCGAAGCACTAGGTACTCGTAGAGCACTGTTCCTATATCTGCTCTGGCTGGTTGAGACATGAAGCTTGACCCAGGTGGCATAGGCGAATTACGAGTCTTAGACTCTGGGTATACAGACCAGGTCTTACTGGACACTATCAACGAGGAGGTTCTACGGATCAAAGCGACGGTTTGCAACAGCCTCCAAGACCTCAACAGGCTCTACATGGTAGACCGCGCACTATACACAAACACCCCCGGCATACCCCTCTACATGGAATTCACACCACAAAACATGAGATCGATCGAGACACCGCTCATTATCAGTGAAGTAAAACTGTACGCCGTCGAACGAGTCTGGGGCGTGCGAACCCTAAGAATAACCAGATAACCGTCAGAAATAATATCTCAAGATCCTCGATAACGAGATCTTTCTTTCGGAAAAAGTACAGTCCGAGCCTTATGAGAGTGGATGTGCGAAACGATAACTGTTCTCCGTCTTGTCGGTCTCAGGAGGTGAGCCGGGCGGGCAGACGATATCTGTATGATTATCAGGGCAACGGTCGCAGTTTGGAGGATTGATCGCGTTATTCGCGCAAAATCGGTTGCAGGTAGGCGGATTAACAGCATAGTCTGTGCAGTAACAGGTGTTTGTTGACGAGCTGTATGTCTCAGAGGAGCCGCAGCTATTGCACGAAGGATAGTTCACTCCGCCATTCGAACAGGTGGGACCTGACGGGCGCGCAGAAAGATACAATCCGGCACCGACAGTCGAGACGACGAACAGGACAACTATCATCGATGCAGCAATCTTTGTCCCAGTCCAGAATGGTCGGAGCAGCTGACGAGAGACTGTTGACAGTCCCGAAGGATCTTCGCTAATCTCACGGACAGCTCCGCCACAGACTCCACACGCTTGGGGGGTCTGTCCTATCGATCCACAGATACGGCAGCGGAACATGTCAAGATCATTCAAGCTATGGCTCAAGCATTCTTATCCTTATCCCAAAATTCCATCCTGCATCTGCCAAGATACAGTCTTGATGCTCGTCTAGACCAGCGGATCCTGTGGAGGAAGACTGCCGCGTATCCGCCGATTATGACTTGGACTGGACAGGTTGTTGAGAATGCTACCATGGCAGACCGGCCGAACAGCCGAAACTCAGCCACCTTCAAAGTATCATCTTCGGCACAAACACACCACTTTGTGTCGAAAGCTCACTCAGTTGATCTCAGTGGCAGGACCGCAGGTTGCACCATCGAACAGTATCACGCTGGCAGCCGAGACAATGATCCCCAACGCTTAGAATTCACGACAACCAAGTCCTGATCCGAATGGGTTTGGCCACTTCCTGGCGAAGGGTCTTGGTGGTCGTCCTCGCAGGACTAGTTATCGGACCGTCAGGATATTTCGTCACAGCATACCATCAGGTGCGCGATTGGATAGCCGCAAAGAATCTGGTCCTGCACGGCCCCTCTAGCGTACTCACCGCCCCTTCAGGCATCGACAGGAGTATCGCTTATGACCCGGGGGCGACATTTGCCAAAGGCGAGTGAGAAAGGTGAACGGGCGTAACTCGATGTTGTAACTTTGAGAGTTAAACAATCGGTTCCTTCATCATCCAAGCGGAAACTCCACGCGACCCCGAGAGTCGGAAGTTACTTCGAGTAATAGGGTGGAGTTTCGTTCTGCTTAGATTGAACAGAAGAGTATCAACCATAGAACAAAAGCGAGGAAATCTGTGGATGTCACACTCCTCAACTGAGCGATCTAGTCATTCTTACAGAGCCATGCCTGGCTATGTCAAGATCATCATCCTAGCCCAGGCAGCCACGATCCTCTCATTGACAGTCTGGGTGTACCAAGAGTACCTGAACGATGCCTATTTCCAGCAATACGTGATCAGCCTTCTCCAGACGAACATCCTCGCCGACGCACTCCTGTCTATGGTCACAATGTCAGTCTTCGCCCTAGGCACCTTCACTCTGATGGGTTCAATGCGCACCGGGCGCAGAGAAAGCAAAGAATGGCGTCTCCTATCCGAACAAGCAGAGGCACCTCCTATGCCATCATTGCCCGTTCTAGAGGTGGTCGAACCATCTTCGAAACCGCGGAGCACAAGCCGCCGACGGGGCGCTCGAAGACCGCGTGCGGATACGGAACGGATCCTTAATTCTATGCGTCACTTCGCGGACGATCGCACACAATCGAGTTGACAGTTCCTACGGTACTCGCGGGTTCCTTTTGGTTTTCAACTGTAAGGCCGACGCGGTCATGCCTTGAGAGTCTTAGGGGCCACGACCTGTTCCTTGTCGACGCTCCGAATTTTGCATACGAGTTGATCGTCGCTCTCTTCTAGCTCCACTTCCAATCCGAGTCGAACACCCAATGCTTTGAGGGACGCGCCATAATAAGCGGATGCGCTCTGTCCCATGCTATGCCTTAGAATTACTGTTCGGTTACGGTCACCTCCCGACTCAGAGTAGACGAACGAGTTGGAATATTCCGCGCCTATCACCCGAAAGGTCTTCAGAACAGACTCTAGATCGAACTTGCGGAAATAGTAGAGAATGAACTCGACGACAGCGCTGTTACCGTTCTGGAGCCCCATTTCTCGAGCCTCTTCAACAGTTAGGTGCGACCAGAACAGTTTCATCAGTCGGGGATCGCTGGTAACCAACTTGAAATTCTCAACGAATCTTCCCCATTCGAGATAGCGTCGCAGGGCTCTGTCGACGAGCAAGTTAGCCTCCAGAGTATGACCATCTACCAGATCGTCTATTTTCTCACTGACGTCCGCCTGAATGGCAAATGTTCGACGTGTCAGTCGTGCCATGAAGGTTCTCGCAACTAGCGCTGAGCGGGATCAAGGGTATAGGGGTTGCCTAGCCCAGCGACTATCATGTGGCCCTAGCATAGCCATTCACCTACGCACGATATGGCCGGCCGATTTTGTTCTCTCTGACTAGCGAAGAACTTGCTAAGAAGACACGGCGAGACTTCGTTGACACACAACTCATTCTCCAACATTTGGTCAGACGGGGGGTGGATTGGGTATAACCTCGAAACCACAGTCTAGGTTACGGAACTCTTGTGTGCGAATAGTCTCTTGCCAGAGAATTGATTCTTGATGATTAGGGATGAAGCTCCGGATCAAACCATTGCTATTCAAAAATTCGATGAGAGCGAGACTCTACCAGGCGGGCGGAATGGAACCAATGACATGCTTAATCTCATTTCGAAATTTCTAGAAGCGGCGGGAAACGTTCTCCTGATCCAAGGTCCGCCTGGTGCTGGGAAGACTACGCTGGCGCTTGAGCTCTTGCGACGAGTACAAGCAACAAGAATGGGAAGCACCGTTGTTCCGCCTGCCAGGTTCTACGTGCCGAGCCGGGTTTCTCCCAACAAACTTCGGAAGCACTTTCCTTGGATCCACGAAATGCACGACCCGTTATCAAAAAACACCTCACGCGACAACTCAATGAAAGGATCTGCCGAGATACGAGTGTCTGAGGCGGACGATGTTTTCAACAAGGTTCTCACTCTAAAGCGCTCTAGGCTCAGAGGTCTCATGGTCATAGACAGTTGGGAAGGAGCTCTCCGAAACACGAGTGAGGACGGACGCCGAATGATTGAATCTGCGATACTATCTGATCCAGACGACAACAGAGTAGGAGTGGTCTTGGTGAGCGAGGGTGGACGCGTTGGTGACCTGCCAAATCTGGTCGATGGAATTGTAACTCTATCATCTTCTGAACTGGACGGTCGACGATTGAGAACGATCGTTGTAAACAAACTGCGAGGCCAGAGAGTCAAATCAGACCGGGCACTGTTCTCGCTCGACAAAGGCAAGTTCAAGCTGCTGCCGAATACGCAATTCGAGAGCGATTCTTCAAAGAGGCCACATATCCTCTCACCCGTTCCCCACACGGAGTCTTTCTTCTCAACAGGGAGTCAAGACCTCGATATCATGCTCAAGGGAGGGATCCGAAAGGGCTCCTCGATCTTGATTGACGTGAACAATACCGTCCCTACCATGGGAGTGAGACTTCTCCTTAGAATAATCAATGCAAATTTTGTTAATCAAGGAGGGTTCTCCTGCATCGTCCCGTTTAGTACGGTCAGCTCGGAAAACGTCGCAGAATCCCTGAGACCTATTATTGGAGAAACTACCTTCAACGAGAGAGTCCGCATTATGGAATACAACCAAGAACTCCCACCAGAGAAATGGAGGGTGCTGTTGAAAGGGAATCCATTGGACGACTTTACGCTGTTCGGCAAGATTTGGAAAGAGGTAGAGACAGACTCATCGTCAATAATCCTCGCAATAGACCTCGATAAGCTCGTCCAAATATATGGGGACAATCTAATGCTTCCTAGCCTTGCAAATTTAGGAGCGAGTATTCGCGATGCTGGCGCGGTCACACTCGCAGTAGCATCGGAGCCGAATAAAATCAGAGAAGCATTCCTGAGAACAGCGGACTACTATCTCAAGGTTGAGAGTATCAACGACACGATGGTCATCTATGGTGTCAAACCCTTCACCAATGTTCATGGAGTAGAATTCGCTTTCGACAGAGGCTACCCCAGCCTAAGACTTACAGAGATAGTATGACTTTCATGACTTAGCCGCCGATTGATAATCTCAGAAAGCGTTAGTTGACGGTCACAGGCTTACTTGAGTTGTGCAGCACCAGCAACCTTTGCTGAGACAGTCACTCTGAAGATGATGGTCGCAGTGTCCGCACACACAGAAGAACTTGCCCGCCTTGACCTTACCCATCGTCGAATTGTGAACCTCCATTGTATTCGACATCAACACCTGTTTGGCTAGAGACATATCTCAACGGTGGTGGAAAGAGGCGATTGGAGATAACTCGATGTTGTAACTCTAAGTGATCGATGCTGGGTTCCTCATCTAACGGTTTCTTGAAAATAGCTACTTCATATGTCAGCAGTGACTAGAACCCGCGAGTCAATACACGGGTTGCAGATCAAAAAAGAATACGCGTCCTCGTCAATTAGAGCAGGATTAAGATGGCCGCACAGACCAAAGGAAGAGAGTCGTGGACTGAAGATGAGTCTGCGAGGACAACCATTCGTCAATCGAGCCCGCTAAAACTGTCAAGGGTTTTTAGATTCGTCGACCAGCAGACCGGAGCCTCTCAGATCTCAGACTTTCCAGACTCCAACCCTACAGGAGACACTCCCCTAGAAATCAGGATGAAACACTTCACGGAGGTCGAGAACTTCACCTTTCTAGCCTACACGCTCGCCCACGAGCTCGGAGGGACGACTCCAAGACCCATTCGGACCGTAGCTGATCTACAAGTTCCCGACGAGGAGTTTCAGAACTTCATCAACGAAGCGAAGACCACGAACCTGACTGACGAGGAACTTGCGGACACTGTGCTGGATGTGGGAATTAACTGGGAACACTTCGTTGCCTCAAACGATAATCTCCTAATCCCTGAGCACCCGCTGAAGATAACGGATGTTCTGGTGCAGGAGAAGATTGACGCCCTCGACATCATCACAGAAGCATTCGTAAGAGAAGTCAACCTCCGCAGCATCGAGAAGAAGACCGGAACGAAAAGCAGAGAAAGCTAAGAACGATTAGCGCAAAAGACAGACGTCTCGAGTTCTTACTGGTCGGATTGACCGGTTGTCATGCGAGACGATCGTAGGCCATTAACGTCATGAACTCGGGGAAGCTATCGCTGCTCGTCAGTCTGTCAAGCAACTCCTCCGCGCCTTTGTAGTTGCTCGTATGATAAGCTCTCAATCCGATCTCTTCCGTTATTCGCGCCTTTTCTTCTCGCAGCATTGAGCGGAACAACCGGCGCGTAATGGTGGGTCCTTCGACTAGTTTGGCAGAGTGATGAATCCACTGCCAGATCTGTGCTCTACATATCTCCACCGTCGCAGTGTCTTCCATCAGGTTGTTGATCGCAACGCACCCTAAGCCTCCCAACCACGACTCTAGATATCTCAGGCTCACGGCAATATTCGCTCTGACAGCTTGCTCGCTTATCTTCGGCTCCGGGACCTTGAGGAGATCCTCGCGGCCCACCCTTAAGATCTCACCGCCGTTGTTGGGTTCCAGAGGATGGCCGTTGAATACTTTCATGACGACAGGCACTAGTGCTGGGTGAGCGACCCATGCACCCTGATATCCCTCTGAAGCTTCGCGCTTCTTGTCCGCGAGCACCTTGTCGATTGCCTCCTGAGAACGCGGGTCACCCTTGATGGGGACCTGTGCAGCCATTCCTCCGATTGCATAGGCGCCCCGTTTGCGGCAGGTTTGAGCGAGGAGTATCGAGCAGGATTTGAGAAAAGGCGTGGTCATCGGAAGTAGCGGTCTTTCGGGGACGACGAATCTGGGGTTCTCGCCGAGGAATTTGATGAGGCTGAAGATGTAGTCCCAGCGGCCGAAGTTGAGGGCTGTTATCCTCTCGCGTAATGAGTGGAGGATTTCGTCCATCTGAAAAGCTGCAAGAATAGTCTCGATAAGGACGCTGCATTTGATGCTGGCGTGGGGAAGCTTGAGAGCCTTCTCCGTATAGTCGAAGATGTCGTTCCAGAGACGGGCCTCCAGATAGCTCTCTAGCTTGGGGATGTAGATGTAGGGTCCAATCTCGCGACCTGCTAGTTTCTTTGCGTTGTGGTACACAAAGAGACCGTAATCGAATAGGAAGGCTGGAGTCGGATTGGACCCGAAGTGAGCATGCTTCTCGGTGAGGTGTAGGCCCCGAGGTCGGACGAAGAGTGTCGCAAGCTTTTCTCCGAGCTTGTACTCTCGTCCATCTGGACCGGTGTATGTTATGGTCCTGTCGATTGCGTCTCGAAGGTTAACCTGACCCTGCAGGGTTCCCTTCCATGTTGGCGAGTGGGAGTCTTCGAAATCCGCCATGTAAACATCAGCACCGGAATTGAGAGCATTAATCACCATCTTCCGGTCGACCGGACCAGTGATTTCGACGCGCCGCTCGCGAAGGTCGGCTGGTATTGGTCCGACTTTCCAATCCGAGGTCCGAATTTCACGCGTCTCGTCGAGGAAATCGGGAAGTGTTACGGTGCGCAGGCTCTCGTGCACGAGGATTCTCTTCTGAAGTAGGAAGTCTAGGCGTGGAGAAAATTCTCGGACCAGATCGCGGACGAAGGCCAGCGCGTCGGGCGTCAGTGTCTCTTCGAAGCCTTCGGGGGTCGGGGATGGGATCATTAGGCTCTAGAGTCGGGACTAGATTTTATGTCGATAGTCAGGATAGGTTGGTGATTCAATTCTGTTGACTCTTGTCGTGATCGTTTTCCGAGCGGCGGATCGGAGGCGTGACCATGGTGGTCTGGTCTTTGAACTGAGCTGTCTCTGTTGACTCATCCATTGCCGTGGTTGAGGATGTTCCGCTTGATATTACGGTCGAAACCTCGTCGAAGTATTCAGTTCCCACGAAAGCCTGGTGTTTGACCGCCGCGTAGCCTTCCCTTTCAGCCTCGAACTCTTTTCCTTGGACACGAACGTAGGCGGACATTCCTTCGACCGCGTATTGTCTGGCGAGTTCGAACATGGAGACTGAGAGGCTGTGGAAGCCGGCGAGGGTGACAAACTGGAACTTGTAACCCATCGCGGCTAAGTCCCTCTGGAAGCTACGGATTACATGGGGGTCGAGGTGTTTCTCCCAGTTGAATGAGGGCGAACAATTGTACGCGAGCAGCTTACCCGGATAGACTCTGTGGATGCCTTCAGCGAACCTTCTAGCCTCGTCAAGGTCTGGCGTCGCAGTCTCACACCATACGAGGTCGGCGTATGGCGCGTAGCTTACGCCACGTGCAATAGCCGCCTGCAATCCCGATTTGAGTCTATAGTAACCCTCCGCGGTTCGTTCCCCGGTCGTATACGGAAGGTCCCGCGGGTCAGCGTCGCTGGAGAGAAGCTTCGCTCCAACCGCATCCGTTCGCGCTACCAGATAGGTTGGGACGCCCATCACGTCGGCTGCAAGCCGGGCAGCGACAAGGGTCCTGATGAACTGGTGAGTTGGAACTAGGACTTTGCCGCCTAAGTGGCCGCACTTTTTCTCTGATGCAAGCTGATCTTCGAAGTGTACTCCCGACGCTCCCGCTTCGATCATTGCTTTCATCAGCTCGAACGCGTTGAGGGGGCCTCCAAACCCGGCTTCGGCGTCGGCGATTATTGGGGCAAACCAATCTATCTTTCCTTTCCCGCTCAAGTATTGTATCTGATCGGCCCTCTGGAAAGCTTGATTGATTCTCTTTACGAGATTCGGAACGCTGTTGGAAGGGTAGAGACTCTGGTCCGGGTACGTCTGGCCAGAAAGGTTAGCGTCTGCAGCTACCTGCCAGCCGCTCATATAGATGGCCTTAAGGCCGGCCTGAACCATTTGAAGCGCCTGGGCGCCGGTAAGTGCGCCTAGGGTTGGAATGTAGGCCTCGTCCGTCAGGAGTCGCTCGAATTTCTCAGCACCTATTCTTGCGAGCGTATACTCGGGACGGATTGTACCACGAAGACTGACAACATCCTTTGCAGAGTAGGGTCGGCGAATCCCATTCCAGCGATCAGCGAGCCAGCTCGTCTCTAAGCGTCCAGTCTCAGTGCTAACATCAGCTATGCTGGTCACGAGCGTCTAGCTTTCAGTGACAGATCGGCCGATAATAAGCGTTGATGATCGGCCTAATCGATTTCTATCCTTGGATATACCTGTATGCACAGCTAAACCCAAAATTCCCGAGACTCCGAATGCCTAATGTGTTTTGGGACCAGATGGATGATTCGATGGAGTTCGGGTGGACTCTAGTATCGTGCCGTTTACGCCATATGTTCGGCGTCTGCAGCATCCCAACGATCCAATAATAGGAGGTCTCCTCCTCCAATCGGGATCTTTCAGTTGCTCTGCAGAACTTGCAGGTCTCATCGTTAGAACCGATCGCCTTCAGATTCAGATTTTAGCTTCTCATCTGAACTAAGAATGGACTCAAACCTTAGCGCTTGACGGCAAACAATTGGGCAACCAAGGAAATTAAGCCAACACCGATCCAGAATAATTCCACATCACGAATCCATTGGATAGGTTCCACAACCAAAACGGGCGCTAAGACCAAAGTGAAAGCTGCAACACACAAACTGGCAATCCCAAGACCAAATCCAATGGCACTAAACAAAGTCCCAGGCAAAGATTGAGTTTTGTATTCTCCATCGTAAGCTTGGCCTGGTTCCACGGTGTTGGCAACCTCGGCTTGCATGGCGTCTGTAGAGTATCGGTTGCTGAAGACTGCTACGGACATGTCGTCGGTGTAGACTCGCATCTTTTGGCCGTGAATGCCCACTATCCTGTTTCGGTGGCCAACATCTTCGACCCCCGCGAGCGCAAGGTCGCCGAGCGTTGGGTCTGAGGAGCGGCATCGTTGGATGTGATATTCAGCAGATTCTAGGATTCTACAGGCGCATGACCATTCTACTATGTCGTTGTGAAAATTGATTTGCCTGTCGACGAGAATCGGGGTCTGTGGGGTCCAGCGTTTGTTAAGCTCATAGACTTGGGTCGTTGTCCGTTCACACCCCCATACTAGGCTTGGATCGATATGAGTTGGCTGTACACGTTCAAACGCTAGAGAATTCGATAAAGAAAAAGAGTGATTGATCGTCGATTGTTAGTCAAGTCAAACAATAGTGCAAACATTCAACCACAATCGAACATTCGTGGTGGATAAATTCGGGGGATCCTAGAATCTTGTAGGCATCTGTGTTCACCCCTGGACACAACCTATTTCCGGTTTGATGTACAGATATTAGCCGATGCGCTTCCCATACCCCCTTGACAACTGCGAATGCGGACACTACAGGTCTAGTCACAACGCTAAGACAGGCATGGGCGAGATGACGTGTAACGCGTGTATCTGTCACCAGTTTAGCCTGAAGCTGCCAGAGGATGAACGGAGCAAGGTCCAGACCCGGGCTTGAAAGACAAGCCAGAAACGGACGACTTCACCAAGCAACGTCCGTTCAATGTCCAGAGTGCGACTAAATAGAACAAGTCACTCAGTTAGGCGGTCCGTGGATCGGACTCATACAATGCGCCCACAGCGGCAACGTTCTCCGGGCATCAAAAAACATCAGCCGCGATCAACAGCCAGCGTGAGCCCGACCTAGCGCCTTTAGCACGTCGGAGTCGAAGAAGCTAAGTGGTGTCTAGTCATACATCGGGGCGGACTGCAAATGAGGACCAATGAAGAGATCATCAAACAGGCAGGAAGAAGCCGGTCAATGATGGA
>Ga0209154_1001312_pt1 | contig 14700 bp, 11 predicted proteins | sample GraSoiAngelo_121_FD_185878 | JGI IMG/M metagenome (GOLD analysis project Ga0209154, IMG submission 185878) | Grasslands soil microbial communities from the Angelo Coastal Reserve, California, USA - 14_0919_12_20cm (SPAdes) (version 2) | ecosystem: Environmental > Terrestrial > Soil > Grasslands ... | reverse complement strand
CGTGCTGAACGAATACGACGCCTCCTTCAGGACAGTGCTCTCCGTCGATAACGATCCCTTACCGCTTTTCAGATCCCCTCGCCAAATTGCAGTCGCTTTGCGTTGCATCCCTTCACTCCTTTCGATCGAGTTATTTTTCAGAGGCATTTAAATAAGGACACTGCCGAACTGGGGACACACTAACACCCTCCTCAGAGGGTCCGAGGGTCAACAGCCCCGGCCCCATTCGCAAACCGTGTCTCGCTGATCTCAGCGAGCCTGGGCTTTTACCGTGGCCAGCTCGTAGTTGCCCTGCCAGGAAGCCTCGACTTGCGTAGGCGAACTCAGCCTGGTCTTGAACGTGCCGCCGCCGGTGAGTCCTTTGAACTTTCCGTCGCCACCGGTGAATTGCCATGTTCCTTCAACCGTGATCTGGCCGCCGGTCGTCGCGACTCTGCCCTCGAACGTGCCCCAGTCGCGATCAACTTCGCCGTGGACGTTAACAAAGTAGCCTCGCTGGGTGCCTTTGCCTTCGACCAGATCCGTGATGCCCCAGTAGGTGATCGCTGCGTTATTCCATTTCTCGTCCGGGGACTTCTGGGTCCCAGCGATCTCGGCCAGGTTCAGCTCGTGGTTGAGCTGGTCAGGCACGGAAATGGCCGTTTGCACTCTCACCTTTCCAGAAAATGACCTGTGATAGCAGGCATTGGCTCGCCTCCTTCTTTAATTTATCGATGCTTGATTCTCGATGTCGGAGAAAATCGCCGCGATTATCTTCCCCGCACTGCAAAGTGTCAACCCGAACTGAGCGAGCTTCATCGGGACACGGCGCCTGTCGAGATGCGGTCCGTGACTTTGAGCTTCTATAGACAAAACCCGTCGAGCCTTACTCTCCGGCCCCGGACAAATACAAGACAGGCAGATCACTCTTTCGAATTGACTCATTCAATGCTGGGAGGTCGGAAGCCAGAATCTGTTTCCAGGAGGCCAATTGCTGATCGAGCCGGCCGCGCAGCATCCTGAACACCTCGTATTGCTGCTGGGTAGGCGTGCCGTCGCCAGCCTGTACACTGGCGCTGAAACTGTCGAGCTGTTCGTTGAGCATGTTGGGGAAGGCCAGATTGGCTTCTGAGCCTTTCATGTTTACCTGGATCAGCGCGTCTTCCACTGGGGTCATTTTCCTGTCGAGCGCCTCGGCCTGGTCGAGGAACAGCCTGAGCCGAGGATCGTTCTCCAGGCGCGGGCGAAGCGCCTTGATTCCGGAGCGCAGCTCACGTATCTGATTCACGGCGCGATGGAGATCGGCATTGGCTTCGCGGACCTGCACGGCCAGTTCAAACTGCTTCTGCAGATCGTCCTGGGTCACATTCTTCACTCGCGGATCGAGCACGATTTCCAGCGTCTGCCTCTGGCTTCGGCCGCCGACCGCCAGTTGCACTTTGTACTTGCCGGGGAGCGCGATGGGGCCGCGGGGGCCGAGGCCGGAGTAGAAGGCTCCGGGAATTTTTACGGGAGACTCCCAGCGCAGGTTCCAAGCATAGCGGTTCATGCCCGCTGCGGCGGGAAGAGTGGTGACCTCCTTTATCTGGTCGGGCCACTCCGGCGGCTGCTCTGCTTCTTTCTTTTGCCGGCTGGAGAAGCGGCGCACCAACTTGCCATCGGCGTCAAGGATCTCCAGTTTAACCTCTTCCTTTGGAGCCTCTTTGAAGTAGTAATCAATAATGGCGCCCATGGGCGGATTATCACCGACGGGGCCGCGGCGCTCAATCGCATCGGGCAAATGCAGGCGCAGCCCCGCTCGGGGCTTATAGAGAATCATCTCCGCATTTGCGGAGTTGGCGTCAATCTGCCGTAGGGGAGTGATGTCGTCCAACACCCAGAAAGAGCGGCCGTGCGTGGCAACGATCACATCGTCATTATGAATGTTCAGGTCATGAATGGGGACCGTGGGGAGATTCAGCTTGAGCGGCTGCCAGTTCGCGCCATCGTCCAGGGAAAAGTACACCCCGGTCTCGGCTCCGGCAAACAGCAGGCCCTTGCGCTTCGGGTCTTCGCGGATGGCCCGGACATACGAACCTTCGGGGATGCCATTGGCGATCAGGGTCCAGCTCTTGCCATAATCGCGCGTGCGGTAGATGAATGGGCGAAAATCGTCGAGCTTGTGGCGGTCCACCGCAAGGTAGGCGGTGCCCGGGTCATGGTGCGAGGCTTCGATGATGCTGATCATGCTCCACTCGGGCAGGTCTTTGGGCGTGACGTTGGTCCAACTCTGGCCGCCATTCAGGGAGAGATGCACAAGGCCGTCGTCCGTCCCGGCCCAGAGCATGTCTTTCTTCAAGGGCGACTCGGCGAGGGCGAAAATGGTGCCGTAATACTCGACGCTGGTGATATCGAGCGTGATCGGCCCGCCGGAGGGCTTCTGCTTGGATTTATCGTTGCGGGTCAGGTCGCCGCTGATGGCCGTCCAGCTTTGACCGCCGTTGGCGGACTTGAACACCATCTCCGCTGCGGAGTAGAGCGTGTTCGGATCATGCGGAGAGATGAATAAGGGCGAAGTCCACTGAAAGCGGTGTAAGAGTTTTTCCGCTCCATTGCCGGAGACATCGAGCGGCATCACCGAGATGTCCACGAGCTGCTCGGTCCGTTTGTCGAAACGCGAGATGAAGCCCTCCGCACCGGCGAAGACGATGTTGGGCTCAGGAGGATAGGGCGCGATGTAACCGCTTTCGCCGCCGCCGACTTGATACCAGTCCTGTCGGCCGATGACGCCATCGTCGTCGTAGCTCTTAATGGCGATGGTGGAGTTGTCCTGCTGGGCGCCATAGATGTAGTAGGGCCAGCGGTCGTCGGTGATCACATGGTAGAACTGCGCAGTCGGCTGGTTGTACTGGGTACTCCAGGTCTTTCCGCCGTCAGTAGAGACGATAGCGCCCCCGTCATTGCCGTTGATGAGTCTCTGAGGATTGTCGGGATCAATCCACAGGCCATGGTGGTCTCCATGTGGCGCGGGCAGCAGGTCAAACCTTCGCCCGCCATCCACGGAGCGAAACATTCCGGTGTTAAGCACGTAAACCGTGTCCGCTGATTTGGGGTCGGCAAAGACGTGGGTGAAATACCAGGCGCGCTGGCGAAGACGGCCATCCTCGTTCACGCGCATCCAGTTTTCGCCGCCGTCGTCGGAACGGTAGAGCCCGCCTTCCTTGGATTCAATCATGGCGTAGACGCGGTTGGAGTCTGCGCCCGAAACCGAGACGCCGATGCGGCCCATGATCCCCGCAGGGAGACCGTGTCCTTCCAGCCGCGTCCAGGTGTTGCCGCCGTCGGTGGATTTGAAAAGCCCGCTGCCGGGACCGCCGCTGTTCAGGCTCCAGGGCGTGCGGTAGACCTCCCACAAGGAGGCAAACAGCGTGTTGGAATTGCTGGGATCGAAAACCACGTCGATGGCGCCGGTCTTGTTGTCCTTATACAGCACTTTCTGCCAGGTGGCGCCGCCGTCGGTGGTGCGAAAGACGCCGCGCTCTTCGTTGAAACCGTAGGCGTGGCCAAGCGCGGCCACAAAGACGACGTTCGCGTTTTTAGGATCCACGATCACCGCGCCGATGTGCCGCGTGTTTTTCAACCCGATGTTTTTCCAGGTCTTTCCACGGTCGAGCGACTTGTACACCCCATTGCCGTAGGTGATGTTGCCGCGAATGCAGGCCTCACCGCTGCCGGCGTAGATGATGTTGTGGTCCGAAGGCGCCACGGCGATACTGCCGATCGAGGCGATGTCTTCTTTGTCGAAAATGGGCTCCCAATTCGCCCCGGCGTCGGAGGATCTCCAGATGCCGCCAGAGGCCGCGCCGAAATAGAAGACGGTGGGCTCTCCCGGAACACCAGTCACGGCCAGGGCGCGCCCACCGCGGAACGGGCCGACCTGGCGCCAGCGCATCGTGCCGAACAGACTCTCCGGGATGCGTCCCGTAGGCGTGGAAGCCTGCGGCTGTGGTGCTGGCGGCGTTTCCGAATGTTTTTTTGTCTCGGCGAAGGCAAGAGGAGTAAGAAAGACAAACACGAGAAGACAAACTTTCCGGTAGATCATGGAAATGGATTCTCCCAAAGCGGCACATCATACTGAAGCTGGTGGGGGCTAGCTACTGGTTTCAGTAAGGCGCATTTTCGCCTGAGTTTCCGAGAAGCCCACGATGCGCCCACTTGGACCGTAGGCTTCGGGGGAGGCGCAATCTCGGTCGCTTGCGTAAAGGTCCGTTATCAGTTTCGGCAGCGTTGTCTGCCCCTCCGCCGCATGAAATCGGCCCCCCTGTTGTCTGGATGGCCGCTCGTAAAGGATTACCTGTCCATTTCCTGGCCCTCTGGGCAGGCGACTTCCTGAAGTCGCTTGGGACATAATCTTCCCGGGCCCAGCCAAGCCAACGAGAAAAACAAGCGCAGACCGAATCGCGGCTAGCCGTCTGTAACTGCGCAAGCGACTACCTGTTACAGGCCGGGCGGACCTATTTACGATTTGCAGCCACAAACAATCCATTCTCCATAGGGATTCTATCGATGCTACATCCCCGGTAGGGGTAATAGAAAGAATGGCCGCGGGAATTGAAGAGACAAAAACTTCTGCCCCTAGAGAATCCCTGTCCCGAGGGATTGCCAAGGAGGAATTGCCCGGTGTGCCCGGTGTCCTTGTCCTTGAACAACACCGGAATTGGGTCGAATCAAAAGGAGAGTTCGGAAAGAGGGCTAATCTGCGCGGAGCCAATCTCTGCGGAGCCGACTTGACTGGCGTCAATCTCCAAGGCGCTTTACTGCACAAGGCAAACCTAAGGGGAGCTGATCTTTCTTTGGCTGACCTCCGGGGCGCCTGGCTGATTCAGGCAGACCTTCGAGAGGCAAACGTGCTGGGGGCCGAATTACGGGAAGCTAACCTTCAGGGTGCGAATCTCGAGCATGCGAGAGGGCTTTGGGTCGGGCGGCTCGGGGGTACCAATCTCTTCGGGGCCGTGCTTCCAGAGCCAATCTCCGCCTTGATCCGACCGCAGGTGGTTCGTCAGGCAACGAAAAGGGCCGGCTGGGTATTTGTCGCCATGTTGCTTGTGAATCTCCTCACTTGGTTCATCATCGCCCGCACGACGGACGTTCGGCTCTTCAAGAATTCCCCTGCTTTGCCGCTTCCCCTCCTGGGAGACGCTGTACCCTTGGTCGGGTTCTATTTGGGCGTGCCCCTGCTCTTGTTCGCCTTCTACATCTCCTTCCATTTTTTCCTGCTGCGCCTGTGGGGAGGCCTCGCGGGATTACCGGCGGTCTTTCCCGACGGAAGCACCTTGGACAAGAGTGGCCCCTGGTTCGTGATGGGGCTGGTGCGCAGTCACTTCAGGTGGCTGAGGGAGACTCGCTCGCCGTTGTCTTCCGTGGAGACGGCAATTTCCACCCTCCTGGCATATTGGGTCGTTCCGGCAGGGCTACTTCTCATCTGGGCTAGGTACCTGACGCGGCAGAATCTGCGAGACAGCATGTTTCATGTCTTCTTGACCGTGGCAACCGTCGCGCTCGCTACCATACTACCCAATCTCGCTGGCAGAATACTTCGCGCGGAGTATTTCCAACCGGAGGAACCGAAGAAAGCATCGAAAGTCTTCACCTTCGGAGCCGCCACCCTCGGGATTGGTTTGATCTTGACTCTTCTCTCCCTCGGCATCATTTGGGGTGTGCCCCAGGACAGCAGCCGGGCACCGGAATTAAAGCTTACGGACATTAGGAGATGGGCAGCCAACGCTTTTGGGGTGACAGGTTACAGCCCGTACGCGGAACTGACAGAGGCAGATATTTCGCCCAGGCCGGCGAACTGGAACGCGCGAGAGGAAGACCCAGCACAAGTGCAAGGAGCGCGGCTTGCTCGCGTGAGCCTCCGTTACGCCCAAGCATATCGGTCCTTTCTAGTGAATGCCCGCCTTTGGAGGGCAGACCTTCAAGGTGCCTATCTCTCCGAGGCCGACCTGCGCGGCGCCAATCTCCGCCAGGCCAACCTTCGCGGGGCTATTCTCGATCGGGCCAGGGTTAATCGAGCAATCCTTGCCACGGCTGACCTGCGCCGCGCCAATCTCACAAGGACCGATCTGCGCGAAGCCGATCTTTCCTTTGCCTCTCTGGAAGACGCGGTACTCGCCGACGCCAAACTGGGCAGCGCAAGCCTGTATTCGGCTAGCCTTCAGAAGGCCCAACTGCCGCGATCGAGTCTGGAAAAAGCCGATTTGCGCGAAGCCAATCTTGAAAATGCCATTCTGGCGCTCGCGGACCTACGCGGGGCTGATCTGTGGTTCGCTAAACTGGCTGGAGCCCGGTTAAGAGATGCCCAACTCGGAGGTGCCATCCTCATTGAAGCCGATCTGCGAAAAGCCGAGTTACGCGGGGCCAACCTCCAAGGGGCCATTTTGCGTGGGGCTGACCTGGACGGCGCCAACCTGGACGGTGCTGACTTGCGAGGCGCTTTCGGGCTTACTGCTGCTCAGATCTGTTCTTCTATGAGTAGGCGCGCGGTGCTGCTTGACCAAGACTTGCAACATGCAGTAGATGGTCGGTGCGGCCCTGTCAGGTAGATGTTCTGTTGGCAGCGGCGGCATCGCCCAGACCCCGCGGTGTGGTTCTGCTACTCACCGGGCCGCAAGGGCATAAATCTTTCTATTGTTCCTATCTATTGGCGCCGTATAATTTCGCTGTATGTTGGACGTAGCCACAGACGCGAAACTCTTCCGGGAGGCAAGACTTGCAGTTCTCTTTTCTCTTGGGTGGCGAGTGCTATGGATGCCACTAGGCATCCTTTTTCCACTTCACTCGCTCTTACGGCATCCCAGAATTCTCTTCTTCGCATGTGCCGCTTACGCGGCGATTATCGTCTGGAAGTTAGCCTCAGCTTCGCGGTTATTTCGCAAGGCGGATGCGCTGACTGTCTGGTTCGGCTTGCTCCTGGCTTACGCTGTCGTTTTCGTTGCTTTCCTGCTGTGGCTGGTATATGTGCAACCACCACAACCCACTGACTTGATGATTGTGCCAACGCTTTACATCATGGTGGTGAGTTTCATTTCCGTCGGGTGTGTTATGGTCATCAGCCCAGAAGCTGCTGCCAGGCTGAACGAGTTGGCGGGTGGCAAAATTCGTCTCGAAGGGCAGGAGGTCGGACACCCTCCGCGCACTCGGATGCGGATTGGAGGATTGTTCCTCGCGAGTACAGGTGCACTGCTCCTGGCGATAGCGATAAAGGTGACACTGATGGCCGTGGGCGTCCTACCGTACTGACCGCTTGTAAGCGTCCAGCTAACTTCCTATATGGACGCCCACTCCTGAAGACACCCAAATGTGCGGCTCAGCGCAAGCCCACCATCCCGCGCACTGACTCAATTAGCTTCGCGGAGTCGTACCCCACTCCGTTCTTGAACACGATTTCCACCTTTTCGAGGTCGCTGATACGCGCCGCAGGATCCCCGTGAATCACCACTAAATCTGCCTGCTTGCCCGGCGCCAGTGTGCCGATGCGGCTGGATTCGCCGAGAAATTCCGCGCCGTTCGCGGTGGCAATATGAATCGCCTCCAGCGGAGAAAAGCCTGCCTCGACCAGCAGCTCCACTTCGCGCTGATCACCAAAACCGGCAATCACCCCGCCGTACCCCGTCGGATCGAGTCCCGCCAGCAGCAATCCTCCCGCCTTTGCAAACTCACGTTCAAACTGCATCTCTTTCTTGAACAATTCCGGCCAGTAGGATTGCGCCGCAGCATCGGAAATGCTCGCCCGCCGGTTCAGATACGCGATCCGCGCCTCGGGCGTCATGGCGTCCAGCACGCGCTTCGCCAGCGGCGCCCGGCCCGGCACTAAGGTCTCAAACACCGGCAGAGTCGAGGTCACTGCCACATGGTGGGCGATAAGGTCGCGGATCATCTCCCGCACTGAGGCGCTTCCTACGTCCACTTTTTCCGCCATCTCTCTCGCCGCGGCCTGAGCATCGGGGCAGACGCCGGGTTTCTTTTCCGAATAGAACTCCGTATCCACCGCCAGGCCGTGCTCCAGGTCATCGATTCCGAGCGCCGCGGCCTCGCGGAAGCCGATCGAGCACAGATGTCCGGTGACTTTGATTCCCCGCGCGTGCGCTGCCTTCACCACCGCAGCCAGCTCGTCCGGCCGGATGTGCATGTAAGCTTTGAACGACGTCGCGCCCTCATCCATCCAATATTCCGCGGTCTTGCGCGCGTCCTCTGCGTCTTTGAGCTGGTGCATCTGTGGAGTGAACGCTCCTGCGCCCTCGAGGTAGGGCCCAGTGACGTGCATCTTTGGCCCGGCCATTCGCCCTTCATCGATCATGCGTTTGAGTTCGAGGTCGGTGAAGGTCTCAATGCTCCCTGTGGTCCTGATTGTGGTCACTCCGCCGGCCAGATACAGGCGCGGAAAGCTGGTGGCGTGCTCCGGGTACATCGCCGGCGGGCCATTCGGCGCTGGGTAATACATATGGTTGTGCATTCCCACGAGGCCTGGGATGACGGTATAGCCGTTGAGGTCGAGCACCTTCGCGCCGGTGGGAACCGCGACGCTGGCGGCGTTGCCGATGGACTCAATCTTGTCGCCCGCGATGATGATGGTTTGATCGTCGCGCGCGGGCGCGCCCGTGCCGTCGATAACGCGCACGTGCTGGAGAACAACAACTGCGGCGTCGACCGCGACGAGTTCCCGCACCGACGGGGAAAGCGCCGACCGGCCTTGCGCGCAACAGATACCGGCGCACAGCAATACCAGCGCTAGGAGCTTCATGAGTGTGCGCATCGTCAGATCTGTTAGTTGACCGTCAATCGGATAGCGACGCTTGCGTCGGCATGGGCATTCGTCCCGTCGCTGGTATTAGATTGAGTAAACGCGGAAACGGTTACCGTGTAGCTGCCTGGCGGCGTGCCGTTGTTACTCGGGGGCGTCGTGGTAATGCTAGTGCCGCCGCCGCAGGCGACAATAGCCGAGGCCGCAAGAATCAATACCACTGCCATCCCGAAGGCCGGGCGCCACGTACGGCTTCGCATGCGCGGGGCAAGCGCCACAATCATCAAGAGGAGAAACGCTGCGACTATAACCGGCAGGCGGAACCGCCGCCCGGGATCGAAGAAGTACGCAGGCAGAATCGAGTTCGCGGTCGTGGTAACCGTTACCGTGACGCTCTCAGTGGCGCTGGAGCTGAGGACGTGAGTGTTCAGTGGGTCAGTCGTTGCGATCGAGCAACTCGACTTCGGCGCGTCGGTGCTGCAAAAGAAGTACACGAAGCCTGTGCCCTGCGCGAGCCCGGGAGTAAACGTACTCGTATTGCCCGCTGTCGCTCCAGCTTTCACGCTGATGGGCGGAGGATTTCCTAAGACCGGAGCAGTCACAGTCGCAGAAGGCTGATACTGCCGAACGTAATCCACCATCATAATCCCAGGGTTGGGTGTCGACGCGCTCGGCGTTCCACCCAGGGTTCCGCCCACAGCCAAATTCATAAGTAGGAAAAGCTTGAGATTGAGAGGCCAGGTATCGCCTTGCTTGAGGTCGCCGGAAGTAACGATGTAGAAGGGTTTGGTTGGATCATCCACATAATACTGCATCATGTTGGCAGACCAAATCATGCCATAGGTATGGAAGGCCGTATTATTGGCTTGGCCGCTCGGAAAGGTGAAGCTTCCATTCGGTTGAACGCCAGGACCAGCACTCAAAGCAGTGTGGACGGTGGACCTGTTACCGAAAGGGCCCGGCCCGCCAAATACGGCCGGGGCCCAAATCTCCATGATGTCCGCTTCGCCGCACATCGGCCAGGGAACCGTGGTGATGTTGCTGCCGAGGGTCCAAAAGGCAGGCCAAAGGCCTTGGTTCGCGGTATCGGGCAGTTTGATACTCGCCTCGATGCGGCCGAACTGGAAGTCAAACAAGCCCTGAGTCTTCATGCGAGCAGAAGTCCAGGTGCCGTTACTGTTTATGGCCTGAATGATGAGGCGTCCGCTGGCACCACCGCCGTCGAGATAGGCGTTGGAGGTGCTGGGGGAAAAAGTGGCGGGACACTGGGATGGATTGCGTGGAAATCCCGGAGGGCCACAGTAAGTCTGCACTTCGTTGTTGCCGAAGCCGCTGTTCCCGAGATCGAAATTCCATACCGTAATGTCAGGCGGACCAGGAATGGTCGAGTTAAACTCCTGGCACCACTGCGGGTTCCACGTCACCGCTCCCCGAGTATCATTAGGTACGCCGGCACACCCGTTCGCCTGTGCGTTGGTCCGCCCCGCCCCTGCCAAAAACAGTGCAAGGACCGCGAGAAAGAAGCCGCAACGGAAAACGAAACGGGAAGTTATCCAGCTGACCATATCTATTCTCTGCCCTCGAATGTGTAATCGCCGGGATGAGGCGACGGCGTGCTCCCGTAGCTCAGAAAACGCGGGAATTGAACCATATTCTTTCGCCGCTTACAAGGCGACAGTTTGAGCAGGACATGCGCTGAATCTGACCGCTGCTGCCCGAGGGCACATTGCCGGCAGAGCGAAGAACACGCACCAGGCTGGAACAGCCGCGGGACAATCCTGGTTCTGATGGGGGCTCATCACCCTGTTGGACGCGAGACTGGTGTAGGCTCTGTGTATGAAGCAGCGGCTACAGACGCAATTGGTATTTGTAGTGTTGGGCCTGATGATGCTAGCATCGGGCTCCGTAACCTTCGTAAGTGGGCATTTGCATTACTCCAATTATTGGTATGCCTCAGTATTCGCCCCGTTCGCAATCGTGATTGGCATTTTGTGCCTGATGGCCGCATTTAGAATGAGGAAAGACAAGCCATAAAGCTCATAGACGTAACAAAGCAATTCGCCGCTGAGGATGCCTGCCTCGACTACCTTGAGCCGAATGCGCATTCTGAGAATGAGCAGTCTTGATAGTCGCGCCTATTGCCCATTTGATGTAAGAATGATTCGACAGGGGGTTTGAGTATGCTCATACAGACAAATCCACGATTTCAAAGTGTGAGAGGTTCTCTCGGTCTGATCATGCTCGTATCCACGCTGGCCATCTTGTTGCCCCAGGTCAACGTGGTGAAAAGGGCAGACACAACCAATCCATCGCTTAGAGGGGTACGTAAGGTCGGGGTAGGGCCGGCAGGAATTGTTCCCGCTCTGGGGGTGGACGGCATGTATGGGAATGACGGATCGGAGCCCTGGACGAGCTCCCAAGTTCAGCAGGCCACCGATCTTGCCAAAGAGCTTTCGGATCCGAACAGCAAGAAACCCCTAATCATTTACGCGGGACTTGGATTCCTTTACCGGAACGCCCATATCCCGGGGGCTCTATTCCACGGACCTGGGGGAAAACCAGAGGGCCTAGAGGATTTGAAGAAGTGGGCGCAAAACGTCCCGCGGAACCAGGCCATCGTGATTTATTGCGGTTGCTGCCCTTTCAGCCGGTGCCCGAATGTCCGACCTGCGTTCAAGGCGCTCCGCGAGATGGGTTTTACGCGACTCAAGGTTTTGTTCCTGGAGACCGATTTGGCGAGGGACTGGGTGCAGAAAGGATTTCCCGTTCAGAAAGGAAAGTAGGAAAGGTTTTTTTGCCCTGCCGCCAGGGGGAAGGTGAAGGAGTCGATGGTAGCCGGGAGAGGAAAAATCTGGATTCCGCTCTCAGGAGGTGCCCTCCTGCTGGTAATTAGCGCTCTCTGGTTTTCCCATCGCTGCATGGCGGTGCCATCGAGCATGGTCAACACGGCACAAGGCAAAGGTCAGGTCCCTTCGGCTTTGGAGGATGCTACAGGCTCATTCAAGTACACAAACCGCTTGATTCGCGAGAAGAGCCCCTATCTTCTAATGCATGCGCACAATCCCGTGGACTGGTATCCCTGGGGGCAGGAGGCCTTTGAAAAGGCGCGGCGCGAGCAGAAACCGATCTTCCTCTCTGTCGGCTATTACACCTGCCACTGGTGTCATGTGATGGAGCGCGAATCGTTTTCCGACCCAGGCATCGCCGAAATCATGAACGGCTCATTCGTGTCCATCAAGGTGGACCGCGAAGAGAGGCCCGACGTGGACCGCATCTACATGAACTTTGTGCAAGCCACGACGGGCAGCGGCGGCTGGCCGATGTCGGTCTTTCTGACGCCGGAGCTGAAGCCCTTCTTGGGAGGCACCTATTTCCCGAAAGATGACAATTACGGGCGGCCGGGCTTTCGGACGGTGCTGACGCGCGTCTCGGACGCCTGGCAGAAGGACCGGGGCAAGATCCTTCGATCCGCCGACCAGGCGACGCAGGCGCTACAGCAGTACGTTAATGCCGACATCGGGGAGACCAATAATCTTCAGAAAGCGGTGCTGGATAAGACTTACCAGCAAATCCAGGCGAGCTATGACTCGACGCACGGCGGCTTCGGCGCCGCGCCAAAGTTCCCGCGACCTGTCGTGTTCAATTTCCTTCTGCGCTATTACGCACGCACCGGCCAGAAAGACGCGCTGGAGATGACGCTGAAGACGCTGCGCGAGATGGCGCGCGGCGGCATCCACGACCACATCGGCGGCGGATTCCATCGTTATTCGACCGACGCCGTTTGGCATGTGCCGCATTTTGAGAAGATGCTCTACGACCAGGCCCAGCTCGCCGTCTCTTATACCGAGGCCTACCAGATTACCCACGATCCATTTTTCGCCGACACAGCGAGGGACATCCTGGGGTTCGTGCTGCGCGATATGCGGGCGCCGGAGGGTGGCTTCTACTCCGCGCTGGATGCGGACAGCTTGATTGAACCGGGCAAGCCCCAACACGGCGAGGGTGCCTTCTACGTCTGGGAGGCTAAGGAAATCGAACCAGTGCTCGGCCCGGACACCGCAGCGGTCTTCGATTACCGCTACGGCGTGGAGCCAAATGGGAATGTTCCCGCCGAGCAGGATTTTCAAGGCGAGTTCAAGAAAAAGAACATCCTATTTGAACGGCACTCTCTGGCCGAAACCGCTCAGCACTTCGGCAAGCCGGAAGCTGCGATCCGCGCGACGCTCGACGCAGCCCGGCACAAGCTCTTCGCCGCGCGCGCCCGACGCCCACGCCCGCCGCTCGACGACAAAGTTCTAACTGCCTGGAACGGCCTGATGATCTCCGCCTTCGCCCGCGCCGGCCAGGTGCTGGATGACGCGAACTATGTGAACGCGGCCCAAACCGCAGCACAGTTTGTCCAATCAAAGCTCTACAGCACCAAGACCGGAAAACTCACGCGCCGCTACCGCGCTGGCGAAATAGCCGTAGAAGGCTTCCTCGACGACTACGCGTTCTTCATTCAAGGCTTGCTCGACCTTTACGAAGCTTCATTCGATGTGCGGTGGCTTTCGTGGGCGATTCAATTGCAAGGGATGCAGGACCAGCTCTTCTGGGATTCCAAGAACGGCGGCTATTACAGCGTAAACGTTCCGACTGCCTTCCTCGATAGGAATTCCTTGGATGCCCCGTTCCTTCCTCATGATTCCAGCTCCTTGGCAGCCTGCTCCGCCGCCTTGAATCTCTCCCCGATTAAATCCTGGTCCGCCGGCATCTCAAGATTATATCTAACGCAAGGGACGCAGCCGGGTGAAACGGCGGCGCTGCGGCTGCTGTTCGGGCTGCTGGCCAGCGGGCAAATCAAGCTGCGGAGGATCAAAGGCTTTCGGGAGCTCGAGGAGAAACACGAAGAGGCGGCTTAGAAAAAAAAGAATTTCCATGACTTCGCAGACAGAATGCGCTATCAACTTTTCAACAGGATTCGGGACACCACCAGTCCCATCAGCGTTTGTCGCAAAGATCTTGCCGTCTTCAAAGGCTAGATCCTTTTGTTCTTCTTGGAACTTCTGGAAGTCTTCGTTCTTTCTTACGACGGCGCAGTTAACCTTCTCCCCTTTTTCATCAGTCTGGCAAACCTCGAAAGCCTCTCCGTCACGATCAGTAAACAAAAGTGGGTTGTTCCTCGCATATGCGTATGCATTCCAACTCTGAGGGTCCGCTTCCCAAGCTCCAGCATTGTCTGGATCGGGGGAACTGAAACGCCCCATGGAACTTCCGAAGTAGCGAGCTTTGAAATTGTCCAGTCCGGATTCCTCGTCGCGTTCTTTGCCGGTGAATTTGTAGGTAAAAAGCGCTCGCTGAGATGAGCAATCGTACATATAGGCTACCGCGTCGTAGGTATAGGCGGAGCGCCGCGTGGACCGCTGAAGCGGCGCAACGCCCACTGGGCCAAGAAGCCGATTAAAAAGCACTCGATACCGAAGCCGATGACAAGGAATATCTCAAAGGACATAGGCGCACCCGGGGCAAAAGTGAACCCCCCGTGATAGAAAAACAGCCGAGTCATTCCCTCAGCAAAGTGATGAGCGCCAGGATCGTAATAGACCAGCAACTCTAGGATGCCCGGGACCTGCGAGAGCCTCCAGAGGAGAACGAGCGTCGCTTTGAGAACTATGCCGACCGCGAGGAATACTATCGGTAATCGCTTGATGTTCATGATTCCACCTAGTGAGCGATACGACGCGCATTGTTTGGACCGAGGGGACCGTAAAGTTGTTCCCGCATTCGGTTTTCCCACTGAAAAGCGTCAGGGTTTGAGCGATCGAGGGTCCTACCGTTGATGCTTGCCCAGGCATGGCCGAACTCGTGCCACAGCATCGTTTCTGGGGTAAAAGGTCTGGCCCTCCATTGAGGATCGTCAAACTGGTGCTCGAATCGTGTGGCACCAAGAACAGCCCTAG
>Ga0209154_1001308_pt1 | contig 14760 bp, 11 predicted proteins | sample GraSoiAngelo_121_FD_185878 | JGI IMG/M metagenome (GOLD analysis project Ga0209154, IMG submission 185878) | Grasslands soil microbial communities from the Angelo Coastal Reserve, California, USA - 14_0919_12_20cm (SPAdes) (version 2) | ecosystem: Environmental > Terrestrial > Soil > Grasslands ... | reverse complement strand
CCGCCGGCCCGCCCGACCGTGCCTTGGAAACGAATGAGCGCGCGCGCCGTCTCTTGGTACGTCCCCCGCGCACCGAGTACGAGCAGGAGCGGCACCCCGGCGAGCTGCATCATGGCGCCGCTCAGCGCCTCGATGCTGGCGCCGTCCGCGCAATGCGCTTCGTCGACGGCCAGCGCCACCGGCTGCTCCCCGGCGAGCCCTCGGAGGAGTGACGCCAGCGCCGCGGCCACTTCTGCGTGGTCGGCGGGCGGGCGCGCCGCGCTGTCGGGGAACGCCTCGGGCGACAGGGCTGCGAGGACGGCGCGCGCGCTGGGATCAATGGCGGCGCTCCCCGGCGAGCGCGGCAGGCGAGTCCGCAGCAGCGTGCGGAGCGTACTCCAGGGCGCGTCGCGGTCACTCTCGAGCGGCGTCGCGACGGCCGTCACGGCGCCGGCCAGCGCGAAGCGCTCCAGGCACTCGGTCACGAGGCGCGTCTTGCCCACTCCGGGATCACCTGTGATGAGGAGCGTGCGCGGGCCGCGCTGCAATGCATCGGTGACCAGCGTGAACGCCTCCCCGTGCGCCCGTTGTTGACCCACCAAGGCCGGCTCGTCCTCGGGCTGGAGCCGGGTGGACCGACGCCAGCTCTGCCCGCGGATCCGTTCGGCGAGCGCCGCCACCTCGCGCCCCGGTTGCTCGCCGATCTCTGCGAGGCGCGCCACGAACTCGTGGAACGCCGCGAGGGCCCCGGTGGTGTCCCCGGCCAGCGCACGGGCGCGCATCAGCAGCTGTGCCGCGGGCTCGGCGTACGGCTGCAGGGCGAGGGCGCGACGGGCCGATTCTGTCGCGGTGGATTCGCGCCCGGCGGCGAGTGCTTCCTCGCCCATCGCCAGGAGGGCGGCGGCCGCGCGCGTCCGGTACCGCTCCCGCTCGAGGGCTGCCCACTCCTCGAACGCAGCCGCCCCGTCGACCGTGAACCCCTCGAGGAAATCTCCCAGCACGAGCCGCGCCGCGTCGGCCGGGTGCCGCTCGACGAGCGCGTCGAACCGCAGCGCGTCCACCTGTAGCCCCTCCTCTCTCAGCACGATCGCATCACCAGCGGATGCGAGTCGGGCATCGCCCGCGTGCGCACGCAACCGCCGGATCGCTTCGTTCAGCGAGTGGCGGGCCTGCGCTTCACCGGTCTCCGGCCACAGGAGGCCCACCAGATGTGACCGCGTGCGCTGGCGATTGGGGGAGAGGGCGAGGTAGACGAGCAGCGCGAGATGTTTGCGGCGCAGCAGCTCGGCAGGCGCAGGGCTCCCGTTGAGGCGCGCGCTCGGCACGCCAAAGCACTGCAGCTCGAGGGGCGGGAGATCGGACATCGGAATGCCGTCGGTCTAAGATACCGCTCAACCCTCTCCGCGTCTCGCCGCTCGTTGACTCCTGCCGCCGGGTCATTGCCCGGCCATTGACCGGCCTCCCGTAACGTTGGCTCGAGACGGTCGGTGCGTGCCATCGACCCGATTCGACACTCGACACCAGGAGGTAGCCATGTCCGCGCGCACACTCACACTCCTCGAGCGCACTCGTCACGCCTGGCGGTTGGGGGCCTGCCTCGTGCTGCTCGCATTCCCCCAGGCCTGCGACCGTAACCCGGCAGCGCCCGCTGCGGAGGGCCTGCTGATCGGTCCCCCCGTACGCTCGTTTCCGGTGTTCGATAACTCGCAGTACTTCCCGATCGACCTCCAGCTCGCCGTACAGCAGCAGTACGGTTCTGCATACACGGCCGTCCCGGTGTCCAATCATCTGTACGGCTGGCGGGCGAAAAACAAGTATTGGACGGGCGGTCTCTACTCGATCGACATGGCGCGAGCGGTTCGCGACCAGTACGGCTCCGGCTACGTGCTCGGTGCCGTCGGCGTCGGCATCAACGATTGGCGCGCCGTGCGCTGGTCGGCGCTCACCAATGTGGTGCTCCCGGTCATGCCGATTGCAAGCGATTACTTCTTCAACGTCGACTCCGTCGCGTGGGGGTTGGCCAACTTCCGGTCGGTGCTGGTCACCATTCGCAACTGGTACGGCTTGCGGATGACGCTGTACGGCGGGCCGAGCAAGACCTTTCGCTTGCTGCAACCGCTGGTGGTGTTTCTCCAATCCTCACGGACGGCCGCCCAGTGGAACGCGCTCTCCTCCAGCACGACGGACGACCTGCATCGGTACGATTTCATGTACGCGGTCGACTCGGAGTACCAGCGCTCGTACCCGGTGCCGGGCAGCGTGCTGCGGGTGGCCATCGTGCCCTTCACGGGGAACAGCCCGGACGTGTGGCTGGGCGCTGCCGACCAAGCCGCGTACGCCGTGGCACCGCCGCGCGCGAGCAGCGTGACGTGCCCCTCCACGGGCCCGCTCGACTACCGCTGCTCCGACGCGACCTACGCGATCGGCCACGAGTTGGGGCACGGGTTCTCGCTCCACCACTCGTGCGACACGTACCCGAACGACGCGAACTGCGCCAACTCGATCATGCAGACCGGCAAGCCGTGGAATGCGATTCTCCTCCCCGGTGAGGTCACGACGCTGCAGTCGTCGCCGTTCTTCTTCTAGAGTCGGGACCTGTTTGTCAGGCCGGACCGCGACCCTCTGGGGATGACCCAGAGGGTTGCGGTGCGTTGAGGCTCACCCGGCCGGCCAGGGAGCGCTTTCGAGCGACAATCTGCGCGCGCGCCGGTCTCACCCACCCTGTGACCCAGAGCACCGAGTTCCTGTCCGACTGACCCGCCTGACGCGGAATCTTCGGGTCGCCCGTGCGTGCGGTTTCGGGGTCGACCCCGGCCAAAGTCCACCGTTACGACGCGCCGTCTCCCGGACTCTTTAGCACGCTATGCTCCTGCGCGCCCAACGCACCCACCCCCGGCCCCGCCCGTCATCCGCGACCGATCGGGTCCTCGTCCAGCGCATCACGCGCGGCGACGAGGCGGCGTTCTCCGAGCTGCTCGCCCGCTACCGCAGCACCGTCTACGCGACCGCGTACGCCGTGCTGCTCGACCCGGAGCAGGTCGCCGTCGTCGTGAGCGACGCGTTCGAGGACGCGCGGCGCACCGCCGCGGAGTTCCTGGTTACGCAGGGCAGCGTCTCCGGCTGGCTGACCCACCTCACTCGCCTCCGCATCGCTCGAAACCACGCCGCCTGACCGCTTCCGTGGCACGCCGGGGGGCTTAACTTCCCCGCGTCCGCCATGGCCGGTCGCGCCCGCCGCTCGATCTTCGCCTTGTACCTCGCCAGCGCCGTGTTCGTCACGGTGCAGCAGGGAGTCGTCGGTCGCTCCAACAACTTCAAGGTGTTCCGCGCCGCGGCGGTGAACCTGCTGGCGCACCGCGACCTGTACGCCGCCCACCCCGACCAGCACTTCGACTTCTACAAGTACAGCCCCACGTTCGCGCTGCTGTTCGCCCCGTTTGCGGCGCTGCCATTCGCGCCGGCGCTCCTGATCTGGAGTCTCCTCAACTCGCTGCTGCTCTGGTACGCCGTGCGGCGCCTGCTCCCCGACCGCCAGGCGACATTGGCCCTGGCGCTCGTCTATCTGGAAGTGCTGTTCGCGATGCAGTACACCCAGAGCAACGGCCTCGTGACGGCGCTCATCCTGCTCGCCTTCCTGGCGCTCGAGCAGGGACGTCAGCTGCGGGGGGCGATGCTGATCGGCCTCGATGCATTCATCAAGATCTTCCCGCTCGGCGCCGCAGCGTTGGCGCTGTTTCATCCCCGCCGCTGGCGCTTCACGCTGCTCTTCGCCGCCGTGGGCGCGGGCCTCGCGCTGCTGCCGCTGGTCGTGATTCCGCCGCACGAGCTGGTCGCCCAGTACCGCTCCTGGTGGACCATCGAATTGTCGGACGCGAGTCGCGTGAACCGCGGCGACTCGGTCATGCAATTCCTTTATCGCTGGGTCGGGGCCGACTGGCCCCTCTGGCCGGTACAGCTCGCGGGCACGCTGCTGCTGCTCGCTCCGCTCGCCCGTGAGCGCGAGCGTTGGGCCGACCGGGCCTTCCGTCTGCGGTTCCTGTGCTCGCTGCTCGTCTACCTCGTGCTCTTCAACCACCAGTCGGAGCGCGCGTCGTTCGTCATCGCCTACGCGGGGCTGGCGATCTGGTATGCGGCCAGCGCGCCCGATCGCCTGCGCAACGCGATCGCGCTCGCGGCCGTGATCGCGTTGGTGCTGCAGGACGTGCAGATCGTGCCGTGGGCCGTCCACGACGCGCTGGGCCAGTATCGCGTCAAGGTCATTCCTTGTCTCGTCGCCTGGATCGTCATGCAGACAGAGCTGCTGGGGTGGCGGCGCTGGTCGCCCCGCTTACACGGCCCCGAAGTGCGTCAGGCAGACATCCCCCCGCCCGAGCCGCTCGCGTACGGCTGACGAGGTGAGCGCCGCCAGCTCGGCCGCCCGCGGCGCCACGTAGCCGTCCCAGGCGGCCAGCACGCGATCGGGACGACCCGGGTGGACCATGAGCTCCGTGACCCCGGGCGTGGGGCCCAGCCGATCGATCAGGGCGAGCAGCCGAGTCAAGAACCGAGGGTCGCCCTGCAGCCCGATACCGCAGAAGCGATCCGCATGGCGCGGCACGGCGACCCCGCGCGCCGCCACGCGCCACGCCGCTCGGATGGTCCAGCGCTTGACCCAGGCCCCCCCCGCGGCTTCGTCCTCCACCGGCACCCGCACGAACGGCACGCCGTGCGCGCGGGCCGTGGCCACCACGCTCGCCCACACGCCGGGCAAGGCATGCACGTGACGATGGCTGTCGATGTGCGTGACGCGCACCCCGGCCGCGCGCAGCCGGGCGAGCTGCGCGCCGCACTCCTCCGCCACGCAGTCCGGATCAATCCGCCCGGTGAGTGCGCGCGTGACGAGGCCGGCAAGACCGTGAAACCGACCGGTGTGAGCGTCGACGAGGGCTGTACCCTCGCTCACCGGCTCTCCGGCGGTGAGGTTCAAGTGCAACCCGACGCCCAGCGACCCCGTGCCACGCAGCGCCGCGACCGCGTGCTCCCACCCGGGCGCATTCACGAGCACCGAGACCGACGACACGACGCCCGCGGCGTGCGCTTCGAGAATGCCGTCGTTCACGCCCGGCGACAGCCCGAAGTCGTCGGCGTTCACGACCAGGCGTCGGCCGCTAGGCGTAGCGCCCCCGCCAGTCGTTCCAACGGATGCGCGCCAGGTCGCGCAGCATGGCTGCCGCATCGGCCGCGAAGCGCACGGTGCTGGGCTCGTCGTCGTAGCGATACTGCACGGCCGTCTGCCGCACCCGCAGCCCGTGTTTGCGCGCGATGTACAACAGCTCGACATCGAACCCGAACCCGGCGACGGTGAGGCGCGGGAAGATCAGCTCGGCGGCGCGGGCCGTGAAGGCCTTGAGGCCGGCCTGTGTGTCCAGGATCCCGGGCAAGAGCGCGACGCGCACCACCCGGTTGAACAGGCGGCTCATCAGGTGCCGGGTGTAGAGGTAATGAAAGAACGACGGGCTCATCAGATAGCGCGACTCGGGGAGCACGCGGCAGGCGATCACCACGTCGGCGCCGTCGTCGAGCTCGCGCACCATGGCGTCGATCTCGTCGACCGGATAGGCGAGGTCGGCGTCGGTGAATACGCGCCGGGCACCCCGTGCCGCGGCCATCCCACGAGCCACCGAAAAGCCCTTGCCCCGGTTGGCATCGTTGCGCAGCAGGGTCGCGCCGGAGAGCGTGCCGATGAAGTCGGCGAGCAACCGGGCGGCGCCCGGCTCGCTGTGGTCGTCCACCAGCACCAGCTCGGTGGGCCGGGGCTGGGCGCACACGTACCGGCGCAGCGTTTCGAGGTGCGCGGGCAAGCGGTCCGCGCCATTCCGCACGGGCACGACGACCGACAGGTGGATGAGAGACTCGGCCACGCCGACAATGTACGAGTCGCCACGGCCGCCTGGGTATCCTTTATCGTCTTCAGACCGTCCACCCCACCCCCGAACCGGAGCCTGTCATGCGCGCCCGAGCCCTGCTTCTGTCCACCGCCCTCCTTGTGGTCCTCACGTCCGCGATCGCCCACGCCCAGACGCCTCCCCCGGGCGCGGCCTGGGATTCCGTCGCGCAGATTCTCAAGACGCCGGCGAGCGCTACGGGCGGCTACTACCGGTATGGCCTGCCGCGCCGCGACGTCACGCTCAAGATCGGCGACGTGACGGTCTCTCCCGCGCTCGCCCTCGGCGGCTGGGCGGGGTTCAGCGGAGAGCCGAGCGACGCGACGGTCATGGGAGACCTGGTCCTGCTCGCGGCCGAGGTGAAGCCCGTGCTCGCCGAGCTGGGGCGCCAGCGGCTCGACGTCACCGCGGTGCACAACCATCTCGTGGGGGAGGAGCCGCAGCTCACCTACGTGCACTTTCACGGTCAGGGGCGCGCGACCGACGTCGCGACGCGGCTCGACCGCGTGCTCGCGCGCACGGCGACGCCGCGCCCCGTAGCGGCCCAGCCCGCGGCCCCGCCCACCATCGACACGGCCCTGGTGTTCCGCACCCTTGGCAAGTCCGGCACGGCGCGCGGCAACGTGGCTCAGGTGGGGTTCGTGCTCGTCCCGGGAGCGGTGACGCTGCACGGCCGCGCCGTGGTGCCCGCGATGGCGTACGGCAGCCCCGTGAACGTGCAGATGGTGGACGGCACGCGCGCGGTCGCGACCGGCGACTTCGCGGTCGAGGCCGACAAAGTCAGCGCCATGCTGGCGGCGCTGGCGGCGCACGGCATCGCGGCGACGGCGGTGCACATGCACCTGATCGGCGAGTCGCCGCACCTCTACTACATGCATTTCTGGGCGGACGGCCCGCTCGCTGACGTGCTCGCGGGGCTGCGGGCGGCGCTGGACGCGGCACGTTGACTCCGGCAGACACGACGCTCGTACCTAGTCTCCCCTCTCCCGAAGGGAGAGGGGAACAAAGGGGTGAGGACTCATGCGGAGAGGGGGAACGAACGTTACGTTTCCGGCCCGTGAGCACCGCCATCGAGCACGTCTCCGACACGGCCCGCTGGGTCGCGCTCTACCGCGCGATGGAGTCCGAGCGGCCCGACGCGCTGTTCCGCGATCCGTACGCGCGCAAGCTGGCGGGGGAGCGCGGCGAGCGCATCCTCGCCTCCATGCGGAAGGGTCGAGCGTGGGCGTGGCCGATGGTCGTCCGCACGGCGGTGATGGACGAGCTGATCCTGCGGGCGATCGAGCGCGACGGAGTCGAGACGGTGCTCAATCTTGCCGCGGGGCTCGACACCCGGCCGTACCGGCTGCCCCTGTCGCCGTCGTTGCGCTGGGTGGAGGTCGACTTTCCCGATGTGATCGCGTACAAGCAAGCACAGCTCGCCGGCGAGCGCCCGGCGAGCGCATTGGAGCAGGTGGGGATCGACCTGACGGACGTGGCGCGCCGCCGGGAGCTGTTCGACAGGATCGGCCGCGCGGCGCGACGGGTGCTGGTGGTGAGCGAGGGGCTGCTCATCTATCTCACGCCCCAAGCCGTCGCGTCGCTCGCCGCGGACCTCGCCGTCCCAGCCTCGTTCCGCGGGTGGCTGATCGACCTGGCGTCGCCCCGCCTGCTCAAGATGATGGAGCGGACGTGGGGGCGGGCCGTGGCCCAGGGCAACGCGCCCTTCCAGTTCGCGCCCGCCGAAGGAACCGGGGTGTTCGAGCCGCACGGCTGGCGCGAGGCGGAGTTCCGGTCGATGTGGGAAGAGTCGTTGCGGTTGCAGCGGACGATGCCGCTCGCCTGGCTGTGGAATCTGGTCGGGAAGCTGTATCCCAAGTCCAAACGCGACGAGTTCCGCCGCATGTCGGGGATCGTCCTGCTCGAGCGAACCTGAACGCGGAGGGGCCCACATGCGCACGTACGCCCTGGCGCTCGCCAGCGTGACCTCGGTCGTCGCGTGTACGCGGCAACCCCCGCCGGCTCCTGGCCCGAATGTCGTGACGCTCACGGCCACGGACTTTGCGTTCGCCCTGCCGGACACGATTCCCCCGGGCCTCACAACTTTCCGGCTGGTGAATCGGGGAAAGGAGCTGCATCACGGCTCGCTGGTCCGGCTGCGTGACGGGAAAACCGTCGCGGACTTCCAGGCCGCGCTCGCCGCCGCGATGAAAAACCACACGCCGCCACCGCCGTGGATGGGCTTCGCCGGTGGGCCGAACGCCGTGACCCCGGGCGACACGGCGAGCGCGACTCAGCTGCTCGAGCCCGGGGTGTACGTATTGGCCTGCTGGATCCCGAGCGCCGACGGCGTCCCGCACGTGATGAAGGGAATGCTGCATCAGGTCGTGGTCGCGGGTGCTGCCACGGCGGCGACCGACCCCGCGTCGGACGTGGCCGTGACCCTCACCGACTACGACTTCCAGCTCCCGCAGCCGTTCACGGCAGGCACGCACCGCATTCGCGTGGACAACGCGGGCGCCCTGGCTCACGAGATCGTCATTACGGCCCTGACGCCCGGTAAGAGCCTCAAGGACTTCATCGCATGGGAACAAGGGGGCGAAAAAGGCCCGCTTCCCACCGGCCGGTGGCTCGGGGGAGTGGGCACGCTCGATCCCGGCGGGCACGCGCAGTTCACGACCACGCTCGCGCCGGGGAATTATTTGCTGCTGTGCTTCTGGCCCGATGCAAGAGACGGCAAGCCGCACATCATGCATGGCATGGCGAAGCAGATCACGGTCAGCTAGCGGCCGCTAGTTCAACATGTAGCGCAGCCCCAGCTGCATTTGCCATCGCGACAACGGGCTCGGATCGTCGATGAAGGTCGCCGCCGGACCGACGAAGTTGAATTCCGGCGCGCCCGAGCCGTTGAACCCCACGAGCTTGAGCGGTGAGGTAGCCGCGGGGCTCGCGACTTTGCGGACGCCCCATGACGAATTGATGAGATTCCCCAGGTTCAGGATGTCGAAGCTCACCTCGAACTGGTGGCGCGTGCCGCCCGCCCCGACGCCGACCTCCTGCAGAATCCGCAGGTCGACGTCCTGGTACCACGGGTTGAGCTCGCCGAACCGGTCCGCGATCTGACCCCGATGGGAGCTCAAATAGCCGTCCTGGTTGATGAAAGCATCCAGTCGGTTCCACTGCTCCTGCGGCGATACGATAACGCCACCGGGGAGGGTGTCGGGCAGGAAAATGATCTCGCTCTGGCTGCGCGGGATATAGATGAGGTCGTTGCCCCCCTGGCCATCGCCGTTCACGTCGCCGGAATAGATGAACGAGTAACGGTTGCCCCCGTTGCCCGCGAACCGGTTCCCCTGGCCGACTTCCAGGAACACGCCGATCCTCGTTTTGAGGCTCGGCGACCAGGCCTTGGCATACGTGGCGGTGCCGACGATGCGGTGTCGCTGGCCGAACTCGGAGTAGCTCAATTCCGGCTTGTTGGGGTCGCCCTTCACCGGCTCGTTCTGCCACAAGACGCTTGCGATTTCCGTCGACTTCAGATTGTTGCGCGCGTCGGTGAAGCTGTACCCGACACTCGCCGATAGACCAGACGCGAAACTCTTGCGCAGCTGGGCAGTCACGTTGAGTGAATGCCCCTCGCTGGTGTTATCGAGTACATATATCCCGGCGCCGCCCAGACTCGGATTCAGACTATTGTTGCCTGCTCCGCCGTAGTACGGCCGGCCGTCCGGTGCCGGGAGGCTGCCCACCGGTGCGCGCAGGTCGGCGTTCCGCATGAAGATCCCGTGGATGTCCTTCCCGTATATGACTTCGAGCGTCCCGAGAAGCCCCCCGGGGAGCTGGTGGTCGATAGCGAGGTCCGTCGTCCAGACCTGGGGCCACTTGAACTTGGGATTCACCGCGTTCACGTCGAAAGACTGTGCGAGCGTGGAGGAATCGCTGGGGCTTCCCGTGGGCCGCACCGGACCCGTAGGGAAGAGGTTCGTATTGGCGCCCGGGTTCGAGATCACGTTGCCGATCCACACGAACGGCACGCGGCCGGTGAACACGCCCGTTCCACCGCGCACCTGCGTGCGCCGGTCGCCCGAAGCATTCCAGTTGAAGCCCAGGCGCGGCGACCACAGAGGCGCTGCGCTGGGGAGCTTGCTCTGATCGACGGTTTCGGGATTGCCGTTGGCATCCAGGGCCGTCAAGCTTCGAGAGAATGGATTGTCGACCGGCTGAGTGAAGTACATCGGGAAATCGGCCCGCAGCCCGTAGGTCAGGTTCAACCGATCCGATACGGGGTATTCGTCCTGGACGTAGACGCCGAGCTGCCCGACGTGGATGTCCTCGCCCTTGTACGGCCCCGTCCCGATCATCCCCCGGAAATCGACGGGAGTGGCGGATTCGGTCGCGTTGAAGAAATCGGATAAAGAGGAGAACGTGCTCGCCGCTGGAAAGAAGCCGTCGCGAAAGATGTTGAACGAGTTGAAGAACGAGAACGACTCGAAGTTCGCGCCGAGGGTGATGGCGTGTTTACCCCGGAACAGGGTGAAGTTGTCGGTGAGCTGCCACACGTCCTGGTCCAGGATGTTGTGGATCGAGAACGGCTCGTGGCCGACCGTCGCGTATGTGACGCCGGCTTCGCCGATCTCGATCGTGGGGAAGTCGGGGCTGAACGGCTGCCGGAAGTCACGGAAGCGGTTGTAACTCGCGAACAGGCGGTTCGCGAATCCTCTGGCCCGGCTGTTGAGCTCGAGCGCGAACGAGTTCAAGTGGTTGTTGATCGCGTAGCCGGCGTTGTAAAACGGCAGGCTGCTCGCGTCCGGGCCTCGGCCGGTGTTGTTGAAGCTCAGCACGAACGGATGGGGAGGCAGATCGCGCTCGGCCTTCAGGTAATCCCACCGGAAGCTCAGCGTGTTGCTGGGGTTCACGTTCCAATCGAGCTTGGCGATGAGCTTGTCGTTGTCGGTGTGGTGCAGATATCCCTGATACGGTCCCGTGTCGTATCCGTACACATTCCGCATCACATCGCGAATCGAATCCATCATCTGAACGCTCACACGCGAGACCCCCAGCGGCAGGGTGCCGGTGCACACCGTGGTGCAGGCCGCGAAGTCCGAGCCCGGCTGGTGCGACCGCTCGATCTCACCGTTCACGAAGAAGAACAGCTTGTCGTGGATCAGCGGCCCGCTCACCGACGCGCCGGTCTGCAGGAACCCCAGCTCCGGATTGGCGACCACTTGCTGGCCCGACACCGTGTTGCCGAGCAGAGTCGCGTTGCGCCCGAACGTGTAAGCGGAAGCGTGGTACTCGTTGGTCCCGCTCTTGGTGACCGTATTGACGTTGGCGCCGGTGAAGCCTCCCTGGCGCACATCGAACGGCGCCACCGAGACCTGCAGCTCGGCCACCGCGTCATAGGGCACCGGCTCGGCGTTGGTCTGTCCGCCGGGCGCGGGGTCGTCGAGGCCGAACGGGTTGTTGAAGTAGGACCCGTCGAGGGAGATGTTGTTGTACAGCCAGTTGCGCCCCGCGAACGCGTAGTTGCCGTCGTTGCGCGGATCGACGCGAATCAGATCGCGCGTGCTGCGCTTGATCGAGGGAAGCAACTCCACCTTCCCCGGATCGAGCAAGGTCGCGGCGCCGGTGCGGCTCGCGTTGAGCACTTCGTCCCGCTGCGCGGCGGCCTCGACCGCCTCCAGCTGGACCGCCTGCGCCTCGAGCCGGAAGTCCACGCGGAGATCCTGTCCCAGGGCGAGCGACACGTTCTCCTCGGTGTGGGCGCGATACCCGATTCGTGTGGCCGTCACGCGATACGGCCCGCCCACCCGCATGCCGGGGATGTTGTACGCACCGCCGGCCCTGGTGACGGCCCGGTATTGCGTGCCGCTCGGGACGTGCACGGCCACGACGTTCGCGTCCGTCAGTGGTGATCCAGTTTGATCGGCGACCACGCCGCTCAGCGCCGCCGTCGTCACGCCCTGGCCGGGCAGTGCCGCGGGGATGCACAGAAACACGCACAGCAGCAAGCTCGCGAGTTTCACACAGGCCTCCCTTGGTGCGAGTGACGGAACGGCTGCTGCAACGTCATCAGCGCGGCTCTGGGGCAGGAGATTCGCAAGGGCGGGGGTGAATTAGCACCGGGACGGACGGGCGGCAAGGGGCCTTGACCTCTACCGTCTTCTCCCGTCTTCTACCATCCTCTACCGTCCTCTATGCAGAATCCCGACATCGCTCGCCTGTTCGACGAGGTCGCCGACCTCCTCGAGATCCAGGACGCCAACCCGTTCCGGGTGCGGGCGTACCGCAACGCCGCCCGCACCATCCGCGACTTTCCCGAGCCGCTCGCGGACCTGGTCCGAGCCGGCACCAAGGACCTGACCGACATCGCCGGGATAGGCGACGACCTGGCGGAAAAGATCACGGAGATCGCCACCAAGGGCGAGCTGGCGCTTCGCAAACAGCTCGCCGCCAAGCTCCCGGCGGGCCTGCTCGACCTGTTGCGGATTCCCGGGCTCGGCCCCAAGCGCGTGAAGCTGCTCTACAAGAAGTTGAAGGTGAAATCCGCCAGCGACCTCTCGAAGGCGCTCGACCAGGGCAAGATCCAGAAGCTCAAAGGCTTCGGGCCCAAGATAGAGGAAAAGATGCGCGCCGGTCTCGGCCAAGCCCAGCTGACCGAGCGTCGCATGCTCCTGAACGAGGCGGAAACCCAGGCGACCGCGCTCGTCGCGTATCTCCAGGCCGGCGGTGGCGTGCGGCAGATCGCGGTCGCCGGCAGCTACCGGCGGCGCCGCGAGACGATCGGCGACTTGGACATCCTCGTCACGTCGGACGATAGCGCCCGCGTCATGGACCGCTTCGTCGCCTACGCCGACGTGGCGGACGTGGTGTCGAAAGGCGACACCCGATCCACGGTCAAGCTGCGCGGCGGTCTGCAGGTGGACCTGCGCGCGGTCGAGCCCGCCGCCTACGGCGCCGCCTTGCAGTACTTCACGGGGTCCAAGGCCCACAACGTCGAGCTCCGCAAGATCGCCCAGGAGCACGGCTACAAGCTCAACGAGTACGGCCTGTTCAAGGGGACGCGGCGCGTGGCCGGGCAGACCGAGGAAGAGATCTATGCCAAGCTCGGCCTCGAGTGGATACCGCCGGAGCTGCGCGAAGCCCGCGGGGAAATCGCCTTGGCCCGCGAGCGTCGACTGCCGCGCCTCGTGGAGCTCACGGACATCCGCGGCGATCTCCAGATGCACACCTCGGCCACCGACGGCAAGGGCACCATCGACGAGATGGTCCACGCCGCCCGCGCGCTCGGCTACCAGTACATCGCGATCACCGATCACTCGAAGCGGGTCACGATGGCGTTGGGGTTCGACGCCAAACGGCTCCGCGAGCAGTGGCGGACGATCGACGAGCGGAATGCCACGAGTCGCGGCTTCACGATCTTAAAGAGCATCGAGCTCGACATCCTCGAGAACGGCAAGCTCGATCTTCCCGACGACGTGCTCGCCGATGCGGACTACGTCGTAGCGACCATCCACTACGGCCTCACCCAGACCGAGAAAGAGCTGACCAAGCGCCTGGTGCATGCGGCCGAGCACCCCTGGGTGGACGCGATCGGCCATCCCACCGGCCGCATGCTCGGCAAGCGCGAGCCCTACCGGTTCGACTTCGACGCCGTGGTACGCGCCTGCGTGGCCCATGGGTGCGCGCTCGAGCTCGATGGGCACCCCGAGCGCATGGACCTGCCCGACACGCTCGCCGCCGCCGCCAAGCAGCTCGGTGCCCGCTTCGTGCTCTCGACCGACAGCCACCAGCCCGGGAACCTGCCGTTCATGAAGTACGCCGTGGACCTGGCACGGCGCGCGGGGCTCGAGGCCGGAGACATTCTGAACACTCGGCCGCTCGCCGACTTCAGGAAGGAATTGAAGCGCTCGAAGCGATGAGCTCGAGTTGCACCACCGGAGCGAAACTCTTGCGGTGATGGGGGGTGAAGCCGAAGGTGGCGAGAGCGGCGAGGTGCTCGGGTGTGGCATAACCCTTGTTACTCGCCCAGCAGTATCTCGGGTGGCGTCCGCTCAGCAACTGCATCAGTCGGTCACGCACGGTCTTCGCGATCACCGAGGCCGCGGCGATCGAATGACAGTGCGCGTCGCCGTCGATGATGGCCTCGTGCTGACGACCCAGCTCGGGACAGGGTAACCCATCCACCAGCACGACTTCGGGTGTGAGAGCGAGGCGGGCGATGGCGCGCCGCATGGCGAGGATGCTCGCCCGCCGGATGTTGAGCCGGTCGATCTCCCGCACGCTCGCCGCTCCGACCCCGATCGCGAGCGCCCGGGCCCGTACCACCAGCGCGAGCCGGCTCCGCTTCGCCGGCGGGAGCAGCTTCGAGTCACGCAGGCCGCGGATGATCTTGCAATGGGGTGGAAACACCACGGCCGCGGCCACCACCGGACCGGCGAGGGGACCGCGGCCTGCTTCATCGACACCGGCGACGAGTCCGCCCCCCGCTTGCCAGAACGCGATCTCGCGCTGGAGCGTGGGGCGGGGGCCTCTCACGCCTCTTGCTTCTCCGCCGTTTCGGGGACGACGACGCCGCGCTTCTCGCGGATCCGCGCCGCTTTGCCGGCGAGCCGGCGCAGGAAGTACAGCTTGGCGCGCCGCACCCGTCCTTTGCGAAGCAGCTCGATCTCCGCGATCGACGGCGAGTGCAGCGGGAAAATCCGCTCCACGCCCACGCCGGCGGAAATCTTCCGAACGGTGAAGGTCGCGTTGATCCCCCCGCCACGGCGGGCGATGCACACGCCCTCGAACGCCTGCAGCCGCTCCTTGTCTCCCTCCCGCACGCGCACCATCACCCGCACTGTATCGCCCGGATCGAAGGCCGTGAGGTTCGTCC
>Ga0209154_1001298_pt1 | contig 14822 bp, 12 predicted proteins | sample GraSoiAngelo_121_FD_185878 | JGI IMG/M metagenome (GOLD analysis project Ga0209154, IMG submission 185878) | Grasslands soil microbial communities from the Angelo Coastal Reserve, California, USA - 14_0919_12_20cm (SPAdes) (version 2) | ecosystem: Environmental > Terrestrial > Soil > Grasslands ... | reverse complement strand
GGACTCCTCTCTCCGCCGTTTTATCTTCGCTTTTTATTCGCTTCTAGCCGCTAACGTACCATTCTGCTGCCCATCGCGCAACCCCTTTTCATCGCTGGGGAGAGCAAAAGCGGCAGCGCGGCTCAAGTAGAGCCCCCTCGTAACCTTCAGTCATGGAAACGGCAGTGCGATTCCGGAGCCCTCCATTACGGTCCTCTCCTCCTTGGACGCAGACAATTCCGGGCATGAAACCGCACACGGGTAGCAAAGGGAGTCACTCTACTGCTCCAGTGGCAGAGTTTGGGCAAGCTTACTCGAACAAATCGGGCTGCTCGCGAGTGATGCGGGCCCACAGCGGCTGGAACTGGAACCATCCCGCCATGTGGGTTCCGATCTGCTGCTTTGTCGCCGCCGCGTTGGCCGCGTCAATCTTCACCGGCTCGCCGGCGCCTTCAGCCAGAAGCTGGGCCTGGCAGCTCCGCTCCATGGTGATAAACCACCACACCGCCTCATCCACCGTGTGTCCGACCGTGAGGAGCCCGTGGTTGCGGAGGATCGCGGCTTTGTAGCTGCCGAGGGCTTTGGCGATTCGCTCTCCTTCGGACGTTTCGTAGACCACGCCGGTGAAATCGGCGAACAGGCCGTGGTCTTCGTAAAATGCGCAGGAATCCTGGGTGATGGGATCGAGCAAGCGGCCCAGCGAGGACCAGGTCTTCCCGTAGAGCGAGTGGGCATGCGCTGCGGCGACGACGTCCGCACGCGCCGCATGCACCTGGGAGTGGATCGCAAAGGCCGCGGCATTCACGGGATACTTGCCTTCCACCACCTCGCCGCGATGATTCACCAGGATCAGGTCAGAGACGCGGATCTGGCCGAAGTGCATCCCGAAAGGATTCACCCAGAAGTGATCCCGGCGTTCTGGATCGCGGGCGGTGATGTGGCCTGCCACTCCTTCGTCGAAGCCGAAGCGGGCAAAGAGCCGGAAGGCAGCGGCAAGCCGCTGTTTGCGATGCTGCCGCTCCTCTTCCACCGTAGCAAAGGTCGGCGGTTTAGGAATGCTGAGAACGTTGGCCGGTACTCCGGACATGTAAGCCTCCTCCGCTTGCATTCGCAGGACGAACTATATCGTCGGGATGCCCGGCCCGCAAGCGCGCGAAGAACCTGCGACCCAGCCGGCAGCGTCAGTAATGGAAGCGGTAGCGCACTTCCCCTGCGAACTGGCGCGGGTTGTTGAAATGCGTCCCGCCGAAGGTATTGCTATTGTCCAGGAGAAAGTGCGTGTTGCCAAGGTTCAGCGCTGTGAAGGCAACCGACCAGTTCTCGCCGAATGATTTCCCCATCGCCAGACTGAAAGTTGCATGTGACGGCTTATGACTTGGGCCGTTGCCGTCCAGGAAACCCGAGCCGTAGGCAACACTGGTCGAGATCCAACTTCGCCACGCTAGCGAGACTTGGCCACCGAAGCTCAGCGTGTCGCGCTGGTCATGGTCGAGGAAGAAGAAATCCTTCGGCGGGTCGAATGAAGTAAGCCCGCCGGTGACCGCGCCACGGCCTTGGGCGAATTGGTGCGAGTAAGCCAGGTGGAATTGCGCCCGGCGCAGCACCCTCGGGGAACGCACCGTGACTTCGCCCCCGCGGATGCGCGCTCTGTCGATGGTAAGCGGCAAGAAAATGTTGGAATTTCCAATCACATCGTGGTCGAAGAAATTATGGGCATGCGTGCGGAACAGGGAGGAGTCAATCGCCCAACCGTGGAGAGGAATCGCCAGGCCGATTTCGTACTGTTCGTCGCGCTCGCCCTTCAGCGGAAGGAATTCCTGCGGGGGCGCCAGCAGCGCCCCAGAGACCGTCACCAGGGGAGGAGCCTGGTAGTAACGGCCGTAGGACCCGCGCAGCACCCAACCTAACCGCGGGATACGTATTGCCGCGCCCACGCGAGGGTTCGCCGCATTTTCGCTGAGAGAGCCGGAAAAGTGTGTTAGCCGTACACCGCCGTTCAATGTCAGCCAACTCGCCAGTCTATATTGATCTTCGAGGAACAAAGCCTCCACTTCCCCGTTCAGTTTTCGTCGGAGGTTTGTGCTGCTGCCATCGCTATTTTGCAGCCCGAAAAAGTGATCGTCGTGCTGAGCAAAGCCATACAACCCGACCCGCGCATTGTGCCTGCCATGCACCGCCGCGAGCGATACCTGTCCGCCGACGTATTGCGACGTGCGATGGTCGGTCGTGATGGGCGGCGTGTCGTTCTGGCCCCCATCGAATGCGGCGCGGTTGTAGTGATAGAACGGCGAAACGGTGAGCAATACGCCTGCGCCAGCCGTATGGACCCACGAGAAGTTGACGAAGCCGTCGCGCTCGCGCTGGATATCGCGAGTTCCAGCCGCTTGGTCGTCCGGCCCGTTCGGGATTTGAAAGTAGTCCTTGCGGAGCGAGCTCACGACCCGCAATTGGTCCGCAGCATGGGGATTGAAAATCAGCGAAGTAAACCCGCCAAAGCCGCTCCCGAGGTCGTGGATCACTTCGCGTGTTGGCGTTTGCAAGCCGAGATCGGTGCGGTTGCCGTTGAGGCTGGCGTAGTAGGCAAAGCGCCGGGTGTGATCGCCGAAGCTCAACTGATCGTTGGTCTCGTTGAAGCTGCCGTAGCTGGCCACCAGCTCGGCTTGGCGGTTCCGCTCAAAACCAGAGCGCGTCACCACGTTGAACACGCCGTAGGTGCGGTCGCCGTAGTCGGCTGAATAGCCGCCTCGCTGAATTTCGATTGTTTCGATGTCCTTGGGATCGAACTGGGGCCCCACATTGCTGGCGATGTTCGTATTGGGCACGGGAACGCCGTCCACCAGCCAGCTCACCTGGTGGCCACCGCGGATGTGGAGTTGGTCGTGCACCATATAGGCGCCGGGCACGTGGTCGGTGATCATGGCCAGGCTGTTGGTGCGGCTGGCGCCGGGCGTATATTCGATCTCCTGGCGGTTGATAGCGCTCTGCGTAGTCGCGGACTCCGGATTGATCGCCCCCAAGTCCGCCGTGACCTCGACTCGCTCCTGCACCACACCAAGCTCCATAGGGAAATGCAGGATGGGCGCGCTGCCCGAAGCTACCCTGATTGTTTGCTCGACCGCGCGAAACCCGGCGTGCTCGATGCGCACGGTGTATTCGCCCGCGGGCACGGCACCAATCGTGAACTCGCCATCAGAGTTGGTTTGGGCCTGCTGCAACCAATTGGAGAGCCGCGCGCGAAGCGCGACCTGCGCGCCTTCGATCGGACGGTGTTGCGGGTCGTGGACGATTCCGCGAACCGTCCCAAAGATCGTCGCTTGGCTCAGGAACGTGCCGAGCTGCAGAACAAGAGCGAAAATCAGAATGATTCGCAGGTGCATTGGCCTCCTCGCTTAGATCAAAAACTGAAATCTTCCGGGCAGCTCAAGAATGGGCGACCAGGGAAGTCAGCTTTAGATACTTGAGTGAATAGCGCTCGCGCGGCTAGGCGGAGACGCAGCGGGGAGGAGGGGAGTCGATGTCCGCGGATGGTGCGGGGAAAAACAAGACCGCCTGAGGAGCCTCAAAGGCTAGCGGAGCTTGGCCGTTGATGCCAAGTGGCACCGCAAGAAGGAAAGGCCGCAGGCCAACGCTGCGATGCTCTGGCGGAGAGCAGGAGTGCATCGAGCAATCGCCGAGTGAGCCGCCGGAGGCGTGACAATCAGGCTTGCTCGGGGTCGGATGTCGATGCGGAAGTGTGCACATGCTCCCGCCGCAGCAGTCGGGTTCCTCGCCGGCTGCCAGCGGCCCCACCAACGCTGCAGCGTAGGTTGCCGTAAGCGCCAGCAAGCAAATGGCGGAGATGAATTTCCGATTCATACTCAATGCATTGCTAGGCCCTATTCTAAACTCGGACCGTAAGATACCTGATTTCGCCCCGGATTCCAACTGTTTGAAGATCGACTGGGCGTTGGGTGCCCCAACTTTAGTCTGCCGCGGCGTCAGGGTGCTTCCGTGCTGGCATCGCCTAATGCACTGCTTGGCCCGCCAGCGCCCTCAATTCTTCAGCGGCACTCGATTCGCGCGCTGGCGCATCGGGCCAGGAGACGCGCGTTTGCACTGCGGGAGATTTGATTGCCAGCCCCGCCTGAGCCTCCGCGCGCGCCGCAGCCGCGTGGCCACGCCGGCTTTCGATGCGCGCGCGATAGACGCGGCTCCAGGCGCGCTGGAGATCGCTGGCCATAGGGTCAAGCGAGCCGAGCGCCAGCACCCTTTCGAACTCCGGGAGTGCTGCGGTGAACCGTTCCCCGCGGTAGAGGAGCCGGCCAAGCTCAAAGCGGATCTGCTGCTCATTGGAAGCCAGGTTCTCTGGATCGAGCGCGAGTGCTTGCGTACAAATCTGTGCGGCGCGGCTGAACTGGCCGGCTTGTTCCAATTTGTCGATTCCAGCGAGCAGCGCGCGCTGTCTTCGGTTGCGTTCCGCCGCCTCGGTCCAGCGCAGGATGCGCTGATCCGGATCGAGGGTGATGCGCGTCACCGGCTGTGGGGTCGTCGCAGTGAAGGGAGTCACCTCGCCGCGCGTGGCCACGGAATGCTCGACGGGGCCGCCGGCCGTTTCGAGGCGCATTTCGACGCGCACATTGAATTCGGGCGGCACGTTTCGAAGAATAATTTCGCCGGAAACTTCGTTGGGAGCGGCGGAGCGTGTCCGGCGGATCGCCACCTGCGGGATGCGTGTGCCCTCGATGAAATAGTCGAAGAACCAGCGCAGATTGCGGCCGGAAATCTCCTCGCAGAGCCTGCGGAAATCGGCAATCGAGGCGGCCTTGCCCGCGTAGCGCTGGTAGTATTCGCGCAGGACGCGGTCCACGCGCTCGCGGTCGATTACCGTCTCCAGCGTGCGAAACACCAGCATGCCGCGCTGGTAGAGCGTCGCGTGTGTGACGCTTTCGCCCTCGAGCGCAAACAGGCGCAGGCCGAGGGAAAGCGGCGGTAACGGCTCGGGAGCCAGGGCGTCGCGCATCGCTTGCGCCACCATGCGCCGCGCTCGCGCCGGGTCTCTTTCCCGCAGATAACGCCAGGCGAGGTATTCAGCCAAGCTCTCGGCCAGCCAGCCGTCTTCTTCTCGGGCGATGGTCACTTCGATGGGGAACCACTGGTGGGCAATCTCGTGCGGCAGAAACTCCGGCGCGTAGCCCGGGTAGTCGTGGAATTTCACCACGTCTTCGCTGACGACAAGAAATCCCGGCGCCGAGTAGCCTACCGCGCCTCCCTGGTTGGGGAAACCCTTCACGATTGTTAGGGTCGAGTGTGGATACGGTCCCTCCAAGTTGCTGTATGTTCTAAGAAGTGCAGCGATCTCAATGGCTAGCCTGTCTCCGGTCTTGGCCTGCTCGGGTGGAAAGCAAGCCGATACATCGTAGGGCAGCGGAGGCGATGGAGAGACATCTCGGAACGCAGGTCCGCAGGGACCCTGCGCTGGGAACGCCACGATGGCGCGCGAGGACACGGCGCGCGAGGTTCTCCACCGGTAGATTGCAGCCGGGCCCGCGCTGGTAGAGCCCTGAGGCTGACCGCTAGTAACAGCGTTCCAGTTGGAGGGTACCGTGATCGTGATCTGGCTCTCCGTGAAAGCAGAGAGGTCCACGGCCGGGTACCAGCGGGATTCGTCGCGCAGCAGGATGCCGTCTTTGGTGATGTAGTCCAGAGGCTGCGGCGGCAGAACGCCCTCATATCTGAATGTCAGCTTGGCGAGCGCGCCGGATGTCTGCGTGCCGGCCATTTTGATAGGCTCGGCCAGGCGCACGGAAACTTTGGGCGAACCGAGGCGCCCGCTGCGGTCGAAACTGAGTTTGTGACCTTGGGCGTCGGTGATCTCGAGAATTTTCAAGTGCGGGTTCAGCTCGAACTCGATGGCGTCGAGAGACGGATTGGGCTGTGGTGGGGGAGCTTCTACTACGCGCAACGTGACTTCCGCTCGCGCGCGTAGAAAACCCTTCTCCGGCTGAAACGAAACGTCAATCTCGTACCGTTCGGCGGTCAGGCCCGGGCGCTGCGCCTGGCCACTCTTCGTTTGCTCCGGGAAAAGGTGGAGCCTTGTTGCGCGCGTTTGCAGGGGCATATGGCCATACGCCCTTGCGCCTGCCTGCGCGAAAAAGGCGAGGCCCAGCGCGAGCAGTGCCACGAAGACCGAGAGTGGTCTGACTCCATTCCCCTGATTGTCATTCCGAGCCCGCTGCGGCGGGCGAGGAATCTCTCTGAGGGCTGCCTCGTTTTGCCCGGCATGACAAACCGAATTGCGCCTGCGACTAACCGCATCCGCGACTTGACATTTGTGCACCGGGGCCGCTATATGACAAGACATGGCGCAATCCTATCTGATTTTCGATTTCGGGGCGAACGAGGAGGCTGCGCAGCAGGCCCGCCACCGCATCGAGGGCTGGAAGCAAGCCTTCCGCCTGGATAAGAAACTCCTACTTAAGTTTGAACGCTCCGAAGTCGAGACCGCCGCCGACGAGAAGACTAAAGGCGAGAAGACCACGGCTGAGACGACGGTCGACAGAACGAAAGCTGATCAAGTTGCAGCCACGAAGGCCAGTGGCGAGAGAACGAAGGGTGAGAAACCAAAGGCAGAAAAACCAAAGGCAGAGAAAGCGGAGGAAGAACAAACCCGCGCTGTGGAAACCAATGATAACCAACATATCCGACTGATTGTGCGTCTGGATTTCTCGGACCACGAGCGCATGTCCCACCACCGTTGGCTGGAGCGCATCCCGACCGAAGAACCCTTCAAAGACGCTTCGCCGAAGATCATCCGTCATGGCGAGGCCGAGTTCGCTCCGACCGCCGAGCTCTTCGACTCCTTGACCTAGCGCCTGAAGCAGCTGTCGTTTCCTATGCAGTCCCGGGTCAGTGACTTCTGCCCCCTGGCCTTATCCTCGGCGTATTCTTTCCTGAGAATCCTACTGCCCGCTGTTTGCGCCAACGCTACCCTGCACTCCATCGCCCGCGGAACAATTTCCTTTTGGATCGAGACTCTCCGAGACAACGCATTTCGCCCCGTCTGGCCCTTTACCTGGATATACTTGCGGGGTCTATGGTTCCCGCGGCCATCCAGGCCTTCCTGCATGGGGCGATGCCTCGCCTTCGCGCTCAGGAACGTCTCCTCGGTGTTGCTTCTGGAGGTTCCTGGATCAGCGGCGAGATGGATGAACGATCGGACCTGGATTTAGTCCTCGTCACACAAGATGACGCGTTTCCGCAGGTGATGCAGGAACGTATGCAGCTTGCGAAGACCTTGGGGCCTCTCCTTGTGGCCTTCACAGGAGAACATGTGGGAGAGCCGCGCTTGCTGATCTGCCTCTATGGGCCATCCCTGCTGCATGTAGATCTGAAATTCACGGCCTTACAGGATTTTGGCCAGCGCGTCGAAAACCCGGACGTTCTCTGGGAGCGAAACGCCGCCCTTACTGCTATCTTGGCCGCTACGCAGTGTCGCTGGCCGGTACCGCAACTGCAATGGATTGAAGACCGCTTTTGGGTGTGGGTCCATTACGCTGCCGCCAAGCTGGCGCGGGGCGAACTTTTCGAAGTGATCGACATGTTGAGCTTTCTGCGGGCGCAAGTGCTCGGGCCACTTGCGGTACAGGATCAAGGTCACCGACCCCAGGGTGTGCGCCGAGTAGAAACCCGGGCGGCGAAGTGGGTTGCGGCGCTCGAGAAGACAGTGGCACTACACGATTTGCGCTCCTGTGGAACTGCCATTCAAGCAGCCGTAAAGTTGTACCAGGAGCTGCGCGAAAGCCACGCCGACACGGCTTTGCTTCGGCACGCAGACGCTGAGGCCAGAGTAATTCATTACCTGGAATCCGTCCTGTAAGCACCGCCTCCTCTACTGTGCAAGCGCGTGTCAGCGATTTCCTGCCCTAACGATTTGGCGGATTCCTACTGAAGTCCGGAACCAGCATTGATATCCTATTCTTGTTCTTCTTGGCTTCCGGCTGAGGCATTTCGTTATAATGGCATTGGCGGAAGGTGAGTTCCGGATGGCCAGACGAGGTGAAGCGAATGGCGGTGCAGTCACGCGTCAAAACGACGAAGTTTGATGCCGGCAAGTATCACGGGCTCGAGCGCGACGCACTGATCCGTATCTATCGCACCATGTATCTTTCGCGGCGACTGGATGACCGCGAAATCCAGCTCAAGCGCCAGAACAAGATCTTCTTCCAAATCAGCGGGGCAGGGCACGAAGGGATCCTAGTGGCAGCGGGCCTGGTGCTGAAAGCCGGCTACGACTGGTTTTATCCCTATTATCGCGACCGCGCGCTCGCCCTGATGCTCGGGGTGACCCCGTACGAAATGTTGCTGGCGGCTGTGGGGGCAAAAGACGACCCCAGCTCTGCCGGCCGCCAGATGCCCTCGCATTGGGGCCAACAGAAGCTGAACATTGTCAGCAAATCTTCGCCGACGGGGACGCAATTTCTGCAAGCGGTGGGTGCTGCCGAGGCGTCGCTCTACTACAGCGAGCATCCCCGCGCATTGGAACAGGCAAAGGCCGCGCCGCTGGGCCAGGGGGTGCGCCACCAGCCGGATGAAGTCATCTACGTTTCCGGCGGCGACGGCACGACCAGCGAAGGCGAGTTTTTCGAAGCGCTCAACATCGCGTGCCTCAAGAAGCTGCCGATGCTGTTCATGATCGAGGACAATGGCTACGCCATCTCTGTGCCGATTGAAGTGCAGACCGCCGGCGGCAGCATCTCGAAGCTGGTAGCGGGCTACCCGGGCCTGTACATCCAGGAGTGCGATGGTACGGAGCCGCTCGAAAGCTACGCGGTTTGTAGGAACGCGGCGGAATATTGCCGGGCGCGGAAGGGTCCGGCGCTGGTGCATGCGCACGTCACGCGGCCGTATTCGCACTCGCTATCTGACGACGAGAAGCTCTACAAGCCCCCTGAGGAGCGCGAAGAGGAAGCCCGCCGCGACCCTATTCCGAAGTTTGCGCTCTTCCTGGTTCGGGAGGGGATCCTGGACGAGAGGGAACTTGAGGCGCTCGAAGCCGAAGTGGACCGCGAAGTGGTCGAGGCCACTGACCGCGCGCTTCAGGCCGAGTTGCCCCCGAAGGAGTCAATTTTACAGTGGATCTATTCGCCGGACGTGGACCCCACCTCGAAACAGTTCGCAGCGGAGCCGCAATTCACCGGCGACCCGAAGACGATGGTCGAAATGGTCTGCGCGACGCTCGCTGACGAAATAGCGCGGGACGCCCGCATCGTTGTCTTCGGCGAAGATGTCGCGGATTGCAGTCGCGAGGAAAACCTCGGGAAGGTGAAAGGGAAGGGCGGTGTGTTCAAGGCCACCGCGGGCCTACAGCGGCGCTTCGGCTCGGACCGTGTCTTCAATTCGCCCATCGCTGAGGCCAGCATCGTGGGCCGTGCCATCGGCATGGCCACGCGTGGCCTCAAGCCCGTGGCCGAAATCCAGTTCTTCGATTACATCTGGCCCGCAATGATGCAGCTCCGGAATGAGCTGTGCGTATTGCGCTGGCGCTCGGCGGGCAACTTCAAGGCCCCCGCAGTGATCCGGGTGGCCATCGGCGGATACCTGACCGGCGGGGCCGTCTACCACAGCCAGTGCGGCGAAGTGATTTTCACGCACTGCCCGGGCCTGCGCGTGGTGATGCCTTCGACAGCGCTGGACACCTGCGGACTGCTGCGCACAGCTATCCGCGGCGACGACCCGGTGATGTTCCTCGAGCACAAGCACCTCTACCGACAGCCCTACAACCGCTCGCCGTATCCCGGGCCGGACTTCACCATTCCGTTCGGGAAGGCCCGGGTGGTCCGCGAAGGCTCTGACGCCAGCATCATCAGCTACGGCGCGCTGGTGCACCGCGCTGAGGTGGCTGCGGCACAGCTCGAGCGCGACGGCGTATCGGTCGAAATCCTCGACCTGCGTTCGCTCAGCCCCTACGACTGGGAAGCGGTCGCCGCCTCCGTGCGCAAGACCAGCCGCGTGATCGTGGCGTATGAAGACACGCTCTCCTGGGGCTACGGCGCCGAAATCGCCGCGCGCATCGCCGACGAGCTGTTCAGCGACCTGGATGCCCCGGTGCGCCGCGTCGCTGCGATGGACACCTTCTGTGCCTACCAGCCCAAGCTCGAAGACGAGATTCTTCCGCAAACGGAAGACCTGCTCTCGGCGGTGCGCGACCTGCTGGCTTTCTAGCGGTTATAGAAGATCTGATGTAGGCTGGCGTTCTAGGCGTGGGGCAATCGCCTCGGAACCTCACGGGGGCGATTCGCCTGGGGGAACTTTTCTGTTGCCTGAGGCGTATATAAAATCAGGGGGCGAATCATGCCCGGGTGGGGTTGCGCCCGGGCGAAGAGAGGCGAAACATGATCTGCGCAAGTTGTCAGAGGGAAATCGCAGAGTACTCAAACTTTTGCTACTACTGCGGCTCGCGCCAGCAAGCCGCACCGCCGCCAGCGCCATCCAGGGTCGAGAAGCGGCTGATGCGCTCGGCCACCGATGTGAAGATTGCCGGTGTCTGTGCCGGCTTCGCTGAGTATCTTGGCGTCGACCCGACCATCGTCCGACTGGTGTGGGTGCTCATTTTGCTGGTTCCCGTGCCGGTATTGCCGGCGTTTCTGGGCTACATTGTGGCGTGGATCGTTATGCCCAAAGCCCCACTGCCCGCGCCGGCGCAGCCCGCGACGCCGCATGCGACCCACGCGACCCAGTCGAGCTAGCGGTTGATTCACGCTGACGCTCTAGGAGCTCGGATCACGAGGCAGCTTTGGCGAACCAGGCTATGCTTTAACCTTGGCCCTGGTCTTGCGGCCGAAGATCGGCTGGTCGAGCGAGATGGCTCCCGCACCGAGGGCGACCAGAGCAAAGGCGGTAACGGCCAGTAACAGCTCGACCTGGTAGTTCTGCACAGCGCTCAGGTTTCCCATTCGGTGAAACCACACAATAGCGAACACCGTCTCCGCGACGATCAGCAGCCCTACGACGCGCGTGAATAGCCCCACGATCAGCAGGCAGCCTCCAAACAGCTCCACCACGCCGGCAATATAGGTGAAGTAGGAGGGAAGACCGAAACGCGGGAAAGATTGTATGTAACTGGCCGTCTGCGTGAACAGTTTGGCGCGCCCGTAGAAGATGAGAATGGCGCCCAGAGAGATGCGCAACAGCAAGAGCGCCAACGGCTTCAGTCTTTCCAGGTTCTGCAGCATTTGTTTGCTCCAGATGCGGCGGTAGCCAAGAGGGCCTGCCAACTTCAAACGAAACCCGCTGCATTGTAACAGAAAGCCGGGTGGTAAATTCGTGTCCCGCTCTCGTTGCACAGGGCCGCGGGGAGGATTAGTGTAGAATTGTGCTTCGCGTTCGAACCCGGAAGAAAATGGCGATAGGGATTGGGACGATCGGTGTCGCTAATGGCGGAGGCAGGCCCGGGCTAAACGCCGTTGTCTGCGATGTGGCGACGCGTTCGGGTGTATGCGTTGCCGACCTGCTCGCGGGCGGGGTGTTTAGCCTCTCGGCTTGTCTTCATGCACAGACTCAGCCGGCTCCACTGAAAGAAACCGTGGGTGCCTGCAAGACGGCGGGCGCGAATAGCGGCCATGTAGCTGCCGCCCAAGCCGTTGCGATCACCTTTGGGGGCTAGTTCGGAGGCCGACGATACGAAACTGGCTCATTGTTCCGATTCTCATCGTGGCGGTGATTGGTGCCTACTTTTGGCTGCGCCCGCGGTCCGTACACCTGCCCGAAGCCTACGTCAGCGAGCGCAGCGCGATCCTATGGAGTAGCTTGGCACAGGTCCGGCAACCGATGGCAACATTGCACTACGGCCAGCGGGTGACTGTGCTGGTGCGCAGAGGTGAGCAGGTGCACGTGCGGACGCGCCAGGGTGTCACGGGCTGGCTGGATGCGCACCTGCTGGTGGAGCCGGCGCTTTGGGAACGCAGCGCGCAACTTCTGGCCCAGGCGCGCTCGATGCCGGCGCAGGCGCGGGGACATACCAAGGTCGTCAGCAACCTCCGCATCGATCCGGGGCGCGCCGCCGCACGTATCTACCAACTCAACCGCGGCACTGGTGTCGAGGTGCTCTCTCGAACCGTAGCCGAATGGTACACCCCCGGCGACGACAGCCAGGCCCCCAAAGAATCAGGGGAAGAACTGAAACCTCGCCGCGAAGATTGGCTGCTCGTGCGCGGCTTTGCCTCGAGTGCGGCGGGCCCTGGTGGGCTAGGAGGTGGCGCGGCAAGGGGCGAGGAGTCGCCGGGCTCAGCGCGACCCGAGGAGTCGGTCGAAGTGGCCGGCTGGGTACTTGGTCGCTTTGTCGAACTTGACCCTCCCGGTCCCATTCACGATTACGCATCTTCTTCTGGATTGCGCGCGGTGGCATGGCTTGAGCTCAATCGCGTCCCGGACGGCGCCGGCGAAAAGCCCCAGTACCTCACTGCCGGCGTGCGCGGCAGCGAGGGCCAGGCGTGCGATTTCACGCTGATTCGCGTGTACACCTGGGGAGCGCGGCACAAGCGCTACGAAACCGCTTACATTGAGAGCGGCCTCTGCGGCAGGCTGCCCATTCGCGCCGCCAAGGCTGCCAACGGCGAGCCCGAGTTCCACTTCAGCGCCGTCGGCAAGACCGGGTTCGAGGAGCGGCTCTATCGGATGCGCCAGAACGTCGTGAGTCGCGTGCGCGAGTCCCAGGAGTCCTCTGCAAAGACCCCACACAAATCCCGCTGACGCCAGATGAAAACCTCGTGGAAGCGATGGGCAGTTCTGCTGCTGGCGATGTTGGTGCTATTGTGTCTGGTGCTGCGCCGCTCCGGGTGCTCCCCCCGCCGATGGCGCGGCGGTTCCACACGCATCGTCGCACACCCAATGACCCCGGCTCATCCGCTACATCTTTCGCCGACCGAAGTGGGCGCACGCGCTCGGCATGTCCGGCTGATGGGCATCCCTGGCAGGCAAGGATCTGCTGAGCAACTACTTGGAAAGTCCCCTTGAGCGGCATCTGGTCGAGAGACTGCACGAAGTGTACGATATATTCGCAATTCATAATTCTACAAGCCTAGCTTTTCAGGGCAAGTGTGCAGCCAGTTAGAATACATTTTCGCCCAGCCTCCCGATCTTCGTTTTGCCTGGTTATTCTTGAAGCGCTCGTTGTGGCGGCCTGCTCGCGCAGTACGCCGCAGGCGCCGGCTAAGCCGCCTCCTCCCCCACTCGAATACCTGGGCGAATGGGGAGTCAAAGGCGAAGGCCCCGGCCAACTCAGTCGTCCGATCTGTTTGGCAGTGGACTTCGCGGGGAGAGTTTACGTGGCAGATGCGGGCAATGGCTTCGTCCACAAATTCGACCCGCAGGGGGAGCCTCTCCTTGCGTTCCAGGAGACCGGACTCAGGCTTCCCACCGACATCGCAGTGGACCAAAGCGGTGCCATCTACGTCGCCGACGCGGTGCGCAGCAGCGTTTTTATCTTCTATCCCGACGGGACGCGTTTCCGTCAGATCCGCTGCGCTCATAAAGGAGGGTCAAAGGAACCCCTCGGCGTCACTGTGGATGACGACGGCAACATGTTTGTGATGCATCCTGACTCTCATAAGGTCCAGAAATTCAATCCGCGCGGTCGTCTGGTGAAGGTGTGGGACGCGGGAGATGGCGTGGGTGAGTTCGCGTACCCTGTGAAGGCCGCCGTTGGACCGGATGGTTTGCTCTACGTCGTGGACGCGCGAGGAAACCGTAACCTAAGGTTTACTCGCGACGGTGATTTGGTTTCTGCCTGGGGGATCGCCGAAGCAGGTTCGGGCGAAATCCGGGGGCTCTTTGGCATCGCGGTATCGGGGAAATACGTCTTCGCAGACGACGTCAATCATCGTGTCCATGTGTGGACGCTCGACGGCAAGCACAAGCTGTCTGATAACCTTGGCGGACGGCTGGCGCACGATTCGCTGGCGCGTGACATTGCCGTCAGCCCGGACGGTGAGTTGCTCGTCCTCGATCCCGCCGGCCCGCGCGTGCTGCGCTTCCGGATTAACTTCTAGCTGGGTGTTGAAAACCCCGTCACGCTGTCATTCCGAGGCCGATGTTTTCTGTCGGGCCGACCCGCCTTGGCGGATCTCTGAGAACGAGGCAGCCCATTGCAATCGCGCGTCGGCTGTGGAAACCTTGTGATCCATCATGACTCTTTTGCTTAGCGAAGCGGATGTGCGCGAGGTCCTGACTATGCCGCTGGCGCTCGAAGTGGTCGAAGAGGCCTTTCGGCGGCAGGCCGCTGGCCAGATAATTCTGCATACGCGCCGGCGTTTGGAGGCTCCCGAAAAGGCGTTTCTCCACTACATGGCCGCTGCCGACACGGTGAGCGGTTATATGGGAATGAAGATCTACACCAGCGTGCGCGGGGCGCTGCGGTTTCTGGTGCCGCTCTACAGCGGGAAAAACGGCGAACTGCTGGCCCTGCTGGAGGCTGATTACCTGGGGCAGATGCGCACCGGCGCAGCCAGCGGCTTGGCCACCAAATACATGTCGCGAAGCGATGCGCGCACCGTCGGGCTCGTTGGGACGGGTTTGCAGGCGCGCACCCAACTCGAGGCTGTCGCCGCAGTGCGCCGGATCGAAGCCATCCGCGTCTTCGGGCGCAACCCGGAGCGCCGCGCGCAGTTCTGCCGCGAGATGAGCGCGCGCCTCGGCGTGACGCTCAGCCCGGCCAGCTCCGCTGAAGAAGCCGTGCGGGCAGCGGACATCGTTGTGACGGCGACAACCTCCTCGAATCCCGTAGTGCTTGGCGAGTGGCTAGCGCCCGGCACGCACGTGAACGCCATCGGCGCAAACTTTCCTCAGAAGCGCGAGCTCGACAGCGAGGC
>Ga0209154_1001295_pt1 | contig 14825 bp, 11 predicted proteins | sample GraSoiAngelo_121_FD_185878 | JGI IMG/M metagenome (GOLD analysis project Ga0209154, IMG submission 185878) | Grasslands soil microbial communities from the Angelo Coastal Reserve, California, USA - 14_0919_12_20cm (SPAdes) (version 2) | ecosystem: Environmental > Terrestrial > Soil > Grasslands ... | reverse complement strand
CTCGAGCAGTTTGATGAGGAAGTGCGCGCAGCGATTGGAAGCAACAACTGGGTGGTGGATGGCAAGCACACAGCCTCCGGAAGACCGCTGCTGGCCAACGACACTCACCTCCAGCTCAGCGTGCCTTCCATCTGGTACATCCTCCACCTAACCGCGCCGGGCTGGAACGTCAAAGGGTTTGCGCTACCCGGCGCGCCGGGGATCATCATCGGGCACAACGACCGAATCGCCTGGGGATTTACCAACAACGGCGCCGACGTAGAGGACCTCTACATCGAAACGTTTCACCCCCAGCGGCCGCTGGAATACCTGGTAAACGGCAAATACGTGCAGGCCGAAGTCCGCACCGAAAAGATTCATGTCCTGGGTCAGGAAGACACCGTGCTGGACGTGTACATCACACGCCACGGGCCTGCAGTGCGAAGCGAGGGAACTCGCAAGTACGCGCTGAAGTGGACAGCTCTGGAACCAGGCGGGCTGGCCGGGCTTTACTCCTTGTTGGGGCGCGCACAGAACTGGGGGGAGTTTCGCGAGGCCTTGCGGCAGATTCCCGGGCCGGCGCAGAACATCGTCTATGCGGATGTGGACGGGAACATCGGCTTCATCGTGGCGGCGCGCATCCCGGTGAGAAAAAAAGGTGATGGCGCCCTGCCCGTGCCGGGGGACACCGATGACTACGAATGGACAGGCTACATCCCTTTTGACGAACTGCCGCAGGTGCTCAACCCCCCCGGGGGCGTGATTGCCACGGCTAATGCGCGCGTCGTGGGGCCTGGCTACCCCCACTATCTGACCGACCGCTGGGCGTCGCCGTGGCGCACGGCGCGCATCTATGACTTGCTGGCGCAGAAGAAAAAACTTCAGCCCGCCGACTGCTTGGCCATCCAGGACGACATTGTCAGCCTGCCGCATCGCTTTCTGGCCGAGCAGATGGTCCGGGCGAGTCACAGCACCAACAGCCCCGCCCACGCGAAAGACCCGCGGGCCCGGGAGTTGCTCGCGCGGCTGGTGCACTGGGACGGGCGCGCAAAGGCAGAATCGATCGAGACGGCGTTCGTCGAGTACACGCGGCGCTTCTTTATGGCAAGCCTGCTCCGGCCGGTCCTGGGGCGAGAAATAACACTGTATGAGTGGCGCGACTCCATTTTCCTCGATAAAGTGCTGCGCGAGCGGCCTGCGCATTGGCTGCCGCCAGAGTTCCATAGCTACGAGGAAATGCTGATGGCTGCCGCTGACGAGGCGGTGAAGCATCTGGCGAGCGACACCAAGCAGCCCAAGCCCGCCGGCTGGCGTTGGGGCCAACTCAACGCCTTGCAAATACTGCATCCGCTGGGACGCACTGGCTGGATGCAACGCTTGCTGAGTATCGGGCCCACCGACCAGGCCGGCACGATCTACACCGTAAAGGTAGCACAGCCGTCGCACGGCCCGGCCATGCGCTACGTGGCCGATCTGTCTAATTTCGACAACTCACTGATGAACGTAACCCTGGGGCAATCCGGCCAGTTCGGCAGCCCGCACTATCGCGACCAGTTCCGCGCGTGGTTCGAGGGCCGCGGCATCCCCGCTCCCTTCAGCGAAGCGGCAGAAGAAAAGGCCCGCAAGCACCGTCTGCACCTGCTGCCGGAGCCAAACCACTAGCCTCACATCCATGCCGGAACTCCCCGAGGTCGAGGCTATCGCGCGCACCCTGCGGCCGCTGGTCCGGGGGCAGACCATCCGCCACTGCCAGGTGCTGCACTCCATTGCGGTGCGCCCGCAAAGCCCGGCCGAGCTGCGCCGCGGCGCTGAGGGCCAGCGCATCGAAGGGGTCGAGCGGCGAGGCAAATATCTCTTGTGGCGTCTGGGCCGTGGCTGTTTGTTGATGCATTTCAAGCTGGATGGGCAACTTATCTGGTTCGACAAGCCCGAGACGCAGGGCCACATTGACGTCGCGCTGCAACTCAATGCCGGCACGCTGGGCTTCGTCGACCGGCGTCACTTCGGCCGGGTACGCTGGCGCGCCCATCCTGATGAATCCCCCGAAATCCGCGCGCTCGGTGTGGATCCGATCTCGCCGAGATTCACACCGGCACAACTGCAGGCGCTGCTCAGTGCCGCCCGGCGTCCGGTGAAGCTTTTGCTGATGGATCAAACGCGCATCGCCGGCCTCGGAAATATCTACTCCAACGAAGTGCTGTGGCACGCGCGGCTTGACCCGCGGCGCCGAGCCGATCGCCTTACATCTCGCGAGGCCCGCCGCCTGCACAAAGCCATTGTGAACGTTCTCCGCCGTGCATTAAAATACTGCCTTCATCCGGCCCCAAACTTTCGCGACCCGGCATGGTGGTTTCAGGGACTGGAGAAAATCCTTCGCGTGTATGGCCGCGAAGGAGAAGCCTGCCGGCGGTGTGCCGGCCGCATCCGGCGAATCGAGCAAGGTGGACGAACCAGCTATTTTTGTCCGGGGTGCCAGAGGTAAGGACAGCAACCCAGTGAACCCAACAACCGGCAAAAAACCAGAGCCGCCCAAAAAGCCGGAGTTTGAACGCTCCCTGGCGCGCTTGGAAGAGGTGGCGAAAAAGCTGGAGAATGCCAATCTTTCGCTCGATGAAGCCATGAAGCTGTTTGAAGAAGGAGTCCAACTCTCCCGCGACTGCCAGAAGCAACTTGAGGAGGCCGAAGGCCGCGTCGAGATTCTGCTGAAGATGGCCGACGGAAAAATGGCCGCCGAGCCCTTCGAGCCCGAAGCTGAAGAAGAGTCTTGAGCCCGCCCGCACCCCAGCCAAAGGGCATGCCCAAGGGAAACACTCCCGAGCAAGTCACCGGCATGAAATTCCCTTCCTTCTTCGAGGAAGACCGGCAGGAGGTGGAGGCGGCGCTCGAGCCGCTCTTGCCGCGCGAAGATACGCCGCCAGCTTCCATCCATCGCGCCATCCGCTACAGTGTGTTTGCCGGCGGCAAACGCATCCGGCCGATCCTCTGCCTGGAGGCGGCGCGCATCTTCGACCCGAAGTCGCAGGCCGCCCTGCGAGCGGGCTGCGCGCTCGAGTTCATCCACACCTACTCGCTGATTCACGACGATCTGCCCGCGCTCGACAACGACGACCTGCGGCGCGGCAAGCCCACGTGTCACAAGAAATTTGGCGAGGCCACTGCCATCTTGGCCGGCGATGCCCTGCTGACCTTAGCCTTTGCCACCCTGGCGGAGGCGCAGGTCGAGCCGGCACGACGCGTGGCGGTCATCCGCGAAGTGGCAGCGGCGGCGGGCACGGTGGACGGCATGGTGGGCGGGCAGGTGGCCGACCTGGAAGCCCAGGGCAAGGACATTGCTCCGGAAATGCTGGAGTACATCCACCGGTCGAAGACCGCGGCGTTGATCCGCGCGTCGGTGGTGGCAGGCGCGCTGTGCGGCGGCGCGGCCGAGGCCGACGTAGCACAACTCGGCCGCTTTGGCGGAAACATCGGCTGGGCGTTTCAGGTAGTGGACGACATCCTCGACGTCGAGGAGTCCTCGGCAGCGCTGGGAAAGACCGCTGGAAAGGATCAGGCGCAGAGGAAGGCCACCTATCCGGCACTCTATGGCCTGGAGAAATCTCACCAGATGGCCACGGAACTTGCAACACGCGCCATCAAGGAACTTGAGCCTTACGGCGAGCGCGCCCAGCGGTTGAGAGAGCTTGCGGAATTCCTCGTCCTCCGGCGCGCCTAGCCACGTCGCGAAAGGTGCGGACCGTCAGCGCGAGACGCCGGCGCTACAGATTGGCGGCCGGAAGGCCCTGCAGAAGCTATCAAACCGGCTCGAATGCGCAATCAAGTCTCTCCACTGCGGTGAAATCCAAAGCTCATTCGAAGCAGAAGCCCGAGAAGAAGCGCCTGGACGTGCTTCTCGTCGAGCGCGGCTTGGCGGAGACGCGCCAGAAGGCTCAGGGGCTGATCTTGGCCGGACAAGTGCTCGTTGATCAACAAAAGGTCACAAAGGCCGGGGCGCTAGTGGTGAGGGATGCAGGCATCGAAATCAGCGGCAGGAGGCTCCGCTACGCGAGCCGGGGCGGGCTGAAGCTAGAGGGCGCGCTGGAGGATTTTCACGTGAGCGCCTCGGACAAAGTCTGCCTGGATGCCGGTTCGTCAACTGGCGGGTTCACCGACTGCCTGCTACAGCATGGGGCGCGGCGCGTGTATGCCGTGGACGTCACTGTGAACCAGTTGGCGTGGAAGTTGCAGCAGGACCAGCGCGTGATCCTCGTGGAGCGCAATGCGCGGGAGCTCGGGCCGGACGACTTGGGTGAGGCTGTGGATCTGGTCACCATCGACCTCTCGTTCATCTCCGTGTCCAAAGTCCTTCGGGCGGTGGCGGCGGTTGCCAAACCTGGCGCGGAGTTCCTGATTCTGGTGAAGCCGCAGTTTGAGCTCGAGCGCGGCGAAATCGCCAAAGGCGGCATCGTGCGCGACCCCCAATTACACCAGCGCGCCGTCGAGCGGGTGAAGGCCGCTGCAGTGGAGACGGGCCTCCTCGTCGAGGCAGTGCGGCCGAGCCGCCTGCCGGGCGCTGAGGGAAACCTGGAGTTTTTCCTCCACGCCCGGCGGGGAGCGAAGTAAAATGCGGCCGCAGCGGAGAGAAATGGGGACTCCATGATCCGAACAGTTGGCATCATCTCCAAGCCCCGGCCCGAGGAAGTCGAAAGGGTGGTGCCGCAGCTCCTCGAACGGCTCGCTGCATTCAACCTGGAGGTTTTCTACGACTCCCAAACGGCGGCCTGCCTCCCTCCGGACGGGCGTGAGCGACCCCGGGAGCAGTTGCCCGCTTTGGTAGACCTGCTCATCGTGCTGGGCGGCGACGGCACGCTGCTGGCGGCGGCGCGGCTATTGGGCGAGCACACCGTGCCGATTCTGCCGGTGAACCTGGGCGGCCTGGGTTTTCTCACCAGCGTCACACTTGACGAACTCTATCCCATCCTTCAGCAGGTAATCGAGGGTAAACATCGCATCAGCGAGCGCGTCCTGCTTCAGGCGGAAGTGATTCGCGACGGCAACGTGGTCGCGCGGCAGCGGGCCTTAAACGATGCCGTGCTGAACAAAGGCCCCCTGGCACGCATGGTCGACCTCAATTTGCAAATTGATGGCTCCTACGTGTGCAGTTACAAAGCCGATGGGTTAATCATCTCGACGCCCACGGGTTCAACAGCGTATTCCATGGCCGCCGGGGGGCCGATCATTTATCCGACGGTCGAAGCATTCTTGATTACCCCGATTTGCTCACACACACTAACCAACCGGCCGCTGGTCGTCCCCAACACCAACAGAATCGAGTTGGATTTCGAGTCTCGCGAGGAGGCCGTTTTCCTGACGCTGGACGGGCAAGTGGGCGTCGATCTGAAACGCGGCGACCTGGTGGTGATTTCCAAAGTGCCTAACAAGCTGCGGCTGGTTCGCCCGGCGCGGAAGACCTACTTCGAGATCCTCCGCAGCAAACTCAAGTGGGAAGAACGCTGATCGGGCGCTCACCATGGTGCGCGAGCACGGCTCCAGCGCCGTAGAAGGGGAAGCGTCTAATGGCACAAAGCCGCGCGTTCCTCCTGCTACCGATCCTGAGTCTATTGCTGCCAATTAAAATGCCTGCGGCAGAAAAAGAGCATAAGGGCACTGCGCGTCCAGGTCCGGCGGCAGATATCGTGGTGCTCAACGGCAAGGTTTGGACGGTGGACCCGGAACAACCACGTGCTGAGGCCATCGCAGTCCTGGGCGAGCGGATTGCCGCGGTGGGCACAAACGCCCAGATCAAGCAATGGATCGGGCCGAAGACACGAAGCATCGATGCGCACGGCAAAACTGTGCTCCCCGGCTTTATTGATGCGCACGTCCACTTCAGCAGTGGAGGCGCGGAACTCAGCGGGGTGCAACTCCGCCAAGCCGCCACACCCGCCGAGTTTGCTCAACGCATCGGCGAGTACGCTCGCAAGCTGCCCAGAGGGGAGTGGATCCTCGGCGGCGAATGGGACCACGAAATGTGGGGCGGAACGCTCCCCAACCGCGAGTGGATCGACGCGCTGACACCGGACCATCCCGTCCTGGTCAGTCGCTATGACGGCCACATGGCGCTGGCCAACAGCTTGGCGCTTCGCCTGGCTGGGGTCACTCGCGACACCCCGACCCCGGCGGGCGGGACAATCGTCAAGGATGCGAGAGGTGAGCCGATCGGGTTGCTGAAAGACGCGGCAATGGACCTGGTATTTCGCGTCGTCCCGCCGCCCACCGAAGAGCAGCGGATGCACGCCATCCGTGCGGCCCTGGACGAGGCGCGGCGTCTGGGCGTCACCGGGATTCACGACATCAGCAGCACCGAAGACGTGCGCGCCTATCAAAAGCTGGCGGCTCGGGGTGAGCTGACGTTGCGCATCTACTGCATGACGCCGATCCAGCAATGGAAAGCACCAGCGCAGGCGGGCATCCTCGCCGGGTTCGGCAACAACTGGATTCGCCTGGGCGCGCTCAAGGGCTTTGCGGATGGCTCGCTCGGTTCCACCACTGCGCTTTTCTTCGCGCCTTACAGAGACGCTCCCGAAACCTCTGGCCTGCTGAACGAAATGATGTTCCCGGAAGGCAATATGCTGAAGATGGCTCTGGGCGGCGACCGAGCCGGACTGCAACTGGCCGTGCACGCCATCGGTGACAAGGCCAACCGGATCGTGCTGGAGATCTTCGAGGAAGTGCAAAAGCAGAACGGCGCGCCTGCGGTGAACTCCGTCGAGCCGCGCGCCGATCGCCGCTTCCGGATCGAACATGCGCAGCACGTTCATCCGGACGACTTCGAGCGGTTTGCGCGGCTGGGCGTAATCGCCTCCGTGCAGCCCTACCACACCATCGACGACGGGCGCTGGGCCGAAAAGCGCATTGGGCACGAACGTTGCAAGACCTCGTACGCGTTTCGCAGCTTCCTAGACCACGGCGTGCGGCTGGCGTTCGGCTCGGACTGGACGGTGGCTCCACTCAACCCACTGCTGGGCATCTATGCGGCAGTGACCCGGCGGACGCTCGATGGGAAAAACCCCGGCGGGTGGTTCCCGGAGCAGAAGATCACCCTCGCCGAGGCCATCCAGGCGTATACCATGGGCTCGGCCTATTCCGAGTACGGCGAAAAAGAAAAAGGCTCGATCACAGTCGGCAAACTAGCTGACATGGTGATTCTCGACGCTGATCTGTTCGCAATCCCACCGGAGAAAATTGGCGACGTAAAAGTGCGCGTGACCCTCATCGGCGGCAAGATTGTCTACGAGGCAAGCTGGCAGTAGGCATCGGGCGCCAGGGGCTGAAGCCACTGAAGAGGTATTTGAACTGGCCCCACTGCGGCACGCCTGAAGGCGTGCCTGACGAGAAACTCGAGTTTTCTTACAGACTGTTCAGCCCGGCACAATCCATGCGACATACCCTGAAGTGCGGCGCCACAGATATGGCGTCACTCGCCACGGACAAGATCCGCGCGGGATTCCCGGCGGCGGATAATGCGGAAGCGGTTGCCTTCGACGAGCACCTCCGCGGGGCGAGGCCGCGAGTTGTAGTTGGAGGCGGCCACAAATCCGTAGGCTCCTGTGCCCCACACCACAAGCAGGTCACCGGGGCTAACCTCGTCGAGCGGCCAATCTTGCACGAAGAAATCACCAGTTTCGCAGACGGGTCCCACGACGTCAGCGCGCATTCCATGCCCGGATGGGTTGTGTGGCGCTTTACTAGACCCAGACGATTCGACAGGACGCACCGCACTCGTCACAGGGTGCGTGGCACCATACAGCGCAGGGCGGAGGAAATCGTTCATCGCGGCATCGACTACAACAAAGTTCTTGCCGCGATTGTGCTTGGTATAGAGCGCACGAGTGAGCAGGACGCCGGCCGGGCCGACCAGCGCGCGTCCCGGCTCGAGGAGCAGGTGGCAACCCAGCGGTCGCACCGCCGCGGCGACTGCGCGAGCATAGGCGGTAATGTCCGGCGGCTGCTCGGCCGCGTACCGCACGCCCAAGCCGCCGCCGAAATCGAGAAACTTGAGGGCCACGCCCGCACGGGCAAGCTCGCGCACAAATCCCGCCAGACGCCCGAGCGCCCGGCGAAACGGGGATAGGGTAAGAATCTGCGACCCGATGTGCGCGCTGAGGCCCTGCCAGGCAATCCAGCGCGAGTCACGGTGCGCCAGATACAGCCGCCGCGCATCCTCCCAATCCATACCGAACTTATGGCGGCGATGCCCGGTGGAAATGTGCGGGTGGCCGCCGGCCTCGACATCGGGATTGACGCGAATAGCGACGGGAACGCGACGGCCTCCTGTCGCGACGCCGCGGGCGGCTTCGGAGACAAGCAGGTCGAGTTCCGCGGGAGATTCGACGTTGAAGAGCAGGATGCCTGCGGGGGTGTCGCGGCGCCTGCGGGTGCCGCCGGTGGCTGTGTAGTGGAGCGCCTCGCGAATTTCTTCGCGCGTCTTGCCGACGCCGGAAAAAACAATTCGCCAGCCGGGCACCCCAATGCGCTGCAAGCGATAGAGCTCACCGCCGCTCACCACATCGAAACCGCTGCCAAGGCGCGCCAGGAGTTGCAGAATCGCCAGATTCGAGTTGGCTTTGACCGCGTAACATAGGGTGTGGGGCAGTGAAGCCAGCGAATGATTGAGGCGCCGGTAAGCAGCTTCGATACTGGCGCGGCTATAGAGATACGCGGGAGTACCGACGCGCTTCGCCACGCGCTCGAACGGGACGCGCTCGCAGAACAGGCGACCACGGCGATAGGCAAAATTCGGCGTATAGAGCGTCGGATCGGGGGGCCGCGAGAGACGCGGGCGAAAGGCCACCGGCACCCTCACTTGACCTTCATTACCACCAGCGTGCGATCATCGGAGATCGGAAGACCCTGAGAGAACTGCGCGACTTCGGCGAGCAGGCGGTCGGCCAACTCGGCGGCAGAAAGCTTGGCGTTGGCTTCGATTACTTCCCGTAAACGATCGGTCCCGTAGAGTTGACCTTCAGCGTTGGCACTTTCGGCCAAGCCGTCGGAGTGAAATACCAGCACGTCGCTGGGATCGAGCACAACTCCCCACTCCTCGTAGCTAACGTCGTCGTAAATGCCGAGGGGAAACCCGACCAGGTTCACCTTTTCGCAGCGGCCGCTCTTCCAGAGCAGCGGCTGCGACTGGCCGGCGTTGGCGATGCGCAGCTTGCGCCGGCCATTCTGCCAGGTGGCGAAGCACAGCGTCATGAAGCGGCCTTCAATGCGGCGCTCGCAGATCAATTTGTTCATCTGGCGGAGCATCTCGGCGGGTTGCAACTTCTGCGGGGCCAAGCTGCGGAGAATTCCAATGGCCACCGCACCGTAGAGCGCCGCGGCGCTGCCTTTGCCGCTGACGTCGCCCAGGGTCACGCCGAGCTGCTGCGGGCCGTAACGCAGGAAGTCGTAAAGGTCGCCGCAGACTTCGCGAGCCGAGAGGACGCGCGCCGCGATGTCCAAGCCGTAGTCTTCGGCCGGCACAGGACGGAGTAACGCGCCCTGCATGCGTTGCGCGGCGTGGAGCTCGCGGTCCATGCGGGCTTCGTCCCGCGCCACCTGCTCATAGAGCCGAGCGTTTTCCAGCGAAACCGCCAATTGTGCCGCCAAAACCGACAGCGTCTGGACGTGCTCCTCGGTGAAGTAGTGCAATTTCGGGCTCTCCAGGTCCAGCACGCCTATCACGCGATTCTTGTGGATCATCGGAATGGCGAGCTCCGAGCGCGTTTCCGGATTCACCATGACGTAGCGCGGGTCCGCGGTGACGTCCGGCACCAGCACCGGCTGGCGCAAACCCGCCGCAGCGCCCACGATGCCCTCGCTCGCGGGGCTGCGCAGCCTACCCTGAATTCTCTCACCGTATTTCACGTCGAGGCGGTGGCGAAACACCTTTTGCTGGTCGTCGTACAGCAGGATGCTCAGAATCTGATAGTCAATGACGCGCTTAACCAGTTCGGCAGCGCGGCGCAACAGCTCTTCGACGTCCAGGATGGAGCTGGCCTCGCGTCCAACCTCATTGAGCACTCGTAGTGTGTCGGCCTGGGACCGCACCCGCTCAAACAGACGCGCATTTTCGATGGCGATGGCAATACGGCTGGCGACGATGGTGAGAATGTTCTGCTGGTCCCGAGTGAAGTAGTCGAGCTGCCGGCTCTGAATATCGAGCACGCCGATGCTCTTACCCTTGACCAGCAGCGGCACGGCGAGCTCCGAGCGTACTGCGCCGAGAGCATTGAGGTACCCGGGGTATTTGCTCACATCGGAGACGCGCACTGCCTGCTTGGTGGCCGCGGCGGTGCCAGTCACGCCCTGCCCGAGCGGGATACGCCAGGTCTCAACGACCTCCTTCCTGTGGCCAATCGCAAAATGGATATAGAGCTGCTCGGTTTTTTCCTCCAGCAGCAGGACGGCAAAAATCTCGCAGTCGAGCAGGCGCTTGACGAGCGCCGCTGTCTTGGCCAGCACCTCGTCGAGATCAAGCGAGGCATTGATTTCCTCGCCGATTTCCACCAGCGTGGGCAGAATTTCAGCCGGATATTTCTCCACCGCTGCGCCTTCGGCGGCTGCCGCAGCGGACAGCGTAAGCGTCTCAGGCTCAGTCTCAGGATGCAATTTGGCTCCTAAAGGATCCAGGTTGAGTTAGAGCTATCTCCGGCTCGCGAAATGTGCTTGGCACAGATCGCGTTCTAAAATTCAAGGCAGCATTATAGCAGGCGGTCCGGCGGCTTGCGCAAAACGGCTCCCCAAAAAGTGGGCGAGAGACAGTCCGAATTGGCTGGCAAGAACGACATCGCAGCTTGCACCGATCAATTGGCGGAGACCCCCCGGGCCTGTTCGAGGATGCGGACACTGGCGCTGGCGCCGATACGAGTTGCGCCAGCACTGACCATGTTTTTCAAGTCTTCCAGGCTGCGAATGCCTCCGGCTGCCTTGACCCCGACATCCTTCCCCACCACCGCGCGCATCAGCGCGACATCTTCGGCCGTGGCCCCAGCAGGGCCGAAGCCGGTCGAGGTCTTCACAAAATCCGCCCCGGCGTTCTTGCTGGCCACACAGGCGCGGACTTTTTCCTCGAGGGTAAGCAGCACTGTCTCCAGGATCACCTTGGTGATGGCGCCGCCGCGGTGGCTGGCTTCAACCACGCCGCGGATATCGAGCTCGACCACATCATCCTGGCCGGACTTGAGCGCGCCGATATTGATGACCATATCGATTTCCTGCGCCCCGAGCTTGATAGCTTCTTCGGCCTCGTAGATCTTCACCTGCGGCAGTGTGGCGCCCAGGGGAAAGCCTGCTACCGTGCAGACCTTCACCGGCGAGCCACGCACTAATTCAGCGGCCAGCGGCACATACCACGGATTGATGCAAACCGAGGCGAAGGAGAAGCGCACGGCTTCGTAGCACAGTTTGCGGATATCGGCGCGTGAGGCCTCGGGCTTCAGCAGCGTGTGGTCAATCAGGCCGGCGATGTCGGCCGCCACCTCGGAGACAGCCGGACCGGCGGAGATGCGGTCGGCGCCAGCGTCGATGACCTTGCGCGTCTTCCGGGCGCATTTCTCAACGCAGTTCTGATCGCAGCCGGGACACACGATATCGTCCAGTTGGAGTCCGGCCAGAGACGGCGCTTCGGGACCGCCCAAGTAGCCCAGGATCTCCTGGGTAACGGCCTGGACGAGTTGCTCGAGTTGCTGCTGTTCCAAGACGAGCGCTCCCGCTGACATCAAGAGAGAAAACGCGGGGTCTGAAGACCCGAGCTGCACAAAGATCCGCGAAGTCAGCCAGTACGCAGAAAGCGCGCTTCGATAGCGCGGATTTTGTCCACCCGTCGCTGGTGACGTCCCCCCGCGAACGGGGTCTGCAGCCAGACAGCTAGGATTTCGCGCGCCGCTTCCGCAGCGATCATGCGCGCGCCGAGCGCGAGCAGATTCGCGTCGTTGTGCTCGCGGCTGTTGCGCGCCGTGGCCCGATCATAGCACAGCGCCGCGCGCACCCCCGGCACCTTGTTGGCGGCGATTGAACTGCCAATGCCGGCACTGTCGATCACCACGCCGCGCCAGGCGTCGCCGCGCACGAGCGCGGTGGCCACAGCTTCGGCAAAATCAGGATAATCGACGGCAGCGGCGCTATCTGTGCCAAGGTCCAGAACGGCGTAGCCCCACTCGCGCAGGTAACTCTTGAATTGCTCTTTGAGCTCGTAGCCACCATGGTCCGCGGCGATGGCCACAACATGACGCGGGACTGCAGTTCCCGCGGGCTGGCCCTCGCTCGGGGCTTGTTCAACGACTCGCAGGGTAATGCGTCGGCGCTCGGCCTCCTCACGAGCCAGCGGGGTAATCAGCGTGTCCGAGGTGATGGTGACTTCATCGCCTGCAGGGACGCCTTCCAAATCTCCCAAGGTGAGAACGGGCTTCATCTGTGTCGCCGCCTCAGTGTGCGGATAATCGACTCTTCAACACCGCAGCTCCTCGGCTCCGACTCCTATTCCGGGGGCAGCGAAAGCACGCAGACGTCCCTTAGATTGCGGTAGCGCTCGGCATAGTCGAGCCCGTAGCCGACCACAAACTCGTTGGGGATCTGGAAACCCACATAGTCGGCCTTGACTTCTTTGATGCGGCGCTCAGGCTTATCCAGCAGCGCGGCGATGCGCAGCGCCTTGGGCTTGCGTTGCTGAAGGATGCGGACCAGATAATTGAGTGTCAGGCCGGTGTCGAGGATGTCTTCAACGAGAACGACGTTGAGGCCTTCGATGCTGGTATCGAGGTCTTTGGTCAGGCGCACCTGGCCCGAAGTCTGGCTGCCCTTCCCGTAGCTCGAGACGGCCATGAAGTCGACCGAGACCTCCAGGCGGATCTGGCGAATCAGGTCGGAGAGAAAAATCGAGGCGCCCTTGAGCACGCCAATCAGGTGCACGCGCTCGCCGCGGAAGTCGCGCGTTATCTGGGCCCCCATCTCGCGCACGCGACGCTGGATCGCACTGCGGCGCAGCAAGACCTTCAGGTGTTCCTGGCCACTCGGCGACACTGCGAACGCGGCCTCCCTATCGAAAGGCCGCTACTCTAACGCAGCGGCTAAGCGATGACAAGGTGGGCCGCTCCAACCTTGTCTTGCCGGGACGAAATTCATCCGGCCGGAACACAGAATCATCGAACTTGACAAACGAAAGTGAGAAAACTAGAGTACGTGGCAACGGGGGTGTGGGTTTTGCTGGATTACTGCTGGAACCCGTCCCGCTGGATTTTTGCCAGCGACGCGTTCCCCTTTAAGTGTGTGCCCGCTCCCTGGGAAGCCTCGGAAATTCCTCATAGGAGGCAAAGACGATGCGTAGCGAAGATGAGCATCGGTTTGGAATCGGGATTCTGCTAATTTTTTGGCTGTTGGCGTTTGGGCTGGCGAGAGACGCAGCGGCGCAAGCGCAGGCCGGCAGCGGCCAGATTGTCGGCACGGTCTATGACATGACCGGTGCGCTTGTGCCCCAGGCCAAGATCACCGTCTCGAGCAAGGACACGGGGCTGAAACGCGAGGAAACAGCCAGCGATGAAGGTCAATATCGGTTCATCTTGCTGCCCATCGGCATGTACACCGCGACGTTCACCAAGAGTGGCTTCAAGACCTACAAGGCTGACGTGGAAGTGACGGTTGGGGCGGCGGTCACCATAAACCCGAGGCTCGAGCTGGGTGAGATCAGCCAGGTGGTTGAGGTCACGGCCAATTCACTAATCGAATCCACCCAGCCCAATCCCGATGCCACTATCGGCGTGCGGTCTATCGAAGAGCTTCCCATTAACGGCCGGCGGTTCCAGGACTTTGTCACGCTGACACCAACGGTACAGATCGAACCACAGCGCAACGGCATTTCCTTTGCCGGCCAACGCGGCATCAATGGCAACGTGACGATTGATGGCGCCGACTATAACGAGCCGTTCTTCGGCGGCATCCGTGGCGGTGAGCGCTCGAACAACGCCTTCACCATTCCCCAAGAGGCTATCTCACAGTTCCAGGTGGTCGCCTCCGGCTACTCGGTGGAATTCGGCCGCTCGTCGGGAGGGATCCTGAATGCCACTACGAAGACCGGCACGAATAACCTCCATGGCAGTGCGTTTTTCTTCGCGCGCAACGGGGCCCTTGCGAAACAGGACGCCTTCAGCCGCGACGCCATCACTTCTCTCTATCAGGAGGGCGGCTCCCTTGGCGGCCACATCTACCGCGACAAGGCTTTCTTCTTCGCTGCCTTTGAGGACCAGAAGAACGATAACCCCCGCGTCGTGGTCTTCCACCGCCTGGACGGCTTCACGCCGACCGCAGTGCAGCAGGAGGCCTTCAACTTCTACCAGCCGCAGCAGGGCCCTTTCACGCAGAGCAATGACGCCCTCACCGGCTTCGGCCGGCTCGACTTCCAGCTCTCGCAGAACCAGCGCGTGGGCCTGAGCTACCACTACAGCAAGAATACGGGCCAGAACGCCGTTTCGACCGGCGACGCGATCTCCCCGGAGACCAACCGCGCGCAATCCAATAACGGCACTGAAGGCGACCGCACGAATACCGTAGTGGGGCAATGGACGGCGATCTGGTCACCACGGGTGGTCCTGGAAACCCGTGGCCAATACTCGCTGGAGAACCGGCCGCGCCTTTCAAACTCGAGCTTGACCGGCATCAGCGATGCCATCGCCGTCACAGGCGCACGCAACTTCCTGCCGACGACTCTCGACGATTATCGCGCGCAGATAGTCAGCAACTCTACCTGGACGATGGGCACGCACGCTCTGAAGTTCGGCGGCGAATTCAACTTTCTGCACGCCAACCAGTCCTTCTTCTTCAATCAGTTCCGC
>Ga0209154_1001293_pt1 | contig 14838 bp, 19 predicted proteins | sample GraSoiAngelo_121_FD_185878 | JGI IMG/M metagenome (GOLD analysis project Ga0209154, IMG submission 185878) | Grasslands soil microbial communities from the Angelo Coastal Reserve, California, USA - 14_0919_12_20cm (SPAdes) (version 2) | ecosystem: Environmental > Terrestrial > Soil > Grasslands ... | reverse complement strand
TATTTAAGTTCGGCGCATGAACCTTTTCACCGCCACAACATGCGATCGTATCCGCCCTTTGCTGATCCGGCAGAAAGACAATCAAATTTGGCTTGCGCCGCAGCTTGGCCGGAAGCGAGACCATTGGGTGAGCCTGCACGTATTGTCACGATGAGAAAAGCGATTTTGCAGCGATCCGCCCTAGTCCATTGCATAGGTCAAGCTGCCGTCCACAATTCTCGCGGCCGATGTAAATGGATGCGACTCAGTCCTTGTCGCATCCACAATGTGGATCACTTCAACTCCGCGCACTTTCAGAAAATCCGAAATCAGCGCGCGATGACAACGCCACCAAACCGCTTCCGCGCACATGATCCCAGCCGGTCCAACTTTCCCGGCAAGATCGACAAGTCGATCAACGCCTTTGCGAAATTCTTCCGTCTCCATGTAATCGGCGTAACCGCGGAATGACGCGTTGCGCCAAGCCGTGTTTCTTGAATCCTTCTTCGGCTTTCGCAGACCACCGAGTTCCGGAAAATGTTCGTAGCGAATTCCAGTTTTGCCTAACGAATCGTCCAGCGCCTCTTTATCGAATTGCGGATAACGTTTCGATCCCGGCAAACTCCGGACATCGATAAGTAACTTGATTGCGTTGGCCTCCAATGCCGCGATGAAATCTTCGATCGAGCGCGTCGAATGGCCGATGGTCCAGAACCGCGCGCTCACATGAACGGGAGTGCTTACGGCGCCGGCTGCTTGGGTGCCGCGGCGGGTGGGCCGGCCGACTTCAGCAGGCGGCCCAGGTCGCTGTTGGTCGAGATCACGGCGGTGGTGTCGTGCTCAAACGCAGCGCGCATCACATCAAGACTTCGCAGAAACGAATAAACATCCTGCGCGTCCGGCGAGGCATAAGCGTTGGCGTAGATTCTCGCGGCTTCAGCGTCTGCTTTGCCTTCAATCTCCAGCGCATTCTTTGTCGCGATCGACCTGATGGAAGCAACGTCGCTTTCCTTTTGGCCGCTGATGTTCGCCGCTTCGCCCCTGCCCTCCGACCGGAATTTCGCCGCAATCTGATGACGTTCGCTCGACATGCGCTCGATAATTTTTGCCGCAACCGCCGGATTGTATTTGCTACGCTTGAAGCGCTCATCGAGCAGCTCGATCCCGAAATCCGCTATTTTCTGCCGGGTTCGATCCGTAATCTGTTTTTCGATCTGGCCGCGGCCGAGTTGAATGTCCGGGATGTTGCTCGGCACAACCGTGCCGCTTTTCTCCAGCTCCTCGTCACGCACCGGCTGGCGACCTTTGGTCACGCGAATGATCTCGACCAAATCATGCGTCGCGACAGCGGTGCGCGTTTCACTGCCTAAAATGTCGTCGAGCCGCGAAAGCGCGCTGCGTTCATCGTTGAGCCGATTGTAGTAGAGCAGCGGATTACTGATCCGCCACCGAGCGAAGCAATCGACGATCAGGTAAAGCTTGTCCTTGGTCGGACATTCCGTCGGCGGTCCATCCCACGCCAGAATCCGATTATCGAAGCGATGCACGACGTCCAAAACCGGCAGCTTCAGCTTCAAACCGGGCTTGGTTTCGGTGCGAATCGCTTTTCCGAAACGCGTGATGATCACGGTCTCGTATTGATGAACAGTGAAGAGCAACGCGCCCCATTTAAAGGCCGTCAAAATAAAAAGAATGCCGAGCAAGGTCATGCCGCGGCTCTGGAGGAATCGAATCGCCCCGGGAAAGATTAACAAAGCGCTTGGAGTTTCCATCGAATCAATGCTGTTCCTTGGGCGGTTCCGGCGAGAGGAGCGGCAGCGTTTGCAGGACGCCCTTCAGGCTGTCATCGACAATGACTTTGTGTTGCAACCCCGGAAGGATGGCTTGCATCGCTTCGAGATAAAGACGCCGTCGCGTGATCTCGGGCGCTTTGCGATATTCCGTGAGCAAAAGCGAAAACTTCTCCGCTTCCCCTTTCGCCTCATTCACGCGGTGGAAGGCGTAGGCTTCAGCCTGTTTCTCGCGCTCCTTGGCCTGGCCACGCGCGTTGGGAACGGCATCATTATAGACAGCCCAGGCTTGATTGATCGCTGTTTGTTTCTCTTGTTGCGCCTGGTTGACTTCATTGAACGCTGCCTGCACCGCCGGTGGCGGCCGGACGGTCGCGAGTTGGACCTGCTGGATCTGAAGTCCCAACCCATACTCCGAGGAAAGATCGGCCAGCCGCTTGAGCGCCGAGGTTTCAATATCGTGCCGCCCAATGGTCAGCACTTCATCCACCGTGCGGTCGCCGATCACTTCGCGCATCACGCTTTCCGAGAGATCGCGCAGCGTTTGCTCCGGTTCCCGCGCGCCGAAGAGATACATTTTCGGATCGGTGATGCGGTATTGCACGACCCACGGGACCAACGCCGTATTCAAGTCCCCGGTGATCATCGTCTCGGTGTCGGCCGGCTGCGGGTCTCCCTGATAAGCGTTGGTCGCGTTTTGGGTCGAGAAACCGAACTCCAGTTTCAGCAAGCGTTGCGTCGGGACGATTCCAATTCTATCGACGTACGGGATGGCGTAGGCGAGTCCGGGATTCTCCATCCCGGCATAAGCCCCAAAGCGCAGTCTCACGCCGACAGAATTCGCCGGGATCGAGACAAAGCCGAACAAGAGCCTGACCAACGTGATGATGATCCCAAACGCCGCGATCAATCCGAGAATGAATCGCACCGGTTTAAAATCGAAACTCGAAGGGAAAGAATTCCTCGGCAGCGGCATAGGTGAATCTTGTTGATGCCAGCGTATCATGGAGCGCAAGGAGGCGACGAATTCGAAGGCACTCCGTCGGATTGACTGACAATATCGTGGTGTACCAAGACCGAAGGGATTATGGTGAGTTTATGAACAAAACTCTTCTATTTGCGGCGTTGATTCTATTGAATGCGCTTGGCATGGCGCTCGGAGCAAGCGAAACCCAAACGCAACCTGCGACCGGAACGGCGGCCCCCGACTTCAAGGTCACGACTGGCGACGGCAGCCAGGTGAGCCTGAAAGATTATCGCGGCAAATGGGTGGTGCTTTATTTTTATCCGAAAGATTTCACGAGCGGTTGCACGATGGAGGCGAAGAATTTCCAGCGCGATCTGGCGAAGTACGAGCAGTCGGGCGCGGTCGTGTTGGGCGTGAGCGTGGACAGCGCGCAATCGCACAAAGATTTTTGCGCGAAGGAAGGATTGAATTTCAAATTGTTGGCCGATCCGGACGCAAAAGTGTCGACGCAGTATGGATCGACAATGGACTACAAGGGAGCAATGATGGCGGCGCGGAATACGTTCCTCATTAATCCGGAAGGCAAGATCGCGAAGGTTTATACCGGCGTGAAACCAGCCGAGCATAGCGAGCAAGTGCTGAAGGATTTGGCCGAACTCAAAAAGAGTTGAAGAAATTGTTATGGCGCAACGCAAATCGATCGATTTCCGCGATCATCCGAGCGAGAAGAATTGCAGCCTGAGAATTTCCGGCCCCGAACAGGGGATGCTCGACGCCGCAATGCAGCACGCCGTTTCGGCGCACGGTCACAAAAGTTCGCCGGAACTGCGCGAGCAACTCAAATCGATGCTCAAAGACGCGAGTGACTAACGGTCGGCGACTTCAGCGGTCGCTCGCTTAATTCGCCGTCATGCAGAACCAAAGTCAGCTCAATTTGATGAGCAGCTTTGAGTTCATCTCCATCCTGATGTCGATCGTGATCGGGCTCGGCGTGACCAATCTACTGGCCGGCGCCGGCCGCGCGTTTTACCGGCGCAAACAAACGCCGATGGACGAAGTGCACATCGTGCTCACCATCGCCACGTTGCTGGTGCTGGCGTTGAATTGGTGGGTCGCGTTCAAATGGAACGGCAACGTCGTTTGGAGCTTCGATAAGTTCCTGGTTCTCATCGTCTGGACGATCGCACTTTATATGCTGACCACTTTTCTTTACCCGCCGGACTTGTCGGAAGAAGAAGAGCGTCGCAACCGCTTCGAGGGAAATCGATCGGGCTACTACTCAGCTTTCATCGCGGTTTGCTTAGCCGACATCACGCAAACGGCGATCCGCGGCGATTTGTTTCACCCGGTTTGGTACGTGCCGTATGTCGGGCAATACGCACTTCTCGCTGCCGGCGGGTTGATTGTGCGGAAGCGCGGTTACGATCGTTTCTTTGCGTGGTACCAGTTGATCACACTGTTGATCTGGGCGCTCCTTGTACGGCGATATTTGGTGGACGATTCGATCACTGGCTAACCAATCTTTTTGCGAAAGAGCGGCGCGCAGTATGTTGGGATCAGGCTAATCCAACGTTTGCCGGTAGCGCTTTATTCCGATCGCTACAACGATGACAGCGAAGAGCGCGATCTGCCAAAGCTGAAGGCTGACATCAATGACGCCGTTCCCTTTCAACAGAATGCCGCGAACGATGCGCAGAAAATGAGTGAGCGGAAAGCCTTCGCCGACGATCTGGGCCCAATGCGGCATGCCGCGAAACGGAAACATGAATCCGGAGAGCAAGATCGACGGGAGAAAAACGAAGAAAGCCATTTGCACCGCTTGCAATTGATTTTTCGCGATGGTGGAAAAGGTGATGCCCATCGCGAGGTTCGCGATGATGAAGACGAGCGCCACGAGCATCAAAAGTGGAATGCTGCCCTGCATCGGCACGTGAAAGAGAAAATGGGCCGCGATCAGGATGACCGACACCTGGATGTAGCCGACTAAAATGTAAGGCGCGATTTTGCCAATGAGCACTTCGCTTGGGCGAGTTGGCATCGAGAGAAGATTTTCCATCGTGCCGCGTTCGCGTTCGCGAGTGATGGCCAGGCCGGTGATCATGACCATGGTCATCGTTAAGATTACGCCCATTAGACCGGGCACAATGTTGTATTGGGTGACGACTTCCGGATTGTAGAGCGCGTGGACGCGCAGATCGATCGGGCCACTGGTGCCGGCGAGCGGTCCGAGCGCTCCTTTCAAATCATTGTGTAATGCCGAATCAAACAGAGGTTCTAACGAACCAAGCGCGATTCCGGTAGCAGCGGGATCGGTCGCATCCGCTTCGACCAACAGCGACGGCCGATCGCCGCGCAAAAGATCGCGGCTGAAATTTTCCGGAATGTTGATCACGAACTGCACCTGACCGCGCGCCAGCAAATCGTGCCCTTCGGCTTCAGTTTTCACCTGCCGGACGAAATCGAAGTAAGTGCTGTTCTTCATCGCACAGAGCAGCGTCCGTCCTTGCGGGCCTTGATCGGCCAAAAGCACGGCAGCGGGCAGATGCCGCGGATCGGAATTAATCGCGTAACCGAACAGCGTGAGTTGAATCAGCGGAATGCCGAGCATCATGGCGAAGGTCAGCCGGTCGCGACGCATCTGCAGAAATTCCTTCACGATGATCGCGCGGAGGCGCTCGAACGAAAATTTGGGATGTCCTTTCATGCGGGTTGTGGGTGCTCCATTAAACTGATGAAAGCGTCTTCCAAACCGGACGGAATTTGCTCCCACTCGTACGGCTCGTGACGAAAGGGCGCGATCGCGCGTTCGAGAGCGACTGGATCCGTACTGCTGACGTGCAACGAATTGCCAAAGGCGACTGCCTGCTGCACGCCGGGAGTCTTGCGAAGCTCTTCAGCCAAACGGGCGAGATCGGGCCCACGGACAGACCATGTGGTCAGGCCGACGCGCGCGATGACTTCGTCGACAGTGCCATCGGCGAGTAATTTGCCTTTGGAAATGTAAGCCAGTCTCTGGCACCGCTCGGCTTCGTCCATGTAATGGGTAGTGATGAGAAAGGTGAGCCCTTGAGCCGCCAGTTGATGAATTTCTTCCCAGAAATCACGACGCGCTTTTGGATCGACACCGGCAGTTGGTTCGTCCAGCAACAATAACTTTGGCCGATGAATGAGACAGGCCGCGAGCGCCAGGCGCTGTTTCCATCCCCCCGAAAGCTGACCGGCGAGTTGCTTTTTGCGTTCGGCCAACCCGAGTTCATTGAGGCTTTCACGCACCGTTTGTTTCCGGTTTTTTACGTCGTACAAACGCGCGACGAAATCGAGATTTTCCTCGATGCTCAAGTCCTCCCAAAAACTGAACCGCTGCGTCATGTAACCGACTTCGCGTTTGATCGCTTCACTCTCGGCGATCACGTTGTGAGCGAGGACTTGCCCGCTTCCCTCGTCGGCGCGGAGTAATCCGCAAAGCATTCGCAAAAACGTAGTCTTGCCGCTGCCGTTCGGTCCGAGGAATCCGTAGATTTCACCGGCGCGCACGGTTAGATCGACATGATCCACCGCGGTGAGCTCGCCGAAGCGTTTTGTCATGCCGCGCACTTCGATGACGTGCTCGCCGTTTTTCATTGCGATTTAAATTCGACATCCACCGGCTGACCGGGATGCAGATTCGCCGCGACTTGCGGTTCAAACACCGACTCAATCATGAAGACGAGCTTCGACCGGCTCTCGCGACTGTAGATGACCGGCGGCGTGTATTCCGCGCGCGGCGAGATGTAGCTCACTTTGCCGACGAACGGATTTTGTACGCCGTCCACCGTGACCTGAACAGGATCATCGTAGTGAATTGCGCCGACGCGCGTTTCCGGAACGAATGCGCGCACTTTGATATTTTGCGGCGGCAAAAGGATGACGACCGGTTTTCCTGCGGGGACCCACTCACCCTGGCGAAAGAGCGTGTCGTAAACGAGGCCCGATTGCGGGGCTGCTTGTTTTTTCTGGTTATAGTTCCATTCGGCTTGTGCCAGTCGTTGTCGATCCTGATCGCGCGCCGAACGCGCCCGGTCGTAATCCTGCTGGGCCGCTGGACCCATGCGGAGAAGTTTTTCCTGCCGCGCGAACTCAGCTTCGGAAAGGACCAATGCCGCCCGCGCCTGATCGAGCGCTGCTTTTTCCGCAGTTTCATCCAGAGCGAATAACGGTTGCGCAGTCGTCACCTGCTGGCCGCGATGGACCGACAACGTTTCCAACTGCCCGGCGAACGGCGAGGCGACGTACACAAACTCGCCTTCGACGTAGCCCTGGAATCGGTCTCTTGCCGGATCGGTGCAACCGTTGAGCAAGAAGAACAAGATCAACGCTCCAGCGACGTCAAAGGATTGTCGACCTGGCCTAACGAACGACATTTTCATTTTCTTCGTCCTTTTCCGGTCAGCGCGCCTTCCAGAACGATCTCGAGAATTCCGGCAAAGCCCTCTTTCGGCATCATCCCCAGTTCCTCCATCTTCGGCGGATTCATGATTGCCTGAACGATGCCCAGCAGAATCTCGATGATGAGCTTCGCCGGAACGTCTTTGCGCACCATTCCGGTCCGCTGACCTTCGCGAATCAGTTGTCCGAAGAAGCGTTCGAACAATGCGCCCCGGCGCCGCTCGATAATCTTGAACACGTGCGGCGCCTTCTGTCGCATGTCGCGAACAAACGGCGGTTTAATCTCATCCAGCTCGCGTTGCGTGTTGGCCAGTAGTTCATGCAGCGCCGCCGGGAAATCGTGCGGATGCGCACGCGCGCTTTCGTTCAGCTTCGCTTCGACGCCAGCAAACTTATCGGCCAGGACCGCCTCGAGCAGTGCGATCTTACCCGGAAAATGCGCATAGAGCGTTTTTTTGCTAATGCCGAGCTCTTTCGCCAGATCGTCCATCGTCACGCTGCGGAACCCGTGACTGAAGAAGTGCGCTCGCGCCGCCTCGACGATTTGTTGTCGGCGGGCGTCGGCCTTTCGATTTCGCGGCCGCGATCTGTGGGTGCGTTTCACGTCTCCTTCGCAAAATGATCGTGTGCCATTCGGATGGGCTCCATCGCCGGCGCCAAATCGTTTTCGCTGCGGGCCATGAATGTCACGTAGCCTTGCTCAGGCGCCCAGCGATGCGGTCGCGCTTTGCCTTCGGCAAGGACTCGTTCCTGATCCTGTTTCGCTAGTCCAATGTCACAATGGCCATGGCCGTGGATGTGCATGAACATCTTTCCGTCGACAAAAAAGGCATCTTCGTGGATTCCCGCGTTCTGACGCTCGGTCACACCCGGAAGGCGGAGGATTCTTTGTCGCAATTTCTGGTGAAGTTCGACTCCTGATTTCATGCTGCCTTTCGTTTCTTGCTAACGTCGCAGAGCATATCCGAATGAATGTTCAGACCGATGTTGGTTATGTTGTAGAGATGCTCGCTTGCAACGAACCAAACGATCTCGCAAATCTCGCGCTCAGAATAATAACGGGCCATGCGCGCAAAAGTCTCCGGATCAACTTTCTTTTCCTTGGTCAGCTCGGTAACGTAGTCGAGCGTGGCGCGTTCCGCGTCGGTAAACAGAGAGCTCGTCCGGTATTGGTCGAGAGCGTCGAACTTCGCTTCGCTCATCATTTCTTTGATGGCGAACGAGCGTCCGATATCCATGCAGAAACTGCAGACGTTGAGCCGCGCCACCTGTTCGCGAATGAGCAAGACCATTTCCCGCGGCAGCGTCAGCTTTTTGTCGAGCGAGCCGATTTTCGCGTAGAATAGACCGAAGGCAGCCGGCAACCGCGCGGAATGCACTTTTACCGGGGTCGAGACTTTGCCGAATTGCTTGCGGGTAAAATAGTAGGCCAACTTCTTCATCAGGCCGTCTGGCTTTTCGATTGGAGGAAGAAATGTATTCACAGGTTGCTCCTAAGGAAACTATTATAGTATATTTAGTTTCCCAAACAAGGAAATTGTTCACGTCGAAAAAACGGAGAAACACGCCCAGCTAGTCATTGTCGATCTTAGCGGGCAGGAACCAATTCGTCGCCTACTCAGATGGACCGCCTTCTTGCCAAAGATTTACGACTTCGGTAAAGCAGTCCGCTATGGCGGGTTATTCAGGAACGCCGTTGCCGAAAAAGCTCGGGATCAAGCCGGGCGAAACCGTCGTTACGATCAATGCGCCTTCAAATTATCGCCGGTTGCTAGGCGACCTGCCAAACGGCGTCACGTTTTCCAATCGCGTGACGCCGGGCTCGGGCTTTGTTCATTTGTTCGAAACGAAACGAAGCGAATTGCAAAAGAACATGTCAAGCTTGCGCGGCAAGCTTTCGGACGATGGAACGGTTTGGATTTCCTGGCCGAAAAAATCAGCGGGTGTTCCAAGCGATGTAACAGAAGACGTGATTCGAGCCGTGGCGTTGCCACTTGGATTAGTGGACATCAAAGTATGCGCCGTCGATGAAACCTGGTCGGGATTGAAATTGATGATTCGGCGGGAGGAGCGAAGATCAAAAAAATGACAAAGCGACATCTTGATCACATTGACTTGCGAGTAAGAGATTTCGAGCGGGCGAGAAGATTTTACGAGAGACTTTTGCCGGCGCTCGGATTTACTTGCGATCGTTCCGACACGGAATGGGGCACGTTTTACTCAGTTGGGGAAGATAAGCCTTCTGACTTTTTTGGATTTACCGCAGATCCAGATCATCAACCGAACGAAACGCGGATCGCGTTTTGGGCGGAGACACGCGAAGAAGTGGACCGCATTGCTGAGATCGCGCGCGATGCTGGCGCGAAGAATCTGGAAGGCCCAGAAGTTTGCGCCGGTTATAGTCTGGGATACTACGCGCTGTTCTTCGAAGATCCCGACGGCAACAAGCTGGAAATCTGCTCTCGCGAAAATCCGATCGTTGCAGAGTGAAACAAGTTCGGCGAAGAGTTCGATCATGAATGATCCGGCGCATGTTCCTGCTATTTTGCAGGAGCCGCGTCGCGTTCGCTATCTCAAGCTGATCGCGCTCTTTAAGATCGCCAAAGGCGTGTTGCTTCTTTTGCTGGGCGCTTCGCTACTTTTTCTGAATGCGCGCGACCGTTGGATGGGTGCGCTGTCTGACTGGACGGACGAAGAAATTTTGCTCGGCCACAGCAAGGCAGTCCATTTTCTTCTCAGCAAATTGCAAGATGTGCTGGCGGGCGGCGGCGCGTTGCGGGCGACTGGATTCCTGGCCCTTTTTTATTGCGCAGTTCTCTTCACGGAAGGAATTGGTGTTTATTTTCAAAAGCGCTGGGCTGAACTACTCATGATTTTTGCAACCGCAGCACTGATTCCGCTGGAAGCGCGGCATCTATGGCATCAGCTCGTGTTTCATCGACCAAGCTTGGCGGCGCTGCTCATTCTTCTGGCGAATTGTTTTATCGTTTGGTTTTTGTATCTCGTGCTCAAGCGCGACAAAGCAGAAGCGCACACCGAGCCCAAGAAAGAATTCGTCGAAACTCGTTAGGCGAATTTCGGCTCGATGCCGAACGCAGCGAGCGCGGCAACCGTTTTTTCCATCGGCAAGCCGATCACGTTGGAGAACGAGCCCTCGATCCTCGCGATAATTGTTGCGCCGCCACCTTGGGCGGCATAAGAGCCGGCTTTATCGAGCGGGTTCACTTGCGCGAGGTAGTTGTCGATTTTTTCTCTGTTCAACCGGTGGAAACGAACCCGGGAAATCTCATGAAAACTTATCGATCTAATGGAAGCAAGATGACAGACGCAGACCGCGGAACAAACTTCGTGAACTCGTCCGCTCAAGCGGCGCAGAATTTTTGCGGCATGATCAAGATCGGCGGGCTTGCCGATAATTTCGTCATCGAGCGCAACGAGAGTGTCGGCCGCGAGGACGACCGCGTCCGGGCGGAGACGAGCGACCGACATCCCTTTGCGGATCGCATTGAACGCTGTCAGCTCGCGCAGGGTAAGATCGACATCCAAACCTTCGCTAACGCGGGGCGACGTGCTCTCGAATTCAAAACCAGCCGCGGCAAGCAGCTCACGGCGGCGCGGTGAATCCGAGGCGAGCAGCAACGGTGTCGCCACGCGCATCAGCGAAATTGCCTTACGGATTGGGCGAAATAGGTGGCGCCGCTTTTTTTTCGCCAAAAATATCGGGCATGCTCATTTCCTGATAATCCTTCGGGATAGTGAACTCGGCGTCGCTGAGCGGATCTTGTTTAATAGAAGTCAGTGTGGTTGTGATTTCCGTGCCGCTACCAGAGGCGGTGCTATTCGAAACAGTTCCGCGATGATGTTTGGTCATGGTGATGTGCGTGCGGATGGGCAGCCCGGGGAAGTCGCCATAGTCGGGCACCTTCGTATTGGTCGCGTTCCAAGCTTCCGACTTGATGGCTTGGAGTTGTTTGAGGATGGCGGCGCCGTCGGGATAGGTAAGCGCGATCCAGTAGACGGCTTTGAAGTCGGGCCCGTCATAGGCGTATTGTTCGGTCTCGTAACCGTTGATTGTTTCCTTCTTGCCGGTCGGAACGAGCTTCGCTTTTTCCGCGCTCTCTTTTTTTGAATTGAACTTCTTTATCATCTCGGCAGCGGCCTTCATTTTGTCGGCCGAGATGCGCACGACCGTCTTCTGATCATTCATCAGATTAGTTAACTCGCCGGTTCCTCCATCAAAGATGGTGGTGATTTCGGGCGAGATTTCGATCCGCATTTTGTCGCCCTTAATCTTCATGGTCATTTCACCACCGCCGCCCACACCCTCAACTTTTTGCACGATGGTGAGGTCCGCGCGGGTGGAAAGGAGCAAGCAAGCGCCGACAAGTAAGGAGAGGCCGAACAGCTTCATGATCCTAAGTAGCTAGCCGCCGCCTATCCAAATAGCAAGCGGTCGAATCAACGACGGCGCCAAAAAGAGCTTGGCAGGAATGGGGTGTCGCGGCAGGTTATTTTTCGCGCGGGCATAGCTTAATGGTAAAGTTCCAGCCTTCCAAGCTGGCCATGCGGGTTCGATTCCCGTTGCCCGCTTTACCTGTCGATCTTGCGCGATTTGGATTGACCAAAAATGGGCGGCCGTAGTAGATGGCTGGGTTTTCTTCACCACCAAGGGGTCAAATGCAAAAACTACTCACGGCTTGGAATGGCGCGGCCTGGTTTGGCGAGCTTCTTAAGCCGGCATTCGTTCTCTTGGTTGGCCTCGCGCTAGGATTTGCTTTTTGGACAACGACAGCGCCAGTCGCGAAGGCGCGTGAAATGACGCCTGCAGAAATGATCCAGTCGAAACTTCCGTCGGCGAAAACGTTAGTCACTGCGAGCAAGCCGGAGGTTCTGTTCGCGGTTTGTGGGGCGATCAGAGAATGGAAAAACGATGCGCCCAAAATTGTGCGGACGGCGGCAGAGGCGCGCAAAGAACTCGCAGGCGACATCGTAGCAACGGGGATTCGCTGTCTGGGGGATCACCCAGATTGCGAACTCGTCGGAGAGATCGTTGGCGCCGGGCTGGCTGCGAATCCCGCGGCCGCATCGAACATCATCGACCTTGCTCTTCAACTCGCGCCGGATTGCCGTGGCGCAATTGAGGTCGCTGCCGGCCCAGCCGAGGGCCCGGTAAATGTTCTGAACGGGCCGGCGAATATCAATCCACCGCCGGGTTCTGTCCTCGGCGGAGGTGGCGGATTCACTCCTGAAGAAGCGGCAATAACGATCTGCGATCACGGCCAAAATGTGCAACTGCCCGCTTCGCGAGCCGATGCCTACTTGCGATCGCACCGAGGCTCGGTCCGCGGCGTATGCCAAGTCACGCCAGACAAGAATATTTAATCATCTTAATCCAGCCCGGAAAGCCGTGGCGGTGCGCGCCGCAACGGCTGGCCTTTTTGATTTTCGCTCGAGGGAGCGGGTGCAAGTAACGGTCGCTCCATAAATACAAGTCCGTGGAAAAATCCCTTTTGATTAGTCGAATCGCGGAAATGTCCTCGGCGATTCTCCTCGCCGCAGCCTTTGCATTGATCCAGGCATTGATCGGTGGGACGCGGTTGCTGTTTAGTCTTCCCGCCTACAGTCTGCTCGCCGCGATTGGTTTCCTCTCGCTCTTCTCACTGCGCCGGATCAAACCGGAACCTGATCAACTCTGTCTTTGGAGCGCGGCAGCGTTCTTCGCCTACATCCTGGCCCGAGCATTCCTCTCGCCGGTTCCCTATCTTGCGCGTGCTGACGTTTATTCGGTTCTGGGCGGATTGCTGGTTTACCTGTTTGTCGCCTGCGTTCTCGTCAACACGAGAGCCAGAATGTTTATTTTGCTCTTTTTGTTGGTGGCCGCGCTGGCCCATGTTTTTATCGGGGCGATTCAATTCCGGGATGGCAATAACTTCATGCCCATCTCGTTTCTAAGACGGTTCGATTATGGGCAACGCGCGAGCGGTTTTTACGTTTGCCCGAATCATCTGGCGGGATTGCTGGAGGTGGTTGGTATCTTTGGCTTGAGCATCGTTTGCTGGAGCCGCTGGCCGGCCTGGGCGAAACTGTTAGTTGGCTACACCGTGGCGGTCTCCTATGCCGGTTTGGTTCTGACAGGCAGCCGAGGCGGCTATCTAAGCGCAGCTGGAAGTCTCGCTCTTTTCGCGGCGCTTAGTTTGTTGCTTCTACGTCGAGCCGATGCCGCCTTGTTTTGGAAAGTGGGCGGCGCGGGAGTAATTGGCGCGAGTGTGGTCGCCGCCGCGCTCGTCTTCTTTGTGCAGAAGAGTGATTTGCTCAGCGGCCGCGCGCAGAATGTTTCCGATAACTCCAATATTCGCGTCGATCTCTGGCAAGCCGCGCTCCAGCAATGGAAAGTCCAACCCTTCGTGGGCACAGGCGCGGGCACTTATCTTTTTTATGGCCGCCAATTCCGCACCGATCGCATGCAGCGCGATCCGGTCGAAGTACATAATGATTATCTTCATCTTCTGGCCGAGTACGGCGCGCTCGGTGCGTTCGGCTTTCTTGTCTTCCTTGCTTTCCATTGCCGCCGTGGTTGGAAAAGCTTTCAGCGTCTTGGTCCGAAACGCGTGGCCGTTTCCGCCCTTCTCCCGAGCAACACGATGGCGCTGAACATGGGAGCGCTTTGTTCGATTGCCGCCTACGCGATTCATTCCGTTTTCGATTTCAATCTGCACATCCCCGCAAACGTTCTCCTGTTTGCATTCGTCTTTGGCTTGATCGCAAACCCCGGAATTCAGCGTGGCGATAAACCGGAGCGCGTAGCGACTTGGGCGCTGTTTCGGCGCCTGCTGTTGCCAGCCCTGGGGATCGTTCTCGCTGTGCAGTGCATGCGCCTCTTGCCGGGCGAATATTTTGCGGAACGTGCGCGCACCGCGCTGCGCGACTTTCATCCGGCCGGGTCGATCCTCTTCGCGCTTCGAGGACTGTCGCACGAACGGCAAAATCCCGATCTCTATAATTATCTCGGCCGTGCCCGGCTTGCTCAAGGTTCCCTGATGAACAATTCACTGGCCCGAGAATCGCTTTATCAAGCCGCGCTCGACGCTTTCTGGAAAGGCCGGTCGCTAGCGCCGCGCGATGAAAATTTCGCGCTGGAACTTGGCTATACCTTTGACGTCCTCGAACGCTTTCCCGAAGCGGAATGGATGTTCGCGGAAGCGCGAGCCTTGGATCCAAGATCGACAACGGCACGGCAATGCTACGAGGCGCATCTTGACCGGTGGCGCCAGACAGGCGCGGGCGCACCTAGGCCCGAATAGCCGAAATCCGTGTGACGCGCTCTCGAGGAATCGGCAGAACGCTCAAGAAAATCATTGCCCGAATTTCTCGGCTCGCATACTCTGGGAATCCTTTCTGCTAGCGAAATTGGGAGCATGCCGGTCTCGACGGACGGCGACAAAAGGCGACGTGAAAAATATTAAAACTCCTAAGATTGGATTTCTAGCGCTGGCAGCCTGGCTGGTTTGCTTTCATCCGCAATTTGTGAAGGCGGGCGGGGAGCCATTGCCCGTAGAGCTATCGGCCGAAGAGAATGAACCGCCGGAGAGCGAATTGGGGCTGGGCAAATTCTCGCCCTTTCCCTTCCATCTCTCGGTCACCCTGCGCGAAGGATTTGATGATAACGTCAATACCGCA
>Ga0209154_1001291_pt1 | contig 14848 bp, 10 predicted proteins | sample GraSoiAngelo_121_FD_185878 | JGI IMG/M metagenome (GOLD analysis project Ga0209154, IMG submission 185878) | Grasslands soil microbial communities from the Angelo Coastal Reserve, California, USA - 14_0919_12_20cm (SPAdes) (version 2) | ecosystem: Environmental > Terrestrial > Soil > Grasslands ... | reverse complement strand
AGCGCGGCGCCAGCCGCTGATACACGTCCACCAGATCCTGCACGCCCGAGACTTTCGCCGACAGGATGATCTGGTCGTGCGGCAGCCCGGCCTCCTCGGCCAGCTCGGCCGAGCGCATCGCGCTCGCCACCATCGCCTCGATCATCACCTCACGCGCGTCGAGCGGGTCCGACCGGCGGGCGTTCTCGTCCATCATCTCCGTGAGGAGCTGTTGGTCGAGGCTCCCCCAGTTGACCCCGATGCGGACCGGTTTACCGTGGCTGAGGGCGACCTCGATGATCGTACGGAAGTGCTCGTCGCGCCGCTTTGCGCCGACGTTGCCGGGATTGATGCGATACTTGGCGAGCGCGGCCGCGCACTTCGGGTACTTGGTGAGCAACAGGTGGCCGTTGTAGTGGAAGTCGCCGATCACCGGCACCGCCACCCCGGCCACGATGTCCGGCACCGCCTCGGCCGCCGCCTCATTGTTCACCGTCACCCGCACCAGCTCGCTGCCCGCCTCGTGCAGCGCGCGTACCTGCGCCGCGGTGGCGTCCACGTCGGCGGTATCGGTGTTGGTCATCGACTGGACGACGATCGGGTGGGTGCCGCCCACTTTGACGCCGCCCACGTCCACGACGACGCTTTGTCTCCGCTGGTACGTGCTCACGCGTGCAATATAAGACGAAAGACGTCACGCAAAAACGTACTTGCGCGACGCCTTCGTGCAACGCCTCTGCGTGACGTCTTTGCTCGACGTCTCTTTAGGGTGCTAGAAGATCTTGTCCTGTATCACGACCCTCGCCCGCAGCGCAGAGAGCTTGGCCGTCCCCGATATCGCGCCGGTGGCGGATACCCGGATGCCCACGTACACCGTCGAGGCGAGGAACAGCTTCCTCATGGCCGGATCGATGATGTCGACGTCGAAGGGACTCGTCGTCGTCGCCCCGGGCGTGACGGCGGCGCTCACGCTGAACCACGGCGTCCCGGTATACACTGTGTTCTTCAGGCTGTCGAAATACACCGCGAATGTCACGCTGCCGGTGCCGCTGGCGTTCACGAAATCGACCGAGCCGATGAACCGAACGGTGTCCACCACGGACGAGCTGCCGAGGCCGAGAGACCGAACGGTCTGCACCGGAATGGTGTCCGGCACGCCAGGAGGCAGCGGCCCGACGTACGGCAGCGTGTCCGCCTTGGCGCCGCTGAGGAAGCTGAAGACGTCGATATCGAAGATCGCCCGCCCTTCCCCGCAGCCGACCGCCGCCGCCGTCAGCGCCACCAGGCACAGCCACTTCGCGCGCATCCTGCCTCCTAATAGATCGAGAGCGACGTCGCCATCGTGATGCCGCGCTCGTTCGACAGCGAGTTGGTGTGCGTCCAGAATCCCACGTCGAGGCCGAGGCCGCCGAAACGCACCCCCCCACCAAACCCGAACTCGATCCGTTTCCGCTGGTCGCGGGCCACGCCGCCCCGCACCGCGAACAGGCCGAGGCGCTGCTCGCCCCCCACGTGCACGACGCTGCCGCGCCCGGTGTTCAACACGTCGGCTCCGAGCGTCGTGTTCCCGACCGAGTACGCCAGATTCGCGATGTAGGACACCGGCAATTTGGTCTTCGTCTCCACGTGGTTCGCCACGGGTTTCGAGTAGCCCGAGTCGTTGTAGAACGCACTGTCCAGCCGCGTGTCGGGCCATGTGATCGTCGCGCCGATGTCATTCACGCCGAAGCCGATCTCGATCGGTCCGGAGACCCACGCGACACCGATGTCGGCGCCGATCCCATGGCCGAGCGTGTTACCCGGCTTCGAGTATTGCGTCAACGTCCGCCCGATCGGATTCACGGGATTCGACCCGGCGAACAGCGTGTCGCTGGTGGAGTCGCCGACCAGGCCGTCGGTCCGCCCGTAGCCGACGCCCACGTAGTAGTGGAGCGCGCCGCCCACGTAGAATCCGCGCGCTGAGTCTCCGGTGATACGGCCGGCGTAGCCGACGGTCGGGGCGAAGCCACTCGCCACGAGGGCATGTACATCGGCGCTATAGAGCGTATTGTGTCGGGCCGGCACCGAGTCGCGCAGGAAAGCGAGCAGTTTGTCCCCGAGCTGAAGCTGCGCGTCGTCGTGCAGCCAGCCCATCACGCCCACGCGGAACCCCTTGTATCCGAACCCCGGGTCGATGGGGCGACTCGAGCCGCTGATGCCGAACTGATCCTCCGGGACGAGCTGCGACGTCGCGCCGAGGTTGACCCGCAGCGAGTCCTGCCCGATGGTGAAGGCCACATCGTTCGTCGGCGTCGGCGCCTGCTTCACTTCGAGGTACAGCGGCAAATTGAGGATCGTGTTCGCCACGAGGATCGGATTGAATCCCCGCGACTTGTAGTCGAAGGCCGGGTCACTGGAGAGGTGCGGGTGGTCGTGGAGAAACTGAATGATCCCGAGCGGAATCGGGATCGTCAGCTTGGGCTGACCATGGCGTGCGGCCTCGGCCTGGACGGCCCGGTACGCCGGATTGTAACGGGCCACGCTGCCGGAGCGGCCGAGGCTCAGGCCGCCCATGCCGATGCGACGTGCGTCGGTCACGAGCCACTGCGCCGCAGCCGGCGCCGGCGCGCCGCCTAGCAGGACCGCCAGCCCGAAGCCCAGGACGAATGTGCGCACGATGCTCCCCATGAAGTGGGTGAATGATCGACGTTTCCGCCCAGGGCGGACGTGAGCCCCGTCACGTCCCGGAGCGCGCGGGCGACGCCTGGAACCGAATGGTAACCGTCGTCCCCTGTCCCGGGGCGCTCGTCAGGCCGATGGTCCCGCCCCAGCTCTCGACCAGCCGCCGGGCGATGGCGAGCCCCAGACCGGATCCGCTCGACGTGGTGGAAAACGCCGGATCGAAGACGCGCGGCAGCACATCGGGGGCGATCCCCCGGCCGTCGTCCTCCACCGCGAGCCCAGATCCGCCGTCCGAGATGCGCACCGTCACGCGCCGGGCGCCCGCGTTGCGGGCGTTCTCGAGCAGGTTGATGAGGACCTCCTTCACTTCGTCTCGCCGGGCGGACGCGAGGGCGCCGGACTCCCCGGCGAGCGCGACCGCGGCTTCGGCTTCTGCACCCCCCAGCGTGTACAGGTGCACGACCTCGCGCGCCACGGCATGGACGTCGACGGGCTCGAGCGGGAGCGCCTCCGCCGCCGGCGACGCGAAGCGCGAGAACGCGCGCGCGATCGCGTCCAACCGGTCGATTTCGGCCAGGATCCGCCCGGCCGTCTCGGCGAGCGTCGCGTCGAAGTCCCGGCCGTCCTGTTTCTCGCGCGCGCGTTGCAGGTGCTGGATGCCGAGGCGGATCGGCGTGAGGGGATTCTTGATCTCGTGCGCGACCTGACGCGCCATCTCGCCCCAGGCGAGCACGCGGGCGGCGCGGGTGAGGGCGGTCGCGTCGTCGAGCGCCACGACGCAGCCGTCGGGCGCCGGTCCCAGGGACGCGAGCTGCACGCGGATCTGGCGCCCCCCCACGGCGAACTCGCGCTCCACGATGCCCTCGGTCGTGCCGTCGAGAAACTCCCGCACCGCGTTCCAGACGACGAGCCACTCCGCCGGCGCCGCCCGTGGGAGCAAATCACCGGGCGTCAGGGGCGCGCCCAAGAGCTCCGCGGCGCGCGGGTTCGCCATCGTGACTCGGAGCCCGTCGTCCAGGGCGATGACCCCGGTGGCCACGTTGGCGAGCACCTGCGCCGTGCGCCGCCGCGCCTCCTCGAGCGCGCCCTGGCTCCGCGTCACGTCGGCCGCCATGCGCTCGAACGCCGAGATCACGGGCTCGAACTCGCGCGGCGCCCCGGGCGGGAACGAGGGCAACGGCGCGCCCCGCCCGACCGCGCCGGCGGCATCGCGCAGCGCGGCGACCGGACGCGCGAGTCCGCGCGCGGCGAGGCCCGCGAGATATACGGCCACGACGAGCCCGGCCAGCGTCGCGAAGATGAGCACGAGCGCGAGGTCTTCCTGCTGCTGCTGCACGCGCTCGTCGTCGAGCAGCTGGGGGGCAGCCAGAATCTCCTGGACCTCGGGTGACTCCGAGCGCACCACCAGGTAGCCGACGCGAATGGAGCGGCCGGCCGTACGGCCGTCATCGGTGAGCTCGAGCTCGTCCCGGAGCGCGAGCCGCACGAACGCGTCCGGGGCGAGAAACGGATCGACCAGACCGAGCTCGCCGAGCACCGGCGCGCTGGTGCCGGCCAGGACGCCGTCGCGGAACAACCATAAGTCCGCGTCGAGTCGATCGCCCAGCTCCTCGACGGATCGCGCCACCACGGCAGGGCGGTCGGAGACCACCGCGCCGGCGGTGGCCGCCGCATCGCGCAACGTCTGGCTGATGAGGAGGTCGCCCGCGCGGCGAGCCTCGTCGCCCAAGCGGGCGAAGCTCCACACCGCGAACAGCAGCACCGGGAGTACGACGAAGGCGCTGAGGGCAGCGGCGAGGCGTACGCGATAGCTGGTGCGCAGCGCAGTGATGATGGGCGGCAGCCGCGGTCGCCACGCGCCGGCCAGGAGCAGACTCACGATCCAGCAAGCGGCGAGGACGCCCGCATCCACGACGACCACCAGGACGCCGCGCACCAGCAAGGCCCACGGATCCCGCAGGTCGACCGACAGATGGACGTGGTGCACGCCGTCCGGCAGCTCGAGGCGGCGTTCCCCCCGGGTCGACCAGCCCGTCCGCGTCCAGATCACTCGGGCGCTGGCGGCGGCCGGCGGCGGCGCGGGCGGCGAGAGGGTGATGTAGTAAGGGGGTTGGACGCGCGGCGCCCCCTGGAGGAAGCGCGCGACCCGCGCCGCGGGAATGAGCCTGGTGCGTGGTCCCACGCCCACGGTGAGCACGTCGGTGCCCGCCCCTCCGAGCGGCAGCACTAGGACGTAGTGAACGCCCGGGCTCCGATCCAGCCGCTCGACGCGCGGGCCGCGCGCCGTCTCAGGGGAGCGGACGAGGGCCGCCACCAGCGACGACCGTAGGTCCACGCTCGCCAGGCGGATCTCTGCCTGGGGCTCGCCGGCGCGCGCCCACACCGCAAGACTCGCCGGGTAGTCGTCAATGGCAAGCGGCGAGGCGAGCCACCAGGCGTACAGCTCGCCGGGGGTACGAGGCGGCGGCGCGGGCGGCGCGGTTCCCAGGCGCTCGAGCAGCGACACGGCGCGGGGGTCGGGTGCGCGGCCCAGTCCCTGAGCGTCCCGCTCGGCGAGGCCGAGGCGACCTTCCACCGCCGCGCCCCAGGTGACGAGTGCAGCCGCGGTCCCGGCCACCGTCGCGATGCCGAGGACGGCCCAGCGGCGCGGCGCCGGCACGAGCACACCTACCAAGGCGGGGAGCCACACGAAGGTGTACCACTCGGGCCAGGCCCCGTAGGGACTCCACAGCCACAGCCCCGCCAGCGCGGCGCCGGCCGCCCAGACGCACGCCGCCGGGAGGGTCCAGGGCACGCGTTGCGGCTCGCTCGTGCCTCGCACCAGCGCCGCGGCGGCGAGGATCAGTGCCATCGCGGCGGTCGCGACCGCCGTCTCCCACGACATCCACAACGCGAACCCCACGCCGCCCGCCGGCGGCGCGATGCCGCGGCCGAGGTAGCGGACGAGGTACGGCGCCCCGAGCACCAGCACGGCCGCGCCGGCGACGGTCCACCAGCGCCGCGCGAGCCCTCGCCGCCACAGCGCGCTTGCGGCGCACAGCGCCACCACCCCAGCCGCGATGAGCGAGCCGGCCGACGCGCTGAACACGCCCAGCGCGGGGCGGTAGAAGGCGGCGGGCGAGAACAGCTCCGCCGTGCGCAACGACGAGCCCAGCGGCGCGCGCGCCGCGCACCAGGCCGCTGCGAGCACGACGAGCCAGCGCCAGCGCCCCGCCGGTGCGACCAGGGCGAGCAGCACGAGCGCCACCGCGAGCGCCGCGCCCCCGCGCTGCGTCGCGCCGCGCAGCGCGGCGAGCTTCGCGTCGCCCTGCGACGGCGGCACCGGCTGGACGCTGAACAGGGTGTCGCCGCGCTCGCAGGAGATCGGGCAGTAGTCGAACACGTCCGGTTCTCGCGGCGCCAGACCGGGCGTATAGAACCGCAGCGCCACCCCGTAGCCGGCCTCGAACTGCGCGCTCACCGCGCGACCTCGATCGGGCGCCGCCGGGACCGCATCGAGCAGCACGCTCCCCACCGCGCTCCCGCCGTCCAGCGTCTGGCGCCGGGCCTCGAGCGACACGTAGAATGGTGTGATGACGGCGCGCAGCTCCGCAGTGTCCCGCGCGGGAACGAATCGGTGGCGGCCCGCCCAGGCGACGGCCTCGCCGTTGGGGGCGAGGATCACGACGCCACGCTCCACGCCCGGCGTCCGCGAGCCGGACCGCACGGCGTCCCGCACGCGCTCGAACGCGGCCTGGCGGGGCAAGAGCGCGGCCGTCATGCCGCGCTCTGCCAGCCGCCGCACCTCGGCGACGGCGGCGGCCAGCGTCCCCTTCAGGGCGGAGGAATCCCGCGGCAGCCTGCCCGCGCGCACCTCGGGCCAGCAGCATTCGATCCGCTGCACCTGCAGCACGCCGCGCACCAGCGTGGCACCGACGATGAGGCAGGCGAGGGCCACCGCGGCGGGAGCCACGAGCCGGAGGGACGGGCGCCGGCGGGGGAAGGGCATCCGCACCAGGGCGAGCAGCGTGGCAACGACCCCCGCCGCGCCCGCCGCCCACGCCCAGGCCGCCGCGCTCCCGTGCAGCCACTCGGCGGCGGCGATGGCCGCGGCGCAGCCCGCGAGCGCCACGTGAGCGCGCCGCTGCACCTCAAGACCCTCGTCCCCGACGAGGTGCGCTTCATTCTTGAGCGCGATGCCCGCCTCCTCGTACCGGTGGGAACATGCGAGCAGCACGGCCCCCACCTCCCGCTTGGTTGTGACACCATCATCGTCGAGCGCCTGGCCGACGACCTGTCCGCGGCGCTCGAGATCCTCCGCGCCCCGACAATCGAATATGGGGTCAACACCGCCACCAAGCGGCCCTTCCCCGGCAACGCCTCCGTGCGCCGCAAGACGCTGCACCGCTGGATGAACGATCTGCTCGGATCCTGGGAGGAAGCCGGTGTCGAAAGCTTCATCATCCTCACCGCCCACGGCCACGACCCGCACCAGGAGGCGCTCTCCACCCTGCGCACGCGCCAGGCCCGCGTGTTCACCGTCGACGTGTTCGCCCTCGACTTCTCGGACGACCTCGAAGACGCCGACGGACCCATGCACGGCAGCGAGCTCGACACGTCCCTGCTCCTCTACCTCGCCCCGCCGCTCGTGCGCATGGAGCGCGCCCAGGACTTCGTGCTCCCGGAGAAGCAGCGCACCCGCTACCTGCGCGCGAGCGCCGGCTCCCTCCCCAAGCGCTCCCCGGGATCGCTCGGCCGGCCCTCGATCGCGACTCGGGAGAAGGGCGAGCGGCTATATAAGATGATTTACGACCGCGTCGCGACGCGAGTGCTCGGCGTACCCGTCCCGTGACCGCCGTCCTGCTGGCGCTGCTCGCGCTCCAGACCCCGGTGGACGAGGGCACGCTGGTCGTGCGGGAGGACACGGTCGAGGTCGCGCGTGAGGCGTTCCGCGTCACGGCGGTGCGCACCGGCGCCGGCGGGACCCGCTGGACGATCGCGACCACCATCCGCTACGACCGCACCCGCCCGGTGGTAGTGCTCGACCCCATCGTCGAACTCGGCGCCGATTCGAACCCGGTGAGCCTGGAATACACCGTCGCCGATCCCCGCGAGCCACTGCGGATCCTCGGCCAGCTCACGCGCGGGCGATTCGTGGTCCGGCTCCTGGGTCGCCGCACCGAGCGGGCCCGCGAGTTCCCCGCTCCACCTCCCGCGGCGGTGGTCGACGATTCGGTGTTCGCGCTCTACCTTCCGGTCGCCTGGCAGGGACGCCCCCGCCCGGTGACGGTGACGGCCGTGTTCCCTCGCGCCGGCCGGCGGGAGCTCCTCACGGTGCAGGACCTCGGCGTCCAGTCCACCACGCTGAACCGCGACCCTGCGGCGCTGCAGCACATCACGGTGACGGGGGGGGAGAACCGCCTGGTGCATCTCTGGCTCGGCGCCGACGGCCGCCTCGCGAAGATCGAAGTGCCCTCCCGACGGCTCATCGCCGAGCGGGCGCCTGCATCCTGAGGTTAGATTCGTCGCGTCTCGAAACTTGCCGCGGGCGCGTCGCGTATGAGGAAGCTCATGAAGCCTCTGCTCTTGTCCGTCGGGCTCTTCGTCTGCCCAGCCATCGCCATCTGCCAACAACCCGTCCCCGCGACCCTCTCTCTCTCCGACGCGATCGCGCTCGCCCGAGAGCACAACCCCGCCTACCGGCAGACGATCCACGACCGGTCGCCGGCGGCGTGGGGTGTCCGGAACGCCTGGTCGAGCCTGTGGCTCCCCAGCGTCACCGCCTCGGGCGGCGTGGGCTATGCGGGCCCCGGCGAGCAGAACTTCCTCACCTCGAGCTTCTCGCAGAGCGTCTCGACCTGGTCCTCGAGCTACAGCTTTCTGCTCGACTGGACCCTGAATGGGCAAACGATCAGCCAACCGGGGCTCAAGAAGGCGCAGCTCAACGCGGCTGACGCGGACGTGCGCGGCGCCGAATCGAACCTCGTGACCGCGGTGACCCAGCAGTACCTGACGGTGCTGCAGGCGCGGGACAACGCCGAAGTGGCCCGGCAACAACTGGACCACGACGAGCAGTTCCTGAAGCTGGCGCAGGCGCGCTACGAGGTCGGTCGCGCGTCCCTCATCGACGTGCGACAGGCGCAGGTGGCGCGCGGCGCGGCCGAGGTGTCGCTCTTGCGCGCGCGTACCGCCGTCCAGGTCGAGAAGCTGCGGCTGTTCCAACAGATCGGCGTGTCGGCGCCGGTAGACCTCGGAACGGTACAGCTCACCGACACGTTCACCGTCCAGACCCCGACCTGGCGGCTGAGCGACCTGCTCGGCATGGCGGAGCAGCAGAACCCCTCGCTCAAGGCGCTGCGGGAGCGCGAGCGCGCCGCCGGGTGGGGCGTGAAGGCAGCCACCTCCAGCTGGGGTCCGTCGGTATCGCTGTCGGCCGGCTGGTCCGGGTTCACGCAGAAGCTGTCGGACATCAATCCCACGATCGCGGCCGCGCACGCCAGCGCGTCGGCCGACTCGACCAAGTGTGAATACGCGAACAGTGCGTGGTACAATAGCTCGTCCAGTCAGCCGCAAATGAATTGTACGCAGTATTACTTTAATCCCGCGACGGAGCAGGCGTTCCGCGACCAGAACAACCGCTATCCGTTCCACTTCACGCCGCAGCCGTTCCAGGCGCGGCTCACCTTATCGATCCCGTTGTGGGGTAACTTCCAACAACCGCTGCAGGTGTCGCAGGCCAAGGCCCAGCAGCAGGATCTGCAGGAATCGGTGCGGGCACGTGGACTGCAAGTGCAAACCGACGTCAGTCAGGCGTACCTGACGCTCCAGACGGCGTTTCAGACGATCGCCATTCAGGACACGAACCGCACCGCGGCGCGCGAGCAGCTGCAGCTGGCCACGGAGCGCTACCGCGTCGGCTCGGGGACGTTCTTCGAGCTGCTGGACGCCCAGGTGGCGGCGCTGCGCGCCGAGACCGACTATATCAACGCCGGGTACGACTACCACAAGGCGCTGGCCGCGCTCGAAGCGGCGGTCGGCCGACCGCTGCGGTAACCGGAGGATCCGACTGTCATGTCCAAGCGCAGCAAACTGCTGGTGGGTGCGGGCGCCGCGGTGGTCATCCTCGGCATCGTGGTGATCAGCGCCGCCGCGCGGCGGGACCGCGGCCAGGAGGTGCGGTTCGAGACCACGGGCCGACGCGATCTCGTCGCCGCCGTGACCGCGAGCGGCAAGATCCAGCCCAAAAAGAAGGTCGACGTGTCGGCGGACATCACGGGACGCATCACGAAGATCGCAGTGCGCGAAGGCGACTTCGTGAAGCAGGGCCAGTTCCTGATCCAGATCGACCCGACGATCTACGAGGCGAACCTGCAGCAGGCCGCGGCCACGATGGCCTCGGCGCAGGCGGCGGCGGTGCAGGCCAAGGCCAACCAGGACCAGTCCGAGCGCGCCCTGCGGCGCACCAAAGAGCTCCACACGCAGAGTCCCAACTTGATCTCCACGGAGCAGCTCGAGCAGGCGCAGACGGCATTCGACATCGCCGAAGCCAACCTGAATGCGGCGCAGCACCAGGTGGATCAGGCGCGCGCCGCGGTACAGTCGGCGCGCGACAATCTCCGCAAAACCACGCTCGTCGCCCCGATGACGGGCCGGGTGACGCGGCTGGCGGTGGAGGAGGGTGAGGTAGCGGTGCCAAGCACCTTCTCGAAGGACATCGGCCTGCTGCTGACCGTCTCCGACCTGTCCGTCATCCAGGCGAAGGTGAAGGTGGACGAGACGGACGTGGTACGCGTCCACCTCGGCGACTCCGTCGAGGTCTCGATCGACGCGTTCCCCGACACCGCCTTCATCGGCCGCGTGACCAAGGTGTCCGATTCGAGTGTGCGCGACGCCACCTCGGCCGCGACCGGGCAGAACGACCGGGCCGTGGACTACGAAGTCGAAATCACGCTCGACAAGCCGCCCACCGACATCCGCCCCGATCTGTCCGCCACGGCGCGGATCGTCACCGATACGCGCAAGCACGCACTGTCGATCCCGATCATCGCGCTGACGGTGCGCGAGAACAAGACGGGGGCGACCGAGAGCCGTCCGGCGGACACGGCCGCCGCCCGAAAGAAGAAGGAGACGGAGGGCGTGTTCGTGGTGAAGGACGGCGTGGCGAACTTCCGACCGGTCAAGGTCGGCGTCGCCGGGGACGAGTACTTCGAAGTGACGGAAGGCCTGAAGCCCGGCGAGACCATCGTCGCCGGACCGTATCAGGCGATCCGCGATCTCAAGGAAGGCGCGCGGGTGCGCCCGATGAAGGCGTCGGCCGACTCCGCGAAACAGAAGACCCCGTCATGACCGCGCCCCCACTCCAGGCGTTCCGCACCGGCGATACGCCGCTGCCCGACATCGTCATCCTGACGCACAAGCTCACGCGCGCGTACGACATGGGGGGCGAAGTGGTACGCGCGCTGCAGGGCGTGAGCCTGCAGATCAAGAAGAACGAGTACGTGGCCGTGATGGGGCCGTCGGGGTCCGGCAAGTCGACGCTCATGAACCTGATCGGCTGCCTCGACACGCCCACGTCGGGTGAGTACTGGCTCAACGCCCAGAAGGTCTCCGACCTGGACGACGACGCGCTGGCCCGCATCCGCAACAAAGAGATCGGGTTCGTGTTCCAGACCTTCAACCTGCTGCCCCGCGCGACGGCGCTGCACAACGTGGAGCTGCCCCTCATTTACGCCGGGCACGGCGCGCGCGAGCGGCGCGCCCAGGCGGTGCATGCGCTCGAGCGCGTGGGGCTCGCCGACCGGATGCAGCACCGGCCCAACGAGCTGTCGGGCGGGCAGCGCCAGCGCGTGGCCATCGCGCGGGCGCTCGTCAACGAGCCCTCGATCCTGCTCGCGGACGAGCCCACCGGAAACCTCGATTCCACGACGAGCGGCGAGATCATGCAGGTGTTCGCGGCGCTGCACGGGCAGGGCCAGACGATCGTGATGGTGACGCACGAGCACGACATCGCCGCGCACGCAGCCCGCGTCGTGACCTTACGGGACGGATTGATCGCCACGGATCAGCGCCAGGCCGCCTAGATGCCGGTCTTCGAAGCGTTCCGGCTCGCCCTCCAAACCATCCGCGCACAAAAACTGAAGAGCGGCTTCTCGCTGCTCGGGGTGTTCATCGGCGTCGCCTCGCTCATCGCCGCCTGGTCGATCGTGAACGGCGTGAACCGCTACATGACCGAGAAGTTCGCCCAGACGCTGTACGGCGTGAACACATTTCAGCTGCGGCGCCGGCCGATGTTCGCGGCGAACGTGCCGGACTCGGTGTGGCGCGCGTGGCGGCGCCGCCCACGCATCAAGTTCAGCGACGCGGAGGCGGTGACGGCGGCGCTGACGATGCCCGTCGTCACGGCCTGGCAGTCGGACGATAACGGGTCCGTCTTCTACGGCGGCAAAGAAGCGCGGGACATCCAGCTCGTCGCCGCGAGCGAGCGATACTTCGAAATCAAGAACCTACGGATCGCCATCGGACGGCCCTTCACGGCCCAGGAGAATCGCTCGGGCGTCCCGGTGGCTGTCTTGGGCGACGCGGTGGCCAAGCGGCTGTTCGTCGATCGGACACCGCTGGAGCGCAGCGTGCGGATCGGCGGCATCGGGTATCGGGTGATCGGCGTGGTCGAGAAGCAGGGCAGCGTCCTGGGATTCCCGCTCGACCGCTTCGTGGTCGTGCCCGCCTTCGCACCTGCCCAGAGCCTCGTGAACCCGCCCGGCGTGGTGGACGCCCTTCTGGTGAAGGCGCGGTCCGAGGTCGAGATGCGCGAGGCCATGGAGGTGGCGGAGGGAGTCATGCGCAGCCGCCGCCACCTGCGCCCCAACCAGGACAATAATTTCGTGCTCGACACGTCCGAAGGAGTGCAGCGATTTTGGGCCGGGATCAGCCGCATTCTCGTCGTGGTCCTCCCGGGCGTGGTGATCGTGTCGCTCGTGATCGGCGGCATCGTGATCATGAACATCATGCTGATGTCCGTGGCGGAGCGCACCCGCGAGATCGGCCTGCGGAAGTCGCTCGGCGCGCGGCGCCGGGACGTGCTGCGCCAGTTCCTCGCGGAGTCGGCTGCCCTCGCCACCGTCGGCGCGGCGTTCGGCATCGTCGCCGGGATCGGACTCACCCTGCTGATCAACGCCGTAAGCCCGCTCCCCGCCTCGGTGTCACCGGCGTCGGTGGTGCTGGGCGTCATCATGGGCGCGGGCGTCGGCGTGATCGCCGGCGTTTACCCCGCCAGCCGGGCCGCGCGCCTCGACCCCATTGCGGCCCTGCGCCAGGAGTAACGCGTGACCGCCCTGTTCGAAGGCGTCGGCATCGCCCTGGCTTCGCTGCGGGCCCATAAGATGCGGGCGGCCCTCACGATCCTGGGCGTTGCCATCGGCGTCACCGTCGTGATGGTCATCGGGGCGTTGATCAGCGGATTCAACAAGGGCATCTCAGACATGCTCGGGTCGCTCGGGCCCAAGACGTTCTGGGTCGGGCGCTATTGGGGCGGCCAGGACGAGGACCCAGAAGATCCCGATCCATGGCGGCGCCGACCGCCGGTGACCATAGAGGAAGCGAGGCGCTTGGAGGAGCTGCCGACCATCGCGTTCGTGGTCGTGGACGAGAACACCCTGGCAGACATCAACTTCGAAGGCCACACCCTGTCGGCGATCAACGTTCGGGGCCGGGATGCCGACTGGCCGATGATCGAAGGCGGACACATTCACCCCGGTCGCTCGTTCTCCCACCTCGAGGACGCCGCCAACAGCCACGTCGCGGTCGTCAACACCAAGCTCGCCGAGAACTTGTTCGGCCAACGGGACGCCATCGCGCGGCGCATCAAGATCGGCGGCGTGCCGTATGACGTGGTCGGGGTCTACGACCCCCCGCCGCGCTTGTTCGGCGACGGCGACCGACCCGAAGTGATGATTCCGCACGGCACCTTCACCAAGGATCTGCCGTACTTCCCCGGCTGGATGGACATGTTCGTGGTGCCTCAGGACTCCGTGTCCGTGGGGCGCGCCATCGACGACGTGACGATGGCGATGCGCGAGAAGCGGGGGCTTCGGCCCGGCCAGAAAAACAACTTCGACGCGATTACGCAGGACGTGTACGTCCAGGCGATCAACAGCTTCACGCTGGTAGCCCGCGTCCTGATGATCGTCCTCTCCATGGTCGGCCTGCTCGTGGGGGGCATCGGCGTGGTCGCGATCATGATGATCTCCGTCACGGAGCGCACCCGCGAGATCGGGGTGCGCAAGGCGCTGGGCGCCACGCGACGCGAGATCCTGTGGCAGTTCCTGGTCGAAGCGGCGACGCTGACGCTGGTGGGTGGCATTATCGGCATGGCGGTCGGCTGGCTCGTGTCGCTGGTCCTCGCCAAGGCTACGCCTGTGCCGTCGTATGTACCCATCGGCTCCGTGGTCCTCGCCCTCGGCTTGGCAGCCTTCACCGGCCTCGTGTTCGGGATCCTTCCCGCGAGAAAGGCCGCGCGGCTCGATCCGGTCGAGGCGCTCCGGTACGAATAGATGCCCTTCTTCGAGGCCATCCGCCTCGCCCTGCAGACCATCCGGGCGCAGAAGCTCAAGAGCGCCTTCTCGATCATCGGCGTGTTCATCGGCGTGATGTTCCTCATCGCCGTCGTGTCGGTCGTGCAGGGGATGAACCGCTACATGACCGACAAGTTCGCCGGCACGATCCTCGGCGTGAACACGTTCCGTTTGCGGCAGTTCCCCGACGTGCAGCTCGGCAACGTCACCGATTCGACGTGGCGGGTGTGGCGCCGCCGGCCCCGCGTGAGCTACGAGGACGCCCAGGCCGTGATGCGCGGCGTGACGGTCCCGGTGCTCGCCGCGTGGGAGTCGAGCACCCGCACCACGCTCGTGGCTGGGCGCAAGCAGGCAAAGGATGTAGCGGTCACCGCGGCGACCGAGCTCTACTTCGACATCCGCGCTCTCCCCGTCGAGCAAGGCCGCCCCTTCACGGGACAGGAAGTTCAAGCCGGAGTGCCCGTGCTCGTGCTGGGGCACGAGTTAGCCGACAAGCTGTTCGAGGGTCAGGATCCGATCGGCCGCGAGGTGCGGATTTTCGGCCTTCCTTACCGGGTGATCGGCGTGGTCGAGAAACAGGGCAACCTGTTCGGCTTGTCGCTCGACAAGTTCGCGGTGGCGCCGGCGAGCGCCCCGCTCAAGAGCTACGTCAGCGAACC
>Ga0209154_1001288_pt1 | contig 14871 bp, 12 predicted proteins | sample GraSoiAngelo_121_FD_185878 | JGI IMG/M metagenome (GOLD analysis project Ga0209154, IMG submission 185878) | Grasslands soil microbial communities from the Angelo Coastal Reserve, California, USA - 14_0919_12_20cm (SPAdes) (version 2) | ecosystem: Environmental > Terrestrial > Soil > Grasslands ... | reverse complement strand
GGCGGCCGTCCTGGCGGTGCCCGTGCTGGCGGCCGGTCTCTTGGGGCCGCTCCCGACGCCCGGGTGGTCTGCCTCCGCTCCCCCGGATCTCGCGCTGTCGTGGCTCAGGGCCGGCGCGACCGCCCCGTTCGAGCGCGCAACGCGGGCATGGCTGTCCGCGCTCGCGCCCCTCCCGCTTGTCGGCGCGGCGGAGGCGGCATCTCCCTCCCGCGCCTGGCCCGGGGTGCCCCCCGTGCCGGTCTCACCGTACATTACGACCGACACACGCCCGATCGGGCCCGGACTCCGCGACGAAGAGACGCGCATCTGGCGCGCGCTCCAGGCGGCGGGGCTCAGCCCCTTCGTCGTCAAGGTGACCGTCGCCAGCGACGGGGTCAGCCGCATGCCCAACGGGCTGATCGGACACCTGGCATGGATCTGGTTCGTGTACGGGATGGACTGGACCGGCGGCGCCGGGTCGTTGATTCGGGAGGTGCAGGCCAGCGAGCGCGCCCTCGCCGTCACCGCGTTTCGCGCCGAGCCGCGGGTGGCCCAGTTGCTCCTGACCGGCCAGTATCAGGTGAGCGGTCCGTTTGAGGGCCGCCGGACGGATGTCTCCGTGACCGCCCGGCTCTACCGGCATCGGCTGATGGCGGAGTCGCCGGGTCTGGAGCCCGCCGCGGCGCTCGCCCGGGCCGGCGATGTGTGGTACGGTCCCTCGCTCCTCGCCGGGATGCCGGTGATGCTCCATCCGCGCGCCCACGAGGTGCGCCTGCCGTCGGGGTTGCCCCGGCCGGTGCCCGCGGTGCCCGGCGACCGGACCTCCGAGTCGACCGAGCACTTCGACGGCACGCTCGTCGAGCGGATCCTCGAGACCAAGTACCGGCTCGAGGGGATCCTGTTCGGCGTCGAGACCCACGGCCGGTTCTGGCGGGGCAACCCGCGCCGGCGGGAGATCGCCCTGACGTTTGACGACGGCCCCAACCCGGTCGCCACCCCGCTCCTCCTCGCGATCCTCCGACGGTATGGGGCGCACGCGACATTCTTCGTCATCGCCGGTCACACGGTGGCTTACCCGTACCTGGTCAGGCAAATGATCGCGGAGGGGCACGAGGTGGGGAATCACACATTTCATCACCCGAACCTCACGACCCTCGATGACGGGATCGTGCGGCAGGAACTAGCCGCGGCCGACCAGGTGCTCCGGGCCACGGCCGGCCCCCTGCGGTGGTTTCGGCCCCCGGGGGGAGATTACAGCGCGCAGGTGGCGCAGACGGCCGGGAGCGACGGGATGGGGCTGGCGATGTGGACCGCGAATTCGGGGGATTGGGCTCTGCCGCCGCCGAACGTGGTGACGGAGCGGGTCCTGGCCCGGGCGGAGCCCGGAGCGATCATCCTGCTCCACAACGGGACGCTCAATACCGTCCACGCCCTGCCCGGGATCATCAAGGAGCTGAAACGCCGCGGCTACGATCTGGTGACGATCTCACACCTGGCGCGGGATGCCGAATAGCATGACGAATCGCGAGAAGCACATGACCCTGGTCGAGCATCTCGAGGAGCTCCGCCAGCGGCTCCAGTACGCGGTGCTCGGCCTGCTCATCACGACCGGCCTCGGGCTGTTCTTCGTGGACACCCTGCTCGCGCTGCTGCTCCGGCCCGCGGGGGGGATCCGGCTGACGACGCTGACCGTGATTGAGCCGTTTCTCGTCAAGGTGAAGGTGGCCTTCTTGTTCGGGTTCGCGGTGAGCATGCCCTGGATCATCTACCAGCTCTACGCCTTCGTCGACCCGGCGCTCACGGAACAAGAGCGGCGGCGGACGATCCCCCTCGCGCTGCTGGCCGGCCTGCTCTTCGCCATCGGGGTCGTGTTCGGCTACCTGTTCATCCTGCCCGTCAGCCTCCACTGGCTGCTCGCGCAGGCCGGAACGCAGTTCAACGCGCTGATCACCGCCAACGCCTACATCTCCTTCGTGCTGTTCTTCCTCCTGATCGTGGGCGCGACGTTCGAGACGCCGCTCGTGATTCTCACGCTCGCGTTCCTCGGCGTCGTCTCCCCCCAGACCCTCCGCCGCGAGTGGCGGATCGCCTACATGGTCATCGGCGGCATCGCCGTCTTCGGGACCCCGGATTGGAGTCCGGTCACGATGCTCCTCGTCGCGATCCCGATGGTCCTGCTCTACGAGTTCAGCCTCATCCTCTGCCGCCTCTTCATCCGGCCGGCGGCGCCGCAGCCCGTCCGCGAGACGTAGACCGCCGGAGCGCGCCGGAACCCCCGGCGCGCCGCGTCCGTACCCTCGGAAGAGTCCAGGGAAATTGTCCGGAAGAAAGGGTCCGATCCTCCGAACTGTGGAGTGGCACCGCGGGGCCGGCCTGTTATAATGAGCCGATGAATTTTATGAAACCCGGCATCCGCCGCTTCTTGGGCTGCGCCGCCGCGCTCGGGCTGCTGGCCGCGGGCATCCAGGCGTCTCCGGCGCCGGCCTTTGGGCGCCCCCCCTCCGGGGGCCTTGGCCGTGCGGCCTGCAGCGTGTCCGTCCCGGTGCTGGTGGTCGGCGGCACCCCCGCGGGCGTGGCGGCGGCGGTCACCACCGCGCGGATGGGGACCCAGGTGATCATGACCGAATCCCGGCCGTATCTCGGCGGGGACCTCACCGGCTCGATGCTCAACATGTTCGACATGGATTACGGGCCCGGGGGGCAGCACCTGTCCCGCGGAATCTTCATGGAGATTTTCCGGCAGTTGGGCATCACTTTTGACGTGGAGCTGGCCAAGCACGTGTTCCTCCTGGAGGTCGCCCGCCACCCCCTGGTGGCGCTCCGGCTCTCCACCCGGCCGCTGCAGGTGATCGTCCAGGGTGATCGGATCACCGCCGTGGTCATGGAGGATACGGTCTCTCACGCGCGGCAGACGATCTGCGCCAAGCGGGTCGTCGACGCCACCGACGACGGGGACGTCGCCGCGATGGCGGGGGTGCCGTACCAGCTGGGCCGGGAGGGATCGGGAGTGGACCGGGCCATGATGGCCGCCACGCTGGTCTTCGAGCTCAGCGGGGTCAACTGGCAGGACGTCGTGTCGTACGTCACGTCGACCGGCGGGAGGCGCGCCACGCGCGGCGGGATCTTCCACGGGAACGCGTGGGGCTACGGCGCGATGCTGCGATTCTACCGGCCGATCCAGCCGGGGATTGGGATCTATGATCTCAACATCGGCTGGCAGAACGATCATACGGTCCTGATCAACGGGCTGCTGGTCTACGGCGTCGACGGCACCGATCCCGCGTCCGTCGCCGACGGCATGCGCCGGGCCACCCTGGAGCTGCCCGCGCTGGTCCAGTACCTCAGGATCACCGCCCCGGGGTTCAAGGACGCCGAGCTGGTCCGCACGGCGGACTACCTCTACATTCGCGAGACCCGGCACATCCGGGGGCTCTACACGCTGACCGCTCAGGACATCGTCGACGGGCGCGTGTTCTGGGACGCGGTGGGTGTGGCCAGCTACCCGATCGACCTGCATCCGTACCGTCCAGGCGAGCTGAACCCCTACGCGCCCCACCGGTACGTCTACACGATTCCCCTGCGCTCGCTGGTGCCGGTCGGGATCAGCAACCTGCTGCTGGCCAGCCGGGCGATCTCCGCAAGCTACGAGGCCGCCGGTTCGACCCGCGTGGTGCCCACGACCATGGAGGAAGGCCAGGCGGCGGGGACCGCCGCCGTGCTCTCGCTTCGATCCAAGGTGTCGATCCCGGACTTCACCGAGGATCCCGGGCTGGTGCACGAACTGCAGGCCACTCTGCATACTCAGGGTCAATACCTGCTGCCGGAGACGGTGGCCGCGGCCCTCGGGGTTCCACCCCGCCAGTGGCCCGGCGCTCCCCGTTCGCCCGTCAAGCCCCAGGCCGCCCCGGCTCAGCCCTAATCCTCCCCGCACGTTCGGGGAAGGAGGAACGGTCCTCCGGTCCCTGGTAACAGGTCCCGTGTGATCTGGAACGTTCCCGCGGAAACCATGCCGCGCGGCGACCTGGCGGGGCTGCAGGTGAGCCGGCTGCAGGCTCTCGTCCGGCGGGTGGACGAGCGGGTGCCGTTCTACCGGCAGGCCTTCGAGCGGGCGGGGGTCCGTTCGGAGCAGATCCGGACCCTCGACGACATCCGCCGTCTGCCCTGGACCCGGAAGACCGATCTGCGGGACCACTATCCGTTCGGCCTCTTCGCGGTCCCGAGGGATCAGGTGGCCCGCCTCCACGCGTCCTCGGGGACCACCGGAAAGCCGACCGTGGTCGGGTACACCCGCGCCGATGTCCAGATGTGGGCCGAGGTCTGCGCGCGCTGTCTGGCCGCCAGCGGCGGACGTCCGGGCGATGTCTTTCACAACGCCTACGGGTACGGGCTCTTCACCGGCGGGCTGGGGATGCACTACGGCGCCGAACTGCTGGGCATGACCGTGGTCCCGGTCTCGGGGGGGAACACCGAGCGGCAGCTGCTGCTGATCCAGGATTTCCAGCCACGGGTCATCGCCTGCACCCCCTCGTACATGCTGACCCTGGCCGAGGCCGCGCTCGCCCGCGGCCTCGACCCGCGGCGCCTGCCCCTGCGCTTCGCCGTGCTGGGGGCCGAGCCGTGGACCGAGGCGATGCGCCGGCAGATCGAGCGTCTCCTGCCGGTGCGCGCGATCAACATCTACGGGCTGAGCGAAGTGATCGGGCCGGGCGTCAGCAACGAGTGCGTGGAGGCGCAGCAGGGGTCGCATGTCTTCGAGGACCACTTCCTGGTGGAGGTCGTCGACCCGCGCTCCGGAGAGCCGCGGCCGCCCGGGGAGGTGGGGGAGCTCGTGTTCACGACCCTCACCAAAGAGGCGCTGCCCGTGATCCGGTACCGGACGGGGGACCTCGCGTCGCTGGACCCGTCGCCGTGCCGGTGCGGGCGCACCCACGCGCGGATGTCCCTCGTCGTCGGCCGCACGGACGATATGCTGATCGTTCGCGGGATCAACGTCTTTCCCTCGCAGGTCGAGTCGGTGGTCGTGCAGTTCCCCGAACTATCGCCCCATTACCAGCTCCGCATCACGCGCGAGCGGACCCTGGACGATCTCGAGGTGCGGATCGAAGCCGATCCATCCAGGGACGGGGGCGCCGCCGGCCCGGACGCCACGGCCGCGCTCGAGGCCCGGGTCGCCGACCGGCTCCGGGGCGTGGTGGGGATTCACATCCGGGTGCGCGTGGTGCCGCCGGGCAGCCTCCCCCGCAGCGAAGGGGGCAAGCTGCGGCGGGTGGTCGACGATCGGCCGTCCTGATTACGCCGGCGCCTGCCCGAACACCAGCGAGGCGTTGATCCCCCCGAATCCGAAGGAGTTGCTGAGGATGTACTCGACCGCCGCCTCGCGGCCGCGGCCGGGGATGTAGTCGAGGTCGCACGCGGGGTCCGGGTCGTCCAGGTTGACCGTCGGCGGCAGGTAGGCGTGCCGGAGCGCCAGCATGCAGATCGCCGCCTCGATCGCGCCGCTCGCCCCGAGCGCGTGACCGTGCATCGCCTTGGTGCCGCTGACCGGCACGCGGTACGCGTGGTCCCCCAGGACCTGCTTGATCGCCAGCGTCTCGGTCGCATCGTTGAGCGGGGTGCCGCTGGCGTGGGCGTTGATGTAGCCGATGGCCTCGGGGGGGACGCCCGCCTCGGCCAGGGCGCACCGCATCGCCCGGGCGGCCTGGACGCCGGTGGGGAGCGGAGCCGTCATGTGGTGGGCGTCGTTGGAGGCGCCGTACCCGAGGACTTCGCCGTAGATGGGGGCGCCGCGCCGGCGCGCGTGTTCGAGTTCCTCCAGCACGAGCAGCGCGGCGCCTTCCGCCATGACGAATCCGTCGCGTCCCCGATCGAACGGCCGGCAGGCGCGCGCGGGCTCGTCGTTGCGGGTGGACATCGCCCGGATGATCGCGAAGGCGCCGAAGATGAGCGGCGTCAGGGGCACCTCGACGCCTCCGGCCAGCATGATGTCGGCGTAGCCGTCCCGGACGGTGCGGAACGCTTCGCCGATCGCGATCGCGCCGCTGCTGCAGCTGTCGGAGTTCGCGCTGCTCGGCCCCCGGAGATCGAAGTCGATCGCGATGTTGCAGGACGCCGCGCCGCAGAACACCGAGAGCGCCAGGGTCGGCCGCACCCGGTGGATCCCCTGCGCCATGAAGACCGTGTGCTGCTCCTCGGCGAAGGCGGCCCCGCCGAGCGCCGACCCCACAAAGCAGCCGATGGCGTCGCGGTCCTCCTCCGCGAGATCGAGCCGGGCGTCCGCGATCGCCATCCGGCCGCAGGCGACGGCGAACTGCGAGTACCGGTCCAGCCGCCTCAGGCGCTTCGCGTCCAGGTAGGCCGCGGGATCGAAATCCCGGATCTCTCCGGCGATCTTGCAGGAGAACGGCTCGGGGTCGAACCGCGTGATCCGGTCGATCGCCGAACGCTCGCGGCGCAGTCCTTCGTAGAGCCCCCGGCTGCCGTGTCCGACCGGGGTCAGGGGGCCCAGCCCGGTCACGACCACCCGCCGCTTCACAGTTTCACGCATCCTGGACGGCCTCCTTCGGAGTGTGCGACGTCCTGCTCGACCAGCATCTTGATCCTCCGGAGCGTGGCTCCGGCGATCGGTTCGACGAACATCGGTCCGATGATCCGGTCGGCGACCACGCGCCCGACGAGCGGCCACCGCAGGGAGAGGTCGTGGACGATGGTCACCAGCACGCCCTCCGCCGCCGGGGTGAAGCGCCACTCCACCTCCATTCCCCGTGTCACCCCGCGTACGTGCGTGTACCGGATCCGGCGTTCCGACGGCAGGATGACCTGGCGCGCCCACCACGAGACCGGGATCCGGTCGCGACGCGCCCGCATCTCAACGATCCGCTCGTTGCCCGAGGCGGCGATGACGCGGACGCTGCGGTAGTGGGGAAGGAGGCGGGGCCAGTCCTCGACGCGCGCGGCGTAGCCGAAGATCGCCTCCTGGCTGCCCTCGATGCGGACCGCCGTCTCGGTGTGCACTCAGGCGATCCCGAGGAGCGCGGCGAGGAGCCCCGGATGCATGACCGCCGCGGCGCGGGAAACCCCGCCGACCGCGTCGATGAATCGCGTCCCGAGCGCCGGCCGGCCGGCCATCGCCCGCACCGCCCGGTTGATGGCGCCCGGCCGGAAGGCGAGGTCATCCAAGATTCTGGACACGAGGAAGGCGTCGCCGAACTCCCGCCGGCGCTCCCGATCGTACGCGGCAAGGGCCCGCCGGGTGGGGCCGCCCTGGTCGAGCGTCCGCAGCGCGGCCCGGGCCGCCAGTTCTCCGCCCCTCAGCGCCAGGAACATGCCCTGCCCCGTCATGGGATTGATGGCCGCCGCGGCATCCCCGGCCAGCAGTACTCCGTCGCCGACGGCCTGACGGCGCCGGTAGCCGACCGGGCCGCTGGCGCGTAACCGCCCAACCGATCTGGCGCGCGCGAGGCGTCCGGCGAGCCCCGGAAAGGCGCGCAGCGCGGTCCAATACCCGGCTTCGAGGTCGCCCCGCCACGTCCGCAGCGCGCCGGCGGGAAGCGCGATGGTGACGTTGGCGAGCCCGCCGGGAAGGTAGGCGATCCCGCAGAACCGGTCCCTGGCGAAATGGATCTCGCCGGGCGGACGCTCCCCCGGAGCCCCGGTCCCATCCAGTCCCTCGAGGTACGCGCCCACGGTGAATCGCCCATCCCGCGGCAACGCGCCGGCGCCGATCATGCGGGCGATCGCCGAGCGGAGGCCGTCCGCGCCGATCACCAGCCGCGCGCTGAGGTGCTCGTATCCGCCCGGCCCGACGCCGCGCTCGATGGTCACCCGGACCCATCCGGGCCCGCGGTCCAGGGCGGTCACCCGGGCCGCTTCGATGACGGCCGCGCCCATCGCGGCCGCGCGGGCCAGCAGGATGTGGTCGAGGGTCCGGCGCGGCACGGCGAATCCTGTGCCGGCGGAGAAGGCGGTGGTGGCCGCCGCGCCATCGGGAGCGACGATGCGCCAGCCGGGAACCGGCAGCGCGGTGCGCTCGATTTCCCCGAGGATCCCGATCCGATCGAGGACGCCGGCGCATCCGGGGTTGAGGTAGTCCCCGCACGGTTTGCTCCGCGGAAACCGCGCGCGATCGGCGACCAGCACGCGGCATCCTGCGCCCGCGAGCACCGCCGCCGCGGCGCTGCCCGCCGGGCCGCCCCCCACCACGATCGCGTCGAGCATCGGCCTATCCGATCCGCGAGAGCGAGACGCGAAAGAACGGGTGACGGGCGAGCCGGAGTCCCGGAATGCCCGCCGCCTCGGCGAGCCGGCGGTATTCGTCCCAGGAGGGTGCCCGGCGGACCGAGAGGGGCCCGTCGTGACGGATCAGCCGGTTGCCCGAGAGGCGTGTCAGGAGCCATACGCCGCCGTACCCGGCGGCGCAGCGCAGCAGGTCGACCACCAGGAAGCCGATGCGCGCCAGCCGATTGAGGGATCCGATGAGCGCCAGGCGTTCCTCGGGCGGCAGGTGGTGGAGCGCCAGAGTGCACAGGCAGAGATCGACGCTCGCCTCCCGAAACGGTAGCGTCCGGGCATCGGCCCGGAGCACCGTGACCGCGCGGCAGGAAGCCGTCGCAGCGCTGGCGAGACGGGCGGTGGTCGGATGGCGTTCCACCGCTGCGATGCGGACCGCAATCCCCGCTCGAGCGGCCCACGCCGCCACAGCGGTCGGGACATCTCCTCCCCCCGTTGCGACATCGAGCACGGTCAACACGCTCCGCGCGGGGGCGGGCCGGCTTCGCCACACCGGGAGCACCCGGTTCAGATAGGCTCGGACGATGGCGTGCGCGCCCAGAAGCCGGTTCATCCGCTCCAGGTCCCTGAAGCTCCCCCGGAGCTCTTCGGTCGCGCGGGCCGGGTCGTCCATGAGTTCCGCTGCGTTGCTCTGCAGAATGTTCATCGGCGCCGTTCCCCTGGAGGTTCGCGGAGGCCTTTATCAAACCTTTATACGGCGTTCATAGACTGCGGGCGCGTAAGCAGGCATCGTGTTGGAGGCCTCGCGCATGTCCGAGGAACAGACCGTTCTCGTTGTCGACGACGATCACCGGCTCGTCTCGCTCGTCCGGATGTACCTCGAGCGGGAAGGGTTCGGGGTGTTCGCCGCCTACGACGGCCAGGATGCCATGGATTTGTACGCCCGCCACCGGCCGGGGTTCGTCATCCTGGACCTGCTGCTTCCCAAGATCGATGGGGTCACGGTCTGCCGCCAGATCAGGAAAACGTCCAACGTTCCGATCCTGATGCTCACGGCCAAGGTGGAGGAGGTGGACAAGCTCGTGGGGCTCTCGGTGGGGGCGGACGATTACGTGACCAAGCCGTTCAGCCCCCGCGAGCTCGTGGCCCGGGTCCGGGCGATCCTGCGCCGCGCCGCCCCGGCGACCCCCGTCGTGCCCAGGCTCGCGCACGCCGACCTGGTGATGGACCTGGAGCGGCACGAGGTCGCCGCCGACGGCCGCGAGGTCCGGCTGACCCCGATCGAGTTCAAGCTCCTGCAGGCGCTGATGGAGTTTCCCGGCCGGGTCTTCACGCGGGACCAGCTGCTGGCCCACGTCTACGCCTTCGATGAGGCCGTCGTGGTCGACCGGACGGTCGACGTTCATATCGGCAAGCTGCGGGAGAAGCTCGGGGACGATCCGGCGCGCCCCCGGTACATCCAGACCGTCCGCGGGGTCGGGTACAAGCTCGTCGGAAGCGGTCGTGCGGGATAGCCTGCTCTGGCGCCTGCTCGGGGCGCAGTGGCTCGTCATCGCCATCGCGGTGGCCATTTCCGGAGCGGCGCTGTCGCATCAGGTGGCGCACACCTTTATGGCCATCATGGTGCGCTACCACGTGGACCCCACCACGTTCGAGGCGGAGTTCCGGGCGGCCGGCATCCGGATCCTGCTGGTCAGCAGCCTCGTGGCCGCGGCGATCGCGATGCTGCTGGGATGGGTGCTGGTCACGAGGATCGTCCGCCCCCTCGAGCAGATGATGGTCCTGGCCGAGCGGATCGCCATGGGCGATTACGCCCGCCGGCTCGAGCGCCACGGACGGGACGAGATCGGGCGGCTGGCGGAGTCCCTTAATCAAATGGCGGCGAGCCTGCAGCGGACCGAGGCGTTCCGCCGGGAACTGGTCGCGAACGTCGCCCATGAGCTGCGGACGCCCCTGTCCACCCTGCAGGGGTACCTCGAGGCGCTGCGCGACGGGGTGGCCCCGCCGAGCCCCGAGACGCTGGCCATGCTGCACGACGAGGTCATCCGGCTGGCCCGGCTGGTCGGCGACCTCCACCAGTTGAGCCAGTTCGACGCCCGGGTCTCGCGCCTGGAGGTGGCTCCGGTCGATCTCGGCGCGCTCGTCGAACGGCTGGTGGCCGTGTACGGCCCCGAGTTCGCCCAGCGGGGCTTCGCGCTGAGCCAAGCGTGCGACGATCTCCCCGTGGTCGAGGCGGACGCCGATCTGGTGAGCCAGGCGCTGCGGAATTTGGTCGATAACGCGCTGCGGTACGCGTCCCCCGGGAGCGCCGTGGCCATCGCGGCGCGCCTGGTCAACGGGTCTGTGCGGCTCGAGGTGTCCAACCCCGGCGAAGGGATCGCCCCCGAGGATCTCCCGCGGATCTTCGAGCGCTTCTATCGCGGGGAAAAGTCCCGATCGCGGGAAACGGGCGGGGCGGGGATCGGGCTCGCGATCGTCCAGGAGATCGCGCGGGCCCACGGCGGGGAGACCGGCGCCAGCAGCGCGGGTGGCGTGACGACGGTGTGGTTCAGCCTGCCGCTGCGGGCCCGCGCCGTCCGTGTGAGGACCGCGCGTTGATCACGGCCGTCATCTTCGATCTCGATGGGCTGATCATCGACAGCGAGACGCCGGATGTGCTCGCCTGGCAGGCGGTCTACGCCAGGTACGGCCTGAGCTTTCCCGTGGACTCGTGGCTGCTGAACATCGGGCGCAACGATGGGCCGTTCGATGCCTATGCGCCCTTCCGCCGCGCCGGAAGCCCGGCCACCCCCGAGACGGTCGCCGCCCTCTGGCGGGAGCACCACGACCGGCTCATCGACGAGTACTTCAAGCCGCTCCCGGGCGTCGTGCCGCTCCTGGGCTTGCTCAGGCGCCGGGGCCTGCGCACCGCGGTCGCATCGTCCTCCCGCCGCTCCTGGATCGACCGGGTTCTGGCCCGGCTCGGGCTGGAGGCCGAGTTCGACGCCGAGGCCGGGGGCGACGAGGTCCCCCGCGCGAAGCCCGCGCCCGATGTCTACCTTCTCGCTGCCCGCCGTCTGGGGGCGCCCCCAGAAGCCTGCGCGGCGCTGGAGGACAGCATGAACGGCGTGCTGGCGGCCAAGGCCGCCGGGATGGCCTGCATCGCGGTCCCGTCGGCCCTCACGCGAGCGATGGACTTTTCGGCGGCGGATCTGGTCGTCTCGAGCCTGGAAGAGGTGTCGGTCGAGACGATCGTCGGGCTCGTCACTTGAAGGCTGCGATTACCGCGTCCCACCCTGTCGACCCGATGTCCGACCACGTATTGGAGTAACTCCCGGTCGCGGAGACGATCTGATAGGCGGCTTCGATCTTCGCGTGCGGCTGCTGCGTCGGCGGGGTGAACGCGGTCCACCAGCCCGGGGTCATGCTGCCGGTATCGCCGCCGACGGCGATGAGGAGGTCAGTCGCGTTGACCGTGGTCAGGGTGCCCGTCTGGATGGGGCTCGCCGTTCCAGTGGCGGTCCCCGAGCTGTCCACGGTGCCTGAGAGGCCGGCCCATTCCGAGACGATGGAAGTGAGGTCGCCCGTGCCGGAGGGCGTGCCGATCAAATCCATCCTGACCCGATTATCCGGGTTGCTGCCGACGGTGCCGTACACAATCACCGTGTTCTCGTGTGCCTGCGACCAGACGTAGTTCCAGGAGTCAACACCGCCGCCGGAGACGGCCACCTGGTTGTTGCTGGAGACGTTCGTGACGACCAGCACGTCCCCGGGCCGAGGCTCCTGGTTGAACACCACATACAGGTAACCAGGATATCCCGTCAACCCCGCCGCCGCCTGCTGGACCAAGGCGATGCCGCTCCCCTGAAGCGCGGCGATAACGGCGTCCCACCCTGTCGACCCGTTGTCCGACCACGTGTGGGAGTAGCTCCCCGTCGCGGAGACGATCTGATACGCGGCCTCGATCTTCGCCTGCGGGAGCTGCGCCGTATACGTGGGATTGAACGCGGTCCACGAGCCCGGGGTCGCGCTGCCGGTGTCGCCGCCCACGGCGATGAGGAGGTCATTCGCATTGCCGGTGGTCACGGCGCCCGTCCGGATGGGGCTTACCGTCCCGGTGGCGGTCCCGGAGCCGTCCGCGATCCCGGACAAATCGGCCCACTCCGAGACGATCGAGGCGAGGTCGCCCGGGGAGGGGGTGCCGATTAAATCCATCGTGAGCGTGGCCGACGGGCTGCTGCCGACGGTGCCGTAGACGATCACCGTGTTCTCGTGCGCCTGGGACCAGAGATAGGTCCAGGACGACACTCCGCCGCCGGAGACGTTCACCTGGTTGTTGTTGGAGACGTTCATGACGATGAGCACGTCCCCGGGCCGCGGCGTCTTGGGCAGCGTCACGGTGAGGGACGGGATATTTGTGCCAGAGTTCGCCGCCTGCTGGATCAAGCCACTGGGGACCGCCAAATAGCCATGGATGGTGCCGGTGTTGGGATCCTGGCCGTCGCCCACGATCTGGCTGGCACCGTTGATCCCATTGGCCTGGCTGGGAGACCCGGAGATTATGGTGAACGTCCCCCCCGCGTCCCTCAAGAAGCCGACAACTTCGCCCGTGTTGTCACCAGAGGCGCCCACGATCTGGCCGGTATCGTTGATCCCAAAGGCCTCGGTGCTCGTGGGGCCGGTGCGATCGATTGTGGTGAACGTCCCCCCCGCATCCCTCAAAAAGCCATGGTAGGGGCCGGCGGTGGACACGAAGGCGCCCACAATCTGGCCGGTACTGTTGATCCCAAAGGCCGTGGTGCCGGTCGCGCCGGGGACATCGATCGCAGAGTACGTCCCTCCGGCATCCCTCAAGAAGCCGTGGGAGACGCCGCCGGTGTCCACGAAGGAGCCCACGATCTGGCCCGCAGGGTTGATCCCATGGGCCTCGGTGCCGGTCGCGCCGGGGACATCGATCGCAGAATACGTCCCTCCGGCATCCCTCAAGAAGCCGTGGGAGCCGCCGGTGTCCTTGAAGGTGCCCACGATCTGGCCGGTATCGTTGATCCCGTAGGCTGCGGTGCTAGTCGCGCCGGGGATATCGATCGTGGTGAACGCCCCTCCGGCATCCCTCAAAAAGCCGTGAGAGACGCCGCCGGTGTCCTTGAAGGTGCCCACGATTTGGCCGGCACCGTTGATCCCATGGGGCTCGGTGTCAAAAACGCCAGGGACATCGATCGTCGTGAACGCGTACGGATTCGACAACGGATTTGACCCGGGGCCGGCTTGGCCCAGGGCGACATCGCGGCCGGGGATGGCGATCGCCATCGTCGCCACCCCCAGCAGCAGGACCTTGCAGATCTTCCCGGAGGCGACAAACGAACCGATCCCGATGCGCATAGCGCGCCCCCTCGAAGGCGTCTCGCCAGCATATTGCAGGAAGACACCTTCAAGTTTTTTGCCGATTATAGCCAATTCTGACAAAGATTTCAGGCGGATTATATAGGGTATATTCCTGACTCAATGTGAGTGGATTCCCTGGGTCTAATTGCAATCCCTCGGTTCGCTGGAGGCCCTGGGCTGTAGCCTAGCGCGCGGTCCACCCCGCGTCGATGGCGAGGGCTGCGCCGGTGACCCCGGCGGCCGCGTCGCTGCACAGGTAGAGGACGAGGGAGGCGATCTCCTCTGGTTCCAGCAGCCGCTTGATTGCCGCCGGAGCGAGGATCACTTTCTCGATCACCTCATCCGCGGGAATCCGCTGGACCCGGGCCTGATCGGCGATCTGCCCCTCCACAAGCGGCGTGCGCACCCAGCCCGGGCAGATGGCGTTTGCGGTGATACCGTGTTCGGCCACCTCTAGCGCCAGCGTCCGGGTGAATCCGACGATCCCGTGCTTGGCCGAGACGTAGGCGCTCTTGAAGGGCGAGGCCACGAGTCCGTGGATGGAGGAGATGTTCACGACCCGCCCCCACCGGTTGGCCATCATGTGCGGCAGGCTGTACCTGGTGCATAGAAACGTCCCGGTGAGCATCACGCCCACCAGCAGGTCCCATTTCTCTTCCGGAAACTCCCAGACCGGCGCGATGACCTGGAGGCCCGCGTTGTTGACCAGGATGTCGAGGCGACCGAAGCGCCGCACCGTTTCCTCGATCATCGCCCGAACCTGACCGCGGTCCCGGACATCGGTCCGGGAGGCGACGGCCCGGCCGCCCCGGCGTTCGATCTGCGCGGTCACCTCGCGGGCGGCCACCTCGTTGACATCGCCGATGCACACTGCTGCGCCCGAGGATGCCAGGGCCTCCGCGATTGCGCGCCCGATCCCGCTGCCGGCTCCGGTGACGACTGCGGCCTTGCCCTGAAGGTCAACGTGAAGCCGGCTCATTCAACGCCTCCGATCTATCCTCTGGGTGCGGTTCAGGCGGCTCAGGATGTCTTTGGACGCGGGGTCGTTCGCGCGCGGCGGATGAAAACCTTTCGAGGCGTCAGTCCCCCGAGGAGTCGCGGCGGTGGTCCGCCAAGATAATGCCGGAGCCAATTCGGCTGGGCGTGGCGAAGGGGGCACCGGGATGGCACTTCCTCTTGAAGGCAAGGTCGCGATCGTCACAGGCGGGGGCCGGGGCATCGGCCGGGCGATCGCGGAACGGCTTGCCGCGGAAGGGGCCGGCGTCGTCGTGGTCGATCGCGATGAGGCGACGGCCCAGGCCGTGG
>Ga0209154_1001284_pt1 | contig 14891 bp, 18 predicted proteins | sample GraSoiAngelo_121_FD_185878 | JGI IMG/M metagenome (GOLD analysis project Ga0209154, IMG submission 185878) | Grasslands soil microbial communities from the Angelo Coastal Reserve, California, USA - 14_0919_12_20cm (SPAdes) (version 2) | ecosystem: Environmental > Terrestrial > Soil > Grasslands ... | reverse complement strand
CATCGGCAGCTTCATCCCGCGCTCGCGTCCGGCAGGTGCGGCATTCCAAGGCAAGGCGCCAGTTTAGCCTGCGCGGTCGCGAGCCATGCCAAAGGAGTGGGCCATGCAAACGCTGATTCCTCTTCTCTGGGTCGCGGGAGGAGTTCATCTCGGCATTGGCGTCGCTAAGTTCGCGCTTCCGCGAAGGCTGCGCTATCGGGAGAACCTCTCTAAGGTCTCGCCCATCATCCGGCAGATCTTCGTCGTCCATTCCCTCTACATCGTTGTGGTTGTGTTGTTGTTTGCCGCGCTATGCCTGTTTTTCGCGCCAGATCTCGCTGGCGCCAGCCGCCTCGGCCGGTTTCTGAGCGCGGCAATGGCGGTGTTCTGGCTGCTGCGGATTCCACTGCAATTGTTCTATTACGACGGGGAGCTCCGCCGGCAAAACCGCTTCCTTGATGTGGCCTACACGTCAGTGGTCTGTTTTCTGGCCGGAATCTTTTCCATCGCCGCCGCGGGCTTACTGCGATGAACCATCCGCCCCACAGTGCGTCGAGCGCATCATGAAAATTCCGCTGCTCTCCTTGGCGCAATTACGGATCTTGTCGGAAGGCGTCGTCGAGCCGTTGCCAGCGTGTGAGTCTTTGCCGGATGACCTGCAACCGCAGCGGTTCTTCACCGACGAACAGATTCGCAAAGGCTTGCCAGCTGCCGAGGGCTTAGGTCTCAAGGATTTGCGCTGGTTCGCCTGAACAAGAAGGTCCGCGATGTGTCCTAACTTGACCACTGCAAGTGGGCGGCTCAGCTTTGCGATGCACCTCGCGAAGCGGAGGCGCGGGGTTAGCGATGGTCGTCGCGGTCGTGGTCCCGATCGCGGCGGCGGCGGTCGGCGTCGTGATCCCCGTCGCGGTCATTGCGCCTGCGCCAGCGGTCATCGCGATCCCAATCGCGGCGGCGCCAGCGATTCCCGTCATAGCAGCTATTGCGGAGGGAGTTGAGTTCGCGGCGGTCGTGATTCGCCTGCCGGCTGTAATAGCCGTTGCGCCTGATGTTGCTGGCCAGCTCCCTCTCCTCGTTGCGGATGCGGTTGCCGCAGCTGTCAGCCTGTGCGGTTCCGGCGGTGAGCAAGATGCCGCCTAGAAGCAGCGTTCCACCCAGTGCAGCTCTGAGAAAAGTCGGTCTCCAAGTCATGAGCTCCTCCTGGCAACGGCCGGTCCCGAGGCTTCGGGCGCGTTGCCTGCTACAGAAACGATGGCGCCAGGGGCCGCCGGGGTTGTACGGAGGGATGCTCTAATTGCGAGGAGATGTGGGCTCACGCTGGGGTCTTACGCCGAAGCGGCACCAGCCTCTTGAATCACCCGCTGATAGTAGGCTTCATAGCGCGGGATGATATCTTCGGCGCAGTATTTTCGTCTCGCGTTGATGCGCGCTCTCTGGCCCATCTCGCGGCCTCGGTCAGAGCGCGAAAGAATCTCGATCGCGAATTTCGCGGCCGCGGCGACGTCGCGCGGTTCAACCAAATAGCCATCCACTCCGTGCTCGACGACTTCGGGCAGCCCGCCGACGTTCGTGGCGATCACCGGCACCTCACAGGCCATGGCCTCAAGCGCCGCCAGTCCGAATGACTCCAGGTCCGAGGGCAGCAGGAACAGGTCCGCGAGGCCAAGCTTCTCGTGCACGCGGTCCTGCTTGCCGAGGAAGTGGACGTCGCGACCCAGACACTTCTGGCGCACTAGCCACTCGGCCGAGCCGCGGTCCGGACCGTCGCCGATCAGCACCAGCTTTGCCGGCATCTTTTCGCGCAACAGCGCAAAGATTTCAACCACGTCCGTCACGCGTTTCACCGGCCGAAAATTCGAGAGGTGCATCAGAATGGCCTCACCGTTGGGCGCCCACTGCAACCGCTCCTCGGGCTTGGGTGAGCGGCAGTAGAGGTCGCAATTGACGAAGTTGGGGATCACCTCGATGGGGTTCTTGATATCGAATTCGGCGAGTGTCTGCCGCCGAAGGTAGTGGGAAATTGCCGTGACGCCGTCGGACTGCTCGATGGAGAATCGCGTGATGGGCAGGTAGCTGCGGTTGTTGCCCACCAGCGTGATGTCGGTTCCGTGCAATGTGGTGATAAACGGCAGCCGCCGCGGCGCGGCCATCGAGCGCGCCAGAAGCGCGCTTACCGAGTGCGGTATAGCGTAGTGGACGTGCAGGAGGTCCAGCCCAGCCGACTCGGCCACCTCCACCATCTTCACCGCCAGGGCCAGTGCGTAAGGGGGATGGTCAAACAGCGGATAGTTGCTCACTTCAACTTCGTGGAATTGAATGTGATCGCTCGTGGAATTCAGCCGGATGGGTGGCGCGTAGCTGATGAAATGGACGTCGTAGCCGCGAGCGGCGAGTTCCAGGCCAAGTTCGGTGGCGACCACGCCCGAACCGCCGTACGTCGGGTAACATGTGATCCCGATCTTCATTCTCGTGTCCAACCTTGTCCGGCGCGTCGCCGTGCTAGTGCCACGGGGTACAAGAATCTAACAGGCGCCAGGCCCGGAGGCAAACTGCCCTGCACATCGGCCGGGGAGAGGCTCAGCCTCTCTCCCAGTCCCCTTCCGTGCTGACGCAAGAAGTGTTCCTCGCATCTCCCTGCCGCCTTGCGTCCACTGCAGGCCAATGCTAGATTCGCGAGCTTCTACGGAAGCGGCGAATCGCCCAAGAGCAACAGTGCCTGCAGTCAGGGCACATTGATTAGACGCAGCAGCGAGGTTTGCGGTGACACGGCTGGCGGGCAAAACAGCCCTGCTGCTCGATAGAGGGTTCACGGCGTACTGACCGTGCTGCAAACCCCGCGTGGGCGGAAGAACATGACCTTACACCCGACCGAACGCGCGCGCCTGGCCGAGCGGGAACTGAGCCGGCGGCTGCGCAAGAGCAATGTGGGCAGAATCTTCGGCTTTGAGCTGGAAGCCGCCGAGCCCGGCCGCGCCGTACTGCGGATGCGGGTCGCCTCGAAGCACAAACAGGTGCACCGCGTGGTGCACGGCGGCATCGTGGCGGCGCTGGCCGACACGGCGGGGGGCATGGCCAGTTACTCAACGCTGCCGCGGGGAACTCGGCTGGCCACCCTGGAGATGAAGATCAACTTCCTTGAGCCAGTGGAGCAGGGAACTGTGATCGCCGAGGCGCGCGTGCTGCGCAAGGGAAAGCACTTTATTGTGGTAGATTGCGACGTGCGGCACCGCGCGGGACGCCTGGCCGCCAAGGCGCTGATGACCTTCGCGATCGGCACGCGGGTAGTTGGGCGTTAGAAGAGAGAAGACCGGAGGCTAGAGATAGCTGATAGCTTGTAGAAATCGCGATGTGCAACGCCTGTTGTCGGAGCCTTCCCTCGCTCGGAGAGGGCGCACTCCGCTGGCGCGTTCATCAGGACAGACACACACCGCCAGCTCAGAATGGCATCCACGTCTCGCGCCTACTGACCGTTCGACCCGCCCTGCGCGTTTTCCTCGCCTTCCTTATACAAGTACTTGATCACCTGCTTGAAGATGAGCAGGTTCGGGCTGCCGTAACGCGTCAGCTTGATGCAGTCGCGGTCGTACCACTCGATTGTGCCGTGCAACACCTCGCCGTCGGTCAGCACCACAGCGACCGGCGTGCGCGCCTGCATCTGCTTCACCCAGTAAAAGTTTTCGGCGTGCGTTTGCTCGGGTGGCGCCGGCTTCTTGTGTGGCTGAGGTCCCGCGTGCGGGGGCCGCGTGGCCAGTTGCTCCTTCACTTCGGTCAAGGAGGGACGAAACAGCTTGCGGTTCACTATTGTGCTCCTTCTTTTTTGGCTTTCCCCTACAGCGATGCAGGATTCAGTCCATGAGATGCGCGAAGCTCCATTCTCGTTTCAAAGTTCACTTTCCCAGGTCGGTTGGCAGAGGGCTACCGGCGGGCCAGTGAAATCGCCACGGCGTCCAGCCCCAACTGGCGGTTGATATTTCGACGCAGCCTGCCGTGCAGCTCATCCAGGCCATCGACGGCCTGTGCGACCCATTCGAGGTCGATCTTTTTGCACACAGCCCCCAGTTCCTGCCGTAAGGCTGGGTTCCTCAACGGACGGTCCGTGGAGCCGTAGGCTAACTCAAGCAGGTCGGTAATTACAATATAGAATACTTCCAAGACATTTTCAAACGACTCTTTTTGCCCCTTCACCAGTTGCGCCGTCGCGTCAAATAGCTCGGCATACGACCGGCCCTCGACCGCGCGCTCCAGCACCTGTAGGACGTCGCGCCGCAGTTGCGCCGCCCCCTCCAAATCCATGTTCATCGCCCTCCCCGGGCTACCCTCGGCCAACTGCGCGGCGAGCTTTCGCTCGGAGGGCTTGAGCTGAGTGCGCCGCTTCAGAATCTCCTCGAGCTGCTCGGTGCTCAGCGGCGCGAAGTAAAATTGCAGGCAGCGCGAGCGGATGGTCGATAGCAGCAGGTAAGGGTTGGGCGCCAGCAAGATCAGTGTGGCGCTCTCCGGCGGCTCCTCCAGGATCTTCAGGAAAATATTGGCCAAGTCCCAGCGCATGGTTTCCGCGCCATCCAGGATGAAGACGCGCCGCCGGGCCGTCGGTTTGAAATTTGCGGCGCGCGCGACGGCGCGCAATTGCCCCATGTGAAGCACCGGCCGGGCCACGGGGTTTCTCAGCCGCATCGGGTCGGGCACGATACTCCACACGTCCGGGTGCGTTTGCAGGATCAGCGGCACGCGCTCGACCATCGCCGCGTCGGCGCTCTCGCCGCGCTGCGCCAAGCCTTGCTCGACCAGCGGCGCGGGCTCGGCCAGCAGGCCGATGCGCCGGCAGGGCTCGCATTCGCCGCAGAAGTCGTCCTTACGGCGCGCGCAGTTCGCTGCCTGGGCGAACATGACGGCCAAGGTGTATTTGCCCACCCCGCGTGGTCCGCTGAACAGCATGGCGTGCGGCACTCGGTCAGCTGTGAGCATCCCCTGCAGCGCCGTGACCACTCTCTGGTTTCCCGCAAACTCCGCAAATCCCATTTGCCCCTCTTCGCTTCTAAGTTCTACCTCCGAACCACCTATGCTACCGAGTTCTGAAGGCTCGGGTTCTTACTCAGAGCTGTAAACTCGCAACTGAAAACTGAAGGCTTGCCGCTGATAGCCAAAGCCTAGGTCGCCCGCGCCTGGCTCACAAGTTGCGCCTCCACCGCGGCCATCACGGCACGGTGGATCACCTCGGGAGGCAGCAAAGCGCCAGCAGTTGTGTCAAAGCACTCCACAGTCACCCAATTCGGCTCGGTTGCCAGCCGGTCGTAGACTAGCGCCGCCTGCTCCAGGTGCTTCAGGTCAGCTTCTTGCAAGTCCCGCTGCAGGCTGGTGTACTCCCGCGATGTCTTCAGGCCCACCAGCCGGTGCGCCTCGACCGCGGGCAAACGCAAATAGATCACCAAGTCCTCCACCGGCAGCCCGTAGATGCCATATTCGAGACGCTTGAGCCAGGAGAGAAACTCCTCGCGGCGCTGCGGCCCGACGCGCGCGGTTTGATGCGCCAGATTCGACCCGACATAGCGGTCGGCGAGAACCGTTCTACCTGAGGCTAATGCAGCCGCGAGCTCCCCCTTGGCCTCGAACCGATCACCGGCATATAGGAGCGCGGAAAAGTGCGCGTCTACCGTGTCCAGTCGCCCGAACTCTCCGTTCAGGTAGCGGGCCACCAGGCGGCCAAATGAGGACTCGTACCGCGGGAAACTGTAGCGCACGTGGTCGATTCCACGGGCTTCCAGGGCGCTGCTGAGCAGGTCAATCTGCGTGCGCTTGCCCGAGCCGTCGATGCCTTCAATGGCGATAAATTTTCCGCGGTGGGTCATTTGGTTTGCTCGCGAGTTTAGCCCGACTGTTCCCAGTCCGCAAGCCGCCAGCGTCCCACGGCCCATGCTAGAATCCGGTTGATGGGCGTTGAAACTAGCTCAATTGCCGCTAACCTCGAGCGTATCCTTGAGCGCATCGCCCGCGCCGCCCAGCGTGCAGGCCGCAGGCCGGAGGAAGTCACTCTCGTTGCCGTCTCGAAGACGTTTCCAGCCGAGAGTATCCGCCAGGCCTATCGCGCTGGTGTGCGCCATTTTGGCGAAAATCGCGTGCAGGAGTGGGAAGTCAAACAGCCGCTCGTGACAGACCTCAACGCGACTTGGCACTTGGTCGGCCACTTGCAGAGCAACAAGGCCGCCCGCGCCGCCCGGCTGTTTCACAGGATCGACTCGCTCGACAGCCTCCCGCTTGCCCAGAAGCTTGATCGTGCTGCCGCAGAGCTAACGGCTCGTACGATACCCAGTGTAGGGACGGGGCATACCCTGTCCTCCGTCCTGACCGTCGAGAGGGGCATTGGAGTGGCAGGCCAATACTCTGGCTCCGCCGTTTCGGCTGACCCTGCGGCGGTACGGCATCCCTCGGGCTCGTTTGGGACAAGTGCCGTGCCCCTAAGCCCACTGCGTTTAACGGTTCTCATTGAGGTGCGTCTGGCCCCGGAAGAAACTAAGACAGGTGTAGCCGAAAGCGAGCTGCCGGCTCTCGCCGAAGCCGTCCTGGCTCTGCCGCATCTCGACCTGCGCGGCTTGATGTGCATTCCACCTTATTGCGACGATCCGGAGCAGGTGCGCCCTTACTTCCGCAAAGTCCGCGAACTTCGCGACAACGTGCGCGGCCGACTCGCCTCGTCGCAAGCCTCCGCATCCGCCGCACTCGGCCCTGCCGAGGGTTGTCATTCTGAGCCCGCCGCGGCGGGTCTCCAGCCCGCTGCCCCATCCTCGCGCAGCGAGCGCGGGCCGGCCCCTGAGGAATCTCTCCTTCCGGAGTTGTCCATGGGGATGTCGCACGACTTCGAGGTGGCTATCGAAGAAGGTGCCACACAAGTTCGCCTCGGCACCGCCCTGTTCGGGCCGCGGCAAGCCGCATGATTGAACTCGTGCAGCGAGAAAAAGCAGTCACGTTCGCAGTGCGAGTCGTGCCTCGGGCGAGCCGCGACGCCATCGAAGGCGAGTGGCAGGGCGCATTGAAGATTCGTCTGACGGCGCCGCCGGTGGACGACCGTGCCAACGAGGCCCTGCGCCGGCTGCTGGCGGAGCGTTTGAAAGTGGCGCTCGCGGCTGTTAGAATCATTTCCGGCGAGCGTAGCCGTAGCAAACGCGTTGAGGTGCGTGGAGTCACCGCGCAGCAAATCCGCGAATTGGTCGAGGTCGAGGGCGCTTCGCGTCCCAGCAGCGCAGAGCGCTAGAGATTTGAGCGCGCAGAGGCCTTTTCGAGTGTAGCCCGGGTCTTCAGACCCGGGGGCCCTTTGCGTGAACGGCGACGTCACTGAAGAGGTGGGCTACACAACAACGAAATTCAAATGCCCGACATCAAGGCCATCCAAAGCGAACTGCGCACGGCCGAGCTGGACGGCTGGCTGTTCTACGACTTCCACCATCGCGACCCGATCGCCTACCGCGTGCTAGGCCTGTCTTCCGATGGCATGTCCACGCGCCGCTGGTTTTATCTGATCCCGGCGAAGGGCGAGCCGCGCAAGCTCGTCCACCGCATCGAATCGGGCGCGCTCGATAGCTTGCCCGGGCAAAAGCTGGTCTACGCCGCCCAGGACGAGTTGCGCAAGAACCTGTCGCGGCTGCTCGGCCGCGCGAAAACAGTTGCCATGCAATATTCTCCGCGCAACGCTATCCCTTACGTTTCGATGGTGGACGCCGGAACCGTGGAGCTGGTGCGTAGCCTGGGCCGCAAAGTGAAGAGCTCGGCCGACCTGGTGCAGAAGTTCGAGGCCTGTTGGACGCCGGCGCAGCTTGAGTCGCATCTTGCCGCCGGGCGCGTGATCGACCGCGTCACGCAGGATGCCTTCGCTCATGCGGCGCGGCAAGTGCGCAATAAGGTCGCGCTGAGCGAATACGATCTGCAGCAGTGGATCCTCGAACAATTTCGCGCACATTCCATTGTGGTGGAGGACGCTCCCGTGGTCGCGGTCGGACCACACAGCGGCGACCCGCACTATGAGCCCAAACCTAACGGCTCGGCGGCGATTCGCGAGGGCGACTTGCTCCTGCTCGACATCTGGGGCAAGACGCAGGCGCCCGGCAGCGTCTATTACGACATCACCTGGGTTGGCTTCCTGAGTCGCACGGTGCCGGAGAAGTACGCCAGAGTATTTGCCATTGTGAAGGCCGCGCGCGACACCGCTGTTCGCTTCGTTCAGGACTCGGTTGCGGCGGGTCGCGGCATCCAGGGGTGGCAAGTGGATCAGGCCGCGCGCGAGACCATTCGTAAGGCGGGCTATGCCAAGTACTTCGTTCATCGCACCGGCCACAACATCGGCCAGGAAGTGCACGGCAACGGGGCAAATATGGACGGCCTGGAGACGCAGGATGTCCGCCGCATCATCCCGCGCACGTGCTTTTCGGTCGAGCCGGGCATTTACCTGCCGGAGTTCGGCATCCGCAGCGAGGTGAACGTATACGTGGAGGAGAAGCGCGCGCGGGTCACCGGAGCGGTCCAGAGCGAGATTCTCGCGCTGCTCGCCTGAGTACAGGAGAAAGGATCGAGAAGCCTTGGCAGAAAAACATCAGGAACCAGGGGACATGCAAGCTGTGCTCGCTTACATCGTCATGGTGGCAGGGTGGCTCGTGCCGGGCCTCGGGCACTTGTTGCTCCGCAAGTGGGGCCGCGCAGCCGTTTATTGCCTGGCGGTGGGAGCCCTGGCCATCACGGGCTTGGCCCTGCGCGGCAACATCTTCAGCGCCCATGGCAGTGACGCCTTCGACTTGTTGGGATTCCTCGCTGATCTGGGCACGGGCGTGTTTTACTTTGTCTCCCGGATGATCGAAAAGAGCGGGCCGGATGTTTCCCACGCCGCCGGGGACTACGGGACGCGCCTGTTTGCCACCGCCGGAGTGCTTAACCTGCTCTTCGTGCTGGATGCGCATGAAATTGCGCGCGGGAGGAAAACCTAGGGGCAGAGGACTTCCATGCGCCTTACTCACTTCCAGGTCATGCTTTTGTTCGCGTTTGTCATCTCCGTATCCTTCGCCTGCCTGAGCAAGCGTTACCTCGGCGAACGAGTGAAGTATGCCCTGTGGACATTTTTGATGTTTCTCCTGGTTGCCGTGGCCATCGGCTGGGTGATGTATCCCTTCTCGCGCTAAGCTTCTGCCGTGCGCAGCCCGAATCCGTTGCATTGGGGATGCAAACAGTGCCACGCTGGCGCTGCAGGCGTGCTTCTTATATCCCAAATTCGTCAGAAGAACCCGTTAAGTTAAACCCAGCGTGCCATCCCCAACAGGTGAGGGATCTCTCTCTACAACATTTCTCGCTATGCTGGGAATGACGAACGTGGAATATCAGAACTAGGCGTTGTTTGACAGTTTTTTCCGGCGGGTGCTAGAGTAGCCTCACGACAAGCCGAGGTAGCTCAGCTGGTAGAGCAGACGATTCGTAATCGTCAGGTCGCCGGTTCAATCCCGGCCCTCGGCTCCAATCATTCTTAAGAGTTTGTGGGATTTACGCGGCTTTCCTTGCCAAAATCCAAAACCACAAACGAGGGCAACGGGGTGCTTCTGGGGAATGTGGTGACACAGTTCGGGCATCCTCAAGCTAGAGGGATCAATTGGGTTTGGCCGATGCTGCATTGTGGTGCAACTTCTTGCATCGCATAACAACTCGCATGCCATTTCATTGAGCGGAGCTTCTTGCATGCAGTCGGTTGGGTGGGTTTGATCGGAGGCGGAGTTGCTTACCTTTTCATCTACGGGTTCGCTGGTGCGCCCATCAGCCGCGGCCGTACAGACTGGCTTGACTCACGGCGGTTCCTGGCTTTCGCTCACTATCTAGTCTGGGCCGTCTTCGCCCTTGCTTTCGTGAGCTACGCGCTGAAGTCGGTCTGTTATGTGTCGTTTGCGTTCGCTGTTGTGTTGGCCCTGGTACTAAGGATAATGGCGGCGATCCAGCCAAGAAAGGTTGCCGCCCTCTCCACCGCTGCCGGTTAGAATCGACCGCCAAGAGGGGGACAGGGAGGTGGAGAAGCGGCAAGATGCCCGCCGAGCAACGCGGAATGTTCTTGGTGCATATATTTTTCGGCCTGCATCCCCACCCTAATAAGTAGTGAAGAAGTTTGGACCGTCGTCCGCAGCGCAGCCAGCGCAGGTTTGAAGGACGCTGCGTAGTCTCGTTCACCAGTGGCAAGCTTGACTCCGCCCTTTCAGGCTGGGAAGGAGCGGAGGGTTGGAGGGGCGAAGTCTCCGCGCCCCTCATTTTTTTCTGCCTCACCCGGCGCACCACTGACCTGCTGCACGAGCTGGTGGCCGCCACCCAAAGCGACTCGCAGGTCCAAGTCCCTAACCACGCGCTTCGGTGTGCCCGCGCCATCTTTCTCCTCCAACACCCGCGAAGGTGCAGATCCTGCCCCGATGCAATCGCGCTACTTCACATGCGAAGACAGGGGAACTGCGGCTAAAAGGGCAGCGCTGCAATGTGGTAGATTTACGGCTGCACAGCAATTTGAGAAGAGAACCGGCGGGACTACAGCGGTACAGGAACGCGCGTGGCCTTATTCCAGCGGGTAATCTGGATTGTGCTCGATAGCGTGGGCATCGGCCCGCTGCCCGACGCGGCCGAATATGGCGACCTCGGGCGCGACACGCTCGGCCATATCGCCCGGTCCCGCCCGCTAAAAGTGCCCAATCTTGTGCAGCTCGGCCTGGCCAACATCAAGCCGCTTGCACACCTCGCTGCGCCTGCGCAGCCCGCAGGTTGCTTCGGCAAGGGAGCCACTCGCTCGCCCGGTAAAGACACCACTACCGGTCATTGGGAGATGGCGGGCATCTGGCTCGACCAGGCGTTTCCCGTGTACAAGCAGGGTTTTCCAAGAGAGTTGATCGAGCAATTTGAAGAGGCTATCGGACGCAAGACGCTTGGCAACAAGCCCGCCTCAGGCACCGAAATCCTCAAGGAGTTAGGCGAAGAGCACATGCGCACCGGCTTCCCGATTGTCTACACCTCCGGAGACAGCGTCTTCCAGATCGCAGCGCACGAAGAGGTGATCCCCATCGCTGAGCTCTACCGCATGTGTGAGATCGCGAGAAAAATGCTGGAGGGGCCGCACCGCGTCGGGCGCGTTATCGCGCGGCCGTTCACAGGAACGCCCGGCAGTTTTCGCCGCACCGAACGCCGCCACGACTACGCCGTCGAGCCGCCGCGGCCGATGCTGCTGGATGTTCTGGCCGAGGGAAACGTCCCGGTGCTAGGGATCGGAAAGATTCACGACATCTATAACGGTCGCGGCGTCCAAAATTACCTCACGACGAAGAACAATGCTGACGGGATGGAGAAGCTCCACGCAGCCTTAAGGCAGCAAACGTCCGGCTTGGTCTTCGCCAACCTCGTGGATTTCGATATGCTTTACGGCCATCGCAAAGAGGTGGAAGGGTTCGCGCGGTCGCTCGAAGAATTCGACGCCATGCTCAGCTCGCTGCTCGACCAAATGCAGCCTTCCGACTTACTCCTGATCACAGCCGACCACGGCTGTGACCCCGACGACTGCTCTCCTTCGACCGACCACTCCCGCGAGTACGTTCCCATCCTCGCCCATAGCCCCGGAGGCCAGCGCGGCATCAATCTGGGTGTGCGGCCGACGCTCGCAGATATGGGACAGACGGTGGCGGAAAACTTCGGCGGCTCAATTCCCCACGGCACCAGTTTTCTTTCGCAAATCTCAAATTGACGGCTTGACAGAGAGGTTCGTCGCCCGGCGCGGCAGGCTCGGAATGACCGAAGCGCTGAAGCAGTGGCGAGTGAAGAGCGGCCCGTGCTCGAGTCTAGTCGCTGGCTGTGGCCCGCTGGGCGTAATAGCCGTTGCGCGTGCGGACGGAAACCTTTCCGCGCCCCCGTGGGGGAATGGCCTCCACCTGTACGCTGCGGAACCGGCCATCGCGGCTGGTGTTGGTCGGGTAATACGCCAGAGTGTACTGATTGCGGATGTCGTGGGCGATCTGAGTACAGATGGCTTCGGTGTCCTCTGTCCTCTCCGGAAAGAAGGCCAGTCCGCCGGTCGCCTGGGTGAGCGAGTTGAGGGCTCGCCGCGCCCGCTTGGCGTCGCTCTTGGTTTCCTGGCTGAACAAACCGACGGCATAGATCAGCGCCTCGGAGCGCTGCGCCTCCTGCACGGTGACTTCGAGGCTCTTGCGGCTGGCATTGTCCACGCCGTCGGTGATGACCAGCAGCACCTTCTTGTCGCGATGACCCTTCTTAAGGTGATCGAGCGAGCCGATGAGCGCGTCGTACAGCGCGGTTGAGCCCCGCGAGTCAATGCGCTCGAGCGCGTCCTTCATTTCGTTGAGGTCACTGGTGAAGTCCTTGTCCAAATCGAGGTAGTAGTCGTCGTTGAAGTTTACGATGAAGGCTTCATCGTTGGGGTTGCTGGTCTTCACGAAGGTCAGCGCGGCAGTGTTCACCCGATCGCGTTTGTCGCGCATGCTGCCGCTGTTGTCGACCACCAGTCCCACACTGATCGGAATGTCCTCGCGCTTGAACAGGGCGAGCTTCTGCTCGACCTTGTCCTCGAGGACGCGGAAGTTCTCCTGCTTGAGGTCCGGAACAAACCGCCCGCGGTCGTCCAGCACCGTGGCATGCAGCACCACCAAGTTGACGTCGCGCTGGATGCGGAAGTTGTCGTCCTGCTTCTGCGCCGGCGGTGCTGTTTGCTGCCCAGGCTCCTGTGGCGGCGCGGGCTGCTGCGCCTGGGCCCCACTGCCGGTCCATACCCCGGCCAGCGCCAGCAGGATGAGGGAGGTGAAAAGGGAAACCAGGCTCAGCCTAGTGGCTGGGGGCATAGTAGCCCGTCTTGGAGTACACGTTGAGGGGGGGCAATCCCCGGGGAGGGCGCAACTTGACCTTGATCTTCCGCCAGCGGGAATCGCGTTGATGATTGCTTGTCTTATATCCCAGAACATATTGATTGCGCAGCTCCATTCCGATTTTCGACGCCGTATCGGGCAGGTCGTTCAGGTTCTCCACCGGGAAAACCCGCCCGCCGGTCAACTCCGTCAATTCGCTCAGCAGCGTATGCCCGTTCAATTCTTCCGGTGTGCGCCGGTAACCCACCGGGTCGTAGATGCCGATGGCATAGAGTTGAACGTCGGCCTCCTTGACGAAGTTCTTGATGTCGCTTTCCGTGTACCGACTATGATTATCGCCTCCGTCGGATATAATGAGCAAGGCCCGTTTGGCGTTGTGTGCACCCCTCATCTGGCTCAGGCCCAGGTAGATGGCATCGAGCAGGGCGGTGCGGCCGTGCGCCGCGGTGTACATCAGGCGCGTCTGCAGCTCCTCGACACTGTTGGTGAAGCGGCTGGTCAATTGCGCCCGGTCGTTGAAACTCACCAGGAAGAATTCATCCTGCGGGTTTGCGGTCTTGAAGAATTGCACGGCCGCCAGCCGCGCCTTGTCCACTTTGTTGGCCATACTGCCGCTCAAATCGAAGACCACGCCGATAGAAATGGGCACATCTTCGCTGGAGAAGTGCACCACCTCCTGTTCCGAGCTGTCTTCAAAGACGCGGAAGTTCTCTTGTTCGAGGCCGGTCACCAAGCGATTAAAGGGATCGGTGACTGTGACGTTGACCAGCACGAGGTCCACGTCCACTTTGATGGTCCCTTTCCGCTTGGCCTGGTCGGTACTAAGTCTGCTAGGACCTGCGCCGGGTGGCTTGGTCAGCCCTTGGAGAGGTCCCTGGCCCGGCGCTTGGGTCGGGTTGTTTGGTTCAGGGCTTTGAGCCGTGACGGGAAGTGCGAACAACGCACAGCTCAGGAGCAAAGGGATCACCGCTCGCAGCTTGCTGCTCATTGCTTCCCCGCTCCTCCTGCCGGCCGTTCTGCGGGACGGCGGCGGTGCCAAAAAATATTCCTTCCTACGATTTTACCACGGATGTCAAAGCCTCTGCGCCGGATTGAGTGCGGGAACCTGCTCGCACTTTCCCTGCACCAGGCACACTGCAAGCGGCGGCAAGTCGCCGCACTCCAATCTCGCGCAGAGGGGATGTGGTAGCATCTTTGGCGCCGCGGCAAGTTCTTTACAAACGACGGGGGTAACGAGTTGAGCGTGCTGGCCGTCATTCCCGCGCGCTACGCTTCCAGCCGCTTTCCGGGCAAACCGCTGGTGCGGCTGGCGGAGAAGCCAATGATTCAGCACGTATGGGAGCGTGTGCGTCGCGCCAAGGACGTTGCGAGCGTGTTGGTGGCCACCGATGACGAGCGAATCCTGCGCGCCGTGAAGGAATTTGATGGCCACGCGGTGATGACCCGAAGCGACCATCGCTCTGGCACCGAGCGGGTGGCCGAAGTCGCCGCCAGCTCCGCGGGTCGCGACGCGGAGATCATCGTCAACGTCCAGGGCGACGAGCCGCTGATCGACCCCGCCGCCGTGGATGCCGCCGTCGAAGTTCTTCTGAATGACGCCACGGTTGAGGTCGCCACTCTCGCCGTCCCCATCGCTGCTGCGGCCGACGTCATGGACCCGAATGTAGTGAAGGTGGTGCTCGATTTCCAAGGCAACGCGCTGTACTTCTCCCGCGCACCAATCCCCTGGGTGCGCAGCGGCGGGGCAGGCCAGCAGGCCTTTCCGCATTTAAAGCACATCGGCCTCTACGTATTTCGCCGAAGCGCTCTCCTGGAATTTCCCACCTTCCCGCAAGGGCAACTTGAAAAGCTCGAGCAGTTGGAGCAGCTTCGCTGGCTTGAAAACGGCTTCACGATTCGCGTCGCTGAAACGACGTACGATTCGGTCAGCATCGACGTGGCCGAAGACGTACCGCGCGTCGAAAAACTCCTCCGCGAAGTCGCCGCCGGGCAAGCGGGTTAATGGCATCAAGATTCTTGACGCCACCCCCTCTCCGCTTGTATTATCCAGGG
>Ga0209154_1001276_pt1 | contig 14942 bp, 19 predicted proteins | sample GraSoiAngelo_121_FD_185878 | JGI IMG/M metagenome (GOLD analysis project Ga0209154, IMG submission 185878) | Grasslands soil microbial communities from the Angelo Coastal Reserve, California, USA - 14_0919_12_20cm (SPAdes) (version 2) | ecosystem: Environmental > Terrestrial > Soil > Grasslands ... | reverse complement strand
TGTCCAGCGGAAGTGCAGAAAGACCTGAACTGTTACCAGCGGTCAGACCTACAAGACGCGCTTCCCACTGATGCCTGAACCCAAGAACCGCTTCCCGCTGGAGGCTGCAGCATGAAACTGCTTTGGATTGGCGTACTTGTCCTGCTCTTTGCGTCGGTAGCGAGTCTCATTTCGAATCGCCAGAGCGGACGGCTAATCGAGCAGAGTTGGGCAGGAGCCAGCAATGCCCTGCCCGATACAGAGCTAACCGATTTGCGACGAGCTATTCCTGCTTACACCGTCCGGGTTTTTGCTCTGCAGCCCGACCCATTCCGCCAGAAATTTGCCGCCAAAACATGGCAAGCACTTGAGTTGACGATTTTGCGTTCTCTCCTGCTGCGGCATGTGGCGCCCACACTAGTGATTGCTCCAGTTGTCGGCTTCCTTGAGGGTTCGCGGGCGCGCGCCAATCAAAAGTGTTTGGTAAAGATGCACTCGCCCATGCGCTTCAGTTTGGCGCTCGCGGGTTTGGGTTTCACGCCGGTTCTGGCGTTGCTCTGGATCGCTGCGCCATTGGTCGTGCCAACCACGCTCCTTGTTTTCACGATTGGCGCAGTCGCAATCGTCAGCACGCGTAACCTGGTCGTCCACGCCCCAACACAGTTCTAGCCATGAACTATCGCTCCAAAAATTGCAGTCTCGCGCTCCACAGTCATTACGTCATTGGAGCGTGGATATTCGTGAGCATTCGTTTTTCGCAGCGGCTTCTGCTATTGGACGAACAAAGCGATCTTTTCCTGAGAACTCTGCTGTACCTGGGCGGCTACTGCACAATCGAGCAGGCACAGAAGCTCGGTCTTGCCAATTCGGCGACGCGTGTTGTCGCCCATCTGGAGGCCCTCAAGAAGCTCGGGTTCCTAAAGCAAATCGCCAGTTATCCAGTGATTTATCAGGTGACAAAATCGGCTACGCGCCTGGTTGGGTCTGACCTGATGGCCCGCCGTCGGCACACTCCGCCGACGATCCGTTGCAAGCTGCTAGGCGTCAACTTCTATCTGGAGGCCAAAGCTTGGCCTGCCGAGTTCGTCTTCCACCATTCCGAAAAGATTGCCGTGTTCAACGCCGCCGGATGCGCGACCGACGCGCTGCCGCACTTCCGAGGTCAGCCGTACCTGTGGCAAGACTTCGTCCTACGCCGAGCCGACGGCACGATTTGTGTGGCTGCAGTGGACCGCGGGCACGACACCGTCAAGTACCAGACGAGAACGCTGGCGCGGCGCTATGGCAGAGTTCTTGAGCACTTGCCCTCCGAATTTGGCCTGATTTTGGCGGTCGCCACCGAACGCCGGTGCCAGTTGTACCGGAAGTGGGCCGCCCGACCCATCGCACGTCCTTTTACCCACGACACGCTTCAGCCCTATTAGGTGAAAGCGGCGATTCCACAACTTCACATCTCGCATGAGGAGAAACAGGAATGAAATTAACAGGCACGGTTTTGCGGTGTTCGACTCGGAAAGTCAATTCGAGCGGGAAGGAGACGTACGTCACCAACCTGCTGGTGCTGGACCCGGAGAACAGCGCGGCGGTAGCAAGAAGTCAAGAATGCAGTAATATGCAGGGAAGAATAGGTATGGCGGAGAGGGTGGGATTCGAACCCACGGTACGGTTTCCCGCACGCTCGCTTTCGAGGCGAGTACTTTAAACCACTCAGTCACCTCTCCCGGGTGGTTGCAGCTCCCATCGTAGCAGAGCCTTCGATTGCGCGGCAATGCGTCACTCGGCGCCAGGTGCTTCTTTGTTTCTCCGCTAGCGCCGTTCGGCAAAGAACGACTGAATTACCGCCGCGCATTCGGGTGCGAGCACGCCGAGAGTGACTTCCACCTGGTGGTTGAGCCGGGGGTCGGACAGGATTTGGAAGCAAGTGCGTACCGCCCCGCCCTTTGGGTCATTCGCGCCGTAGACCAGCCGCGGAATGCGCGCTTGAATCATTGCGCCCGCGCACATACTGCACGGCTCAACGGTTACATAGAGAGTCGTCTCTGCAAGCCGGTAATTGCCGAGAACCCGTGCGGCTTTGCGCAAAACAACGATTTCGGCGTGCGCCGTCGGGTCGCAATCCCGGATGGTGCGGTTCCCCGAGCGCGTGATGATTTTGCCTTCGTGCACCAACACCGCTCCGATCGGCACTTCTCCGGCGTCAGCCGCAGCGCGGGCCTCCTTGAGGGCCTCTTGCATGTAGGCATTGTCAGACTCTGTCATCGCCGTGAGAATAACACGCGACGCTCGAAAAAAGACTTAGCCCTAAATTACTTTCCGAAAAGCCGCATCGCGGTCAGCCTTGCCGCCTTTTTCTTTGCCAAGAAAAATGCTTATCCGTCAATCCTTGGCAGTGCCTAGAAGCCAATCGAACAGCGGGAGAAACACGTTGTAGCGCCCCGTAGGACGATCATGATGGATCAAATGATGTTCGCGCCCAGAGTGCAGCCACGAAGGAAGCCATCCACCGATGTGAATGCGCCAATGAACCTCTTCGACGGCGATGACGTACACCGTGAAAGCAATAAAGATTCCCGGCTGATCCGTAATTTGAGCAGAACGTCCGCTAGGAATGTAACGACTAGGCCATTGAGCGCAAATGCCGCAAGGACAAGCGGTGGCGTGCCGCCAAGATTCAAGTGTTCAACTTCGAGGGGCGTTCCCACCGAAGCATGGTGCAATCGGTGCAACCGTCTCAAATAGTTGCTCGGGAAATGTAGCAAATGGCGATGATAGAAATACTATGAGGAGGGTACAATCGGTGTCTTCGTTTTCGCCGCGTTGCTCCGTCGTAGGCTAGCATTGCGTCCTCCGACCCGGGCCGAGAAACTTGGCCCGGGTCCGTGTCTACCGAAGCCTGACAACCGAACTTTCGCTCCAATCGCAGAAACAAACAATCCGGCGAACCCTGTAACCTCTGCGCGAGACGTCCTGAAAATGCAAGGGGTTCGTTCCGGTAAAAACTCAGGCGGCAGATTCACCATACGGTCGCTCGAGGTCCTGTATTCGCGACGGCGTAGCAAATTCGATGAGCGGATTGCTTGACAATTTCAGACAAGCGAAACAAACTACATGCTATGAGGGAACTGCTCGAGCGGTTATTTCAAGTCGATTTCATTAAAGGTCTCCTAGTTACTTTCCGGATGCAGAATCCCAAGGAGATTGTCACCGAACAGTATCCGCTCGAGCGGCCGATGGTGGCGGAGCGCTATCGCGGCGCGCCCCGTCTCAACAACCATCCCGAAACCGGCGAGACGCTATGCATTGGCTGCAATCTGTGCGCCCTGGCGTGTCCGGAAAACCTCATCGTTGTCGGATGGCTGAGAGACGATGCTACCCGCCGAAAAGTGCTGACCCACTTCACTTATGACACTTCGCGCTGCATGTTCTGCGGGCTGTGTGAAGATGCCTGTCCGACCGACGCCTTGGAATTAACCCAGGATTTCGAAATGGCCTATTACACTCGCGAAGGAGCAATCTGGGACCGCCACCGTTTGGAGCAGGGGCCCACACCCGCGCGCTATACCCGCTAAAGATAATGCATGGAACTTCGCAAAGATCCCATCACGCAAAGTTGGGTCATCCTGGGACAAAGAGAAGTTGTTGCGGAGACTGCGGAGCAGTGTCCCTTAGAGCCGGAAAAGATCGAGAAAGTTCCCGCCATCATGATCTGGCCTGCCGCGGGGCCTTGGCAGGTACGAGTCGTTCCACACCCTGATCCGCTGTATCACGTCGAGAGCGATCCCGGACGATTAGCCGAAGGAATGTACGATAAGATGGGTGCGCTCGGCGCCCATGAAGTCGTGGTGGAAACGCCGCAGCACGACAGGCGGTTGTCCCTGTTCAGCGATGAAGAGATCGAGCGGGTACTCTGGGTGTGGGCCTCACGCATCGCCGATCTAAAGAAGGACGTGCGGTTCAAATATATCAGCGTGTTCAAAAACCAAGGCGCGCTGGCGGGGGAGGAGTGGCCCCATGCCCATTCCCAGCTAACCGCCACCATCTTTGTACCCCGCCGCATTAAATACGAATTGAATTCGGCCCATGAATGGTTTAAGGACAAAGAGCGCTGTATTTTCTGCGACATGGTGCGGCAGGAAGAAAAACAGGGAAAGCGCATCGTGGACGTACAGGGCGATTATTATGCGCTGTGCCCTTATGCTTCGCGCGTGCCATACGAGATCTGGCTGCTGCACCGGCGGCACAACCACACTTTCGAGCAGCCCCGGCCAGGCTCCAACCGCCGTCAACTGGCGGCACTGCTCGGAAGAATCCTGCGCCGCCTGGAAAAAGTTGCGCCGGCCTACCATTTGGTGGTGCACACGTCGCCGAGCACGATGAACAAGAAGGGTGAGATGGCAGGCTATTGGAAGACGCTCGCGGACGATTACCATTGGCACATCGAGATCCTGCCAATCCTGGAAAAGCGCAGCAAGTCTTACAGTATCAAAGAAGTTTACTTCAATCCCGAATTGCCCGAACAGGCAGCCTCCAACTTGCGAGCCCTGGATCCTAATTCATGAAACATTTCGGGCAGGAGAGTGGCGGCATCGTAATGAAGTTGATTGTCGCCCTGGGCGTCGTGACTTTTCTCTTTTTTTTCTATTTGGTGCGTCACCCGATGTTTCGTTTCATAGCGGAATCCTGGATCGTCGAAGATCCTCTCAATAAGGCCGACGCCTTGATTGTTTTGAGTGACGATAATTTCTATGCGGACCGCGCCACACGCGCCGCGGAGTTGTTCAGGGAAGGCAAGGCTTCGCTCGTCGTCGCGAGTGGACGGAGGTTGCGTCCGAGTGCCGGAATCACGGAATTAATGGAACACGATTTGATCGAGCGCGGCGTACCCAAAGACAAGATTTTGCGCGTTCCCCAGGAAGGGGACAGCACACTGGAAGAGGCCGAAACATTGGCAAAGGTCGTCCAGGCAAGAAAATGGCACAGCGCCATTGTCGTCACCTCCAACTACCACACCCGCCGCGCCCGGTACATCTTCCGGCACGTCTTCCCACGCGGCATCGATGTGCGTGTGGCCAGCGCGCGTGATGGCGACTTTGACCCGGAGGCGTGGTGGGAGAAACGCAAGTCCAGCAAGCTGTTTATGCGGGAGATCCTCGGAATGATGGTAGCCGTTTGGGAACGTCGGCATGGAACAGAAACATCCTCGGCCTCGCAAGGGATAGTAGAAGGGGGCAAACGAAGTCCACTATCCATGGTGTAGCTATTCAGGAAAAGCCTCGGCGTTTTTAGGCCGAGGATATAAGGCCACTCTTTCTTTTCCTTCCGAACTGTTCTATATTTCTTGTGTCCGAACGACCTATGGGCGGGCAGCCCAAAAGTAAAGCCTCTTCGTGGTCCTCCGCTGAAGTAGGGCGGTTGTGGGAGGAACCCACCGAAGCCATCTCGGGACAACAAACCGAGAGGCCGTAGGAATCCTCGCCGCTTGCGGCGGGGAGGATGTCCCTAAGTACTGTATTATGTTCACTCTTCTCGGTCGCGGCTTCCGGACCTGCCCTGCGATGAGCGACTTCGAGAACCCCATTTTCGACGTCGAGGTGTCCGATGTGGAGAAAAGAAGATGCAAAGTTTCAAACTATGACTGAAAGTCCCTTAGGAACTGCCGGGTTTCAACCGAGCTCTGATTCTTCTAACTCACTATCAGGTTCTCCCAAAGCTGCGGCAAGCATCAGTCAGGGAATCCGAGTCAAAGGCGAAGTAACGGGAACCGAAGACCTTTTCGTTGATGGCTTCGTCGAAGGAAAACTGAACCTCACCTCGAATTGTTGCTTGACCGTTGGGCCGAACGGAAACGTGAAGGCCGACCTCAATGCCCGTGAAATTATTGTCCGGGGCAAGGTCGAGGGGAAAGTTATCGCCCGGGATAAACTGCAAATCGGCAGCACCGGCCAGATTACCGGCGAAGTGCAAACCAACCGGTTGGTCATCGAAGACGGTGCCACCCTTCGGGGCAAAGTGGAAGCAGGGAAGTTGGAAGTGAGCAGGCCCGCCGAGACGAAAACGGTTGCGGCGGCAGCTGCGGCTAATACCAATAGCACCAAGCCCTCTCCTCAACCCACGGCGCTTGGTTCTGAAACGGCGGCGGATTGAGCCACGATGAGCTTCCTCGACAAACTTGGAATCGGGGTTGGCAGCACACAGGGCGTGCAGCGCGAAGATACCGGGCCGATTCATTTGACGACGTCCCGGACGCGCACTCCTAGCGGTGCTTCTCCGCAGGCCAGCACTCCGCACGCTCCCGATCAGTTGGAATACAACCGGCTTTCGAACGGACTAAAAGAACTTTTGTGGAATCTGGATGGCTTGGAGCGCGGTGCGCTCTTGGATCTGGGGCCCGCTTGGCAGACGACCTTGAGTTTCTTCATTGCAAGAGGGTTCCGAGTTTCTTCCGAAGATATTCTTCGTGCCTGGAAAACATTTCTGGCGGAAGAAGAAGCCAGGTTGAGAAAGGATTTTGCTGCTGGTGAAACGCTCGAGATGACTCCCAGCGCGAGGGCCGCGCGCTTTCTGAAAGAAAGTTTGCAATACCCGCGCAGCTCCTTCGATGCCGTGCTCCTCTGGGACCTCTTGGATTATCTCGAGCTAGCTTTGGTGAAGCAGATTGTGGCGAGCCTCACGGAATTACTGCGGCCCGGCGGCGTGGTTTTCGCGATGTTTCACAACAAGAAGCCGGAAGGGTTCCAGCGTTACCGTGTTGTGGACGCGAATACCCTGCAAATGGTTCCGACCCCGGTTTTGTGCCCGGCGCAGAAGGTTTATCAGAACAGGGAAATCCAGGATCTCTTCGGCCGCTATCGGACGGTGAAATCCTTTGTCGGTCGCGATCAACTGCGCGAGACCCTTTTCATCAAGTAACAAGACTCCCGCCGCTCGGTGCGAGAGAGTTGGTGGGTTCGCTAATTTTTCTCTTGCGTCCAGCAATTTCTGGGAGTACAAGAAAGACGTGAGCTCCACGAGCTCCGGAGGGAACATGACTCCACCGGGCTTAGAGCTGCACCAAAACTGAACGCACCACTTTTGCGGTGCGAGTCGTTTGAAAAAACGCGCATTTTGTTGGTGCGCTTTCGAAACGATATGCCAATTTGGCAAAAAGGGGAGCCGCCAGGTTCCCCTTTTTGTCATCAACACGAAATCGCGAATCCATGTAGAAATTCCCGCAAGGAACAGAAGACTTCAAGCACCCTTCATGGCCTGTAGGCAATCTTAGAGGTACGTATCAATCGCGAATATGCCGATCCGGGAGTCTGTTTCGAGAGAGTGGAACGCCGGTTACAGGCGTAAGACTTTGGTGTTGCGGAGGCGGTTGCTTTGCTTCGAAGCCGTGATCGTTTCAATTGCCGAGCTTGAGTTGTTCGAGCCAGCGGATGGCATCCCGCTGGTTGGCAATGATCTGCGCCTGCCACAGCAGGGCGATAGACATGGCAGCCATGACTAGAAGGCAGAGGATGAGAGCGATCCCGACATGCGACTCGTGAATCTCACTGCGAAAGGCACGGCGAATCCATTCCATGGTAGGGATTCTCCTAGTACTCCTGAGCCTTACGAAACTGACAGTGGTTGGGGACTCGTCGCTGTCGGCAAAAGAGCCGTGCAATCGGACCGCCACACGCGCACCTTCTCTAACGCCACTCATGTCGCGGAAAATACATACCTTGTCTCAAACTGCGGCGTTCTTCTCTTTGCGCGCGCAAAAGCCCGCCAGGCAAACTTGCTAACGAGTGAGCAATTTTTTTCCGGATGTTACGCTTTGGAAGCGACGCTTTCCAACACTTGCTCCCAAACGTCGCGGGAAAGCAGCCGGATTTTGCGGGCTCGCGAACGCCTGTGGGGGTCGGTTTCTGTCTCAGCGGTATGATCAGCTAACAAAATGCTCCGGTCGCAGAAGGGAAAAAGGCTAGGAGCAAGATCTTCGGTCGCGACCGCCACGGACGGAGCATGATAGCGCAGCGCCCGGTCATATAATCTTGACAGCGCGGCGATCGAACGCTGAATGCTCGCGCCAACGGCAGCCGACCAGAAGACCTCGTGCTGCCGTAAATCGATTCCTTGTTTACGGCCGTCCGCCAGGAAGCGCTCAATTTGGGCGGGCGAGGCGCCCGCAAAAAAGAATAACTCGTCAAAGTCGCGCTGCCGGGCTAGTTCTGCCTCACGCGGGCGCAGACCCGTGTTCTGAACCAACTCGCGAACCGAGAGCGAGCGCAAGGTCACGACCGGCACTCCCGTCTCTTGTGAAAGCGATTCCAGAGCATCGGAGGCGGCCGGCAGAGGTTCCGCCAAAGGGATGCAAGTAAACCGTCCGAGGCGCAGCGTCGAGGTCGGACGGGACCGGAAGTTTCCGGATTCCGGACGTAAGTGGAAATAGTCCTCGGGAAGATAGACGCCGCATCCGTCTTCGCCAATAAATGGGTGAGCGTGGCCCAGCTTTCGCCGAGGCTCGTCGAATTGGAGGCGCGAGCGACGGGTAAGCCACACGGCTGGGACTCCGGCGTGGTCGAGCGCTGCAGTGAATTCATCGAAGCCGGCGATGCCTTTGCCACGCTCAGGAACGAGGTGGTCGACCGCTATATAGAGAACGCTGGCGGTTTGGCGCAAGCAAATCTCCCATTGTCGGGCGCTCTGATTTTAGCGGAATGGGATGGCTATGGAGGGAGGAAGAAAAAGCGGGCAGAATTCCTCTGCCCGCTTTTGATGTACTTGGCTCGACGAGCCAGGGTTCTCTCTTAGGTTAGTTACCAGACTTCGTCGCGCCGGGCGTGCCTTGCGAGTTTGCCTTCGGGATGCTCACGTATCCGCTGATAGCGTCTTTGGACACTTTGTTGATGACGAGCTCCTGAGGAATATGCGTCCCGGTCATGTAGAAGAAAATGGGTTCGTTTATCGCACGATTCTTCTTCTCAAAGCGCTTGTCTTCCACAACCATGGCCACGCTGAACAGATTCCGCTTTTGGTTTATACCCTTCAGCTCGACGGTCACATTGGCGACCTTCTGCGGGCGGTTTCTGCCGGTAATGGTGAACTCGGTGTAGTCGCGCTCGCCCAAGCGCCTGAGTTGGTCAATTTCGTCGTGGTTGCGAGCGATCAGGGTTCCCATCTCGCTCTTGGCCATCTTCAGGTCTTCGCGCGTCGTATCCAGATCGGTCCTAACGCCGACAACCTTGGTATCCACTGACTTGACGTCATCGCTCGATGCCTTCGTGGCCAGTTCGGAATGCACGGAAGTGTCGAGCGCCGTTACCTTCTGGTTCGTTTCGTCGTTCAACTTTGCGGATTCCGCCCGTGCCTTCTTCAACTGCCCTTGGGTGATCTTTAGCTTATCCGTGACCACCTTCAAATCGCCCTGCAGATCGGTATTCGCCTTCTCATCCTGCGCCAAACGGTCTTTCAGGGAGGACATGTCCTGCTGAATCGACTGTTGGGTCGTCTTCAGTTGTGATGCCACTGCCTGCTGGGTGCTGTCCAATTTGGACGATGCGCTCCAGCCGAAGGCCAGTCCGCCAAGTGCAATTAACCCGAGAACCACGATCGCGGGAAGCTGCCAGGAAGAACCGCCCTTCATATCCAGTATCTGATCTTCTGACATAAGTTTAATTTCTCTCCTCGCCCCTGGGGGCAATGCCGGGTTTACCGGCTTGTTAAGAAGGTCTTGCATGCACCCCACCAAAAGAAAGGAGTCCCCTAATGTGCTAACTGATAGAAGGACGGGAGGTTGCTTGGGAGGTCGGCAACAGGGCTGGTACTAGACCTAGCAAAGATTACGTGAAAACGCGCTCAATAGCGGATTTTTTGCGTGCCAGGACCTAAGTAACGTCAATACCAAACTCACGGAAACTATCCCAAAGCCGCTCCCTCGTCTCGAAGACGATGCCTCGCATACCCAGCCTCTCGGCTGCCCGGGCATAGGAAGGAACGTCGTCCACGTAAACGGCTTCCTGAGCCCGGACCTTGCAAGCCTCGAGGGCTTCTTTGTAGATGATGGGATCAGGTTTGCTGGCACCCACGCGGCAGGAGTAGATGCGCACGGGGAAGAGCCGTAGAAACTCGTAAGTCGTTTCCATGTAAGCCACATGCAGCGGGTCGGTATTGGAAAGCACCGCCATGCGGTACCGCTTTCCTAACTTCCCGAGGAACCCATCTTCATGAATTGGCGCGGGGTCTAGGGCCCGGTTCCAGACCTCTACGAACTGGTCGAAATTGAGCTTGCTTCCCAAGCGTTTCGACAGATGCAGGTGCCAGTCCCGGGGCGAGATACGGCCTTCCTGCCAGTCCTTCCAAAGCGGATCCTTTTCTAAGGCCGACCAAATCTCCTCGGGTGATAGTGATAGCCCCTCGGCGAGGCCGCCGGCCGCGTGCGCCACGTTCACGCGAATCAGGACCCGGCCAATGTCGAAGATAATTGCCCGTATGTCGGGAGATGGCACGGGTTATTCTTTCTCGGCGCTCGGCAGGGAGGCAGCGCGGTTGGCGTTGATGACGTTGAGCTGCCGCCGCGCTCGCAAGATGCTGATGATCGCCGGCATGATCGAAAGAAGAATCACGACAGCGATAACGTAGTGGATGCGCCCGGCGATCTTGGGCATGAGATGACCGAGAAAATAGCTGCCGAGGATCATCGTTCCCACCCAGAAGACGCCGCCGAAGATGTCAAACGCCAGGTATCGGCCGTATGGCATCCTCGCCGCACCCGCGACCGGCGGACAAAACGTCCGAATGATGGGAACAAAGCGTGCCAGAATCACAGCCCTTCCCCCGTACTTCTCATAAAAATCATGCGCGCGCTCGAGGTGGCTGCGACGGAAAAAGAAAGAGTCCTCGCGGCGATAGAGCGCTGCCCCCGCCGAACGTCCAATCCAGTAACCAATCTGGTCCCCCACTATGGCACACAGCATGACTGGGAGAAGCAGCAGCTTCAGCGGAATGACGCCTCCGGCAGAAAGAATGCCCGCAGTGACGAGCAGCGAATCGCCCGGAAGAAAAAAGCCGACAAAAAATCCTGTTTCGACAAAAACAATCGTGCAGATAAGGGGGGATCCGCCGGCGCGGATTAGTTCTCGGAGTCCGTCGGGGTTGAACAGCGCACGGAAGAACTGAAGGATGGCGTCAAGCACTCCGATCTGTTCCTCAAAGCAGAAAACTGAAATGATGCCCGCGAGTACGCCGGCACGAGAGCGCGTGTGCGTAGCCCCGCCACGGCACCCCAACCTATACGGTAACAGAAAACGCCTGCATCCTGCCCACATTCGTGCCACAAGAAAACAAGGCTGCCCATTGCCGCCAGCAGTACGCCCGGACGAATCATACCTGGGCCTCCGTTAGCTCCATGTCACTTCTCTGTTCCAGTAACAACCGAGCCTCCAAGGGAAATTCCGCTTCCGTCCCTCGCTTGAGCAACTTTTCTATGCGCGGCAGAGCGCGGAGTGCGGCCGCGGCCCCAGCCGCAATCGCTTCATCCGCGCGCGCAAAATCGTCCCAGGCCAGAGATTGCACGTCTGGGCGAAGCACCAGATCGGCTTGCCGCTCCCAAAGTTCAAGTTGATGCTTCTGGGCTGCGCCAACTGCCCGGCTCACCACCTGAAAAATGTTTGTAGGTACGCCTCGGTTGCCGTCCTGCAGGCCAACGGAAACTCCAATCACGGTTTGCGCCCCCATGCTGCGTGCGGCTTCGGTTGGCACCGGCGCGACAAGGCCGCCGTCGGCAAGGCACCGGGTGCCAATCTCGACTGGCTCAAATAAGCCAGGGAACGCGCAGCTCGCGCGGATGGCGTCGACCAGATTTCCTTGTGTAAAAACCACAGGTTCGCCCGAAGACAAATCCGTCGCCACCACGGCCAGGGGAATCCGTAGGTCCTCGAACTGGCGTGAACCGAACACTCGCTCAACCAGTTCGCCGAGGCGCTGGTTGCTGGCCAGACCCAAGCGAGACACGCGCCAACGAGCGATGTCGCGAAAGCGCAGCCTCCGGCAGGCTTCGATGATCCGTTCGAGCGGCGCTCCGCTGGCATAGGCGGCGCCAAGGATGCTGCCCACACTGCTGCCAGCGATGTGCGAGACGCTTATTTGGTGTTGCCGGAGGACTTTTAATACGCCAAGGTGCGCAAATCCGCGAGCAAAACCCCCACCGAGAGCCAGTCCAATCCCTGTCCGCAGGGGCGGTGTCCCTGTACCGGGGGGCAACTTCTCCAGCGCGGAATCCTGGCGCTCGGTCATTCCCAAAAGATGCCAGCGCCAGCCGTTTCGAGCTATGGTCCGGCCGTCCCTCTGGCAACAGTACGAACGTACTTCGCCTTCCATTCTTTGTAGTTCGACGAGCCAGATTGAAACAGTACGAACTTACTAGTCCCGTACCCTCTCTGTACCATTGTGAGCCGCAGTCCTGTGCGAGATTCTCCATCCGTCACGCTGAAGTTGTGCGGGGTCAAAAGAATGGAAAGCGCGTTCAAGGCTTGGATTGGGCACCCGGTTGTTCTTCAAGTGGCATTGGGCGATATCAAAGTGCCGCTGCGAGGAAAGCTGCTGAAAGATGGCGGCGACACGGTGCGCATGCGCATCGGGGAAGGCTGGGACGTAGACATTTACAAGACCATGATCCTGGCAGTGGAGGAAGACGGCATGGTCCTTTTGCCTTCGTGAGGCCCCTACATATGAAAACACAAGAACTCAAATACGTAACTCGGCGGCGCGCGGCAGTGCTCCTGGGTCTTTCGGAGCCGGAACTAAGTCGGCTCTCGAGCGAGTGCGGTTTTGGCCACACCGAGGTCTCCGGCCAAGAAGAGGAGACCTTTTTCACTTACGAAGAGTTGCGCCAAATCTGCCTGTTGACCGTAAACCACGTTCACTGAGAAAGAGTTTCCTCCGGCCCCCCTCGGCAGTACCCCCCACCCGGGTCGCCCCCCCGCGACCCGGGTTTTCTTTTCTTTCTGCCTTTATCCTATTGCGATTCAATGTGTTAGAGACGCACCTCAGGTAATAGTGGAAACTCTTTTGGAGACCAAGCGCCTTGGGATTTCCTTCTTTCTTACATGCTGGATGAACCGACCAAGCACTTTCGAGGCAGGGCGGAAACCGCTATAGCATGCCTCCCCTTGGAAATCGTTTGACACCTCCCTCGAACGCGAAGAAACTTGGCGGCTTGATCCCAAAGGATGGTGTACAGCGATGGCGGAGCGGCGCGACGGAAGCACAAACAAAATGCTGCTGGCAAGTTTCGGCGTCGCGTCGCTTGTCTGTGCATTTGGCGGGGCAAGGTCGCTTTGCGCGCAGGAAGTATCGTATGACGTGGCGATCACAAACGGAAGAGTGATGGATCCTGAATCGGGACTGGATGCGGTGCGCAATGTGGGAATCAGCGGTGGCAAAATTCGAGCTATCAGCAGCGCGGCATTGCAAGGGAGGCAAACGATCGATGCCAAGGGTCTTGTGGTTGCACCCGGCTTCATCGATTTGCACCAACACGGCCAGGATGACGAGAACTACAGGGCGAAGGCCCGCGACGGCGTGACCACGGCGTTGGAATTGGAAGTCGGCGTGGCAGATGTTGACCGTTGGTATGGAGAGCGGGAGGACAAAGCACTTATCAACTATGGCGCCAGCGTGGGTCACATTCCCGTTCGAATGGCGGTGATGCACGATCCCGGAGGACTCCTGCCGAGCGGAGATGCGGCTCACCGCGAAGCAACACCGGAGGAAATGGAACAGATCATGTCCCTTCTCGAGAAGGGACTAAGGAGCGGTGCTCTGGCCGTGGGCATCGGCCCGGCTTATACCGAAGCAGCGACCAATGGGGAGATCACGCAGGTGTTTCGCGTCGCGGCAAAGTATCACGCGTCTTGTCACATTCATATTCGCAGCGGAGCGCCGAGAATCGGGGCCTCTCCGGGAAACTTCAGCGGCTTTGAGGAAGCCGTCGCAGCCGCAGCGATCACTGGTGCGCCGCTGCACATCGTGCACATCCAGAGCACCGGGGGACCCGATGTGGCCTACGAACTGCAGATGATTTCGGAGGCTCGCTCACACGGCATGGACGTGACCACCGAAGCCTATCCCTACACGATGGGCATGACCAGCATTCAATCTGCGATTTTCGATCACAAGGAAAACGAGCCCGACAGCTATTTTGCTTCGCTTCTCTGGCCCGCGACCGCCGAACATCTGACACGCGATTTGTTCCTGCGGTACCGCAAACAGGGTGGGATGATTATTCTTCCCTCGAACACCCTGGAGAACATCGATGCCGCCATCGAAAGCCCACTCACGATGATTGCCAGCGATGGCCATCTCTTGAACGGCAAAGGGCACCCGCGCACCGCGGGGACTTACGCACGTGTGCTCGGCCATTACGTGCGTGAGGAAAAGGCGCTCGACTTAATGACCGCGCTGAAAAAAATGACGTTGATGCCGGCCGAGCGGCTGCAGAAACGTGCGCCCGCATTCAACGAAAAAGGGAGAATTCGCGTGGGCGCCGACGCGGACATCACGGTCTTTGATCCCGGCACAGTCATTGACAGAGCTACGTACGAAAAGCCGCTGCAATATTCCGAGGGGATTCCGTTTGTGCTGGTAGGCGGAGTGCCCGTGGTTAAGAATGGGAACCTCGTTGAGGGCGTATTCCCGGGACACGGGGTGCGCGCGCCCGCCTCGCAGTAAGGCTTCAACGAAGCCTTTGACGCGATTTCCGGTGCGCCCGTTTCAACACGCCCGTTGCAACACGGGAGCTGGCCGAAAAGGGACCGGGAGAAGGCGTTCACTGCCAACCGGGGCGCAGCATGCCGGCCCCCCACAAGAATGAAGCACCGGGGCTTCCCCGGGGGCTTCCCCCGCGCTGGTGCACATTGCCGAGCGCGCGAGAAGGCGGTAGGGACAGGGCCGGGAAAGTGCTATACAGTACGGCGCACTGTTCTGGCAAGCACTTATAG
>Ga0209154_1001273_pt1 | contig 14967 bp, 18 predicted proteins | sample GraSoiAngelo_121_FD_185878 | JGI IMG/M metagenome (GOLD analysis project Ga0209154, IMG submission 185878) | Grasslands soil microbial communities from the Angelo Coastal Reserve, California, USA - 14_0919_12_20cm (SPAdes) (version 2) | ecosystem: Environmental > Terrestrial > Soil > Grasslands ... | reverse complement strand
CGGCGGGGGGGATCGTGTTGAGCGCCTTGCGCGCCGAGGCGGTGAAGCTCGGTCTCGCCGTGCTGCTGTTGTGGATCGTGCTGGTGAACTACAGCCAGGCGGTCGTCGGCGCCCTGATCGCAGCCTTCGTCATCACGTTGCTGATCTTTGCCATGGCTTTTTTTGTGCGCGAATACTGAGTTCGGCACGATCAAGATGGCCGCTGGAACTTACGACAACCCGGGCGAATACCTCGAGCATCACCTGAGGTTTTTCGCCAAGCCGGTGGGCGAGAGCAGTTTCTGGACGCTGAACATCGATTCACTCGCCACCGCCATCATTCTTGGCGTCATCGGCCTCGGCTTCATCTGGTGGGTGGTGCGCGGCGCGACCTCGGGCGTGCCGAATCGCCGCCAGGCTTTCGTCGAGCTGCTGATCGAGTTCGTCGACGATGAGGCGAAAGGAATCTTCCACCACGGCGATCGCAGCAAGTTCATCGCTCCCGCTGCGCTCACGGTGTTCGTGTGGGTGGTGCTGATGAACGCGATGGATTGGCTGCCCGTCGACTTCATCACCGCGGTGCTCGGCTGGTTCGGGCTGCACGCGTGGCGGCCGGTGCCGACCGCGGACGTGAACACCACCTTTGCGCTCTCGATGTCGGTGTTCGTGCTGAGCATCTACTTCGCCATCGCGGTCAAGGGCCTGGGCGGCTGGCTGCACGAGATGTACTGCTCGCCATTCGGCGCGAATCCGCTGCTGTGGCCGGCGAACCTGCTTTTCAATCTGGTCGAGTATGTCTCGAAGACGCTGTCTCACTCGCTGCGGCTGTTCGGCAATATGTACGCCGGCGAAATCCTTTTCTTGCTGCTGTGGATGTGGGCGGCCAGCGGACTGGCCGGCACCCTGTTCGCTTCGCTCCTCGGGCTGGGCTGGGCGATCTTCCATATCCTGATCGTTCTGCTGCAGGCCTACATCTTCATGATGCTGACGATCGTGTACATCTCGATGGCGCACGAGCACCACTGACCGGCGCTCACCCGAATCTCGCTCAAGAAAGGGAGAAACCAATGGAAAAACTTCAATTGCTGGCGATGGTCCAGGCGTACACCGGCATCGGCGTCGGGCTGATGATCGGCCTCGGCGCGGCCGGCGCGTGCATCGGCGTCGGCATCATGTGCAGCCGCTTTCTGGAGGCTGCGGCGCGCCAGCCCGAGCTGACCAATTCGCTGCAAGGCAAGGTGTTCCTGCTGCTCGGCCTGATCGACGCTTCGTTCATCATCGGCTTGGGCATCGCCATGTTCTTCGCTTTTGCCAATCCGCTGGCGGCCGCTTTCCGCTGAAGCGCGGCCCGCGACGAATGCCATGAACATCACGCTCACGCTCATCGCCCAGGCGCTAGTCTTCGCGTCCTTTATCTGGTTCACGGCGACGTTCGTTTGGCCGTACATGCTGCGCGCCATCGAAACGCGGCAGAAGACCATCGCCGACGGCCTCGCCGCCGCCGAGCAGGGCCGCAAGTCGCTCGAAGTCTCGACGCGGCAGGCGGACGAAGAGATCCGCAGGGCGCGCGAACGGGCCGCTGAAATCGTCTCCCAGGCCGAGAAGCGCGTCACCCAGATGATAGAGGAGGCGAAAACGGCGGCGAAGGAAGAGGGCAACCGCGAAAAGGCGGCCGCCAAGGCCGAGATCGCGCAGGAGCTCTCTCGCGCGCGCGAGCAACTGCGCGATCACGTCGCATCGCTCGCGGTCGCCGGCGCAGAGAAAATCCTGCGCCGCGAGGTCGATGCCAAGGCGCACGCCGCGCTGCTCGACGCGATCAGGCGGCAGCTCTAGATGGCCGAGCCCAGCACCGTCGCGCGCCCATATGCGGAAGCGGCTTTCAAGCTCGCTGACGCAGCCGGCGCGCTCGGCAAGTGGTCCGAGATGCTCGCCGCGCTCGCGCAGGTCGCAGCCGACGAGCGCGTGCGCGCTGCGGTCGCCGACCCGAAGCTCTCCGATGCGCGGGTCGCAGGGCTGTTCATCGCCGTCCTCGCGGGCAAGCTGAGCGGCGAGGCGGAGAATTTCGTGCGCGTTCTGGCGCAGAACAATCGCCTGCCGCTGCTGCCGGAGATTCACGCGCAGTTCGAAGCGCTCAAGAACGAGCGCGAGGGCGTAGTCGAAGCCGAAGTGCAGTCGGCGTTCGAGCTCACCGAAGCGCAGCTCGCCGATCTCATCGAACGCCTGGAGAAGAAGACCGGGCGCAAGGTGCGCGCGCAGGTCTCGGTCGACCGCGAGCTGATCGGCGGCGTCAAGGTCGTGCTCGGCGACAAGGTCATCGACGGCTCCGCGCGCGGGCAACTGGGCGCGCTCGAGACCGCATTAAAAGCTTAGGGAGCATCCATGCAACTGAATCCGTCCGAAATTTCGGAACTCATCAAGAGCCGCATCCAGAACCTCGACGCCGGGGTGCAGCTGCGCACGCAGGGCACCGTGGTCTCGGTGACCGATGGCATCTGCCGCATCCACGGCCTTTCGGACGCGATGCAGGGCGAAATGTTGGAGTTCCCGAAGAACACCTTCGGGCTGGCGCTCAACCTTGAGCGTGACTCGGTGGGCTCGGTGATTCTGGGTGAGTACACGCACATCACCGAGGGCGACACGGTCAAGACCACCGGCAAGATCCTCTCGGTGCCGATCGGGCCCGAGCTGCTCGGGCGCGTGGTGAACTCGTTGGGTCAGCCGATCGACGGCAAGGGGCCGATCAACGCCAAGCTCTCCGACGTGATCGAGAAGGTCGCGCCGGGCGTGATCGCGCGCCAATCGGTGTCGCAGCCCGTGCAGACCGGGCTGAAGGCCATCGACGCCATGGTGCCGATCGGCCGCGGCCAGCGCGAGCTGATCATCGGGGACCGCCAGACGGGCAAGACGGCGGTGGCGGTCGACACCATCATCAACCAGAAGGGCAAGGATCTCTTCTGCGTCTACGTCGCCATCGGGCAGAAGGCTTCCACCATTGCGAACGTGGTGCGCAAGCTCGAGGAGCACGGCGCGATGGCCTACACTATCGTGGTGGCCGCCACGGCCTCCGAATCGGCGGCGATGCAGTACATCGCGCCGTATTCGGGCTGCACCATGGGCGAGTATTTCCGCGACCGTGGTCAGGATGCGCTCATCATCTACGACGACCTGACCAAGCAGGCCTGGGCCTACCGGCAGGTGTCGCTGCTCTTGCGCCGGCCGCCGGGGCGCGAGGCTTACCCGGGAGACGTGTTCTATCTGCACTCGCGGCTGCTCGAGCGCGCGGCGCGCGTCAATGCCGGCTATGTCGAGAAGTTCACCAAGGGCCAGGTCAAGGGCAAGACCGGCTCGCTCACCGCGCTGCCCGTGATCGAGACCCAGGCGGGCGACGTGACCGCCTTCGTGCCCACGAACGTGATCTCGATTACCGATGGACAGCTTTTCCTCGAGACCGACCTGTTCAATGCCGGCATCCGCCCAGCCATCAATGCGGGTATCTCGGTGTCGCGCGTGGGCGGCGCGGCGCAGACTAAGATCATGAAGCGGCGCGACACCGGCGGTGGCGTGCGTCTCGCGCTCGCACAGTACCGCGAGCTTGCCGCCTTCGCGCAGTTCGCGAGCGACCTGGATGAGGCGACGCGCAAGCAGCTCGAGCGCGGCCGCATGGTGACCGAGCTCATGAAGCAGCCGCAGTATTCGCCGCTGCAGGTGTGGGAGATGGCACTCACGCTGTTCGCGGTCAACAACGGTTATTTCGATGCGATCGAGGTGAAGAAGGCGCTAAGCGCCGAGCGCTCGATGCGCGAGTACATCAAAGGCAAATACGCAGCGCTCGTCAAGGCGATGGAGGACAAGAAGGATCTCTCGGCCGATGACGAGAAGGCGCTGAAGAGCGCGATCGAGGACTGGACGAAGAACGGTTCGTTCTAAGGCGAGCTCCAGAGCCATGCCCGGCACCAAAGAGATCCGGATGAAGATCCGCAGTGTGCAGAACACGCGCAAGATCACCAAGGCGATGGAGATGGTCGCGGCGTCGAAGATGCGCAAGGCCCAGGAGCGCATGCGCCACGCGCGGCCCTACGGCGAGAAGATCCGCAACGTCGCCGCGCACATCTCGCACGCCAACCCGGAGTACCGCCATCCATTCCTCGTCGAGCGCGATTCGGTCAAGCGAGTGGGGATCATCGTCATCACCACCGACAAAGGCCTGTGCGGCGCGCTCAACACCAACCTGCTGCGCCTGGTGCTGGCGCAGTACAAGGAGTGGCAGGTGCAGGGCGAGGAGATCGAGGTCTGCGCGATCGGCAACAAGGGCTTCGGCTTCATGCAGCGGCTCGGCGCGAAGCTCAGCTCGCACATCGTGCAGCTCGGCGACCGCCCGCAGATGGAAAAGCTGATCGGTGCGGTCAAGGTGATGCTCGAAGGCTATACCAGCGAGCGCTTCGACCGCCTGATGCTCGGCTACACGCGCTTCATCAATACGATGAAGCAGGAGCCGGTCATCGAGCAGTTGCTGCCGCTTTCCGGCGAGCGGCTGGGGGTACCGGCAACGGTGTGGGATTACATCTACGAGCCTGAAGCGCGCGCGGTCCTCGACCAGGTGATGACCCGCTACATCGAGGCTCTCATCTATCAGGCGGTGTCGGAAAACATGGCTTCCGAGCAGTCGGCCCGCATGGTGGCGATGAAGGCGGCTTCGGACAACGCCGCCACCCTGATCGACGAGCTGACGCTGATCTACAACAAGAACCGCCAGGCCGGCATTACCAAGGAGCTTTCAGAAATCGTCGGCGGCGCAGCCGCCGTATAGGGAACCAGGGAAAAAAATGGCACTAGCACAAGGCACCATCGTTCAGTGCATCGGCGCGGTCGTCGACATCCAGTTTTCGCGCGACGCGATGCCGGGAATTTACGACGCGCTGCTGCTCGAGGAAGACGCTGCCAATCCGCTCGCCGAAAAGGATCTCACTTTCGAGGTAGAGCAGCAGCTGGGCGACGGCGTCGTGCGCTGCATCGCGCTCGGTTCCTCCGACGGCCTGCGCCGTGGCATGAAGGTGAAGAGCGCCGGCGGGCCGATCTCGGTGCCGGTGGGCAAAGGCACCCTCGGGCGCATCATGGACGTGCTCGGCCGGCCGATCGACGAGCGCGGGCCGATCAAGTCGGACGAGCGTCGCTCGATTCACCAGATTGCGCCCAAGTTCGACGAGCTCTCGCCTTCGGTGGAGCTGCTCGAGACGGGCATCAAGGTGATCGACTTGATCTGCCCCTTCGCGAAGGGGGGCAAGATCGGTCTGTTCGGCGGCGCGGGCGTGGGCAAGACGGTGAACATGCTCGAGCTCATCAACAACATCGCCACCCAGCACGCCGGCCTTTCGGTGTTCGCCGGCGTGGGCGAGCGCACGCGCGAGGGCAACGACTTCTATCACGAGATGGTCGAGGCAGGCGTGGTGAAGCTCGACAAGCTCGAGGAGTCGAAGGTGGCGATGGTCTTCGGCCAGATGAACGAGCCGCCGGGCAACCGGCTGCGCGTCGGGCTCACCGGCCTCACCATGGCGGAAAAGTTCCGCGACGAAGGCCGCGACATCCTGTTCTTCGTCGACAACATCTACCGTTTCACGCTGGCGGGCGTAGAGGTCTCGGCGCTGCTCGGCCGGATGCCTTCCGCGGTGGGTTACCAGCCGACGCTCGCCGAGGAGATGGGCCGGCTGCAGGAGCGCATCACCTCGACCAAGACCGGCTCGATCACCTCGGTGCAGGCGATCTACGTGCCGGCCGACGACCTTACCGATCCCTCGCCCGCAACGACCTTCGGTCACCTCGACGCGACCGTGGTGCTCTCGCGCGACATCGCCTCGCTCGGCATCTATCCGGCAGTGGATCCGCTCGACTCGACCTCGCGGCAGGTCGATCCCAACGTCATCGGCGAGGACCACTACAACACCACGCGCGCCGTGCAGGCGACCCTGCAGCGCTACAAGGAGCTGCGCGACATCATCGCCATTCTCGGCATGGACGAGCTTTCGCCCGAGGACAAGCTCGCCGTGTCGCGCGCCCGCAAGATCCAGCGCTTCCTGTCGCAACCCTTCACGGTCGCCCAGAACTTTACCGGCACGCCCGGGAAGTACGTCTCGCTCAAGGACACGATCAAGGGCTTCAAGATGATCGTCAACGGCGAGTGCGATGCGCTGCCCGAGCAGGCGTTCTACATGGTCGGCGCCATAGAAGAAGTCTTCGAGAAGGCGAAGGCGCTGAAGTAATGGCCAACGCCACCATCCACGTCGACGTCGTCAGCGCCGAAGAGGCGATTTACTCCGGCGAGGCCGAGTTCGTGGTCCTGCCGGGGGAGGCCGGCGAGCTCGGCATCTACCCGCGGCACACGCCGCTCATCACGCGCATCAAGCCCGGCGCGGTGCGCATCATGCCCGCCGGCGGCGGCGAAGAGCAGCTCATCTTTGTCGCCGGCGGAATTCTCGAGGTGCAGCCCAGGGTCGTCACGGTGCTCGCCGATACGGCGATCCGCGGTGCCGACCTCGACGAGGCCAAGGCAAACGAAGCTTTGCGACGCGCGGAAGAAGCGCGGCGCGCTGCCCGCGACAAACAGGAAATCGCGTCGGTGGAGAGCGAGGTCGCGATGCTCGCCGCGCAGCTCGCCGCAATTCGCAGGCTGAGGAAAAAGTAGATGACTCCCGCAAGGGAGTCATCGATGTAATTCCCAGAAGTAGCGCCTTGGGATCAGCTCAGGAAGGCGACTAGAACCCGGCGCCGCCTGCCTCCGGCGCGCCGCGCGTCGAACCGATAGCAGGTCACGAGCGTGAGCCGCGCCGGCCCTTCCTGCTTGGTGTCCCATACTTCGCGCCGGTCCAGCACTTGCGTCGCACTGACCCGGTAGGTCACGCGCCTGCCGTCGGCACGCTCGGCGATCAGCACGTCGCCTGGCTTGAGCCTGGCGAGGAAAGCGAGGTGGGTGTCCCGGTGCCCGCCGATCACGCTGTTTCCCGCCTCGCCCGGGAGCGCCGTGCCGGAAACATGCCAGGGGCCGAAAGCCGTGGCCGCGCCGTCGGCGCCGGCGAGCACGTAGCGCTCGATGCCAAGGCGCGGCACGCTGAGCCGTGCGACGGGCCAGGTATCGGCCCACGGCCAGGGCTTTGCCTGGCGCTCCCCGCTCAGGGTCCGTGTCCAGGCGTGCGCGATGAGACCCTGCGCGACCCACGCCTTGGCCTGGATCCAGGCTCCGCGTCCCAGCTCCCATGTGGCGAGCGCAACGAGAAACGCGACAAAGGCGACCCACAGCCAGGATGACCGGCGCGGCTGCGGCCGTGGAGTCCAGGCGCATTCCACGCCGAGCGCGATGTCGCGCTCGCGGCTCACTGGAATCTCCGGCGTGTAAGCATCGCGAGCGCGGCGATGCGCTGCGCCTGCGCGAGCGGCAAGGAGCCTGCGCGAACGTAGCGCGGGCCGATGACCACGGGCAAGCGCGACGAGAAGCGCGCGTTATCGATGCGCAGGATCTGCTGGTACTCGAGCTCCACCATCACAGTCTCGCGCGGGCCGATATTGGCCACCTGCGTGGTGAAGAGGTTCGGCTGCTCCTCCTCGAGGAGCGCCGCGCGCCGCCCGGTGTTGCGCGCCTGGCCGCGAACCGCCTTCGCCGCCGCGCGCTCGCGAATCTCGCCCTCGATGACCCGCTCGCCCAGGAGCAGCCGCAGCCGGTCGACGGCAGCGGTCTGCGGAAGCGCAAAGACGTAGACGCCCTCGTACCATGCGTCGTGCGGGTTGCGAAACGTCTGGACGACGCGCACCCGTGCGAGCGCTCCGGTGACGCGCAAGCTCGCGTCGGTCGAAAGCAGCGGCGCGGCCAGGCTCTCGCCGCCGCAGTGATTCCTGAGCCTTAGACCGCTTTCGTCGGCATACGCCGGCATGGCGAGCAGCAAGGCGATTCCCGCGAGCACCATGCCGGCCGCGAAGGCGAGCCCGGCGGCCAATCCCAGACACCGCAGCAAGTGTTTCATGCGCGCCTCCCGTTGGGTGTTCTGGGAGGCATTGGAGACCGCGAAGCGGCGCCAGGCGCGGCGCGGCGATGGCAACGCGCCGAGCAATTCTGGCAAAGCGATGGCGGGGCGCTTGGCTGCGCTCGCGATGGGCTATATTCGCCCGCGATGTCGCGCCGCATTGCCATCGTCGAGGACGACCCCACCATTCGCGCCAATTACGCTGAGGCGCTGCGCAAGCACGGCTTCGAGGTGGCGGCGTACGCCGAGCGCGCCGAAGCCCTCGCCGCGATGAGCGCGCGGCTGCCCGATCTCGCGCTGATCGACATCGGGCTCGGCGCCGACATCGACGGCGGCTTCACGCTGTGCCGCGAGCTGCGCGCCAGGTCAGCCGCGCTGCCGATCATCTTCCTCACCGCGCGCGACAGCGACTTCGACATTGTCGCGGGCCTGCGCCTGGGCGCTGACGACTATCTGACCAAGGACGTGAGCCTGCCGCATCTGCTGGCGCGCATCGCGGCGCTGTTTCGGCGCGCGGAGCTTGCCGCGCAGCCGCAGGCCGCGGAGGAGCGCTTGGAGCGCGGCGCGCTCGAGCTCGACCTCAAGCGCTTTAGCGTCACGTGGCGCGGCAGCGCTGTAGCGCTCACGCTCACGGAATTCTGGATGGTGCACGCGCTCTGCAAGTTTCCGGAACACGTGAAAAGCCGCGAGCAGCTGATGCGCGAAGCGAACCTGGTGGTCGACGAAGGCACCATCACCTCCCACGTCAAGCGCATCCGCCGGAAATTCCTCGCTGCCGACGCGAGCTTCGCTGCGATCGACACGGTCTATGGCATGGGCTACCGGTGGAAGTCATGAGGCGACTGCGCTTCAGCCTGCGCGTGAAGCTTGCGCTGACGGCGCTGGTGCTGCTTGCGCTGCCCTGGGCCGGCACGCTTTACGTGAACGAAGTCGAGCGCTTTCTCCTCGAGGGCCAGGAGCAATCGCTGCTCGCGACGGCGCGCACCGTCGCCACGGTGTTGCACGAGCGTCCCCAGCTGCTTGCCAGCGCGAGCGGACACGACGACGAGGTCGACGCCATCCTTCTGGGCTTGCAGCGGGCTTCGTCCCGCGTCTGGGTGGTCGATCGCAGCTACCAGGTGGTCGCGCTCGCCGGGAGGCTGAAGCGGGTCGCCGAGGCGGCGGCCGAGGCGCCGTGGTGGCAGCCCCTGGTCGGCTGGTTCATCGAGCCTCCGACCGAGGACTTCACCGAATCGCTGCCCGAGAACGTGCTCGCCACCAGCCGCGATGTCGCCGCCGCGATGCAGGGCACCCCCGCGACCCTCGTGCGTCGCACGCAGGACGGCCGCGCCGTGGTCATGTCGGCGGCGCATCCGATCTGGAGCGGCGACGAGGTGGTCGGGGCGGTGGTGGTGGAGGAAACCACCAATCCCATCGTTTCGCTCAAGACGGCGGCGCTCGAGCGGCTGCTGCTTGTGACCCTCGCGGTCTTCGCCGGCGCAGCCGCCTTGCTGATCGCTTTCGCTTCGCGGCTGTCGCTGCGCATCCGGCGGCTGCGCGACGAGGCCGAGTCGGCGATCGACGGGCGCGGCCGCATCACGCGTCTCGCCGCGGGCTCGGGTGCCTCCGACGAAATCGGCGACCTTTCGCGCAGCTTCTCGTCGGTGCTCGAGCGCCTCGCGCAGCATCACGCCTACCTGGAAAGCATGGCGGGCCGGCTCTCGCACGAGCTGCGCACGCCGATCGCGGTGGTGCGCTCCTCGCTCGAGAACCTGAAGCTCGCCGCCCAGGGCAGCGAAGCGCGGCGCTATATCGAGCGCGCCGAAGAGGGGCTCGCGCGGCTCAACCGCATCCTGGAGCGCATGATGGAGGCGTCGCGCCTCGAGCAGAGCCTGAGCAGCGCCGAGCGCGAGCGCTACGATCTGGTCGGCGTGATGCGCGGCTGCGTGGAGGGCTATCGCGTCGCCTACCCGCGCATCGCCTTCGCCGTCGAACTGCCCCGGCAATCCCTGCAGGTCGAGGGCTCGCCCGACCTCGCCGCACAGCTTCTCGACAAGCTGGTGGAGAACGCGGTGGATTTCTGCCGCGGCGCCGAGCCGGTGCGCGTCGAACTGACGCAAGCGGCGGGGTCAGCGGTGCTCAGCGTCGCGAACAAGGGACGCGCGTTGCCCTCAGAGTTCCGCGCGCGGCTTTTCGAGTCGATGATCTCGGTGCGCGAGGGCGCGCAGACGGCCACGCCTCACCTCGGCCTTGGCCTTTACGTGGCGCGCCTGATCGCCGAATACCACGGCGGCAGCATCGATGCGGCAAACCTGCCCGCCGGCGATGGCGTCGCGCTCACCGTACGCATACCGCTCGCGTGGAAATGAACTATGACCTCCTTGTCATCGGCGGCGGCATCAATGGCGCCGGCATCGCGCGCGACGCTGCCGGGCGCGGGCTTTCGGTGCTGCTGGTCGAGCGGGGCGATCTGGCGGGGGCGACCTCGTCGGCGTCCTCGAAGCTCATCCATGGCGGGCTGCGCTATCTCGAGCAGTTCGAGTTCCGCCTGGTCGCCGAGGCGCTCGCCGAGCGCGAGATTCTGCTGCGCATTGCCGCCCACCTCGCCTGGCCGGCGCGCTTCGTCATGCCGCATCTGCCGGAGCTGCGGCCGCGCTGGGCGATCCGGCTGGGGCTGTTTTTGTATGATCACCTGGCGCGGCGCTCGCTCCTGCCGGGATCGCACGCGGTGCGGCTCGACGCGCCGCCGTACTCCAGCGGCCTGAAGAGCGAGCTCAGGCACGGCTTTGTCTACTCGGACTGCCGCGTGGACGACGCGCGCCTGGTGATCGCGAACGCCGTGGATGCCGCTGAACGCGGCGCGCGCATCCTGGTGGGCACCGAATGCCTCTTCGCGCGGCGCGAAGGCGCGCGATGGCGCGCGTCCTGCACAGGCGGGGTCGAAGTCCTGGCGCGCGCCATCGTCAACGCAGCCGGCCCGTGGGTGAAGGACGTGCTCAACCAGCGCCTGGGCCAACCCAGCCGCGACGCAGTCCGGCTCGTCAAGGGCAGCCATATCGTGCTGCCGCGGCTCTACGACGGCGAGCACGCCTTCATCCTGCAAAACGACGACCGACGGGTGGTGTTCATGATCCCCTGGGAGGGGCGCTTCACGCTGGTGGGAACCACCGATATCCAGGTCGCCGCGCCTGAGCAGGCGCAAGCGACGCCGGAGGAGGTCGAGTATTTGTGCCGCGCGGTGAACCGCTATCTCGAAAAGCCGGTCGCGCCGCGCGCGGTGCTTTGGCGCTACGCCGGCGTGCGGCCGCTCTACGACGATGGATCGAGCGATCCTTCCGCCGTCACGCGCGACTACACCCTGCGCCTCGATGCGGGGGCCGGCGAGGCTCCGGTGCTGTCGGTGTTCGGCGGCAAAATCACCACTTACCGCAGGCTCGCCGAGCACGCCTTGGAGAAGCTTGCGCCGTACTTTGCGCGCCTGCGGGGCGCGTGGACCGGGGAAACTGCGCTGCCGGGGAGCGAGTTCAAGAACCGCGAAGATGCGCGCAGGGAACTCCTTGCCCGGCATCGCGATCTGCCGCCTGAAGTTCTGCAAGGCGTTTTCCGGCGTCACGGCGCGCGCGCGATCGAGGTGCTGGGCGACGGGCGGCTCGGAGAGCATTTTGGCGCCGGCCTGACCGAGCGCGAGCTGCGCTATTTCGTCGAGCGCGAATGGGCACGCGGCGCGCAGGACGTGCTTTGGCGGCGCACGAAGGCGGGCCTGCACCTCGACGAACGCGCGCGCGAGCGCGTCGAGGCCGCGTTCGGCCGATGAAGCCGCTCGCCGAGCTCGACGCGCGGGGCGTGAGGGCGCTGCTATTCGATATCGACGACACCCTGAGCACCGCAGGCAAGCTCACTGCCCAGGCCTACGGCGCACTCGAGCGATTGCAGCGCGCCGGCAAGATCATGGTGCCGGTGACCGGCCGGCCGGCGGGCTGGTGTGACCACATCGCGCGCATGTGGCCGGTCGACGCCGTCGTCGGGGAGAACGGCGCGTTTTACTTTTTCTGCGCTGGCGGGCGGCTGCAAAAGCGCTTCCACGACGATGCCGCGACGCGGCGCGCGAAACGTGCTCGCCTGGAGGCCATCGCGCGCCGCATCCTCGCGGCGGTTCCGGGCTGCGCGCTCGCCGCGGACCAGGACTACCGCGAGACCGATCTCGCCATCGATTACGGCGAGGACGTTGCGCCGCTGCCGCTCGAGGCGGCCGAGCGCATCGCCTCGCTCATGCGCGAGACAGGCCTCAACGCGAAGGTGAGCTCGATTCACGTCAACGGCTGGTTTGGCGACTACGACAAGCTCGCGATGAGCCGGGTGCTTTTCGCCGAGCGCTTTGCAATGGATTTTGCGCAGTCCAAGCGAGAGGTCGTCTTCGCGGGCGACTCGCCGAACGACGCGCCGATGTTCGCCTTCTTCGAGCATTCGGTCGGCGTGGCCAACGTGCGGCGTTTCAAGGACCTGCTCTCGGATAAACCGAAGTACGTGACGCGCGCCGCCTCGGGAGCGGGTTTTGCCGAACTTGCCGAACACCTGCTGCAAGGCCGCTCGTGAACGACCCGGGGGCTCCAAACCTTCGCATTTCCCGAAGGCGGCTTGCATTCAGGCAGCTGCCTGATGAACTGATCCTGCACTTCGTACGTCGTTCTGCGCCGGCGCGGTGTCATACGTTATAATGCGATGTATGACAACGATCCACAGGCTGCTTTCCGTGCGCCTCGATGAGCGCCTCGCCGAGGCGCTCGAGCGCCATTGCGCCCAGACGGGCGCGACGCGCAGCGACGTGGTCAAGCAGAGCGTCGCGCAGTACATCGTCGAGCACGCCGGACCGACGCTCGGCAGTCTCGCCGAGGCGGTGCTGCCGGCGGCGCCGAAGCGCGCCGCCCGGGCTGTCCGCGCGCCGCGCCAGAAGCGGTTCCGGGACTACGTGCGTGAGAAGCGTCGTCGTTGACTCGGGGTTCCTGATCGGGCTTTTCGACGAGACCGACCCTTTGCACAAGCGCTGCCGCGAGTTCCTGAAGGACTACCGCGGGCGCTTCCTCACCACGGAGGCGGTGCTCACCGAGGCGCTCGCGTTGCTCTCAATCGCTCAACAGCTGCGCTGCCTCGACTGGCTCGCCGACGCGGCGCGCGCCGGCCTGCTCGAGGTGGACCGCGAGGCGCTCGATTTCCGCAGCATCGAGGAGCTGGCGCGCAAGTACGCCGACCAGCCCATGGACTTCGCCGACGCGTCGGTCGTCCTGCTCGCCATGCGCACCGGCGTGCGAGAGATCCTGACCGCCGACCGGCGCGACTTTGCCGTCTATCGCCTGGCGGGGAAAGCGCGCTTCCTCGACTTGCTCGCCGCCGGCTAGCCGCCACGGTTAGTTAGCAGAGAAGCGAGCTCTTCCCGCGCCGACGCGCCGATGTTCGCCTTCTTCGAGCATTCGGTCGGCGTGGCCAACGCGCGGCGTTTCAAGGACCAGCTCTCGGATAAACCGAAGTACGTGACGCGCGCCGCCTCGGGAGCGGGATTTGCCGAACCTGCCGAACACCTGCTGCAAGGCCGCTCGTGAACGACCCGGGGTAAACTCCAAACCTTTGCATTTCCCGAAGGCGGCTTGCATGGCAGGCCCGTTGTCGCACATCCGCGTCCTGGATCTGTCGCGCGTGCTCGCGGGCCCGTGGGCCGGGCAGAATCTGGCCGATCTGGGCGCCGAGGTCATCAAGGTCGAGCGGCCAAAGAGCGGCGACGACGCGCGCGCTTTCGGGCCGCCGTGGGTCAAGGACCGCGCGGGTCGCGAGACGAGCGATTCGGCCTATTTCACCTCGGCGAATCGCGGCAAGAAGTCGATCACGGTGAATATCGCGGCGCCCGAGGGACAGGCGCTCGTGCGCGCGCTCGCGGCGAGCTTCGATGTCCTGATCGAGAACTACAAGTACGGCGATCTCGCCCGCTACGGCCTGGGCTACGACGCTCTGCGAAAGACCAATCCGGGGCTCATCTACTGCTCGCTGACGGGCTTTGGCCAGAGCGGCCCCTGGCGCGAGCGGCCGGGCTACGACTTCATGATCCAGGGCATGGGCGGGATGATGAGCGTCACCGGAGAGCCCGACGGCGCGCCAGGCGGCGGTCCGCAGCGCGCCGGCGTGCCGATCGCCGACATCATCACCGGGATGTACGCCTCGGTCGCCATCTGCGCGGCGCTCGCGCACCGCGCGCAATCCGGCCTCGGGCAGCATCTCGATCTCGCGTTGCTCGACTCGCAGATCGCGCTGCTTGCCTACCAGAACACCAACTACTTCGCCACGGGCGTGCCGCCGCAGCGCCTCGGCAACCTGCACCCGAATATCGTGCCCTATCAGCCGTTCCGCTCGAGCGACGGGCGGGTGATCCTCGCCTGCGGCAACGACAATCTGTATCGGAAGTTCTGCCAGGCGGCGGGATGCCCCGAGCTGGCCGACGATGCGCGCTTTGCCACCAACGGCAAGCGCGTCGAAAACCGCGCCGAGCTCACCCGGCTGCTCGAGCAGGTGTTTAGCCGGCGCAGCACCCGGCAATGGGTTGAGCTGCTCGAAGCGGCGGGCGTTCCGAACGGCCCGATCAACGACGTGGCGCAGGTATTCGAGGAGCCGCAGGTGAAGGCCCGCGGCGTCCGCATCGAGCTTGAGCATTCCGCCGCAGGAAAGCTCCCCGGGGTCGCGAGCCCCATGCGCTTCTCGGACACGCGCATCGAGTACCGGCTCGCCGCGCCATTGCTCGGCGAGCACACCGATGAAGTGCTGCGCAGCCTGCTTGGCAAGAGCGAGCTCGAGATTGCCCGGCTGCGCGCCGCCGGCGTCATCTAGGCGCAACTAGACTAGCGGCCCTTGAATTGCGGCTTGCGCTTGGCGAGGAATGCGGCCACGCCTTCGCGGAAGTCAGCGGTGTCGAAGCAGGCGTAGCTCTCGTCGTATTCCGCCTCCGAAAGCGGCCGCGCCTCGG
>Ga0209154_1001263_pt1 | contig 15037 bp, 9 predicted proteins | sample GraSoiAngelo_121_FD_185878 | JGI IMG/M metagenome (GOLD analysis project Ga0209154, IMG submission 185878) | Grasslands soil microbial communities from the Angelo Coastal Reserve, California, USA - 14_0919_12_20cm (SPAdes) (version 2) | ecosystem: Environmental > Terrestrial > Soil > Grasslands ... | reverse complement strand
CCGCTCGCCCGCAGCCTCGCACCCGGCGGCAAGCTGCTGGCGATCCAGTCTTGCGGTCACGATCCGGGCCTGGAAATCATCCAGCAGCTGTGGCCGGGTGAGCAGCCGTTTCAGGTGAGCCGCCACGAGCTCCTTGCGACCCTGCGCCGCGAGCTTGCCGGCGACTACCGCCACTACGATCTGAGCGCTCTGCCGGACGATGAGGCGATATTTCGCTACGAGATGCACACGCTGCCGTCGGAGATCGGCGATCGCATCGGCACCTCGACGCTCTTTGCCGCGTGGAACGCCGCCATCTACGTCAATCAGATCGAGGATGAGCGACTGGACGCGGTCGTCACGAGCGGAGCCTATCTCGAGGCCACGCAGCGCGTGCTGCGCAAGCACGGCGGGCTGTGGTTCAACGACGAGGCGTTCGTGGTGGCGCGGCGGCGCGATTGAGCGCCGTCACGAGCGCAGCTCCAGGTTGTCGGGGTCGTAGGGCGACTCGCGCAGCACCGTCGCCTGCTTGCGCTCGCCGAGGATCTCGATCGTGAGCTGCGTCCCCGGCTGCGCGTACTCCGCCCGCGCGTAGCCGATCGCGAGTGACTTGCGCAGGCAGTGGCCGTAGTAGCCCGAGGTGGCACGCCCGATCATGCGACCGCCGGGCTCAAAGAGCGGCTCGTTGCCGAGCGGATCGGCATCGGTCACGCCGTGCACCTCGAGCGTCACGAAGCGGTTCGGCACGCCCGCCGCGAGCTGCTTCTCGAGCGCTTCCCTGCCGCTGAAGTAGCCCTTGTTCATGCGCACGAAGCGGTCGAGGCTCGCCTCGAACGGGGTGTAGTCGGGCGTCATGTCACTGCCCCACATGCGATAGGACTTCTCGAGGCGCAGCGACTCCATGGCGCGCATCCCGACCATGCCGATCCCGTGGGCCTTGCCGGCCGCGAACAGCGCATCGAACAGGTGATGTGCGTATTCGATGGGAAAATGCAGCTCCCACCCCAACGCGCCGACGAAGTTCACGCGCAGCGCGTACACGTCGACCGCGAGCGCCGCCTCGATGACCTGTGCCGTGAGCCAGGGGAAGGAGGCGTTGTCGAGCGGCGTGTCGGTCAGCTGTGCGAGCACCTCGCGCGACCTGGGTCCGGCGAGCACGAAGCAGCCGCGCGTGTTGGTGATGTTGCGCAGCGTGACCGAGCCGTCGGCGGGGAGCGACTTGAAGAGGTAGTCGCTGTCATAGCGCTCCGCCGCGCCCGCGCTCACGACGTAGTAGTGCCCCGCGTCGATCTTCGTGATGGTGAACTCGGAGCGAATGCCGCCCCGGCGGGTGAGCGCGTGACACAGCGCCAGCCGTCCGGTCTTCGACGGAACCTTGTTGGCCACCAGCCCATCGAGCCAGGCTTCCGCCTTAGGCCCGGTGACCTCGTGCTTGGTGAACGGGGTGAGGTCGATGACGCCGGCGCGTTCGCGCATCAGGCGCGCCTCGTTCCCCACGTGCTCGAAGTAGTCGCTGCGCCTGAAGCTCCAGCGATCCCGGCGCTCGACGCCCGGCGGCGCGAACCAGTTGGCGCGCTCCCAGCCGTAGCGCTGTCCCCAGACTGCACCGCTGGCGTCGAGGCGGTCGTACACCGCGCTCGTCTTCGCCGGTCGCGCGTCGGGGCGCTCCTCGTCGGGAAAATGGATGGTGAAGACGTTGCGGTAGGTCTCCTCGTTCTTCTGCACGAGGTAGCGCTTGCTGGTGTAGGCGCCGAAGCGGCGCGGATCCACCCCCAGCATGTCGATGCCGGGCTCGCCTTCGACGATCCACTCGGCCAGCTGCCAGCCGGCGCCGCCGGCGGCGGTGATGCCGAAGCTGTGGCCCTCGTTGATCCAGACGTTCCGCAGCCCCCAGGCCGGTCCGATGAGAGGGCTCCCGTCGGGCGCGTACGGGATCGGCCCGTTGACGATGTCCTTGATGCCGCACTGCTCGAGCGCCGGCACGCGGCGCGTGGCGGCCTCGACGTGTGGCACGAGGCGATCGAGATCGCCGGGAAAGAGGCTGCGCCCGAACCAATCCGGAACGCCGTCCGCAAAGCGCGCGGGCGCCCCGCGCTCGTAGGGGCCGAGGATCCAGCCCATGCGCTCCTCGCGCAGGTAGTAGGACTTATCCGGCTCGCGCATCACCGCGAGCTCGCGCCCGCCGCCCTGGCGATAGGCCTTGAGCTCCGGAGACTCGTCGTAGACGATGTACTGGTGCTCGACCGGGATGGCCGGGACGTTGAGTCCCAGCAGCCGCCCGGTCTGGCGCGCGTAGTTGCCGGTGGCCAGAACCAGGTGCTCGGCGCGGATGTCGCCCTGGCTGGTGCGTACCCGCCACTCTCCGCTCGCGACGCGCTCGAACGCGAGCGCCTCGGTGTGCTCGTAGATCTCCGCGCCCGCGTTGCGCGCGCCCTTGCGCAGCGCCATGGTGAGATCGGCGGGCGCGATGTGACCGTCGTGCGGGTGATAGAGCGCGCCGATGATGGCGGGAGTGTCCGCGCTGCCGCCGAGCTCGATCAGCGGCCAGAGCTCCTTCACGCGCGCGGGACCGATGACCTCGAAGGGCACGCCGATGGTGTTGGCCGTGCCGCAGTACTTCTGGTACTCGTCCATGCGCTCGCGGCAGGTCGCGAGGCGCAGGTTCCCGGTGACGTGAAAGCTCACGTCCTGTCCGGTCTCCGCCGGCAGCCGCTTGTACAGATCGACCGAGTACTTGTGCAGCTGGCCGACGGTGTAGCTCATGTTGAACAGCGGCAGCAGGCCCGCCGCGTGCCAGGTCGAGCCCGCGGTGAGCTCGGTGCGCTCGATGAGCGCGACATCCGCCCAGCCCTTCTTCGTCAGGTGATAGAGCGTGCTCACCCCGACCACGCCGCCGCCGATGACCAGGACCCGAACATGCGTCTTCACGAGGCTATTCTCTCCAAGGCGCCGATGGCCGCGCCGCCCCAATTGCGACGGTGCCTTGCCTTAAATGATCCCGCGCGCCGCCTCGGCGAGGAACTGCGACAGGTAAGCGGCGAACGAGCGCCATACCTCGATGCGGAACTCGAGGCTGCCGGTCCGCCAGAGCACGATCTCGGCCTTCGCCAGCATGGTGCGCGTACACATCCCGACCGGGAAGGCGCTCGTGTCGAGATCGAGCGGGCAGCCCGCGGCCAGCAGCGTCGCCGCCTCGGGGCCGCTCACCGCGAGTGCGGTCTGCCGATGACTCACGTCGACGAGCGAATGGGGAAGCTCGTCGAGCGCGCGATTCAGCATCGCGGGCAGCGCCGAGGCGAGCCTTGCCGGCGCGATGAGGAGCCACTCATCCGGCCCGAGCCAGAGCGCCGCTCGCTCGCCGCCGCCGCCTGCGCGGCAGGGGATCTCCGGAACGGGGAAACCGAGCGCCGCCTGGGCCATGCTCCGCACCTTGGGGTCGCCGCGCAGCACATAGCGCGTGGCCGGCGGCAATGCCCGCACCGCGGCGCTCGCGACGATGAGCGGCGGGCTTCGGGCGGCGGTGAGGTCACGCATGGAGGCGCTTCCCCTCGGGGTCGTAGAACACGGGTGAGGCGACCTTGACCGGGATATCGCCTCGATCCGCGGCAACGTACAGCGTCTCTCGGAGGCGGGCACGCCCGCGCGCGATCAGACCCATGGCGATGGAGCGTCCGAGGACGGAGCTGTAGTAAGAGGACGTTACGTGTCCGATCGCCCGCGTGGGGGGGCGGGCGGGCGCGTTCGCCATGACCTGAGCCCCTTCCTCGAGCACGGTGCGCGGGTCGTTGGTCAGGAGGCCCACGAGCTGCCGGCGGTCGGGTGAGACGAGAGCCGGGCGCGCGAGCGAGCGCTTGCCGACGAAGTCGGGCTTGTTCTTGCCGATCGCCCAGGAAAGACCCGCATCATCCGGCGTGATGGTGCCATCGGTGTCCTGGCCGACGATGATGTAGCCCTTCTCGGCACGCAGCACGTGCATGGTCTCGGTGCCGTAGGGCGTGATGCCGTGAGCCTCACCGGCTTCGTGGATGCTCCGCCACACCGCGGACCCGAAATCGGCCGGGACGTTGACCTCGAAGCCGAGCTCGCCGCTGAAGCTCACGCGGAAAAGCCGCATGGGCACGCCGCAGATGTACCCGGGCGCGACGCCCATGTGCGGCATGGCGGAGGCGGAGATGTCGATGTCGACGAGCCCTGAGAGCACCGCGCGCGCCTCGGGCCCCTGGACCGCGATCACCGCCCACTGCTCGGTGGTCGAGGTGAGCCACACCTCGAGGTCGGGCCATTCCGTCTGCAGGTAGTCCTCCATCATCGCCAGCACCCGGGGCGCACCGCCGGTGGTGGTGGTGACGTGGAAGGAGCGCGCGCTCACGCGCGCCACCACGCCGTCGTCGTAGATGAAGCCGTCATCGCGCAGCAGGATCCCGTAGCGCGCGCGGCCCACGGCGAGGCTCGCCCAGGCGTTCACGTACAGCCGCTCCAGAAACAAGACCGCATCCCTTCCGACGACCTCGATCTTGCCGAGGGTCGAGGCGTCGAAGAGGCCGCAGCCGCCGCGCACCGCGCGGCACTCGCGGCCGACCGCTGCGTGCATGTCCTCGCCGCCGCGGGGAAAGTAGCGCGCGCGCTTCCAGAGGCCCACGTCCTCGAAAACGGCCCCGTGCGCTCGTGCCCACTCGTGCATCGGCGTGGTGCGCACCGGATCGAGCAGCTCCCCGCGCGCGGGCCCTGCGAAGCTGCCGAAGCTCACCGGCGTGTACGGCATGCGGAAGGTCGTCAGGCCCACCTCGGGGATCGGCTTCCCGAGGGTGCGCGAGACGATGCCGAGCGCATTCAGGTTGGAGGTCTTGCCCTGGTCCGTCGCCATGCCGGTGGTCGTGTAGCGCTTGACGTGCTCGATCGAGCGGAACCCCTCGCGCAGCGCCAGCTCGAGATCGGAGGCGGTGACGTCGTTCTGCCAGTCGACGAATGCCCGGCCACGGCCGCGCGCCGGCCTGGGCAGGAGCCCGGCGAAGCCGGGCGCGGCGGTGCTGCCGTTCGCGGGCGCGGGGGTGGCGGGGAAGGGTCCCGACGGACGCACGCCGGTGCGTCCGGGGGCCGTGGCCTCGCGCGCCGCGGCTGCGCCCGCCGCCGCGCCGTCCGCGAGCGCCGCGGCGAGGCCGAACACTCCGCGACAGGCGCCGGCGCTGCGGACGCGCTCGGCCGGCTCGCCCGGGAGGAACGCCTGCAGCGCCGCATCCCACACGAGCCTGCCCCGCGACTGCGAGTGCAGGTGCACGCTCGGCGTGAAGCCGCCGGACATGAGCACGAGGTCGCAGGGCTGTGTCTCGGCGGCGAGCGGCTCGCCGGCGTCGTCGAGCTGTGCGAAGCTGATCGAGTTCACGCGACGCCGTCCGCCGGTACCGAGCACCGTCGCCCGCGGCAGCACCGGGATGCGCGCTGCGCGGGCCTTCGCCGCCTCCGCACCGTCCGCTCCGGTGCGCAGCTCCGCGATGGCCGCGACGAACACACCGGCGTCCTGTAACTCGAGGGCCGCGTCGTACGCTTCGTCACACGCGGTAACGAGCACGGCGCGGGTGCCCGGCAACACCCCGTAGCGGTTGAGCCAGGTGCGCGCCGCGCCGGCCAGCATGATTCCCGGCCGGTCGTTGCCCGGAAACACCAGCGGGCGCTCGAGGGCTCCGGCGGCGAGCACCACCTCGCGGGCGCGCACCTGCCACTGCCGTTCGCGCGGCATGTCGGGGCGCGGCTCGGCGAGGTGGTCGGTGAGGCGCTCGTTCAATCCCAGCAGGTTGTGCGGGAAGTAGCCGAATGCGGTGGTACGGGTCAGGAGCGTCACGCGCGTATTCGAGGTGAGCGCCGCGACCGTCTCCGCGAGCCACTGCCCGGCGGGTCGCCCGTCGACGCCCAAAGTTCCGCCGGGTGCATCGGCGAGGAGCGAGCCGCCCAGCTCGTTCTGCTCGTCGCAGAGGATGACGCGCGCGCCGGCGCTTGCTGCGGCCGTGGCCGAGGCGAGTCCCGCCGGCCCCCCACCCACGACGAGCACGTCGCAGTGCGCGTAGCGCGCGGCGTAGCGATCGGGATCCGCGAGCGTCGGTGAGCGTCCGAGGCCCGCCGCGGCGCGGATGCGCGGCTCATAGAGCGTCTTCCACGCCCCGCGGGGCCACATGAACGTCTTGTAGTAGAAGCCGGCGGGCAGGAACGGCGCGAACAGGTCGTTGACGGCGCCGACGTCGAAGGCGAGGCTCGGCCAGCGATTCTGGCTGTGCGCCTCGAGTCCCTCGTAGAGCTCGACCTGGGTGGCGCGGAGGTTCGGTGTGTAGCGCGCCGCGTCGCGACGCACGGCAACCAGCGCGTTCGGCTCTTCGGCGCCCGCGGCGAGCGCCCCGCGCGGCCGGTGGTACTTGAACGAGCGGCCCATGAGGTGCACGCCGCTCGCGAGCAGCGCGGAGGCAAGCGTGTCGCCCGCGAAGCCGCTGTAGGCGCGCCCGTCGAAGCTGAAACGGAGCGCCCGCGAGCGGTCGATCCGCCCGCCGCCTGGGGTGCGCAGACCCTCGTTCACCGCGGCACCCGCGCGTTCATCGCGGCACCGGTGGGACCGGCGCCGGCGGCTCCTCGCCCACCCTGTAGGTGGCGAGGAAGTGATCGGTCCTGGTGTCGCGCAGTGCGTTGAAGAAGCGGCCGCAACCGTGCGTGTGGCGCCAGCGCTCGGCGTGCACACCCCGCGTGTTGTCACGGCGGTAGAGGTAGTCCGCCCACTCCTGCGTCGAGACCGCCGCCGGATCGCGCGGGCGCGCGACGTGCGCCTGCCCGCCGTACTGGAACTCCGGCTCCGGACGCTCACCGCAGTAAGGGCACTCGATCAGCAGCATGGTGGTCCCGGCGGCCTCGATCCGCGCCTCAATGGGCGACCGCCGCTGCGGCCGCCTCGTCGATCAGCCGGCCGTCGCGGAAGCGCTCCAGCGTGAAGGGCGCGTTGATCGGGTGAGGCTCGCCGCGCGCGATCGTCCAGGCAAACACGTGCGCCGAGCCCGGCGTGGCCTTGAAGCCGCCGGTGCCCCAGCCGCAGTTCACGTACAGCCCCGGCACGGGCGTCAAGCCGATGATGGGCGAGCGGTCGGGGGTCACGTCGACGATACCCCCCCAGTTACGCAGCATCCGCAGGCGGCGGAACATGGGGAATAGCTCGCAGATCGCTTCCAGCGCGTGACTGGTGATGTGCAGCCCGCCGCGCTGCGTGTAGGAGGTGTAGGCGTCGGTGCCCGCGCCGATCACCAGCTCTCCCTTGTCCGACTGGCTGATGTAGGCGTGGATGGTGTTGGACATGACCACGCACGGGAATATCGGTTTCACCGGCTCGGACACCAGCGCCTGCAGCGGATAACTCTCGAGCGGCAGCTCGACGCCGGCCATCCTCATGATGACGCTGGTGTGACCCGCCGCCGCGACCCCCACCCGCCGCGCGCGGATCGTGCCGCGAGTGGTCTCGACCGCCGCCACCGCGCCGTTATCGTCGCGGCGGATGCCGGTGACCTCGCAGTTCTCGATGATATCGACCCCGAGCGCATCCGCCGCGCGGGCGTATCCCCAGGCGACGGCGTCGTGGCGCGCGGTTCCGCCGCGGCGCTGCAGCGCGGCGCCGAGCACCGGATAGCGGATGTTCTCGATGTTGAGCGGCGGGCAGAACGCCTTGGCCTGCTCAGGGGTGATCCACTCGTTGTCGATGCCGTTGGCGCGGTTGGCGTGCACGTGGCGCTTGAAGACCTGCGCATCGTGCACGGTGTGCGCGAGCATCAGGACGCCGCGCTGGGAGAACATGAGGTTGTAGTTGAGGGCCTGAGCGAGGTCCTCCCATATCTTCAGCGCATGCTCGTAGAGCGCGGCGCTCTCGTCCCACAGGTAGTTCGAGCGGATGATGGTGGTGTTGCGGCCGGTGTTACCGCCGCCGATCCAGCCTTTCTCGAGCACCGCGATGTTGGTCAGGCGATGCTCGCTGGCGAGGTAGTAGGCCGCACCCAGCCCGTGGCCGCCGCCCCCGACGATCAGGGCGTCATACTCGGCCCTGGGTTCGGGGCTGCGCCACTGCGCCGTCCAGCCGCGCTGGCCGGTGAGGCCGCGCAGCAGGAGCGTGAGGCCGGAGAAGGATTGCATCGCAGGCGCTTCAGTTAGGGCGCAGTGCGCCCGCGCGTGCATCATGCTCCGCGAGGTCTCGCGCGACGAGCACCCGCGCGTCCGTCGGCTTGAATGAATGCGACATCGCCCGACTCGCGCGGGCGCACCGCTTGCCCCACATGCCGAGCCTGCCTCAGGTCTTCGGGGCGGCGGTGCCCTTGATGGCGGTGCGCGGATTCACGTGCCGCACGAACTCCGCGACATAGTCGTCGGCGGGCCGCGCGAGGATGTCGGGGCCCGTGCCCGTCTGCACGATGCGCCCGCCTTCGAGGATGGTGACCTTGTCGCCGAGCTTCAGGGCCTCGTCGAGATCGTGACTGACGAAGAGGATGGTCTTCCTGACCCGCTCCTGCAGCGCCAGCAGCTCGTCCTGGAGCTTGCGGCGGATGAGCGGGTCGAGCGCCGAGAACGGCTCGTCCATGAGCAGGACGTCCGCATTGGTCGCGAACGCCCGCGCGAGCCCGACGCGCTGCTGCATGCCGCCGGAGAGCTCGCTGCAATAGCGCTCGGCCCACTGCGAGAGCCCGACGAGCGCCAGCTGCTGGTCGACGATGCGCCGGCGCTCCTCGGGCGGGTCGCCCCGCAGCTCGAGCCCGAAGCCGACGTTGTCGCGCACCGTCCTCCACGGCAGCAGGCCGAACTGCTGGAACACCATGGCGATGCGCAGGCGGCGAATGCGGCGCAGCGTCGCCGGATCGCAGTTCACCCCGATGTCGACGGTCGTGTCGCCGTCGCTCACCAGCACCTGGCCGCGGGTGACGAGGTTCAGGCCGTTCGCCGCGCGCAGCAGCGTCGACTTGCCGGACCCCGACAGGCCCATGAGGACCGAGATCTCGCCCCGCTCGACACTGAGGGATGCGTTCGCGACGCCGACCACGACGCCGGTCTTCTCGACGATCTCGCTGCGTGTGCCGCCCGCATCGAGCAGGGCGAGCGCCTGCCCGAGCGCCGCCGCGCCGGCGCGGCCCGCTCGGGCGCAGAACAGGATGTCGACGGCGCGGAACTCGAGCGCTGCGGTCACGGCCCGGCCGCCTTGTCGGCCGGGCGGCTGATGCGGTCGAGCACGATGGCGAGCAGCACGATCACGAAGCCGGCCTCGAAGCCCATGCCGACCTGGACCGTGTTGAGCGCCCGCACCACCGGGACCCCGAGCCCGCCTGCTCCGACCAGCGCCGCGATCACCACCATGGAAAGGCTCAGCATGATGCACTGGGTGATGCCGGCGAGAATCGTCGGGGCGGCGCTCGGAAGCTCCACTTTCCACAGCAGCTGCATCGGGGTCGCGCCGAAGGCCCGGCCGGCTTCCAGGAGCGCCGTCGGCACGGAGCTGATGCCGAGCTGAGTGAGGCGGATCGGAGCGGGCAGGGCGAAGATGACCGTCGAGATGAGCCCCGGCACCACCCCCAAGCCGAACAGCACCAGTGTTGGAATGAGGTAGACGAAGGTCGGCAGCGTCTGCATGAGATCCAGCACCGGGCGGAGCGCGGCGTAGAGCCGCGGGCGATGGGCCGAGGCGATCCCGACCGGCACACCGATCGCCGTGGAGACGAGCGCGGCGACGATGACGAGTGAAAGGGTCTCGAGCGTCGCCTCCCAGTAGCCCTGGTTCATGATGAAGAGGAGCGCCGCCACGACGAATACGGCGAGCGGCACCGAGCGGCGGAGCCCGAAGGTGAGCGCGCCGGCGCCGAGGATGAGGAGCGGCGAGGGAATCGCCCGCAGCAGGCGGGTAAGCCCGTCGACGCTGTCGCGGATGACCGCCGAGAGCCCGTCGAACAGCACCCGCCCGTGACCCTTCACGTACTCGATCACCACCGCGATGCTGTCCCCGACCGGAATCTTGTGGCCCTCGAGCCAGCGCTCCAGGCTCAAACGGTCGGCGAGCTTGCCCGTCGTCTGCATCGCGCTGAAGCCCGGACGTCCGGCGAAAGTCGTGACCCCTTGCAGCCAGCCGGCCACCACGCTGGGGTTCGCCTTGAGCCAGGCTTCCGCGGCCACATCCGGCGACAGATGGCGATCGAGGATGTCGGCCATCAGTCGGCTCTCCTGTTGCGTCGTGAAGGAGAGGTTCCTGAGGAGCCGGCCGACGTTGGGGCACTCGGCCGAGTAGCCGGCGCGCGTGTTGGTGTCCACCCGCGCCTCGCCGTAATTGGGTCCGAAAACCGTGTCCCCGCCCGCGAGGTAACGCAGGTCGAAGCGCATGTTCATCGGGTGCGGGTCCCAGGCGAGGAACACGATCGGCCGGTGGGTGCGCACGGCGCGCTCGACTTCGGCCAGCATTCCCTGCTCGCTCGATTCGATCAGCTTGAAACCACCGAGGCCGAAGAGGTTATTGCGCAGCATGCCGAGCACCAGTCGGTTGCCGTCGTTGCCGGGCTCGATGCCGTAGATGGAATGCTTGAGCTCGGCGGCGAAGCGCTCGATGTCGGCAAAACTTCGAAGGCCGCCCTCGTAGGCGTAGGCGGGGACGGCGAGGGTGTACTTGGCTCCGGTGAGATTGGCGCGGATGACCTCCACGGAGCCCTCCGCCACGTAGCTCTTGCGATCGGTCTCCTGCGTGGGCATCCAGTTGCCGAGGAACACGTCGATGTCGCGGTTCTTCATGGACGTGTAGGTCACGGGCAGCGACAGCACGGTGATCTCGGGCCGGTACCCGAGGTGGCGCAGCAGCACGCCGAAGAGCGCCGTCGTCGCGGTGACGTCGGTCCACCCGATGTCCGACAGGCGCACGATGCGGCAACCGCTCCCGTCCAGGGGCGCCGAGGTGGGCGTCGAAGTGGCCGCCGCCGCGGCCGCAGGTGCCGGCGGCGTGGCGCCTGGCGGGGCCGTGCCCTCCAACCCGAGCGCCCCCTGACAGACGAGCGCGCCGAGTACCGCACACAACCCGCGGTGCAGCGCCTGCGCCTCCCGCCGGCCCGCGCGCGCCACCCTCACCCCCGTCGGCTCAAGTCGCGGCATGTTCGCCCCCACACGGTCTTCTCGGCGGAAAGTCCGGCGGGCTTGACCCGTGACGCCGCCGACTCCATGATTCCGCTCGAGCTTGAATAGCCGTTTAACCAACTAGCGTCAAGCTCCGGTAAATCAGGCAAGTTACTGAGTAATCAAGAAGTATCGACACCGGGAGCGGTACCCCGAGGGCCGCCCGTCGCCCGCGCCTCGACGAGTCGCTGGAGCCCGCCGTTGAACAAGCAATCAACCACGCTCAAGGAACTCGTGCATCACGGCTCCTCCGCCGCGCACGACGAGGGAGAGGAGGCCCGGCGAGTCCAGCTCATCGAGGTCACGATCGACAGTCTCGCCGAAGTCGGCTACGTCGGCACGACCCTCGCGGAGATCGCGCGGCGTGCCGGGGTCTCGCCGGGACTCGTCTCGCATTACTTCGGCGAGAAGGACGGACTGCTGGAAGCGGCCTTTCGGACGCTGGCGCGCACGCTCGCGGTGCGTGTGCGCGCGAGGCTCGCCCAGGCACGCACTCCGCGCGCAAGGGTGCAGGCGGTCATCGACACCAATCTCGCGCCGGAGGAATTCGACCAGCGCACCGGCACCGCGTGGCTCGCGTTCTGGGGCCAGGTGCTGCACGTGCGCGGCTTGAAGCGGGTGCAGACCGCTTACCAGCGTCGCATGCTGTCGAACCTGCGCAGCGATCTGCGCCGGATGATCCCGGGCGAGGAGGCGCGCAGCCTCGCGGCGATGATCGCGGCCATGATCGATGGAGTGTGGCTGCGCGCCGCGCTGTCGGAGTGGCAGGAGGCTGACAGCGAGGCCGCGCGCGCCCTCCTCACCGCGTTCGTGGAAGGCCGGCTGAGGGAGCTCGCGCAGGCCGAGACCGAGCGCGCGAACGCTCGGGCAACCGCGCAGACGTGCCGTGCAGGCGACACTCTCCGGGCGATCAACCCCGCCACGGGCGCGCTGCTCGCGGAGCTCGCTCCGGACGGCGCGGAGCAGGTCGATGCCGCGGTCGCGCGGGCACGGGCCGCGCAGCGAGAGTGGGCCGCGCTCACGGGCGCCGAGCGCGGGCGCATCCTGCAGCGCGCGGCCCGGGTGCTGCGGGAAAGGAACGACGAGCTCGCCGAGCTCGAGACGCGCAACACCGGCAAGCCGATCCAGGAGACCCGCTCGGTGGACGTGCTCTCGGGTGCGGAGTGCCTGGAGTACTACGGCGGGCTGGCCGCCGGCATTGCCGGAGAGCACTTCGATCTCGGCCCACGAGCCTTCGGCTACACGCGCCGCGAGCCGCACGGTGTCGTGGCGGGAATCGGTGCGTGGAACTACCCGCTGCAGATCGCCTGCTGGAAATCCGCGCCGGCGCTCGCCTGCGGCAACGCGATGATCTTCAAGCCGGCCGAGCTCACGCCCCTCACGGCGATCAAGCTCGCCGAGGTCTACGCGAGCGCGGGAGTGCCCGAGGGCGTCTTCCAGATCGTGCAGGGGCGGGCCGAGACCGGGCGTCTCCTCACCCGCCACCCCGACATACGCAAGATCTCGCTCACCGGGGAGGTGGGCACGGGCAAGGCCGTGCTGGCGGACGCCGCGGCCTTCCTCAAGCAGGTGACGCTCGAGCTCGGCGGCAAGTCTCCCCTCATCGTGTTCGGCGACGCGAGCCTCGAGAATGCCGTCTCGGGCGCATTGCTCGGGAATTTCTATTCCGCGGGCGAGGTGTGCTCGAACGGCACCCGCGTGTTCGTGCACCGGAGCCTGCACGCCGCTTTCGTCGAGCGGCTGCGCGCGCGCGTCGCCGCCATGCGCGTCGGCGACCCGCTCGATCCCGCCACCCAGGTGGGCGCGCTCATTTCCGAGGCGCACCTGGAGAAGGTGCTCGGGTTCATCGCCCGCGGGCGCGCGCAGGGAGCGCGTCTGGTGACCGGCGGGGCGCGACTCACCGCCGGGGAGCTGGCGAAGGGCTGCTTCGTCGCGCCCACGGTGTTCGACGACTGCCACGACGACATGGACATCGTGCGGCAGGAGATCTTCGGACCGGTGATGTCGGTGCTCGAGTTCGAAGACGAAGACGAGGTGATCGCGCGCGCCAACGCCACCGACTTCGGCCTGGCCGCCGGGGTCTTCACCAATGATCTCACTCGGGCTCACCGCGTGATCGCACGGCTGCAGGCCGGCACCTGCTGGATCAATCACTACAACGTCACCCCCATCGAGCTGCCCTTCGGCGGCGTGAAGCTCTCGGGGCTGGGACGCGAGAACGGACGCGCCGCCATCGAGCACTACACGCAGCTGAAGAGCGTGTATGTCGCCATGGGCGACATCGACGCGCCTTACTGAGGACCAAAGAGCCGGCGGGGGGATGAGCGTGTCGCGGGAGACGTTCGACTACGTGATCGTCGGCGCGGGCTCGGCGGGCTGCGTACTGGCCGATCGGCTCACCGAGGACGGCCGGGACCGCGTGCTGGTCCTCGAATACGGCGGCTCGGACCGCTCCCTCTGGATCCAGATGCCCACGGCGCTCTACATCCCCATGAACATGGCGCGCTACGACTGGCGCTACTACACCGAGCCCGAGCCGCACCTCGGCGGCCGGCGGCTGCACACGCCGCGCGGCAAGGTGCTCGGCGGCTCCTCCTCGATCAACGGGCTCGTCTACGTGCGCGGCAATCCGCTCGACTTCGAGGGCTGGGAGCGGGAGGGCGCGGCGGGGTGGGGCTATGGCGACGTTCTGCCGTACTTCAAGCGCGCCGAGCGGCGCGCCGGCGGCGGTGATGAATACCGCGGCGCGGAGGGCCCGCTCGCCACCAGGCGCGGCAGGCTCGAGAATCCGCTGAACGCGGCGTGGCTCGAGGCCGGCCGCCAGGCCGGCTACGCGCTCACCGCCGACATGAACGGCTTCCGGCAGGAAGGCTTCGGGGAGATGGACATGACCGTGGACGGCGGCCGCCGCTGCAGCGCAGCCAACGCGTATCTTCGGCCCGCAATGAGCCGGCCGAACTTGAGCGTGCGCACTCACGCGCTGGCCACACGCGTGCTGTTCGACGGCCGCCGGGCGGCCGGGATCCGCTACCAGCGCGGCGGCGGCTCGCACGAGGTGCTGGCCCAGCGCGAGGTGCTCCTCTGCGCGGGTCCCATCAACACCCCGCAGCTGCTCAAGCTCTCGGGCGTCGGGCCGGCCCGTGAGCTCGCCGGACTCGGCATCGACGTAGTCCGCGACCTGCCCGGAGTGGGCGAGAACCTGCAGGATCACCTCGAGTTCTATTTCCAGATCGCTTGCCGCGAGCCTGTCACGCTCTACTCGCAGATGTCGCTCCTGCGCCGGGCCCTCATTGGCGTGCGCTGGATCCTCACCAAGGACGGCCTCGGCGCGAGCAACCACTTCGAGACCGGCGGCTTCGTCCGCAGCCGCGCTGGCGTGCGCTACCCGGACATCCAGTTCCATTTCCTGCCGCTCGCGGTGAGCTACGACGGCTCGGCGCTCGCCCGCGAGCACGGCTTCCAGGCGCACGTGGGCCCCATGCGCTCGCGGAGCGCAGGGTGGGTGCGCTTGAGGTCCGCCGAGCCCCACGATCCGCCGAGGATCTGCTTCAACTACATGTCGCAGCCTGCGGACCGGGAGGAGATGCGCGCCTGCGTGCGCATCACCCGCGAGATCTTCGCGCAGCCCGCGTTCGATCGTTACCGCGGGCGCGAGATCCAGCCGGGGGAGGGCGTCGGGACCGATGAGCAGATCGATGCCTTCATTCGCGAGAAGGCCGAGAGCGCCTTCCACCCCTGCGGCACCAGCAGGATGGGGAGCGCCACCGATCCGCGCGCAGTCGTCGACCCCGAGACCCGCGTCATCGGGCTGGAGGCGCTCAGGGTGGTCGACTCATCGATCATGCCGTCGATCACCACCGGCAATCTCAACGCGCCGACCATCATGCTCGCGGAGAAGGCGGCGGATCAC